>Ga0137403_10007226_pt1 | contig 12564 bp, 9 predicted proteins | sample CZOMad2_1_16fung_FD_122057 | JGI IMG/M metagenome (GOLD analysis project Ga0137403, IMG submission 122057) | Vadose zone soil fungal communities from Angelo Coast Range Reserve, California, USA - CZOMad2_1_16fungal (Hybrid Assembly) | ecosystem: Environmental > Terrestrial > Soil > Vadose zone...
GGGAAGCGCGCCATCAGGAGATCCGCCATGGCGAGCGCGAGCACGGCGTCGCCCAGGAACTCGAGCTTCTCGTTGTTCTCGCCCGCGCCGAAGGAGCGGTGCGTGAGCGCTACCGCCAGCTGCTCGGGGCGCTCGAAGCGGTGGCCGAGAGCGGCCTCGAGGGCCTCGCGCGCGCTCATCCCTCCGCCCCCACGGCCGCGGTCACCTGGCCCGCGCGGCCGATGGCGAGGCGCGCGCGGAGCCGCCGGCCGCGCCACGCGTCGGGCCCGTCCAGGCGGGCGCGCAGGTAGTTGCGCGTGTAGCCGCGCAGCGCCCCGCTCGCGGGGTCGCGCGTGGTCTCGACCAGCACCTCCGCCTCGGCGCCGTCGAAGCGACGGGCGAACGCCGCGCGCTTGCGCTCGCCCGCGGCGCGCAGGCGGCGCGCGCGCGCGGCGATCGCGGCGGGCGGGTTCCGCCCGTCGAGCTTGGCGGCGGTCGTCCCGCTCCGCACCGAGTACGGGAAGACGTGCAGGTAGGTGAGCGGGCTCTCCTCGACGAAGGCGAGGGTGCGCTCGAAGGCGGCCTCGTCCTCGCCCGGGAAGCCGGCGATCAGGTCGGTACCGAGGGCGGCGTCCGGCACGAGCTCGCGCATCATCGCGAGGCGCTCGCGCGCGAGCGCCGCGTCGTAGCGCCGCCGCATGCGGCGGAGGACCGTGTCGTCGCCCGACTGGACCGGCACGTGGAGGTGCGGGCAGAGGGCCGGCGCGCGCGCCAGCAGGCGGACGAGCGGCTCCGTCACCTCGTGCGGGTCGATCGAGGAGAGGCGGAGGCGCGGGACGAGCCCTTGCTCGGCGAGGGCGGCGACCAGCCAGGCGAGGTCGACCGCCGGGCTCAGGTCCCGCCCGTAGCCGCCCAGGTGGACACCGGTCAGCACGACCTCCTCGAAGCCCTCCCGGGCGAGCGCCGCCACCTCGGCCAGCACGTCGCGCGGCGGGAGGCTCCGGCTGGCGCCGCGCGCCATCGGGATGATGCAGAAGGTGCAGAAGAGGTCGCAGCCCTCCTGGACCTTCAGGAAGGCGCGCGTCTGCCCCGCGAAGGTACGGGCGCCGAAGGTCGAGACGGTGCGCTCCCGGCGCGCATTGCCGACGACAACACGTGCCACGGCCGGAAGCGGCGCCGTGACGGCGGCCACCAGCGCGTCGAGACGGTTGAGCCCGATCACGTGGTCGACTGCGGGCTCGCCCGCGGCCTCGGTGGGCCTCGTCTGTGCGTAGCAGCCGGTCAGGACGACGCGCGCCGCGGGGTGCTCACGCCGGGCGCGGCGCGCGAGGCGGCGGCTCTCCGCGTCGGCGGCGTCGGTCACCGTGCAGGAGTTCACGATCACGACGTCGGCGGGCGTACCGGCCGCGACGATCTCGCAGCCCGCGGCCCGCAGGCGATCGGCGATGGTCGCCGCGTCGTAGGCGTTCACCTTGCACCCGAGGGTGGCGATGTGGACGCGCGTCATGGGCCCGCTCGTCAATTGGCCCCTCGCTCCGCGAGGGCCGCCGCGATCCAGCCGCCGCCGAGGACGGCGTCGCCGCGGTAGAAGACGGCCGCCTGCCCGGGCGTGACCGCTGGCCCGTCGCCCTCGAAGAGGACCGTGGTGTCCGCCCCGTCCGCGCGCGCGAGCCGCGCCCGGACCGGCGGGTGGCGGTGGCGGATGCGGACGGCGAGCGGCGTGTCCGGGGCCGGCGCCGCTCCGCTCGTCCACGACACCTCGCGTGCGACCAGCCCGCGGGCGCGGAGCCCTGCCGCGTCGCTCACCGTGACGGTCGCCGTGCCCGCATCGAGCGCCCGGACGTATCGGCGGCTACCACTGCCGACGGCGAGCCCGAGCCCGCGGCGCTGGCCTACGGTGAAGCGGTGCACGCCGGCGTGCCGCCCGAGCTCGCGCCCCGTCTCGTCCACGATGACGCCCGGGCGCAGCGTCTCCGCCGGCGCGTGCCGCTCGACGAACTCGGCCACGTCCCCGCCGGGCACGAAGCAGACCTCCATGCTCTCGGGCTTGTCGGCGACCGCCAGCCCGAGCGCGGCAGCCTCGGCGCGCACCTCCGCCTTGGTGAGATCGCCGACCGGGAAGAGCGTGTGCGCGAGGTCGGCGGGGCCGAGCGCGAACAGGAAGTAGGTCTGGTCCTTGGCCGCGTCGACGGCGGTCCGGAGGTACGGGCGGCCGGTCGTCGGGTCGGTGCCGATGCGCGCGTAGTGGCCGGTTGCGAGCCAGCGGGCGCCGAGCGCGCGGGCGCGCTCCCAGAGGACGCCGAACTTGAGGTGCCGGTTGCAGCGCGCGCACGGGTTCGGGGTGCGCCCGGCCACGTACTCGGCGACGAAGGGGCGGACGACGTGCCGCTCGAAGTCGTCGGCGAGGTCGAAGACGTAGTGCGGGAAGCCGAGGCGGTCGGCGACCGCGCGCGCGTCGTGGAAATCGTCGAGCGAGCAGCAGCTCCCGCCGCCCGCTGCCAGGCGGAGCGAGATGCCGACCACGTCGTGGCCCGCGGCCAGCGCGTGCGCGGCCGCGACCGCGCTGTCCACCCCGCCGCTCATGGCGACGACGACTCGCTGGCGTCCACTCATGAGGCTAGGCGGCCGCTTCCCCGCGCGCCTGCGCCACCAGCGCCGGCAGCAGCTCGAGCACGCGGTCGATGTCGGCCGCGGTGGTGGACGGCCCCACGCTGAAGCGCACCCCGTTGCGCGCCGCGTCGCGGTCGCGTCCCATCGCGAGCAGCACGTGCGAGGGCTCGGCCGCCCCGGCGGCGCACGCCGAGCCGAGCGAGACCGCCACGCCGGCCAGGTCGAGGAGGACGAGGAGGCTCTCGCCCGCCGCGCCCGGGAAGGAGACGTTGAGCGTGTTCGGAAGGCGCGGCCCGTCGGCCGGGCCGTTGCGCACCACGCCCGGCACGCGCGTGCGGAGGCCCGTCCACAGCCGCTCGACGAGCCGCGCGGCGGCGGCCGCGTTCGCGGCGAGCTCGGCGCGCGCCCGCGCCGCCGCCACGCCGAAGCCGACGATCGCCGCGACGTTCTCCGTCCCCGCGCGCCGGCCGCGCTCCTGCGACCCGCCGGTCGTCTGCGCGGCGAGCGCGACGCCGCGGCGCAGCCAGAGCGCGCCGACCCCTGCCGGCCCGCCCAGCTTGTGCGCCGAGAGCGAGAGGAGATCGACGCCGAGGGCGGCGACGTCGAGCGGGAGGCGGCCCGCGGCCTGCGCCGCATCGCTGTGCACCAGGACGCCGTTGCCGCGCAGCCCGGCCGTGATCGCCGCGACCGGCGCCAGCGAGCCGACCTCGCCGTTGGCGAGCCCGACGCTCACCAGCCGGGTCGCAGCATCGCACGCCGCGACCACCTGCCCGGCGTCCACCCGGCCCTCGCGGTCGACCGGCACCACGCTGAGCGGGGCGCCCACCGCGCGCGCCGTCTCCAGCACCGAGGCGTGCTCGATGGCCGTCGTCACGATGCCCAGACCCGCCGCCGTGCCGCGCAGCGCCAGGTTGTTCGCCTCGGTCGCGCCGCTCGTGAACACGATCTCCGCCGGCGCCGCGCCGACGAGCGCGGCCACCTCGGCCCGCGCCGTCTCGAGCGCGCTCCGCGCGCGCGCCCCCTCGCGGTGCGCGCTCGAGGGGTTCGCGGGCGGGCCGAGGAAGGGCAGCATGGCCTCGCGCACCTCGGGCCCGAGCGGTGCGGTGGCGTTGTGGTCGAGGTAGATGCGCATGGCGTGCGGCGAGCGGCGCGGCTCAGCCGCGGGGCGCGGCGTCCGCAGCCCGGCGGCGGCGGTGGGCTCCCCGGCGCTCCTTGTAGAGCTTGTAGTCCATGCTGTCGACCAGGGCCTGCCAGCTCGCCTCGATCACGTTGTGCGACACGCCCACCGTCCCCCAGCGCTCGTGCTCGTCGCCCGACTCGATGAGCACGCGCACCACGGCCTCGGTGCCCTCGCGGTTGCCGAGCACGCGCACCTTGTAGTCGTGGAGGCGCACCTGTTCGACCTCCGGGTAGAACTTGCCGAGTGCCTTGCGAAGCGCGCGGTCGAGGGCGTTGACCGGCCCGTTCCCCTGCGCCGCCGTGTGCTCGATCTGCCCGTCCGGGCCCTCGAGCATGATGGTCGCCTCGGCGATCGGCGGCTCGCCTTCGGTGCGCTTCTCGTCGATCACGCGAAAGCCGATCAGGCGGTAGAAGCGCAGGCGGTCGCCGTCGATCGCCTTGCGCATGAGGAGCTCGAAGGATGCCTCGGCGCCCTCGAAGGCGAAGCCCTTCGCCTCGAGGTCCTTCAGCTCGCGCAGCAGCGCGGTCACCGCCGGCTGGTTCGACTCGAGGTCGAGGCCGAAGCGGGCGGCCTTGTAGAGGAGGTTCGAGCGGCCGGCCAGGTCCGAGACCAGCACGCGCTGGCTGTTGCCGACCAGGTCCGGGTCGATGTGCTCGTAGGTGGTCGGGTTCTTCTGCACCGCGGCCACGTGCAGCCCGCCCTTGTGCGCGAAGGCGCTCTGCCCGACGAAGGCCTGGCGCTTGTTGGGCTCCAGGTTGGCGAGCTCGTAGATCAGATGGGAGACCTCCGAGAGCTTCTTCAGCTGCGCGGCGCTGACGCAGTGATGCCCGTGCTTCAGCTGCAGCACCGGGATCACCGACACCAGGTTCGCGTTCCCGCAGCGCTCGCCGAAGCCGTTGATCGTGCCCTGCACCTGCACGCAGCCGTGCGCGATGCCCTCGACCGAGTTCGCGACCGCCAGCTCGCAGTCGTTGTGGCAGTGGATGCCGAGCGCGGTCGGGATCGCGGCCCGGGCCGCGTCCACGCCGGCCCCGATCGCGGCCGGCAGGGAGCCGCCGCGCGTGTCGCACAGACAGACGAGGGTCGCGCCCGCGTCGGCCGCGGCGCGCACGCACGCCAGCGCGTAGTCCCGGTCGGCCGCCAGGCCGTCGAAGAAGTGCTCGGCGTCGAAGACGACCTCGTCGGTCCGCTTGCGCAGGTAGGCGACGGAGTCGTGGATGACCTCCAGGTTCTCCGCGAGCGGGATGCGCAGGTCCTCGCGCACGTGGAGGTCCCAGGTCTTGCCGACGATGGTGACCACCGGGGTCTCGGCGGCGAGACAGAGGCCGAGGTTGCGGTCGTCGGCGGCCTTCACGCCCGCCCGGCGGGTCGAGCCGAAGGCCGCCACCTTCGCGTGCTTCAGACCGAGGCCCTTGACGGCGCGGAAGAACTCCTCGTCGCGCGGGTTCGAGCCCGGCCAGCCGCCCTCGATGTAGTGGACGCCGAGGTCGTCGAGCCGCTCGGCGATGCGCAGCTTGTCCTCGAGCGTGAAGGAGATGTCCTCGGCCTGCGTCCCGTCGCGCAGCGTCGTGTCGTAGACCTGGATCCGCCTCATGGACGCTTCTCCGACGCGGGGGTCGGCGGGTTCGGGGTGGGTGGGCTCCCGATAAAGGCGTCGTGCAGCGCGCGCACCGCGAGCTCGGTGTACTTGGCGTCGATGACGACCGAGATCTTGATCTCCGAGGTGGAGATCATCTGGATGTTGATCCCCTCCCTGGAGAGCACGTCGAACATGCGCGACGCGATGCCGGCGTGCGTGCGCATGCCGATGCCGACGATCGACACCTTGGCGACGTCGAGCTGGCCGGCGACGCCCTGCGCGCCGATCTCGCGTGCGGTCGCCTCGAGGAGCCCCTTCGCCTGGTCGAAATCGCCGCGCGGCACGGTGAAGGTGAGGTCGGTGGTGCCGTCGGCGCTCGCGTTCTGGATGATCATGTCGACCACGATGTTGGCCCGCGCGATCGGGCCGAAGACGCGCGCCGCCAGCCCGGGCCGGTCGGGCACGCGCAGCACGGTCAGCTTGGCCTCGTCGCGGTCGTAGGCGACGCCGGCGACCGACACCTCTTCCATGGCGGGATCCTCCTCGACGACCCACGTCCCCTCCGCCTCGCCGAAGGAGGAGCGGACGTGGACCGGCACGCGGTAGCGCTTGGCGAACTCGACCGAGCGGATCTGGAGCACCTTGGCGCCCAGGCTGGCCAGCTCGAGCATCTCGTCGTAGGCGATGCGCTCGAGCTTGCGCGCCTGGGGGACGATGCGCGGGTCGCTGGTGTAGACGCCCTCGACGTCGGTGTAGATCTCGCACACGTCCGCCTGCAGCGCGGCGGCGAGGGCGACGGCGCTGGTGTCGGAGCCGCCGCGGCCGAGGGTGGTGATGTTGCCCTGCCCGTCCACGCCCTGGAAGCCGGCGACCACGGCGATCGCCCCCTCGGCGAGCGCCGCGCGCAGGCGCTCGACGTCGACGCGCACGATGCGGGCGCGGCCGTGGGCGCTGTCGGTCTGGATGCGCACCTGGTGGCCGAGGAAGGAGCGCGCCGGGACCCCGGCTTCGTGCAGGGCGAGCGCGGTGAGCGCCGCGGTCACCTGCTCGCCGCTCGCGACCAGCGCGTCCGACTCGCGCTCGTCGGGCGCGTGCGCGACGGCTCGCGCGAGCCCGAGCAGGCGGTTCGTCTCGCCCGCCATGGCGGAGACCACGACCACCACCCCGTGGCCGGCGGCGCGCGTGCGCGCGATCCGGCCCGCCACGCTCCGGATACGCTCGACGTCGGCGACCGACGTGCCGCCGTACTTCTGCACTACCACCATGAAGTCCTACGCGATCTCGGCGCGGTCGGGCAGACGGCGGGGCCGCGCAGCGCGCGCCTCGCGGAGTCCGTCCTCGTCTCCGGCGCCCGGGAGGAGCCGGTCGAACCCCTCGACGGCCGCCATTCCCTCGCCGTAGAGCACGTCGGGCGAGAATAGCGGATCTGCGCGAGCGCCCTCAAGGCGGCGTCACGAACGTGGAGAGACCTCTGCCTGTCACGTCGTGTGCTCTACGGCGGCCTCCGGCTGGTACCGGCGGCGCGCGGGTAGGCGGCGCCGTTGACAGCCCCGGCTCCGGGGTCGGAGAATCCCGCGCCGTGCTCTTCGAGGAGGTCCGCGCCGGCGGCTGCATGTCGTACCTGATCGGGTGCGCCGAGACGTGTAGCGCCGTGCTCGTCGACCCCGAGCTGAGCCAGATCGACCGCTACCTGGCGCTCGCGGCCAGGGCCGGGCTCCGCCTCCACTACCTGATCGACACGCACACCCACGCCGACCACTTCTCCGCCGCGCGCGAGCTGTCGGAGCGCCTCGGCGTGCCCACCGTCATGCACCGCGCCAGCTGCGCGCCCTACGTCGGCGTACGCGTCGACGACGGCGAGACGCTGATCGCCGGGAAGCTCCGGCTCCGCGTGCTGCACACGCCAGGGCACACCGACGACTCGATCTGCCTCGCCCTCCCGGACCGCGTGCTGACCGGCGACACGCTGCTGCGCCTGGCGACCGGACGCACCGACCTGCCGGGTGGCGATCCCGAGGCGCTCCATGACAGCCTCTTCGAGAAGCTGCTCCGCCTCGACGGGGCGCTGCAGGTCTTTCCGGCCCACAACTACAAGGGCACGCCGGTCACCACGCTCGCCCAGGAGCGGGCGGAGAACCCGCGCCTCCAGCGGCGGGAGCGGGCGGCCTTCGTCGAGCAGATGCGGGCGCTCAGCCTGGAGATGCCCGAGCACCTGACCGAGGCGCTGCGCACGAACCGCACGGGCGGGAAGACGGTGGCCCAGCTCCTCGAGGAGGCCGCGAGCCGCATCTCCTTCATGTCGATGGAGGAGGTGCGGGAGCGGATCGCGGCCGGCGATCGGGATCTCGTGATCGTCGACGTGCGCGAGCGCGACGCCTACGACGCCGGACACGTCCCCGGCGCGCGTCACCTCGCCCGCGGGCAGCTCGAGCTCCGGGTCGACAAGGAGCTGCCCGACCCGACGGCGCGCATCCTCACCTGCTGCGAGTTCGGCAAGATCTCGACGCTGGCGGCCGCGACGCTGCGCACGATGGGCTACACCCGCACGCTGGCGCTCGATGGCGGGATGCGCGCCTGGCGCGAGGCCGGCTACCCGCTCGAGAGAGCGGCGGCGGGCGCGTGACCCGAGACGGCGGTGCGGGGAGGCGGGGGCACCCTCTCCGCTTCGATTCGGCGCCGATGAATCGGGTGCTTCGATCGACCGCCGCACGCGGCGCCTCATAGGCGCTCCGAGGGTGCCCCCGCCTCCCCGCTGCGCTATTCGGCCCCGCGCGCCGCCGGCGCGGCTTCGCCCGCGCGCGTCAGCCGCACGCGACTGCGAATGCCCGCAGCCGCCGCAGGTTGAAGGCCGCGCACACGAGATCCCATTCCCCGCGCACCTTCGTCACGCCGCGGAAGATGAGGCGACGAAAACCCATCGCTTGCTTGGATCTCCGCGTGCCGACGAAAGACGTGCCGTGGCGCGGGCCGAATAGCGCAGCGGGGAGGCAGGGGCGCCGTCGCAGCGCCTATGAGGCGCCGCGGGCGGCGGCCGATCGAGACGCCCGGCTCGGCGGCGCCGAATCGAAGCGGAGATGGCGCCCCCGCCTCCCCGCACCGCCGTCTCGGATCACACTGGCGCCGCGAGCAGCAGCTCGTGGCGCGCCCCGCGCGCCTCGAGCCGGATCGCCCTGCCCCCGCCCGGCGCGAAGCGCAGCGTGACGAGCAGGGCCTCGTCGCCGGCCGCGGGGCCGAGCCGGTCGAACCACTCCACCGCCGCGACGCCCTCGCCGTAGAGCACGTCGCGCAGGAACGGTGCCTGGTCGCCCGGCGCCTCGAGGCGATAGAGGTCGACGTGCGCGAGCGGGAGCCGTCCGCCCGGGTACTCGGTCACGATCGTGAACGAGGGGCTGTGGACGCGCTCGGGGTCGATGCCGAGGCCGCGGGCGAGCCCGCGCACCAGGCAGGTCTTGCCGGCGCCCAGCTCGCCGACCAGGCCGATCAGCTCGCCGCCGCGGGCGGCACGGCCGAGCGCCTCGCCGAGCGCCTCCGTCTCCTCCGGGTCACGTGTCGTCGTCTCACGTGCCCGCACGGTAGCCTCGCCGGCGCGGCGCCTCGGGCCGGGCTGCCGCCTGCAAGCGCTCGAGGGTCGCGGGCAGCTCGGCGAGGAGGTCGCTCGCGAGGAGGCCAACCTCGCCCTGCCGCGCGGCGACCGCATCGCCGGCCGCGCCGTGCGCGAAGACGCCGAGCGCCGCCGCGTCGTACGCCGCGAGCCCCTGCGCGAGGAGCGCACCGATCACGCCGGCGAGGACGTCGCCCGTCCCGCCGCTCGCCATGCCCGGGTTGCCGGTCGGGCAGATGGCGGTCGCGCCGACGGGGCTCGCGATGACCGTGCGCGCGCCCTTCAGCACGACGACCACGCGCTCGGCGCGCGCGAAGGCGCGGGCGGCGCCCAGGCGATCGGCCTGCACGCGCGCCGTGTCGCCGCCAGAGAGACGGGCCATCTCGCCCGGGTGGGGCGTGATCACGGTCGGTCCCGGGCGGTCGCGCAGCACGCTCGTGCCGGCCACGGCGTTGAGGCCGTCGGCGTCGAGCACGAGCGGCGCCGTGCACTGCCGGACGACGTGCCGGATCAGCTCGCGGGTCGCCGACGCCTGACCCAGACCCGGGCCGCACACCACCGCCCCGCGATCCGCGAGCAGCGCACTCGCCGCCGCGCCGTCGGCGAGCGCCGCGGCGCCGTCGCCGGTGTCCGCGAGGGCGGCGGTCATCGCCTCGCGCACCTGCGCCTCGAGGACCGCCTGGAGCGTGGCCGGGACGGCGAGCGTGGTGAGCCCCGCACCGCTCCGCGCCGCGGCCTGGGCCGCGAGCAGCGCCGCGCCGGTCTTGCCGCGCGAGCCGGCGATCACCAGCACGTGGCCGAAGTCGCCCTTGTGGGCGTCGCGCCGGCGGGGCGGCAGGTGCGCCCCCACCTCCTCGCTCTCGAGCAGCACGGTGCCCGGGGCGACGGCGGCCAGCGCCTCGCGCGGGATGCCGATGTCGACCACCGCGAGCAGCCCGGTGTGCTCCACCCCGGGGTACATGAGCTGGCCGACCTTCGGGTAGCCGAAGGTGGCGGTCACCGTGGCACGCACGGCCGCGCCGAGCGGCGCGCCCGTGTCGGCCGACAGGCCCGACGCGATGTCGACGGCCAGGACGGGGGCACCGCAGGCGTTGATGGCCGCGATCACCGCCGCCGCCACGCCGGCGACCGGCGCGTTGAGCCCCGTCCCGAAGAGCGCGTCGACGACGGCCGCCGCCCGCGCGAGCCGGCGCGCCAGGGCGTCGACGTCGGCGGGCGTGGCGAGCGCCCGCACCGCGCCCCGCGCGCGCCGCCATGCGGCCAGCATGCGCGCCGCGTCGCCCCGCACCTCCTCGGGACGCGCCGCGAGCCAGACCTCGACCGGCACGCGCGCCCGCCGGAGGTGGCGCGCGACGACGAAGCCGTCGCCGCCGTTGTTGCCCCGCCCGCACACCACGACCACCGGGCCGCGCGGGCGCCGCAGGCGCTCGCGCAGCACGCGCACCGCGCCCGCACCCGCGCGCTCCATGAGGACGTGGCCGGGTGTGCCGTGCTCGATCGTCCAGCGGTCGAGGGTACGCATCTCCGCGGCGGTGACGGCGATCAGAGGGCGGCCCTCATCTCACGCACCGCCGCCGCCATGCCGACCACCACCGCGCGCGCCACGATCGCATGGCCGATGTTCAGCTCGACGATCCCCGGGATGGCGGCGACCGGGCGCACGTTGGCGACGGTGAGGCCGTGCCCGGCGTGCACCTCGAGGCCCACCCGCGCGGCCTCGGCGGCGGCCGCCCGCAGCCGGGCGAGCTGGCGCCCGCGCTCCGCGTCGCCGGCCGCGCCGGCGTAGTCGCCCGTGTGCAGCTCGACCGCGTGCACGCCCGCCTGCCGGCTGGCGGCGATCTGCGCGCTCTCGGGGTCGATGAACAGGCTCACGCGGATGCGGGCCGCGGCGAGGCGCCTCGCCGCCGCCGTGACGCGCGCCGCGTGCGCCACCACGTCGAGCCCGCCCTCGGTGGTGAGCTCCTCGCGGCGCTCGGGCACGAAGCAGGCGTCGTCCGGCCGCACGCCGAGCGCGAGGTCCACCATCGCGTCGGTGACGGCCATCTCGAGGTTCAGCTTGATGCGCAGGCGGCGGCGCAGCTCCTCCACGTCGCGCTGCTGGATGTGGCGGCGGTCCTCGCGCAGGTGGACGGTGATGCCGTCGGCGCCCGCCGCCTCGGCGACCAGCGCCGCCTCGACCGGGTCGGGGTAGTCGACGCCGCGCACCTGCCGCAGGGTCGCGACGTGATCGACGTTGACGCCGAGCCGCAACTAGGAGTCCGTCCGGGTAGTCATGGCGAGCGAGGCGAACGAGCCGGGGAGCGAGAGCGGCAGGCGCAGCGCCGACCGAGGAGGCGTAGCCTGAGCTACGCCGCACGAGGGAGGCGCGAGCACGCCGCTCGCAGCCCCCGGATCGTTTGCCGCAGCCGCCATGACCACCCGGACGGCCTCCTAGTTGCCCGCGGCCGCCGACTCGCCGAGCGCGCCGCGCGCCGCCGCCGCGATCGACTCGGCGAGGTCCTGGATCTCCCCCTCCCGCTCGCCCTCGACCATGACGCGCAGCAGGGGCTCCGTCCCCGAGTAGCGCACCAGCACCCGGCCGCGCGCCCCGAGGGCGCGCTCGGCCTTCGCGATCGCCGCAGCCAGCGACGGCACGCTCGGGACGTCGCGCCGCGCCGCCACGCGCACGTTCAGGAGCACCTGCGGCAGGCGGCGCATGATGCGGCGCAGCTCGGAGAGCGGCCGCCCCTTCTCGACCAGGAGGGCGAAGAGCGCGAGCGCCGTGATCAGCCCGTCGCCGGTCGTGTTGTGATCGAGGAAGACGATGTGCCCGGACTGCTCGCCGCCCAGGTTGTAGCCGCCGCGCACCATCTCCTCGACCACGTAGCGGTCGCCGACGGGCGTGGTGACCACCTGGATGCCGCGCTCCTGCATCGCCAGGTGGAGCCCGAGGTTGCTCATCACGGTGGCGACCAGGATCGACTGCCGGAGCTCGCCCCGGGTGCGGAGGTCGTCGGCGAGGATCGCCATCACGGCGTCGCCGTCCACCACCTGGCCCTGCTCGTCCACGAAGATGGCGCGGTCCGCGTCGCCGTCGAGCGCGAGGCCGACGTGCGCGCCGTGGCGGCGGACGGCCGCCTGGAGTCCCTCGGGATGGAGCGCGCCGCACCCCTGATTGATGTTCGAGCCGTCGGGATCGATCCCGAGGCTCACCACCTCGGCGCCCAGCTCCTCCAGCACCTCGGGGCCGACCCGGTAGGCCGCGCCGTGCCCGCAGTCGATGACGATGCGCATGCCGTCGAGCGTCAGGTGGCGCGGGAAGGTGCTCTTCACGAACACGTTGTAGCGGCCGACGGCGTCGTCGATGCGGAAGGCCTTGCCGATCTCGGTCGCGGTCGGGCGGAGCGCGTCGATCGCGTCGCCCAGCACCAGGTGCTCGATCTCCTCCTCCAGCTCGTCGGGCAGCTTGAAGCCGGCCTGGCTGAAGAACTTGATGCCGTTGTCCGGAAACGGGTTGTGCGAGGCGGAGATGACGACGCCCGCGTCGGCGCGCAGCGTGCGGGTCAGGAAGGCGATCCCCGGCGTCGGCATGGGGCCCACCAGCAGCACGTCGACGCCCATCGAGCAGATGCCCGA
>Ga0137403_10007227_pt1 | contig 12564 bp, 11 predicted proteins | sample CZOMad2_1_16fung_FD_122057 | JGI IMG/M metagenome (GOLD analysis project Ga0137403, IMG submission 122057) | Vadose zone soil fungal communities from Angelo Coast Range Reserve, California, USA - CZOMad2_1_16fungal (Hybrid Assembly) | ecosystem: Environmental > Terrestrial > Soil > Vadose zone...
ATCCCGGTGTCCGCGACAGACATTACGGCATAGCGGCCCGGTCTCACGTAGGGATAGAAGCGGCAATAGGCATCGTCCAGTTCCACCATCTCCGTTTCCATGACCAGGCGCCCGCCTTCCGGCATCGCGTCGCGCGCATTAATACACAGGTTCATCAATACCTGTTCAATCTGGGTTGGGTCGGCTTTGACGGAATCGAGGGGCGACGTCAGAAACTTCAGCTCGATATGCTTTCCGATAATTTTGTCGAGCAGGCTGTGCAGTCTGCCGGCCACGCTGTTCAGATCGACCGCTCGCGGCTGGAGCACCTGCTGCCGCGCGAAGGTCAGCAACTCGCGGGTTAAGGCTGCGGCACGATCCGCCTGTTCGCGAATGCGGCTGAAGCGGTCCGCGATCGCCGGATTGTCGCGGCATTGGTCAAAACCGAGCTCAGCCCATCCCAGAATCGCACCGACGACATTGTTAAAATCGTGGGCGACGCCTCCCGCTAGCTGTCCAACCGCTTCGAATTTTTGTGCCTGGCGCAACTGCCGTTCCATCGCTCGCAGGTCGGTCACGTCTTCGACGATCACTTCGAACTCGTCGAAGCTATCCGCAATGGACAAGCGCCGCGCGTGCAGGCGCACCATCACGATCCCTCCGTCGGCCCGCCGCCACTCCGCTTCCGCTCCGTGAGTCTGGCCATGCTCGCGACACGTGGCCATCAGCCGCGCGTGTTGCTCCGGGAAGCGAAACAGGTCCCGGGCGAAGTTGATGGTCTGCAGCCGGATGGAGTGCGAGCAACCGAGTATGCGAAGCAGGGCAGGATTCGCGTCCATAAACTCACCGTCCGCGGACACCCGGGAGATGCCGTAGGCCGCGTGCTCCACGAGGTCCCGGTTGCGCGCTTCCGAGACACGCAGCGCGTCGTGCGCCTGCGCATTTTCGTCCCGCAAACTCTTTTCAGCCATGGCCCGCGTCAGCGCGATCGGCAAGCGCGAAAGGTGGTTCTTCAGAATATAGTCGCTAGCGCCTTGCTTGATGCATTCGACCGCCGCCTCTTCACTAACCGTTCCGCTTACCAGCAGAAACGGTATGTCTTTGCCGGTGCGTCTCAGTTCCACGAGCGCATCGAGCCCACTCCAGCTCGGGAGCCTGTAGTCAGCCAGCACCGCGTCGAAGTCGTTTTCCGCAAGTGCCGCACGAAAATCCTCTCGCGTTTCCACCAGCGTGTGTTCCACAAGAAAACCGGATTCCCGCAGTTCGAATAACATCGACTCGATGTCGCTACCAGAATGTTCGACAATCAGCGCCCGGAACGGCGCTGCGATCTTGGAAGTCGAAGTGGCTTCAAGTGTCCCGGCCTTCATCTGGCGGCACCCACTGCTTGGAGATCGGCGAGCCCGCGCGTCGGCATGTCACAGCCGCCGCTCGCTGGCCGGAATTCTTGCCCGCACTTCAATGTGCGATTCATGGCCTTCAACCGCGCACAGCACTTTGCAGAACGAGTGCCCGCGGTACTTCTTCTGGAACCACATTCCGCAGGTGCGATTCCACCGAATCCAGAAACTGACTGAAAGTCCTTCCATCCTTGGCGGCCCAGGCCCCTAGGCTCAGCCTTAAATCGATCGGGCCCCATGGCGAACGCGTCTCGTTGTGCACCGCGATATGCTGTTCCAGCCGCTGGAGCATCACCGGCGCGCTGGGCGCTATTGCGTCGACTGCCAGCAGCGCAAATTGGGCGGGTCCCAGCCGCGAAACAATGTCGCTCCGGCGGCAGCTGGCCACCAGAATCTGTGCGACATCCCGCAACGCCCGGTCCGCCGCACCCGGCCCGAACCCCTCTCGCAACGTTTCCAAATTCTCGAAGAGCGCGCAAATCATCACCAGCTCACCGCCAGTGCGCTGCGCTTCTTCCCGGCAACGCGTCCCAAGCGTCAGCAGTCCTTCGCGGGTGTACAGACCCGTCATGGGATCGCGGAGCAAATCCGCCAAGCCTTCGAACGTGTTCCGTTCCAGCGCCGTCCGCAGCACCCGGCCCAGCGTCCGCGCATCTAGGAATCCTTTCAAAACATAGTCCATCGCGCCTTCGCTAAGGCTCTGCGCCGCGAACTGCTTCTGTGTGGGATCGGCAAGAACCACAAGCGGGATGCCTGGCGCGGAACGATGCACCAGATGTACGGCATCGAGCGGATCCCGAAGACTAAGCTGCAAATCGAGAATGATAAGTTCCGGGTCAACCATCTTAACGGTAGGAATCAACGTCGCCATCGTCGATACCACCGTTAAATCCAGCCCTCCCGCGGTATCTGGAAACAACAGCCGAAGGATATCCACAATCTCGCTGGCGTCGTCTTCCGCAAGCAGGATTCGAACTTTCTTTTGGGTCATGGCGGAGCCTCATTTCCCAAGAGTGTCGGAATGGAATGGCGCTTGACTCAGCAACAGGCAGCTTCAATCGAGCCCGCTGTTACTGCCTAGCGCGCGCTACACGACTAGAGAGGACAGTCATTCACACAAAGGATAAACCGCAAGGAAGGGGGTGCGTTCATTGTCGCGCATTGACGAAGATAGTCAAGAGTACTCCGCGCGTTGGTTCCGGATGCGCTACGTCCTTGTGACAGATCGCCGGGCGTTGCGGCGGCCAAGCAGCATAGCGATGCATCCGGAAATCAATCCGCCGGCGATGATGACGCCCTCCCATACCAATCCCGCCGCAAGCACCAGGTGGCTGGTCGCGCCAAACGGCGCCAGCAGCGCCACCAGCGCCGCTTCGCGCACCCCGATTCCTCCCTGCGTCAACGGAAGGATCGCCGCGAGTTTCGCCAAGGGCCACGCGAATAGCCAAATCCGCAGCCGCAACGTCAGTCCGCAAGAAACCGCAAGCCGCGCCGTCAGGATCAAAAACGTCGCCTGGATGAAAGTCCCAGCGAGCCACCCGAGCAGCAATACATGAGGCTGGCGCGAAACGCCGCGAAGCGCGTGCCGGAGTCGCGCCAGTCGCCGCCGAAAGCGAATCGACCGGCCACCCAACAACATGCGATGCAGCAAAATCGTCATAGCCACCAGCACAACGACGCCGGCAACAAATACGAGCAACGCCTTGCGCGCTGACTCCTGCAGGTTCTCCGGCATCGAACCAGGCAGCAGCCCAATTCCCAGCAGCACCAGTCCCGTCTGCGCCGTCACGTCCAGAAATCGGTCCACCGCGTTGCCTGCCAGTACCGCCGCCGGACGCGGGCTGCGTCGCAGTCCGACCGCCAGCCGAATCACATCGCCGCCAACAATCGACGGTAGAAACAATGTCCCGAACAGTCCTCCCAGATAACATTGCGCGCTCGTCGCGAAATCCAGTTCCGCTCCCGCTGCATTCACCACCATCCGCCATTTCGCGATGCCCAAAGTGTGCGCGAACAAATAGCCGAGCAGCACCGCCACAAAGAGCCACGCGGGTATCTGCGCCATCGCCGCGCGCACCGTCGCGAGCGGAAGGAAATGCAGCATCACCGCGAGAACAGCCGCTCCTGCGACCCATCGCAATACAATGGGCAGCCAGCGGCGCGAACCCTGCTGGGGATGATGGGCGCCAATCATGGAGAGCCAATCATAAAGGCGAGGTTATCTCACAAAAACGAAGGCAGGATGCAAAAGGATAGGAACGATACTTCTTTCAAGCCCCGAAAATCTCGTCAATCTTCGCGGCCAACTCAAAATCCAGATTGCTGATCCCCTTGACGCTATGCGTATTTAAATCGATCACCACTTTGTTCCACACGTTAAACCACTCCGGGTGATGATTCATGGCTTCGGCAACCAGCGCGACTCGCGTCATGTTTCCAAATGCAGCCACGAAATCCTTGCACTCAAACGCGCGATGCAACTTTCCGTCCTTCAGGGTCCATCCCTTGGTATGAGCCAGTCGTTCATTCAATTCCGCATCGGTTAGCTTCTTGGCGGCAGGCATTTTATTTCTCCCAGAGGGAAGACTACATCAAAAAGCCATTATTCCGGCGCGCTGGCATCTCCAGGCGCGCAAATAAAATTCGCTGCATCATTCGAATCGCCACTGCCCTTGTACTTCGCAACCTGTGGATATGGGCACAGTGGCCGCGTCATCTTCACGTCTCCACTCGCACCGCGGTCTTCATATTTCGTCGCGATGATCGCAGACGGCGCCACGCCCTTCTCGACCCATTGTTCGACCGCGAGTTGCACGCTGTGTCCCGCGTCTCTCTCCATTGGCGAAGGTCCCGCTTGCCCAAAAGAATCGGGTCCCGGGCCTCCGTCGCAATGCTGCATCCCCGGCGCCATGTACAGCCGCGCAAACGCATCCACGCTATCGCGTCCCATCACGCCTACAACGCTGTGGTAGTAGTCGACCGAGTTCAGCGCGGAAATCGCCGGATCATCCCACCCGTGATACATAATCAGCTTCCCGCCCCGCGCCTTGAACGCCGCAAGATTCGCCTCCGTCGCGTTCAGAGTCTTCGCCATCTTCGCGTCCGCCGCCTTCACCGCCTCCCCAAGATCAGCCCCTTGATAACTCCAGTCCGCGCGGTCATAAATCATGTCCCCGTAAAATCCGCTGCCGAACGCGAACAGCAAACTCTTTCCTGGCGCGGTCCCGGTAATCCAGAGCGACCAGCCTCCAGGCCCGTCCTCCGCCCCAGGCAAGAGCCCCGGAAAAATTTTGCCGCCATGCGAGTCATGCGCGCCCTCGTACAATTTTTTCAGCGCGGTCACCTGCGGCGCCGTCAAGCACGTCTCCGAATCCCCTGTCTCGCAAAGAATCGCCGACGGATCGAAGCGGCACTTCCTCGGATCATTCAGAATTCCGTCGGTCACCCCATCCTGAGCATCGCACGCTTCATTCACCGCAATCGCGATCGCCTGCAATTTACTCGGAGGAATGTAGCTGGCTTCTTCCGACGTGGTAGCCTGCGCGTCCCACACCGCGCTGGTCAGCAGGTGCGTCCAGAAATTAGCTGGCGCTCCCGCTACGATGCCGTCATAGTCCGCCGGAAATCGCTGCGCCTCCATCAACGCCTGCCGCCCTCCATTCGAACAACTCGCAAAATACGAATGCTGCAGGCGATTCCCATAAAACGCTTTGATCACCGTCTTTGCGTTCTGCGTCATTTCATGAATTGCCCGGTATCCAAAGTCCGTGATTTTCTCTGGATGACCGAGCGCCCACCGCGCGTCCGTCCCGGCCGCGGCATGGCCTGTGTCTGTCCCCGCGGCGGCATAACCCTCATGTATCGCCACGGCCAGCGCGTGATAATCGATCTCGCCCGCGAATCCCCCGTTCCCGCGCCCTTGAAATTTTCCATTCCACTCCCCGGTCGGCAGCCAAACCTCGATTTTGATGTCCGAATCCGCACTCGGGCGCGCCTCAATCGCCACTCGGCAAAACGGAGGCAGCGTCCGGTAGAGCGCCGTGTCGCTGGCCATCCACTGCGTTACCGCCGTCGTAGGAGTGAACGATCCGGCCACCGCCAGCTTCGCCAGCGTGATCTTCGCGTTGGGCAACGCCACTTGAGCCAGGCGCTCGCAAGATTGCCCGGCATCCGGCGGCTTTTTCTGCCCAAAACTCGCGTTCGACAGAAACGCCGCAATCACCGCCGCCACAAAAATCTTCTTGATCGCCAACTTTGCCTCCATCGCCAAATGCAATACCAACCTCGCTATCTCCAACAGTGCCCAACACGCCGAGGTCGCGTGTACTTCGCAATACGCGTGCACATACTAGCGGAATCACCAACCCAGTCCAACCCATTCGCCCAACCGCGGCCACCCGCGCGCCTGCTGGTCTGCGCCGGCACAATCTCTCCGAACTCTGTGCTCTTAACTCTGTGACCTCGGTGTTAGTTCCTTTTTCTCGCCCCCATGGCCCACGTCTCTTTCTCCCCGAACCTCGAAACGCCAACGCTTTTCCGTTAATCCTGCGTTTAGCTTTGTCGCTGCATAACATAAAAGGATCGCCGCTCTCGTCAACGTGAAAGTCAGAAAAGAGAACACACCATGCGCAAATACGCAGCCCTGTTTACAGTGATCGCCGCCATCGCACTCGCGATCACCGCCGCCGTCGCTGCGCCCCCTCCCGGCACCTCCGGCTATCACGTCATCAAAACCGTCTCCGTCCCCGGCGATGACGGATGGGATTACGTTGCCGTCGACAGCGACGCCCGCCGCGTCTACATCTCCCACGGCACCCACGTCGTCGTCATGAACGCCGACACCTACGCCATTGAAGGCGACATCCCCGACACTCCAGGCGTCCACGGCATCGCCATCGTCCCCGACCTGGGTCGCGGTTTCATCAGCAGTGGCCGCGCCAACACCGCCACCATCTTCGATCTCAAAACGTTGAAAGTAATCAGCACGGTAAAAACCGATGCCAATCCCGACGCCATCGCCTACGACAGCGTCTCCAAACGCGTCTTCACCTTCAACGGCCGCGGAAAAAACGCCACCGCCATCAACGCCTCCGACGGCACCGTCGTTGGCACGCTAGCCCTGGGCGGCAAACCAGAATTCGCAGTCGCCGACGGCAAAGGCAGCATGTTCGCCAACAACGAAGACACCTCCGAAGTCATCGAGATCGACACCAGGAAACTAACCGAAACTCATCGTTGGCCGCTGGCCCCCTGCAAATCCCCCTCAGGTCTCGCCCTGGATGGCAAGAGCCGCCGCCTGTTTTCTGTGTGTGATGAAAAAGTGATGTCGGTCGTGGATGCCGACAGTGGCAAGGTTGTCGCCACGCCCAAAATCTGCGACGGTCCCGACGCCGCAGCCTTCGACCCAGCCACCAACTACGCCTTTGCTTCCTGCGGTGACGGCAATCTCACCGTCGTTCATGAAGACTCCGCCGATAAATTCTCCGTAATCGACAACGTTCCCACCAAGAAAAGCGCTCGCACCATGGGTCTCGACCTCAAGACTCACAACATTTTCCTACCCGCAGCCGATTTCGATCCCCCAGCCCCGGGCGAGCGCCGCGGCAAAATGAAGCCCGGCAGCTTCGTAATCCTCGTCGTAGCGAAATAGTGTCGCGGCCGCCGACCGTTTACCCTGAGCCGTGAAGGGGCGCGCGTTTTCCCGTGGGTGCCGCACCCATCGGTTTTAAGGGTGCGGTTCTTGAACTTTCTTGCGGTTCGGGAGCCCTTGGGGGAGTGTGGGGAAATGAGGAAATGTGGGACAAATGTGGGGACGACAAATGTCAAATGTGCGGACGAGATGTGGGCACAGACGGGATGGTTTCTGGTATTAGTCACTTGCACTTAATCCCGCCAATTGCCATCCAGTCCCGAATTCTTACCGTTCCCTGAATAAGACTTAACCAATTCGATATCTCGTGCTATTCTTATGCATGTATATCGACGCAGACCACCGCCTGCTCGTTGTTCTCCCAGCAGACGTCGATCCTCGTGCGAAATTCAAGCGCTGCTGCCTAACTTCTAAGCTATTCAGAATCAACACTTCCAAAAGTGCATCAAAACAAACGACTTTAACTCTCATTAGAATCAACACTTGCGCAAGAAGGGGGGAGGGTCCACCGTCGCCCGCCGACAATCCACGCCTCTTTCAGAAGGAAACGGCGCCTCCTCCAAAAAGGCGCCGGTAAACTTCACCAGCGCCGCGAAGTTTTTCCAGGAATTCTGCGAATTACGGGACGAGCCGCGTGTTATGCACGCCCGCATACAACGAGAAGCTGGTCCCCGCCGATTGCGGCAGCCACCACATCTTCCGCACCCACTTGTGCTGGCTGATCATCATGCGCTTACCTACGAAATCCATCACCAACGGGCTGACCTGCGTCGCCGCATACATCGCTCCAGAGTGCGCAAACGGCCGCAACAGCGGGTTCGCTTCCGTGCCGTATCCTCCGGAAATCGCGCGCCGCGTGGACCACGCATCAAACGCCGCCGCGCCGCTTCCGCTGATCGACAGGGCATACCACAATCGTCGCTGCGTCACCGTCTCGCGGGGCCGCGACACCGACATCTTCACACCCATGAGCGGCTTGACCGGCAGGCCTGGCGTGTAACCCGGCTCGATCGCAGTCGTCGACGCGATCTCGACGTCGCTCTTGACCTTAGCTTCGGGAGCGGACGGCAACGGCTGAGAGAGGGAAGAATCCTTTGTTGAATGGTTCGTTGAATCGCTTCCAGAATCGCTGGCGACTGCTGCGGTATCGGTTGCTACTTTCGCTGCGCCCGCAATCTGCGGAAAGGGGCACAAGAGTAAAATCGTGGCCAACAACATTTGTATCACCTCAGTGTAGTAAGTAGATGTTCGGACTGGCTCAAAGTACCTGCCCGCAACACTTGCACTATACTGAGCGGAGGTTCAGTCCACACTGGACTGTTGGTCACATTCGGAGTGGTACCCTGCCCTAGGAGTCAGGTTTACCCTGCGCGGGACTTTTGTACTAGACCGTATTCCTGATAATTTTTTAACGTTCCTCATCGCGCATGCGCTACAGATCGACTCTGCTATAATCGCGCGCGATAACTCCGGCAGCGGCGGTGTCATCCGCAGCCAACGCTCGCGCCAAGAGCCAATCTTATGTCGCCCAACGAATCCTCTTCCGCCCAGCGCGCCCCGATTCCAGAGCGGGGCCCTCAGGCGCCCCGTTTCATCGTTATCGAAGGCCCCCTCCGGGTAGGCAAGACCACTCTCGCGAAAGTCCTTGCGGAACGCTTGCACGCGCGGCGCGTCTACGATTGCGAAGACAATCCGTTTCTCGCTGATTTTTACAAGGAAAAGCCCGGCTCAGCCTTCCGCGCCCAGATGTATTTTCTCAACGAACGACAGAAGCGCCTGCGCGAAGCCCTGGGCGTCGAAGCTCCCGGTCCCATCCTCTCGGATTTCCTGATGGAAAAAGATCGCATCTTCGCCAATCTCAATCTAAACGACGAAGAGCTAAAGCTCTATGACCGTTACTACGAGACTTTCGCCGCCGAAATCCCTGCTCCGGATCTAGTCATCTATCTCCAGGCCAAGCCCGAAGTTCTCCGCGCCCGCATCGCCAAAAAAGCCTCCCGCGATGAAACCCAAATCTCCCTTGAATACATTGAAGAAGTCGCTCGTGCCTACGAGCACTTCTTCTTTCACTACGCCGCCTCCGACCTCCTGGTCATCAACACCTCCGACATCGATTTCGTCGAGCGCAGCGCCGACCTCCAGCAACTCCTTCGCCGCCTCCAGGATCCCGTAAAAGGCACCCAATACTTCCTCCCACTCGGCGCCGAGTAAAGCAGACATCCTCAGGCTGCCGGAAGTTTGGTGGTAATCACCACCTGAAGGCTTGCCCGGTCCTTCTCAGGGATCTTCAGTTTCCTCTTTGGGGTCTTGTTTTTGCGCCTGGGTTTCCTGCATGGCGGCGAGCAGCCACTTCCTCAGAGTGCTCAGGTAGTCTGGCCTCACCTGCCGAAACACCAGCCCCATGCCGAGATTGGGGTTGGCGTAAATTACGGTGGCGTCGGCTTCGAAGTATTCGCCAGTGGGAGCGAAAATCTTCACGGTCACGCGAGCGCGCGGGGCCAACGGCGCGGTCGAGTCGAGGTAACAGCCATACAGGCTCAACTCGGTGACATTGCCGCCCACGGGCAGGCCCGCTTCAGGGATGACCGTAGCTGGTGCGGCAAAGGGATATCTGGGTACCCGACGCTGCTTCCCTTCTCCTTGGTCCATTAACTAAGTCTATGATCAACAGTAACTTGGAGTACATCCAGACAATTCAGGGTATTGCCACGCGCAAGCCTGTAGACGGGCCGAAGATATTTCAGACGTGGACTTTGGCGCGATCACGCCGGGGTGTGACGCCGCCATACAGGTTGTGTGTACAGCCGTAGCGCGTTTCACGCAGACCGAACCTTGCTTCAAATTTTGCTCAAAACACGCCTGTTCCAAGGGACGGTCCGGCATTTCGCCGCACCAACCAGTAACCCTTTCAAATCACTGAATGCAAGTAGCTTAGAGGAGAAGTTTAGGGTCCATGGCCTGCCGTACCATTGTTGATGTCCGCTCGTACTCCTAAGTTAGCTCCAGACCGCACGGCTGCGTTTGCCGGGCGGGAACGGAGCAACGAATGGGCGGTTCGCATCGAGACGTGCTGGCGGGATCTGGCGGCTGGAGCAGCATCTTGTGCCAGGCGCATCGCTATGCGTTGCCGGTTGTGGCACTCGCTGCGGTTTCGACGCTGGCCGGCTTTGAGGTGGCTCGACTCCGCGCAGGCACTCCCGGCAACCTGGTCCACGCTTCGACGCTAGTCGGCAATTCTTCGGATGAGCTCGCTGTTGGGGACCCAAGCGTTAATACCTTCTCGCGCTTGGCTCCGCAGCAGCAAGCGGAACTGCTACTGGAACGCGCCATCGCTCACGACGCCGAATCGGTTGAAGCAATCGGCAAGAATGTGGACGGCTGGCGGGGCCATCTGCAAAATACCGACCGGCTTTTTGATCTTGTGCATAGCGCTTTAAACTCCGACGATCTGCGCGTGCGCAGTTCCGCGCTGGAAATTGACCTGGCGGCCAACAATCTTAGCAAGTCGCCACAGAGTGTCGCGCATCTGGTGCAGCAACTTCACGACAACCCTGCGCAGCGTTCAACGATTTTGTGGCGGCTTGGGGCGCTTGGTAATCGCGGCGTCCAACCGGATCTCGTCCTCGCGCAGCTCCTGACTTACGTTCACGATCAAAATGAAGAGACCCGTTACGGGGCCGTCGAAGGATTGGCGATTCTCGGGACGGACGCCGCGGTTGATCCACTCTTGGATATGTTCGCATATGACGCTTCCGCGAAGGTGCGCAAGCGCGCGGGCTGCGACCTCGCCATGGCGGGCATGCTCACCAAACAGCAGCGCCTCGCCGCCGTACCGAATCTGCTCAACTTTTTCGATGACGATGCGCTCGATTCCGCGACACGCAGTTGGGTATATGGCGCGCTTCGCCTGATCACTGGGGCGCAATTGGGCAATGACGCCAACGCCTGGCGAAAGTGGTGGGCCAACCGCAACACCGCGCACAAGCATCCCATCAACCGCAACGGAATTCTCTTCGCGTAGCCAGTCAGGTTGCTTTCGAGCGGTTCGTCTTTTCAACGCACTGCCGCTCTCATTCTCACACCGGGTGCTTTCAACTTTTAACGCGCGACGTTCGACGGTATAGTTGCGCCCGCACCTTGTGGGGGGACACGCCAATGCAACTGTGGTCACGCCGGAAATTTTTCCTGACATCTCTCGCCAGCAGCGCTGTTGCGGGCGTCGGCAAGCTTTTTGGAGCAGCGAGTCCCGTCCATGCTGAGGTTGCGACGCCTGTCGCTACATCCGGCAAACGCCCGCTGATCATTTCCAGCGCGAACGGTTTGCATGCGTTGGATAAGGGCATGGACATATTGAAGAAGGGTGGGGACACACTGGATGCCGCGATTGCGGCGGTTACCGTTGTGGAAAACGATCCGAATGACGATTCGGTGGGCTACGGCGGGTTGCCTAACGAAGAGGGCGAAGTGGAGTTGGACGCAAGCTGCATGCATGGGCCTACGGGGCGGGCTGGGTCAGTAGCCTCGGTGCGGCGCATCAAGAATGTGGCGCGGCTGGCGAAGACGGTGATGGAAAAAACGAATCACGTGATGATCGTTGGCGACGGGGCGCGGAGGTTTGCGGTGGCGGAAGGATTCGAGGAAAGCAATTTACTCACCGACCATTCGCGGCTGATCTGGCTGGCGTGGAAGGCGTCATCGTCGTTTAACTGGCGGCCGGGAATCGATTCGCCGGAGTGGAAGGAGCATGTTTCTTCGATCTTCGATGGGGACGCGGAGAAAATCGCGTACGCCGAACGGGTGATCGCGCATCCGCCTACCGGCACGATTCCGTGCATGGCTGTCAATGAAAATGGGGATATTTCCGCGACGACGACGACGTCCGGCCTGGCGTGGAAAATTGCCGGGCGTGTGGGAGATTGCGCGAGGCGAGCGATCGATGGAAGGAAAAGCTCTGCGGCCGCTGAAAAATTCTCCGATGGAGTGGAGCGATTCGGGCCGGGTGCGAGCGGTGGGAAAAGTGGCCGGAGGAACGGTGGATCCCGGGAAAGTGGTTTCGGGATTGGCGCGGGCAGCATCGCGGCGGGGCGCGCAAATTGTGGAGGAGGCAGAGGTTTTCAAGATGGAGTTCGCTGACCCGGTGCGATTAGACGTGCGGCGCAAGGTGCGGGGATTGGAGCAGGTGTTGGAAGTATCGGTATTAGTCCTCGACGCATTGACCACATTCAACGCGGTATCGGTGGTGGAGTTAGTGACATCGCTAACACCATCACGAACCCATTCTTCGGTGGCGTGAAGGAATCTCGACCGCTCTCATCGGCAGAAGAGACTCGTCAGACTCCTATCGTTGGGCCAATCATGTCACGCTTCCAAACGTCTCCTGTAAACCAAGAAGCGATTCGCTTGGAGCGAGACTTCTATGATAAGTCAGCGGTAGTTTCTGAGAAGTCCGCCACGTTCGACCGTCTAAAGAACGACAACAAGATTCAAGATGCTGCTGTCTATCTCAGACTTAATCGTTCGCAGATTGAAGCTGGT
>Ga0137403_10007229_pt1 | contig 12562 bp, 12 predicted proteins | sample CZOMad2_1_16fung_FD_122057 | JGI IMG/M metagenome (GOLD analysis project Ga0137403, IMG submission 122057) | Vadose zone soil fungal communities from Angelo Coast Range Reserve, California, USA - CZOMad2_1_16fungal (Hybrid Assembly) | ecosystem: Environmental > Terrestrial > Soil > Vadose zone...
CGGGTGACGGCGCGGGCGGTGCGGCGGAAATTGAGGGCAGCACAACTGCCGGTACCGTGAAGGTCGAGCGAACCGGTATCTCCGCCCTTGACATGCATATACATTTCAAGTATAAAGGGTCTCAACGAAATGTCAAGCGAGTGTTTCTTGCAATTGGGCGACCTGTGGATTTAGCCCTCGCATCCCATGACGGCCGGTTGCAAATCCAGGAGGGTGGATCCATGTCAACGCCGACGACGTCCAGCTCGGCTTTAGGGGCTCGCAGGCAACAACTGAGCGAAACGAAAGCACTAGACCGGTACCTGTGTTTTGGGCGGTTTCAGGTTGATCTGCAACGCGAGGAACTGTTTAAGGAAGGATCGCGAGTCCGCATCCCGTCCAAAGTATTCCAAGTGTTGCTGGCGCTCGTTGAACGGCCGGGCGAAATTGTGACCCGCGAAGCGTTGCGTGCGCGGCTGTGGCCGGGCGGTACGTTTGTGAACTACGACGCCAACGTCAATACCACCGTAAATAAATTGCGGCTGGCACTGGGAGATTCGCCGGAAAACCCGATGTACGTGGAGACGATACCTCGGCAGGGATATTGCTTCCTGGGCAACGTTGAGCGTGGCAACGAACTGCTGAAGACGTCCGGCGTGCTGACGATTGCGGCGCCTGACGCCGTGGATGCGCTGGCAGCACAACAAGCGGCATCGCCGATCTATGCTAAAAAAATAATCAGCTCGCGATTCGCGCCGCTTTTTACGAACGGCTGGGGAGCGGCGGTTCTTTTGTGCGGAATGTTGATCGGCGTGGGGATTGTGCTGCTGATGCATCGTCCATCGTGAACGGACGCCGCAGGCTAACTTATTGGAATCGAAAAAGTTCAATCGCTGAGAATCAGCCGCTAGCTGAAGCGGAATGCGCCGATCCGTTTATGGCCAGTCGATGCGCAGGGCCGTCAGTTGGTGCCCGGTTTTTGCGCCAGGTAGACACTGCGCAGCAGGCGGCGTTCCTTGTTGAGGGTTTCGACCGTTGTCAGGAAGCGCTGCAAGCCTTCGAAGTTTTCTTGGCCTTCGATTGCGATGAGGGCCGCTGCTCTCTTGGATCTCGCTTCGCGCCAGCGCCCAGCGATGCGCTGAGCATTCGCAGTTGCGTCAGCCACCTGCAGCAGACGAAAGTCCGCTGTCGCAAGCAGGCGTTCATTTTCGCCGGGAGCGCTGAAAAGATAATAGCCGATGGCGCTGCGAGCCGCGATTTCCTCGTGCGAGACGATGCCGCCAATGATGAGAGCGTCGCTGAAAAGAATGCGGCCATTGGGCTTGAGTACGCGAAAGAGCTCATGCAGCAAAGCTTGGCGTCCCGGAATGTGGCAGAGTACGTCGTTTGAAAAGACGCGGTCGAAGGTGGAGTCAGCAAACGCCAACTGCTTTGACGCGTCGCAAATTTCGAAGCGCACTCGCTCTGACAGATTTTGCGCCGCTGCCAGTTGGTTCGCGTTGTGGATGCCGGGAGCGTTTAGGTCGATGCCAAGCACGCGGCAGCCGGTTTTCTCCGCGACGTGAATTGCATAGCGGCCTGAGCCGCAGCCGATTTCGAGCACGTACGAGGTGCGGGCGAGTTCCAGCAAGCGGATGATTTCCGCGGATTCGTCACTGGTCACCCAACTGGTCTGGCCGAGATCCTGGCCGTAGGTCTCCAGGCGAATTTCCCGGTACACCTCCGCGGCGTAGTTGCCATACGCGTTGTTGTAGAGATCGACTTTCGCTGACATGGCAGTTTCTGGCGCTGAACCCTTGTTGCGCCTGGGTCTTCGCTCTCCGAAGACTTACAAACCGGTGCTTTCCGCCTCGAGGACTCCGTTATAGCACTTTCTTTCTGCCGCCTGCAGCAAGCGGAGTTAGAGGCTGCCACGCAGGCCGAGGGCTTCGGCGTTTTCGCGCATGGCGGCGATGCAGAAAGCGATGTGCTCTTCGATGGGGAGACCAAGTTCGGCCGCGCCGTTGCGGACGTCGTCGCGGTTGACGCCTTTGGCAAAGGCCTTGTCTTTCAGTTTCTTTCTCACCGATTCCATTTCCAGATCCAGAATGCTTTTTGACGGGCGGACGTAGCAGCAGGCAGTGATGAAGCCGGCGATTTCGTCACATGCGAAGAGGGTGTGTTCGAGCGGAGACTGACGCGGCGTGTCGCAGTAGTCGGCGTGGGACATTACCGCGCGGACCAGTTCCTCGGGATAACCGCGTTCACGCAGAATTTTCGCGCCTTCGGCAGGATGTTCGCGGTCCGGGGCGTGGTCGGCGTTGGGCCAACGTTCGTAGTCAAAATCGTGCACCAGAGCGGCGAGGGCCCAGAGCTCTTGGTCAGCGCCAAATTTACGAGCATAGGCGCGGACGCAAGTTTCTACGGCCAGCATGTGTTTGCGCAGCGATTCAGATTGCGTGTATTCGCAGACCAGTTTCCAAGCGTCTTCGCGGGTCGGCAAGGGAAGTTCCTCCGTAAGAAATTCGAACGTTTATTGGAGCATACGAAGGAAGAAAGAGAAAGCGGGCGACACCCGCAACCGTAAGTTCCTTTCAATAGCCTAAGGTTTTGCAACGCCCACGTAATTTCTTTCGAGCGGCCCGCCAAGCACCTTGGTTCTTAATTTGCAAATTGCACAGCCTATTTTTTCAATCTCTACCGAAGAAGGCCGTTTTTTCTGGCGCGCAAGAAATGGCTGGAAGTTTGTCAAGGTCACTGGCTTCCTGTCATTTCCTTGGCCGAATGTAATTACCGACTGATTTCCGAAATCTTTGTTTCCCCAATGCCGTTCATACTTGCTTTCCAGATTCTTCGTATTCGACGGCTTGAGGACGCCCGCCAAACTTGGCGAGGTCGTTGGGAGGAACTTGGGATTGCTTGAGGACGAGCGCTCTAAAGTCGATGTTGGCCGTGGGATGGCCTTCCGCTGATCCGTCACAGAACACACGGAGATAAACCATCGTTTCAGTTCGTCTAATGTCGTAGGTCGTGCGAATCACTTCGATTTCTACGTTTCTTGATAATTCTTGTGGTTTCGCCACTGCCGTCATCGCCAGAGACAAGGAAAGCAAAGAAGCGCACCAAAACACTTCATCCGGAATCTCCATTCTTGTTACCCAAAGTTTAGACTCCAGAGTCCACCCGCGAGTGCCGACCGAAACGACTGACGCGTCTCGGCATGGGTTGGCGGATACGACACAAAAGGAGAACAGGACAGCACAAAGGGAATACAAGGAATGTGGTAGTTACGGAAGCGGCACACTATTCGTAGCGGCGATTTGACCAACCGGGCGAAACCAGGCGAGACAAGGCGAAAATCAGGCGTAAGCGGGGTTCTAGTTCTTCCTAAATTTCTCTCATTTTGTAAAAATATTCTTGACAGTTCATGCCGCTTCGGCGAGACTCCCTTCGCGCCAGTATCTGCCTTCCCCCGAGAACGTTCCAACGTTCCTCTCTCCTATCCGCATGCCGAACTGAGTCAGCGAGGAGTACCGGTGTCTGCAAATACTGAAAAAGAGTCTATGAACTCGTTGGAGATGGACAGGGAAGTGATCCGCTGCAAGACGTGCGGCCTGGTGCAATACCGGACGCGCACGGGCAATTGCCGCCGCTGTGTGCGTGCATTGCCGCAGAGACTGGAGTTCCTGATTCCCGAGGCGCCACCGCTCGAGGAGCAGGGCGAGGAAGCAGTGTCCGACAAGTTCGCCAACCAGAAGACGGTTGAGAACATCGGGCAACGCATCCGCCAGTTGCGCGAATCGCGCTCCATGACACAAAGCCAGCTGCAGTCCAGGTCCAAAGTGTCGCGGTCTTATCTCTCGCGAATCGAGAGTGGACAGATGACGCCGAGCCTGGGCACGCTGGAAAAGATCAGCGAAGCGCTGAACGTCGGACTGAACCGGTTTTTCATACCGGAATCGGACGGCGAAGCGCTGCTCGAGGATCCGTTCATCCAGGGTCTGCGTCCGTTTTTGCAGCAACTTGATTGGGAACAGTGGCAATCGATATTGAAGAGGTTGCAGGCGATCAGCGACCATGTCGGCGCTGCTCCGGTGAACCTCCGCCCTATCGGTAATCCGTCGCGGCTGCCGCAGCCCGCGGCGGTGTCTGGCGCGGGCCATATGGGCCCGGTGGCCAACCACGCGAATGCGACGGCGTTTCAGCACGCGCACGGGCATCCGCAGGGTTATCCGCTGCGGCGTCCTGGCGTAGTGTTTGGGGCGCAGCGGCCGCTGGCGCGCTAGTTCGTTCGAAGCGCTCGGCCGTTCGGGGCAAAAGAGAATTGGCGGGCAGGGGCGTGCTTAGGCACGCCCCTAATTTTGTTAAGTGTTGGTAGCGCAGCCACTCTTGGCGGTGCCGCGGCGTACGCACCGCCGCAATCTAACGGCAACGCCAAGACCGTCGCGTGGTTGCATTTCTGCTTGATCAGCCGTTTCGATGCTTCTTGCAAACGCGCGCATGCCCTTCGCAGGCTCACCGTAAACAAGAGTGCCTGTGCTAATAAAAACTAATCGCGGACTACGGACACTTTGGCTGAGGGGACTTCGAGGCGCATCAATTTGTGATTTGCGTCGAGGAGCAGATCGATTTCGAGGTCGCTGGTGGAGACGCGCAGGCCTTCGTAGGTTTTTCCATTGGCCGAGGCTGAGCCGGTGGCTTCGAGCGTGATCATCCCCGGCGTCATCTCCTGCGGAATCAGAACGGGAAATTGTTGCGTGCCGCGTTTGCTCCAGTCATAGATACGCGCCAGCACGGCGTATTGATAATAAAGATTGTTGTCCAGCACCACGACCAGTGGCGAACCGAACGAGAGGGATTGTTCGTAAGGTTTGGTGCCCTGCATTTGCAAGGTGATTTTTGCGACGCCATTGGCGAAAAGAATGTGAGCGCTGTTGGATTGATCGGTTTGTGCGCTCCAGTCATAGGCGACGGGCGCGCCGTCGGGCTGCAGAGTGAGATTGCCGGAGACCTTGGTTTCAGGGCCTTTTTCGGTTTTTAGGGTGGTGTTGCCGCGCGCGAGCCAACCAGCGCCGTTGGGCGAAATTTCAAAGTCTTCGTGGCCGATTTGCTTGCCTTCGAGCAACAGAGAAAATTTTCCTTTGTCGGGCTGAAAGATACCGGCGACGTCTTTTTTTTGTGCGTGTGCCAACGCGATTCCGCAGACGAAGAAGAGAAGAAACGCCCCGGATACGGCGCGAATTCGGCGTGAAAGCAAAATGGTCATGCGATCCCCCAACGATGAATAGAGTTACATGCCGCGCGCGTGTAGAGAATGCAAAAGAAAAGGCGTGTGGCCTGAAGGAAACGGTTGATGGACCGAGCCGCAAATACGGAGAAAAGAAAGACGGCGGAATAAACTCGCCGCGGCAAGAGTCGAACGCAATCAGGATTGTGGTTCTTCCACCAGGATATGAGTGTTTGGATCGGCGCTGGGGAAGACGCCGAGACGGAGGATGTCGGCTACGACGAGAGAAGGTTCGCGTGCACTGTCCACGCGATAATCGGCGAGTTGGTACGAGGGCATGCGTTGCGCGTGCAGTTCGCGGAAGCTGGATTCATCGCGGAAAAGTGGGCGGCCGGTCATGGTCATGCAGCGCGAGAGCAGGATTTCGATTGGCGAATCGAGCCAGATGACAGGCACCCCTTGGGTTCGCAAAAAATCCGGTGCGCCGGCTTGCGCATAAGTGCCGCCGCCGAGAGCCAGCACTGCAGGTTCACGCAGTTCGAATGAGCGGCCGAGGGCGGCGCGAAGTTGCGCAGCTTCGAGCAAACGGAACGAGGGTTCGCCATGGCGTTCGAAAAATTCCGTGATGCGCAGGCCGGAAGCATCTTCGATGCGATCATCCAGATCGACGAACCGCCACGCCAGCTGGCGTGCGAGTTGCGCGCCGACGGTGGTTTTTCCGGAGCCCATGAATCCGGCCAGAGCCACGACGGAAGTTGGAAGAGTGCGAGCCACGCGGAAAGTCTAGATGAGTGTGCGACGCGACGCAAAGAGTGCGGAATGTTTGCGCTCTCCGATGCGTTGAAGTTGGTATCCTTCAGGCCGACTGCATCGGCACTCGGATGACAGTTCTTCGCTGCGCCACTTACGCGAATTAATCGCGTTTGAGGATGCGGACAGTGCCGCTAAAGGAAGAAAGTTCTACTTTCGCGAGGCCGTTGCCGACGGTGCCGAAAAGGCCTTTTGCGTATTTCGAAGCGCTGCGGCGGAAACCGTGGGTGTCTGGTTTGAGGAACGCTTCGGCGCGATTGTCCACAGTGCCGGAAGAAGTTTGCGCGTTCAGATCGAAAGAGTCGCTGCCAGAAAAGCGTACTTCCACCAGGCCGCGGCCGCTCTTCATGGTGTAAATACCGGTGCGAATGAAATCCCCGTCGAAGAGAATGTTGCCGGTGGTAGTTCTCAAATCTACCCGGGACAAAGACGGCTGCAGAATTTGCGCGCTGCCGCTGATGGAGTTGAACTCCAGAAACTTTCCTCCGCACTGGGTGCAGACCAGAGAACCGCCCGTAGTGTGCACGATGATGTAGCCAGAAACTTCCTTCAGGTGCACATCGCCGGCAACGCTTTCCAGCTTCATGTCACCGATCACCTGTTCGACGTAGATCAGTCCGGTCTGAGTCTTGATCTGCAGTTCGGTTTCTTCCGGAACGGTGAGCTGGATATTTTCCGTCAGATCGGATTGCTGAGCTGAGGGATCCAGAATGTTCGCTGTAATCTCGATACGCTCGTCGGCTTGCTCCATGTCCAGGCCAATTTTGTCCGAGGACTGCGATGCAGACACGACCACTTCGGAGTTCTTCCAGGACTTCACTTCGATGCGGCCGTTGGCGACGTTCTGAATCATCACCACCGGGCGGCCCTTGACGCTGAAATGTTTTTCGATTTTTTGGCCGGCGGCGAAGGAAACGACTGGCAGCATCAGCATCCCAGCGCCAAAGATGGGAAGCACTGCGGGAACAAGAATTTTGCGGATTGCCGGGCCCAAGGTCATCTTAGTTTACGCTCCTGCCGCGTTCCATCATCGCGGCCAAAATCTCTGCTTTCTGTTGATACGCGGAGGCGAGATAATCGCGCGCGATCTGGTCATTGGGATCTTCCTGCAGGCGCTTGCGGCACTCCTTGATAAAAGCATTCAAGGTTGCGAGGTTTTCGCGCAGTGAATCGTCCACCGGAGAAACGGGGGAAACGCCGGTACTGGCGGTCTGCATGGGTCCGAGGCTTTGCTCTTCCTGATCCAAGCTCGAAGCGGCCACGGCGAACGGTTCAGCGACGACGGGAGCCGAGGTGACAATCGGTGTCCCACCAGCTAAAGGCGCCACGGCCGGCCGATGAGTCACTTGAAAGTATCCGGCAGCAAAGATCACAGCGAACGCAATCGCGGCAGCGGCCAGTCCGCGGCCCGGAATCAATACGCCGAATCCCTGCCACCAGGGAGACTTGTCGGCGCGAACGCTGACTTGCGGCTCTCTAATAATATTTTCTGCTTCTAATTGCGCGCGCAGCGCAACCCAAACTCGCGTGGGGGGTTCAACTTCTGAGGAGAGTTGACTTGCGGTAGCGGCGATAAGCTCGAAATCCGCGACCAACGAAGAACAGCTGGCGCAACCTGTAACGTGACCGCGAGCGTTTTCGGGCAACGGCGAAAAACCCTGTTGCTCGATGATCTCCGCGACATCTTTACACTGCATGGCTCATCACTCCGCGAGAGTTAAGAAAGCTGGGCTCTCGGAATTACCAAAACTTTTCGCTCGCCGAATTTCTCCTCGAGCGCGTTTCCTGGCAATTGCTTTGGCACATCCCCGTTGCAGCTAGTGTAACTCAATCGTGGTTCGGTGCCTGTGCTTTTGCCTCTTGCCGTTCGTTCCTGGCCTGACTGCGCGCATCCTCTTGCAGCAGTTCACGCAACCGGGTTCTGGCTTTGTGCAACTGCGACTTCGAATTGCCCACCGAGCAGTCCATGATGTCGGCAATTTCGTTGTGCTCGTAGCCTTGCACGTCGTGCAGCACGAAAACTGTCCGGTAGCCCGGAGGAAGCTGTTCGACCGCACGTTCCAAATTGACCCGATCCACTGCGCCACTCAACTTAAGGTCTGGCGCACCGATGTCCTTGCGCGGCCCACCCGTCTCTTCGTCGGGTTCTGTCGTTTCTTCAAGTGAAGCGACCGGCAGGGACTTCTTGCGCAACCGCATCAGAACTACGTTGACCGTCATACGGTGCAACCAAGTCGAGAATGCTGATTCCCCACGGAAGGTGCCGATTTTGCGGAAAAGTTGCAGGAAGGCTTCCTGCATCAGGTCTTCCGCGTCGGACGGATTATTTACCATGCGCAAGCACAAGGCGTATACGCGGCGGCCGTGCAGCGCGTATAAAAACTCAAAGGCCGCAGCATCTCCAGCTTGAGCGAGGCGAATGGCTTCCGCTTCGGTCAACGGAGCAGCAGGCTTAGAAGCAGCCAACTGCTTCGGCTCGGTTGGTCGTCGTTGGGCCAACAGTCCAATAACGGCGCATCCAACACGTCGGATGCACGCTATCCCCCTTAGAGTTGTCCAGTTATCACCTCAGGGTTCGTAAGTACGAACCCTGAAACCCTGGCAAGCGGAAGTTGCTCAATTTAAGTGCGACCGCTAGTGGTCAAAATCAGCTGCGACCGCGAAGCAGTCAATTCAGGTGCGACCGCAAGCGGTCGACTCAGCAGGGAAGAAGAAAGTGGAGAACACCCCTGTAGTGCACCCTTCCCCCAAGAAAAAAACGGGGCTCAGGATTAACCGGCATGCATCGGCCCGCAAGGCAGATTCATTCTCCCGCGATAGCGGAAATTCGTCTAGCGTGGATTAAGTTCAGGCTGGAGAGCGGGTTTGGCCGGCGGGCTCTCGCCAGGCCGCAGATGGTGAAATCGAAACCCGCAAGCTGTTCCTCTGGGAGCACCAAAAGGAAAGATTTCAGTAGAACATCTGTTTCCCGGAGGCAGGTATTGAGATCAAACTGGCTTTGCTCCAGGAATTTCCAAAGCCGTGACGGCATCCTGGAGACGCCGGCGGCCACCTCGGTGGCAATTCTAATAAACTCGTCGCTGAGATCGTCCACGAGTTCCTCGAGGGTGTTCAATTTGTTGAGGAATTGCGAGCGCTCGGACAACAAGAGTTGACAAACGAGATTGCTGTGGCGGGCAGCGCGCTGCCCGAGCTCGCTCTGAAAATTTGTCGCATCGAGTAGCGATAGGTTGGGCACGACGCCGAAATGCCGCGCATGTTGTCCCATGGCATGCAGTACCGCGTTTATGCGCAATGCCAAACGGGAACAAAGTTCTCCAACGACCACAATTTCCTGATTAGCTTTCTCGGAATCACCATTTTGCCGCAAGGAGATAGCTTCGTTGAGTGAAACGCTTAGCATTACGTAGGCGTTTTCGAGCTTGTCGGTGTGATCGAAGAACAGCGAGCCTTTGGCGTATGGCAGAATGGCGCGCCAGTCTTGCCGGACAGAATCGTACCTGCGGGACGGGACGCGGGTCGTCAAAGTTCCTCTCCTGGGACCGCTGAGTATATCAAAATGTTGCCCAAATAATAGTGCTTTGTTGCGGCTGGCTCATGCGGGCCGCTATACTCGCCGTTTATCTTCGACAGAATAGAGGTCGCAGGCATTGCAATTCGAGCCCAAGGATCAGTTCGAACAGCGGCAGCGCAAGCTGGAAAAAATCATCGAAGCGGGGCACACGGCGTATCCGCATGAATTTCGCTGGACCGCAACGCCCGCGGAGTTGGCGGCAAAGTATTCCGCGGCGACCGCGCCGGAGCTGGAAGCCAACCAGGTCGCCGCGACCATCGCGGGGCGCCTGGTCTCCTACCGGCTGATGGGAAAGGCCGGTTTTGCTCATTTGCAGGGAAGCGGCGGGCGACTGCAAATCTACGTTCGCAAGGACGTGGTAGGCGAACGGGGATTCGAATTGTTTCATCAGTTGGATCTTGGCGATGTGATCGGCGCGCGTGGGCATCTTTTCCGGACGAAAACGGGCGAGCTGTCGCTATGGGTCGAGGAAGTCACGCTCTTGTCGAAGGCGCTTTTGCCCTTGCCGGAAAAATGGCATGGTTTGACCGATGTCGAGCTGCGCTACCGGCAGCGTTATCTGGACTTGATCGCGAACGAGGGCGCCCGCCAGATTTTTTTAACGCGGGCCAAGATCGTTCAGGAATTGCGGCGATTCTTCGACGCGCGTGGATATATAGAGGTAGAGACTCCGATGATGCATCCGCTCGCCGGGGGCGCCGCCGCGAAGCCGTTCGTCACCCATCACAATACCCTGGATGTGGATTTGTTTTTGCGCATCGCGCCGGAACTGTACTTGAAGCGATTGGTGGTGGGCGGGCTGGATCGCGTGTATGAGATCAACCGCAACTTCCGCAATGAAGGAATATCCACACAGCACAACCCAGAATTTACCATGCTGGAGTTCTACGAGGCTTATAGCAACTATCAGGACCTGATGACATTGAATGAAGAGTTGCTCGCGCAATTGGCGACGAAGATTACCGGTTCGACGAAAGTGAAATACGGCGAAGTGGAACTGGACTTCGGAAACATCGAACGGTTGACGATGCGTGGAGCGATCGCCAAATATTGGCCACCGGGTGCGGGGAATGCGCCGACCGTCGAAGACCTGGGCGCGCCGGGCGGAGCGAAAGCTGCGACAGAACGTTACAACGCGTGGGCCAAGATCGCCCATGCGCCATACGCCGCGGCGAAAGGCACATTGAGCGAGGGTGAGTGGACTGGATTGCTCTTCGAGACCATGGCTGAAAACAAATTGATTCAGCCGACGATTTTGTACGATTTCCCGACTGACATTTCGCCGCTTTCCAAGCAGAAGCCGGAAGATCCGTCGCTCACGGAACGTTTCGAGGTTTACATCGCGGGCATGGAGATCGCCAATGGCTTTTCGGAACTAAATGATCCCGCTGAACAAGAGCGGCGCTTCCTGGCGCAAATCGCCCGCGGTGGCGAAGAGGTACCAAAGCAGCTTGATGTGGATTATGTGCGCGCGTTATGTCACGGATTGCCGCCGACGGCTGGCGAAGGAATTGGAATTGATCGTCTGACCATGCTGCTCACCGACTCGCACTCGATTCGCGACGTAATTCTGTTTCCGCAACTGCGCCCGGAAACGAGAAGCGGGTCGGCGGACGCCTCGCAAAGCACGGACTCATAGCCCGAATTGGTCAGGGTTGTACCGTCAGGCGCCGGTTGGGTGGGTATCCTGGGCAGCAATGACGGTTTCTGCCTCGAAGTTGTCTTTGCCACGAGCGCGAGAGCGGCGAACGAAAACTGAGATAGGGGCGCACGAATGTCCAAAGCGATTGTGGCGATCGGCGGCGGCGAGATCAGAACGCGCGGAACGGCAGCGATTGATCGGGAGATTATCCGGCTTTCCGGCAAGAGGAACCCGAAACTGCTTTTCGTGCCAACGGCGAGCTTGGATTCAGAGCGCTATTGGAAACGCGTACAGACATATTTCGGCAAGTTCTTGAAATGTAAAACGGACGTTCTGTTCCTCGTGAAAGAGCAAGCAACGCATGAGCAGGCTCGCAAGAAGATCGCATGGGCGGACATTATTTATGTTGGTGGCGGGAATACCTTGCAGATGATGCGCATTTGGCGACGTCTAGGTGTGGACCAGCTGCTTCGCTCGGCGTACAAGAACGGGACGGTCCTTGCGGCATTAGCGCAGGAGCGATTTGCTGGTTTCAATCCGGGCATTCCGATTCGATGTCTTTCTACAATCCGCGAAAATGGAAGTACATAAATGTGAGAGGACTGGGATTGATAAGGGGAATACACTGTCCGCACTACAACAGTGAAACGCGAGGAATTCCTCGGAGAAAACAATTCCGGAACATGATTCAAAGGATCGGGGGCCTGGGAATCGCGATTGAAAATAACTGCGCGATTGCGTTCCTGGACGATCGGTTCTACAAAGTTTACAGTTCGAAGAAGCATTCGAGGGCTTACCGCGTTTACAGAAGCGGAGGCAAAGTGATTGCAAAACAGATACCTCAAGAAAAAGAAGCAACGCCCATTGCGTCTCTTGAGCGTCGCTCTGAAGCTCATGCTGGCTCTGACTCCTGACGGCGATGTTCGCTGATGCGATTCGAATGGTTTGTCGCCCGCCGTTACCTGCGTTCACCGAACCGTCCAGCGGTGTTACGGCTGGTCACCGCGTTCAGTGTTCTGGGCGTGACGGCGGGCGTGGCGACGCTGGTGATTGCGCTGGCAATGAACACCGGATTTCGCGAAGCCCTCCAGGACCGGCTGTTAGGAGTGACCGCGCACATTGCGCTGACCAGACCAGGGTCTGGCGGCATTCGCGATTACCAAGCGCTGGCAACCAAGCTCTCACAAATTCCCGGAGTCCGCAGCGTAACACCCGCCGTTTACCAAACCGTGTTGATGACATTTGCGGGTGAGTCGCGCGGCGTGGTCGCGAAGGGCATAGACCCGGTACGCGAAGAGGCAGCGGACGAAGCGCTGCGCAAACTGTCTTCCGGAAATTTGGACTTCCAGAC
>Ga0137403_10007230_pt1 | contig 12559 bp, 16 predicted proteins | sample CZOMad2_1_16fung_FD_122057 | JGI IMG/M metagenome (GOLD analysis project Ga0137403, IMG submission 122057) | Vadose zone soil fungal communities from Angelo Coast Range Reserve, California, USA - CZOMad2_1_16fungal (Hybrid Assembly) | ecosystem: Environmental > Terrestrial > Soil > Vadose zone...
GCTCCGGCGCGGGCGCGCGCGTGCGGCCCACCGAGCCGCCGCAGCCGAACCGCCGTGTCGGTCACCGCGTTGCGCTCACGGCGTAAGTGAACAGGTTGACCCCCATCCGTAGTGCCGCCTCGTGCAGCTCGGGAGGATCATGGTGCACCTCGGGATCCTCCCACCCGTCGCCGAGGTCGGTCTGATAGGAATAGTACACGACCAGCCGGTTGCCCAAAAAGATACCGAAACCCTGCGCCGGCAGCCCGTCATGCTCGTGGATCTTAGGGATGCCACGGGGGAAGTCGTATACCAGGTGATAGATGGGGTGGCTCAACGGGACTTCAACCAGCGGGTGATCGGGGAAAACCCGCGCGATCTCGCGGCGGAACGACTTGTCCATGCCGTAGTCGTCGTCGGCGTGCAGGAAGCCTCCCTGCTCGAGCCAGCGCCGCAGCCGCGTCACCTCTTCGTCCGAGAAGCGGACATTCCCGTGCCCCGTCATGAAGAGGTAAGGAACGTCCCACAGCTCGGGGCCGGTGAGGGTCACGACGCGCTCGCGCTCGGCGACGGGGAGCGCGGTGCGCTGGCGGAGCGCTGCGAGGAGGTTCGGCAGCGCGGAGGGGCCGGCGTACCAGTCGCCGCCTCCATCGTAATGCAACCTACCGACCGTCAGGCTGGCAAAGTGCGGAGTGTGGAGTGCGGAATGCGGAGTAGACCCGCGTGCGTCCATTCCGCACTCCGCACTCCGCATTCCGCACCGAGTTTCGTCGGCGATGGTCAGCCAGGCAGCAACGAGGACGACTGCTAGGGCTCTCAGAGCTCGTTCACCAGTCTGTACGCCGTATTTCTCGTGATCCCCGTCTCCACCGCGAGCTGCTCCGCTACGTCGCGTCGGGTCATCCCCTGCGCCAGCAGCGTGCGGGCGCGTGCTTGAGGGTCGGGCGCAGGGGCGCGCTCCTCCCGGGCCGGCTTGCCCGTGCCCGCCACCATCACCGTCACTTCGCCTCGGGGGGGCGCCTCGGCGTAGTAACCCGCGAGCTCGGCCAGGGTCCCGGAGCGAGTCTCTTCGAACAGCTTGGTCAGCTCCCGCGCCACCGCGGCGGGTCGCTCCGCGCCGCACGCCGCGGCCAGGTCCTCGAGCAGCTCCGCGACGCGCGGCGGCGCCTCGAATAGCACCACCGTCCACTCGCTCTTCGCTACCAGGTCGAGCAGGCGCCGCCGCTCCGTCCCCTTGCGCGGGACGAAACCCAGAAACAAGTAGCGGTCGGCGCCGAGGCCCGAGACCGACAGCGCGGCTGCGACGGCGGTGGGCCCCGGGATGGTGACCACGGGGATGTCGCGCTCACGAGCGGCGGCGACCAGCACGGCGCCGGGATCGCTCACCGTGGGCGTCCCGGCGTCCGTCACGAGCGCCACGTCCTTGCCGCTCGCCAACAGGTGCAGGATCCGGCGCAGCGCCGCGTCGCTCGAGTGCGCGTGGAAGCTGATGAGCTCGGCGCGCGAGCCGACGTGGGCGAGCAGGGGCTTGGTGTGGCGCGTGTCCTCGGCAGCGACGGCCGCCGCCCGCGTCAGCGTGGCGGCCGCGCGCGGGGAGAGGTCCTCGAGGTTGCCGAGCGGCGTCGCCACGACGTACAGGGTGCCCGCCATGTCACCACGACACCGGCCACGGCAAGCGGCCGTAGTAGCCCGCCGATTGCAAAACGTAGCGGTGCTCGCGCGTGGCCTCGCGCAGGATCTTGGGAGCCGTGCCCGGCATCATCACTTCGACGCCCTCGAGCAGCTGGAGCGACCAATCGGTGAGCGCATTCGAGAGCTCCTCCGGCTGCACCACCGAGTCCGGCGTATCGGTCCCGCGCGGTGCCGAGAGGATCGTGATCGCCTTATGCGCATCCCCTAGCCCCGCGCTCACTTTCTGCGCCCGGCGCTTCGCCTCGCCCGGAAATTCCTTGTCCACCTCGTCGACGATGCGCCAGTACAGCTCGCGGTACGTATTGACAAGCGCGTTCGGCGCCTGCTGCGGCAGGTCGGCTACATAGGGGAACACGGCCGCCGTGAGCACAGGGGTTTGCCGATCGGCGCCAGAATGGAACTGCGATTCGAGAAACTTCGGAATGGCCATCACGTCCGGCTTGTCGCAGAAGTAGCCGCTGGCGTAGCGTCCGCCGTCGAACCGCACGTACGACACGTGCGCGTTCGACGTGAGCTCGAGGATGCCGCTGGTCTTGTCCCGCGCGAACGCCGCGAAGAACGCGCCCGGCTGCGCGGAGTCGACGGTGCGCATCTCCACCGGCGCCGCACACGACTGATACATCCAGGCGAGCTGCTCCATCGGCGCGGCCGAGTAGGCGAGCTCCCCCCGCTCGACTTCGGCGCGCATCCGCTGGAGGGCCTCGGTGATGGTGATGACCTGTCGCCCGGTGGTGTGCAGCGACGCGGCGTTCACGGCCTCGCCCTTCCGGAAGAACAGCAGCAGGCATTCCTCCGGCAGGTAGGCCGTGATGTAGCCGTCGACGCGACCGTCCCGGTCGCGCTTGCCGAAGGCCAGGAGGTTGTCGAGGTGGATGAACGCGAGCCGGGTGCGATGAACCAGCCGGTTCACCTGCGGGAACGTCAGGTCCGCGAGGCGAACCGGCGAATTCATCAGGCGAGCCGTGCTCGCGCGCATGGTCCTCCGGGGAGGATGCTACGACAGATGCTGCTTGATCTTCTGCTCGAAGACCGGCTTCGGGTACGCGCCTACCAGCGTATCCACGTGCCGCCCGTCCTTGAAGAATAGAATACTCGGAATCGAGCGAACGTTAAAGCGCATCGCCGTCGTCTGATTGGCGTCCACGTCCACCTTGGCCACCTTCAGCTTGCCCTGATACTCCCCCGCCAGCTGGTCCAGGATGGGCGCCACCATGTGACACGGCCCGCACCACGTCGCCCAGAAGTCCACGATTGCGAGCCCCTGATGCTGCTCGACCTCCAACCCGAACGTGGCGTCCGTGACGGCCGTGAAATGTTCTCCTGCCATGACCTCTCCACTCCCTCTCGTGCAATCGTTATGTTGACGGGCGTCATGACCGAATCACGCACCCGCGTCGCCCACATCGGCATCGCCGTGCCGTCCATCGACGCCGCCCTCGGCTTTTATCGCGACGTCCTCGGCGTCGAGCCGGGGCGCCCCGAGACAGCCGACGGCGCGACGATCGTCGCCCTGCCCCTGGGCGACGTCCTGGTCGAGCTCCTCGAGCCCCGCGATCCGGACGGCCCCGTCGCGAAGTTTCTCGCCAAGCGCGGGGCGGGCATCCATCACGTCTGCTACCGCGTGCCGGATCTGGACCGCGCGCTCGAGCGCTGCCGGGCGGCTGGGTATCGTCTCATCGACGAGGTGCCGCGGCGCGGCGCCGGCGGCCGGCGCATCGCGTTCGTGCATCCGAAGACGACGGCCGGCATCTTGCTGGAGCTGACAGAGTAACCAACGCGCCACCGGCCTGGAACGTTCCCCGACTCACGCGCGGCACGGCAAGCCCGGCGTGGGAATGCTCCCCAGATGCACGTCGTTCACCACCCAGCCGCCGTCCTTGGTACGCACCAGATCGATCGGGAATACCACGGTGCACCCGGGGTCCCGCTGCAGCTCGACCCGGAAGCTCTTCATGTTGTCGTGCCCCGGCACGGGGAGCGGCCCTTCGATGACGCGGTACCCCGCGTGGTTCACGTACTTCTGGACGACGGAGAGCCGCTCCCGGAGTTGGTCGGATTTCATCCAGTTCGTCGCGGGCCCACGCTCGGAACCCCACAGCGTGCCCATGCGTGAGATGTTGTTGTCCTTGACCGCCGACATGAACTGCGCGAGCGTCTCCTGAGGCGACTGCGGTGCGATCTTCCCCGGGCCGGCTCCCCCACCGCACGCGAGAGAGCCCAGCGCGACGAGCACGGTCAGTCGTGGTCTCACGGACGACACCTCGAGTGTGTGCGGAGTGAACCGAAGGTAAGACGGCATGCGGCTGTACGTCAACATTGATCACGTCGCGACGGTGCGCGAAGCGCGCCGCACCGACGAGCCCGACCCGGTGCGCGCCGCGGCGGCGGCCGAGCAGGGCGGCGCCGACGGCATCACCGTGCACCTGCGCGAGGACCGCCGCCACATCCAGGACGCCGACGTCCGCGCGCTCCGCGCCGCGGTGCGCACCGTGCTGAACCTGGAGCTCGGCGCGGCGCCCGAGATCGTGCGGATCGCCTGCCGCCTGAAGCCGTTTCAGGCGACCCTCGTCCCCGAGCGGCGCCAGGAGATCACCACCGAAGGCGGCCTCGCGCTCCGGGGCGCGAGCCGCAAGATCCGCACGGCCATCGAGCGCCTCACCGCCGCCGGCATCCGCGTCAGTCTCTTCATCGACCCCGACCCGGAGACCATCGATCGCGCCGCCGCGCTCGGCGTGCCCGCGGTGGAGCTGCACACCGGCCGCTACGCCCGCTCCTGGCGGAACAGCGACGCCGCGCTCCGCGCGCTCGCCCGCGCCGCCGCCTACGCCCGCGCGCGCGGCCTCGCCGTGCACGCGGGGCACGGCCTGACCTACGACAACGTCAAGCCCGTCGCCGCCATTCCCGAGATCGAAGAGCTGAACATCGGACACAGCATCATCTCGAGTGCCATCTTCTGGGGGCTCGAGGAAGCCGTGCGGCGCATGCGGCAGTTGGTCGATGAGGCCGCGAAGCCTTAGCTTGGTAGCCCTATGACCGATGCCCCGAAGCCGCTCGGTATGTCGGACTTCTTCGCCCTCGAGGCGGGGGAGTATCTCGAGCGGCTCGACGGCCTGTTGGCCACGGGCGACAACCCCAGCGCCGACGAGATCGTGCGGCTCGCCCGCGCGCTGCGCGGCAGCGCTCTCATGGCGAACCGCCACGCGATCGCGCGCACCGCCGCCGGGCTCGAAGCGCTGGCGCGCGCGGTGCGGGAGGGACGGCGCGCCTGGGATCCCCAAACCCAGCAGCTCGCCCTCCGCGGCGTGGATGACTTGAAGGTCTTCGTGCGCCAGGCGGGCAGCTGGACCGATGCCGACACCGCGAAGGCCGAGGCGCTGGCACTCGAGCTCGAGCAGGTCGCGGGCCGGCCGTCGGCGCAGATCCGCGCGGTGGAAGCCCTGGGGCTCGATGCGGGCGCGCGGGCGTTCGTGGCGCGCGAGGGCGCGGCGATCGCGGGCGCGCTGGAGCGCGCGGCGCAGGCGCTGCGGGCCAACCCGTCGGCGCACGAGCCGCTGCAGCACGTCATGCGCGCGCTCCAGCCGCTGCGCGGCCTCGCCGCCCTCAGCGACCTGCCGCCGCTCCCCGACCTGCTCGAGGGAATCGAGCGCTCCATCGGCGAGCTGTCGCGCTCGGGACTGAAGCCCCCGGCCAACGTGGGCGATCTGTTCCAGGTCGCCGGGAGCGCGATCGCGCGCGCCGCGCGCGAAGTGGCCGAGCGCGGCCGGCCCGACCCGGAAGGGGCGGACTTCCGACAGTTCGCCGGGTTGCTGGTGAAGTTCATGGAAAGCGAGCCGGACACCGTCTCGATCGGCTCCCTCTACTACAGCGACTCGGGCCCCCACATCGTGTCGCGCGGCGTCCCGGCGGCGCGCCCGTCCGCGCTCGGCAAGCTGGAGCTCGTGAGCCACGGCGAGCACCTGCGACAGGCGGCGGACTCGCTCGAGCGCGCCCCCTCCGCTACGCAGCGGGAGCTGCGCGCCCACACGCTCGGCACCACCTTCCGCGCGCTTGCGAACGCGGGCGGCGGCGTGCTCGCCGATCGCGTGGCCCAGTTCGCGATCGCCGCGCGGGAAGCGGTGGCGTCGGGGATTGCCGTGAGCAGCGCGGCCGCCTTCGCCGCCGAGCTGCGGCGTGCGGGCGATCTGCTCGCCCGCTCGGGCGCGGGCGACGAGGAAGCGCTCGCGACCGAGCTCGACTCCCTCACCGCCGCGCTCCGGACCATCCAGCCGGGCGCCGCCCCCGCTGCCGCTGCGCCCGCTCCACGTCCCGCGCCCGCGCCGCCGCCAGCACCGCCGCGCGCTGCGACGCCCGCGGTTCCATCAGTGCGAGCCGCTCCCGCGCCCGCTCCTGCGCCTGTTCCCCCGCAGCGGGCCGACCAGACGGCGACCGAAACGCCCGACCTCGTCGGGTCGTGGGCCGCCTACCAGCGGCTGGCGGAGGGAGGGTTCGGCGCGGCGTCGCTCACCGATCTCGTCGCCGGCACTCCTTTAGGGCTCCCGGCTCCCACGCCGCCCTCGCCGGAGGCTCCCGCCGTGGACGTGCGCACCCTGTTGTACCGCGGCGACGGCGCGCTCCGGCGGGCCCAAGAGCTGCGCGCAGCGGCGAAGCGGGCGTCGGGCGACGATCTCCGCGAGCTCGTCGAAGAAGTCTGCGACCTCGTTGCCCTCGCCCTCGAGCCCAGCCCCTAGTCGGGCGTTGGCCTCCCCGTCCCGCTGGGCCTGGATCCTCGGCCTCGCGGTCACGGCCGCCTTCTTGGCGTGGGCCGTGCGGGGGACTCACTGGAGCGAGGTCCTCGCCGGTCTCCGCGCCGTCGATCCTGTTCTTCTGCTGCTGACGGTCGGGCTCGCCACGCTGACGTTTCCGATCCGCCTGATTCGCTGGCGTGTGATACTGCGCGACGACCGCGAAGCGCCGCTTCCGTGGCGACCGCTGTGGCACGCCGTCGCCATCGGCTTCATGGCGAACAACCTCCTCCCCGCGCGGGCCGGCGAATTCGCGCGCGCGTACGTCGCCAGCCGGCAATTGCCGGTGCGGTTCACGACGTCGCTGGCGTCGATCGGCGTGGAACGCGTGTTCGATGCCCTCGTGATGCTCGGGCTGATGGCGTTGGCGATCGCGTCTCCTTCGTTTCCCGCCCATTCCACTCTGCTCGACATGCCCTTGTCACGCCTGGCCGAGCGTGCCGCGATGTTGTTTGGCGCGATGTTCGTCGTGGCGTTCGTCGTCGTGCTGCGACCGGCGCCATGGCTGGCACTGTTCGAGCGCGTGGCTCGGGCCGCGCTGCCGGCCCGATTCGCGGAGCGCCTCGCCGGCATGGCGGAAGGTCTCGTGGCCGGCCTCACCGTGCTGAAGCGCCCCGGGCGGTTTGCAGCGATGCTGTTCTGGTCTTGCGTCCTGTGGCTCACGAACGCCGCGTCGTTCGCCGTGTGCTTCCGGGCGTTCGGGCTAAACGTGCCGCTCGAGGGTTCCCTGCTGCTCCAGGGGATCCTCGGGTTTGCGGTAGCGGTCCCCGCATCAGCCGGCTTCTTCGGTGTGTTCGAAAAAGCGACGCAGCTGACGCTGCAGATCTACGGCATCAGTCCGAGCCTGGCGTTGGCATACGCGGTCGCCTACCACGTCTCGACCTTCCTGCCAATCACGCTGCTCGGCATGCGCTCCCTCGCGAGCGTCCACCTGCACTTGCGTGACCTGCACCGAGCACGGACGTCTGAAGTGGGCGCGGTCGGCGGCGGGGGCGGGGGGCCGTGACCGACACCGTCCGCATCGCCGCGCACGCCAAGGTCAACCTCTTGCTGCGTATTCTGGCGCGCGAAGCGCCGGCCGGCTATCACCAGATCGAGACGGCGTTCGCCCTGCTCGAGCTGACAGACGAACTGGTCGCGACGCGCACGGCCGGCAAGGTCGCACTCACCGTGCACGGACCCGACCTGGGGCCGCCGGAACAGAACCTCGCGGTCCGGGCGGCGCGCGCCGTCCTGGAGGCGACCGGGCACAAGTTCGGCGTCGCGCTCGAGCTCACGAAGCGGATCCCCGTGCGGTCGGGCCTCGGCGGCGGCTCGAGCGACGCGGCGGCCGCGCTGCATGCGGTGAATGCGCTCGCCGGCAACGCCGTCCCCCGCCACGAGCTGCTCCACTTCGCCACGCGGCTCGGCGCCGATGTGGCATTCTTCGCGAGCGGCGCCCCGGCCGCGCTCGCGTGGGGCCGGGGCGAGCGACTGTTCCGGCTCCCCGCCCCGCCGGCCGCGCCCGCGCTCGTGGCCCTGGCGCTCCCGCCGCTGGCCGTCGCCACCCCCGACGCGTACGGCTGGTGGGACGAAATGCATCCGGAACCCGCGCCGCGCGGGCCGCTGCTGCTCGACATCGACGCGTTCGCGGGGTGGGGCAGCATCGGACGCCTCGGCGGCAACGACTTCGAGATCCCCGTCTTCGGGAAGCATCCGCCGCTGCGCGCGCTGTACGAGCGCATCGCCGGAACGCATCCGAATTGGGTACGACTGTGCGGCTCGGGGAGTGCCGTGACCGCCGTGTACGCGAACGAAGGGCTGCGGGACGATGCGGCCCTGCTGCTGGGCGAGAAACACCAGCGGCTCATCAAGACGACCACCCGGGCGGCGGCCGCGCCGGGTCCCGAGCCGGCCTAGGAGCGATCCCGTCAGCCGAAGCGGGGGCCGGACCGACCGGTCAGCCGGTGTCGCAGGCGCCGCTGGATGCGATGCAGCCTGCTCAGCACGCGCATCGCGAGGACCAGCGCGCGGGGCGGTGCGTCCACCGGAGCATCCGGCACGCCGGAGATGTTGAGGCCCTTCGCGTGCACGCGGCACGCCTCCCAATCGAAATCCCAGATGTCGTCCAACCAGAATTGCCGCGCACCGTGCTCGCTGAAGAGCCGGAGCACCTCGAAATCGTACCAGTGGTACTTCTCCTGAGCGACCGTGCGCATGTCGATCCGCGCATCCTCCCAGCCGCGGAACCACTCGACCGGGGAGCGCTCTACCCGACCCGCTCCGGTGAAGTCGACATGCATGGCATAGCGGAGGCGGCGCTTGAACACCCAGGGACAGGTGCCGCGGACGTTCTCAATCACGCTGTACCAGCGCAGTTTCGCCGCGAGGGCCGTGGGCCGCAGAGCGGAGTAGTGGAGCACCGCGATATCGTCCAGCAGCAGCCGGCGCGCGTAATCCGGAATAGGCACGCGCACGCTGTGCATGTCGCGCGGCGCATGCTCCACGCCGTCGTCCACATATCCCAGGGGCGTCAGCCGGTCATGCCGCATGCACTGGTCGGGTGTCTCGTACAGGTCGACGCGCTCGAAGCACACGATGGTCCCAGGCCGGGCGTCGAGCATCGCTCGCCAGCTCGGCGTGTCGAGCGCGTTGGCCGCGAGAATCTCGTCGGCATCGAGCGCCAGGATGACGCGCGGCGCGGGAACGAGGGCGCGCGCGTGGCGGAGCAGCAACAACTGGCGCTCCCGCTCGTTGAATTCGTCGGTCGGATTGTCGATCACTCGGACCTTGGGATAGCGGCCGCAGATGGCGCGACTGTCGTCCGTCGAACGCTGGTCGGCGATGATGATGTGATCCGCGAATCGGCTGGTTACCGAGAGGAACCGCTCGAGGATCCACGCCTCGTTGCGGACCGGCGTGACCACGACGACGCGAACGGGGTCGGACACGGTTTTACGATACGACGGCGCGAGCGAAAGGGAAACGGTGCGAGGGGAGGCGTTTGCGGCCCCGGACCCAGCACGATATTGTGGTAGGCGAGGCACGCGAGGAGGACCGATGCCGGAACAGCTGGTCGGGACCGTCGTCCACTACTTCAAGGGACCGAGTGTCGCCGTCGTGCGCGTGACCGAGGGCGCGCTGGCGGTCGGCGACCACATTCGCTTTCACGGCCATACGACCGACTTCACCGAGCAGATCGCCTCGATGGAAGTGAACCATCTGAAGGTCCCGCTGGCGAAAGCCGGCGACGAGGTCGCCATCCAGGTGGCCGACCGCACGCGCCAGCACGATCAGGTCTTCAAGGTGACCCCATGAACGAACAAGCGTTCAACCTGTCCGTCCGCAACTTCCTCAAGCACTTCGGCGTCACCGCGCAGCGCGAGATCGAGAAGAGCGTCGACGCGGCGTTGCGCGCGGGCAAGCTCAAAGGCACCGAGACCCTCAAGGCGCGGGCCCGGCTCGAGATCCAGGGGTTGCCGACGAACCTGGTGATCGAGCAGGACATCACGTTGGCGTAGCGCCGACATGCGGCCACCAATACTTGCGGCGGTGATGCTCACGTGCGCGTGCGCGTCCTCGTCCCCCGAGCCGGCTTCCGCGCCCACGCCCGCTGCGGATTCCGCGGCCCTCGCTCGCACCGCGCCGCGTGCGTCGATCAACGCCCGCGAGCAGTACTACGACATCGACGGGTCGAGCGCCGGCGCGCTGCGTAATCAGATCAGCCGGCTCGGTCCCAAGGACGAGAGCGGCAAGTCGCAGGACGCGTTGACCGTGTGGAGCGTCGAGTCGGTCTACGGCACGGCGCAGCGCGGAGACAGCTGCGTCCTGCGCGGCGTGAGGGTCACGCTCGACGTTGCGGTCACATTGCCCCGCTGGAAGCCACCTGCGACCGCAACCGCCGAGTTGCGACGGTCGTGGCAAGCCTACCTCAAGGCCGTGCGGCTCCATGAAGCGGGGCACCGGACCATCGCCGAGCGCAACGCTCGCGAGGTGATGGCCGCGCTCACGACGCTCCGGGGGGCGAATTGCGACAAGCTCTCGGACGAGGCCACGCGCACGGCGGAGCGGATCGTGGCGGACGGCCGCGCGCGGAACCGCGCCTACGACGTACAGACAAAGCACGGTCAGACGCAGGGGGTGGAGCTGGGGCCGTGAACGGCGCCCGTTGACTCCGTTTGTCCGAGGCGGCCCGGCGCGACAAGCAGAAGCCCCCGAGAGGCCCTAGCAGACCCTCGGGGGCTTGGCGCTCACTCGCCGAGGCGAGCGAGAGCATCGCTTCGCTTGTGGCCGTTGTGTTGATTCACGGCCCCACCTCCTCGGGTGGTGTTCGGCACTACCGTACAATGGCAACTCGGTCCGCGCAACTGTGGTGGGCGCGCAACGCCGCGGACTCAGCCTCGCCGCAGGGCGATCACTCCTAGGGCCCCCTTGCGTTAGGACGTTGCGCCGAGCTGGCGCCGACCGCAGCTTCGGTAACAGGGATCTTACGGTAGCAGCACTGGCCCTACACGGAGGGCGGCGATGAAGCACGTTCTCTCGCTGCTCGGCATCGCCCTGGTCGCGGCGTGCTCGCAGCACAACGTGACGACGAACACCGCCAAGCCCGGACCGACTCAGGTCTTCCTGATCGATGCGCCGTTCCCGTACGACCAGGTGGCCCGAGTCGATGTCTACATCGTGCGCGTCGCCGCTGGGACGAGCGCCGACACCACTGACGGTGCGCCCGGTGTCATCGCGGCCCCGCACCGGGCCTACAATCTGCTCGCGCTCGGAAACGGGGCGGCCGCGAAGCTCGGTGAAGGCATTCTGCTCTCGGGCCAATACGTGCAGTTTCTCATCACGATGGACGCCGACTCGTCGAGCATCACGCTGAAGGACGGCACGGTACTCACCAACAGGACCACACCGGGCATCAACTGGGGTGGATACCCAAGCCGCTTCAGTTTCGGCCTGTTTACCGATCCTCCAGTCCAGATCGCCGACTCCGGGGCGATGGTCATTATCGACTTCGATCTCGGCCGCAGCTTCTATGCGGTTGACCCGGCCAACGCGGGGGCGGGTTTCAACTACGTAGGCCACATGCAGGTCCGCAACAGCGCGGTAACGGGGTCCGTGAGCGGCACGGTGATGGGCCAGAACGCTAGTCCGATCGCCGACGCATCGATCGCGCTGCTGGTTGTCAATCCGTACTACCCGAACGACGAGGCGACCTGGGGCGTACTGGGCACGGCTCGGTCCGACGCGACCGGCCAATTCCGTCTGCCTTACGCCAGCCCCGGCAGCTATGTGCTCGCCGTGGATGCACCGGCAACTTCGGTCTACGGTGGCCTGCGTCTTCCCAACGTGTCGGTCGCTACCGGAGTAGAGACGCAGACCGGAACTTTGACCGTTCCGCACAAGTGAGCGGGTGAGTCCGGGGCTCCCGCGTCTGCGACATCGCTGGCCCTCGTCCAACCGGGAAAGTTTACCCGCCTAGGTCGGCTGGGATTATGACGGGATATTCGCGCGAGTTGCCGCGCTTGCGCTGCACGAGCGCCCGAAACGTTTTTCGGTCTGGCTTCTTTAACTTCCCATTCTCAAACAACGTGATGACCGTCCCCGCTAAACGATAGCCGTCACACTGCGGACACTTGAACACCGTGCTGTCGCCGATATGGTAGCCGCCGTTGGAGGCTGCGCCACATATCGGACATGGTATCTTGTCGGCCATTGGGTTACCCCCTCAGTCCTTCACATGCCCGCTCGCTTCAAGCGCTTGTTAGGCGGCTCATGCGATGACCCTCTCACGAAGAAGCTGCCGGAGCGTGTCGAGCTGCTCGGGGGGAATGACCCGTTTAGGTATATACTGCGCTCCGTATGCCGAGAAGAACATCAAGAGGAATCGTTTGGTTTCTGCGACCTTGCGAATCGCTGAATACCGCAAGAGCGTCTCAAAGGCTGGCGCTGCGACGCGAACTCCCTCGTCCTCGAACGTGATGCGATGGGCGCCTTGAACAAGGCGATTCTTGCGGCGATACATCCAGACAGTGAAGGCAGTTATCAGCGGCGTAAAGGCGAGAGTGAGTGTGATGATTAGGAATTCATATGCAGTAGGGACGCGCCGCTCAAGCGCTACAATGGTAACC
>Ga0137403_10006732_pt1 | contig 12558 bp, 8 predicted proteins | sample CZOMad2_1_16fung_FD_122057 | JGI IMG/M metagenome (GOLD analysis project Ga0137403, IMG submission 122057) | Vadose zone soil fungal communities from Angelo Coast Range Reserve, California, USA - CZOMad2_1_16fungal (Hybrid Assembly) | ecosystem: Environmental > Terrestrial > Soil > Vadose zone...
GACGGCAAGAACCTCCCCGCCGTCCCCCTGGGCTCCTCGGCGGACCTCATGATCGGCGAGACCGTGATCGCCATCGGCAACCCCTTCGGTCTCTCCCACTCGGTGACCACCGGGGTGATCTCGGCCCGTGGCCGCACCGTGCCGTCCGAGCAGGGGGAGCGGGTGTTCACCGACTTCCTGCAGACCGACGCCTCGATCAACCCCGGCAACTCGGGCGGCCCGCTGGTCAACATCCTGGGCCAGGTGATCGGCATCAACACCGCCATCGTCTCGGGGGCGAACGGCATCGGCTTCGCCATTCCGGCCGATCGCGCCCGGCGGGTGGTCAACGACCTGCTCCGTTTCGGCGAGCTGCACCCCCTGTGGACCGGCCTGCGGCTCTTGACCGTCGATCCCGAGCTGGCCCGCCGCAACGACCTCGGGGCGGCGCACGGCGCCTTCGTCTTCAAGGTCTACCCGAGCTCGCCCGCAGCCCAGGCGGGCCTCGCCCTAGGCGACGTCCTCACCGCCATCCAGGGGCAGCCGATCGCCAGCCGGGAGGACGTCATCACCGCCCTCTACTCCCTGCCGGAGGGCACGGCCCTCCAGGTCGCCGCGCGCCGCGGCACCCGCGCCTTCGACGCCACCCTGCGGCCGATCCGGCCGCCGCGTGACCTGGGGCTGCGCATCCTGGCCCAGGGGGTGGGCCTGGAGGTCAGCGAGGAGCGGGGAGCGCTGGTCGTCCACCAGGTCACCCGCCGCTCCGCCGCCGACCGCACCGGCCTCGAACCCGGGGACGTCATCATCGGCGCCAACGGCCACGAGGTGACGAAGCTCGACCAGCTGGGCGAGGAGGTCCTGCGCAGCTACGACCGCGGCGGCCTGCCGCTCGTCGTGCAGCGGGGACGTTTTGCGTACAACCTGGAGTTCCCGCTGGACTGAAGTCGAGGGCCGCGGTATCGGTTGACCGCCCCCGGTAATCAGCTGCACCAGTAGAAACTTTTAAAACCGGGCCGCAAGCGGCTCGGCAGCTTTTGCCTGCCATCCCCGCGTTTCCTCAGAGAGCAATCGAGATGTACCAATATCATTGACGAATCCCTGACCCGAATCTATGCTTTTACAAATTTGATTTTAGTGCAGTGCGTGAGTGCGCGGCATCGGGCGATGCGCCGCGTTCTCCTACGTGTGAGTCCAACCACTGGCCGCAGACGAGGAGTAGCCTTATGCGTAAAGCCGGATTTATATTTTTCATCCTCCTGCTGGCGGAGCTGGGGCTCGCCATCGGACAGGAGATTCCGCAGCCGCTACCCGAGAACAATCCAGACGCCAACGCCCTGGCCGACAAGCTCTATCCGTCCGCCAAGGTCTGCGGCCAGTGTCACCCCAGGCAGTACGCGCAATGGAGCCTCTCCTCCCACGCCTATGCCAACCTGTCCCCGATGTTCAACAAGTTCGAGCAGAAAATCAACGACCTGTCGCAAGGGACCATCAACTCTTTCTGCGTCCGTTGTCACGCCAGCGTCGGCACGGCATTGGGCGAGAGACGCGACATTTCCTGGTCGGGGCGCAGCGCGGCCGCCCGCGAAGGCATCACCTGCGTCACCTGCCACCGCGTCGGGGAGGCCTACGGCAAGGTCAATGCCGCGCGGAGGATCACGCCGGGTGACATCCACGAGCCCGTGTTCGGCCCCTTCGACACCCAAGGCGTCCTCAAGGCGATCGGCAATGCGAGGAGATACCAGATCCTCGTGAGCTCCGACGAGCCCGACAAGCCCGGCTACGTAAGGATCCACCAACAGGCCATTCAGTCCGATTTGATCGTGAAACCGGAGTTCTGCGTCACCTGCCACCAGGTCCAGGTCCACCCCGGTATCAAGCTCGAAACCGTCTGGGAAGAGTACCGCGCCTCTCCCGCCGCCAAGGAGGGCATCACCTGCCAGGACTGCCACATGAGCACCAGCCCCGGGCAGCCCAGCGGTTACGCGAAAGGCCCGGCCGCCATCGTCAACGGACTGACCGTCAACGACGACCGGAAGCTGTCCGACCACACCTTCACCGGCCCGGGCTACCCCATCAGCCATCCCGGTCTCTTCCCGCTGAGCATGGGCGAGTCCGCCTTCACCCCCGAACAGTGGCTGAAGTTCGACTACCGGGCCGCCTGGGGGAGCGAAGACTTCGAGAACAAGGTAACCGCCGCCCCCGGCTCCTTCAGCTTTCCGCCCGAGTGGCAGAAACCCGCCGACCGCAAGGCGGCCTGGCAAACCGTTCAGTCCAATCTCGCGCAGTGGAACCATCGGAAGGAGGAGCGCGTGAAGCTCCTGGAGAATGGCTCGCGCCTGGACGGCCCTTTCTTCCAGAGCCGCCCCGAGGTCGGCAAAGCCTTCTCGTTCGAGTACAAACTGACCAACCTCAACAAGGGTCACAACCTGCCCTCCGGCTCTCTGGGGGCCCAGCCCGAGCTCTGGCTCGACGTCGCCCTCCTCGACCCGGACGGGAAACGGATCTGGGAATCCGGCTACGTCGACAGCAACGGCGACATCGCAGACTTCCAATCCTTCGACGTCCAAGCCGGCAAGATCCCGCTCGACAATCAGCTCTTCAGCATGCAGGCCAAGTTCATCACCACCAATCTGAAGGGAACCGATCGGGAGATGTATCTGCCGATCAACCTGGATTTCGACCAACTGCCTTTCATCCGTCCCGGCAGCACACCCGCCTCGGTGCTCAATCATCCCCCCAACGTGCGCATGGAGAAGCGCAGCATTCCGCCTCTGGCCAGCCGTGCCGCGAAGTACAAGGTCCCGGGGAATCTGCTGACGAAAGCCGGCACCTATCGGCTGGCCGTGCGCCTGCGCGGCCGCACCGAGCCCATCTACTTCATGACCTTCGTCGGCGCCACGACCGACATGAAGCGGAGCGAGAACGAATGGGCGACCGACACCCATGCCTACGCCGTCGAATTCGACGTCCACTGAGAAAGGCGAACATGAACGGAAGAGACTGGACTGCGAACCCCTGGCTCGTCGGACTGCTCGTGCTCGCCCTGGGTGCTCCGTGTGCTGTCGCCGTCGCGGAGGACCCTCCATCCGCCGCCGCCGGCGAGAAAAAGGGCCCCGAGATGTCACCCGCGGCCAGGATCCTCCCCGGTACCCCCGGCGCGGAATCCTTCGGCCCCGAACCCTCCTACGACTTGCCCTACGACGCCGACGCCCAGCTGGCCATTTACGGCGACAAGCACATGAACCGCACGTCCTTCCCGCCCCTCGACCTGGGTCTTCAACTCTACGAGCGGGGGGCCTACGAACCCCGCCCCACCTGGTTCGGCGCGAAAAACCCGATGATGTCGGCCTTGATGGCCTACGGCGACCTGCGGGTCGGCGGCACGCAGTACGACAACGGCGTCCCTGCCGCCAACGGCAAGACCGATCACACGACGGTCGCCGCCCGTCTCAACCTCGACGTGGACTGGGCCATGACCGCCACCGAGCGCATCCACGCCTTCGTGCGCCCGCTGGACAAGAACGGGGCGTTTACGAGCTACCAGTTCGGCGGCGGGGTGAAGGACAGGTTCGGCAATGAGTCGAACGTCAACCTCCGGACGCTCTTTTTCGAAGGCGACCTTGGCGCCATCGCCGCGGGGTGGAGCGGCACGACCAACCGGTACGACGTGCCGATTGCCGTCGGCAGGGTTCCGATCGCCACCCAGAACGGCATCTGGATCGACGATGCCTTCGATGGCCTGGCCGTCGGCCTCGTCACGGCCAAGAACAGCCCGGCGCATGACATCAGCAACATGGATCTCACCCTCTTCGCCGGTTTCAACAACGTGACCACCGCGGCCGTCCCCGGCAAGGACAGGTCCAGCATCTTCGGCCTCGCCGGATTCGCCGACGCCCTGAAGGGACACGTCGAGTGGGGCTATGGCTATGTCGCCGCCGACGATCACGACCTGAGCTATCACAACCTCACCGCCGCGTTTTCCCGACGGTACCTGGGCAGGGTGTCCAACAGCGTCCGGCTGATCGGCAACTTCGGTCAGAAAGGAATTTCCGGGCAGAAAACGGCCGATGGCCTGCTGGTCCTGGTGGAGAACTCGCTGATCACCAGCCAGCCGTCGGTCCTCGTCCCGTACGTCAACCTCTTTGCCGGCTTCAAGAGCCCGCAGTCGCTGGCGCGGTCCGCCGATTCCGGCGGCGTGTTGAGGAACACCGGCTTCAACTTCGAGTCCGACGGCCTGACAGCCTACCCGACGCTCGACGCCACCGCGCACGACTCCTACGGCGGGGCGCTCGGACTCGAATACCTGTTCAGCCTCAACCGTCAGATCGTCGTCGAGGGGACGGTCGTCGAGCGTCGGGGCGCCAGCGCACTGGGAAACCAATATGCCCTCGGGGCCCGCTATCAGCACCCGATCTCCAACGCCTGGATCGTACGGCTCGACGCCATGCGGGGCTGGCGGCAGGGGTTGAAGGACGTCTATGGAGTGCGAGTGGAGATCCGCCGCAAATTCTGAGGAGGTTCCAGATGTCCACATTTCAGCTGAGAGTCAACGGCCGGTTGCACACCGTCGACGTCGACGGCAACATGCCCCTGCTCTGGGTCCTGCGTGACGTCCTGGGACTCAAGGGCACCAAATTCGGTTGCGGCGTCGCGCAGTGCGGCGCCTGCACCGTTCACTTAGACGGGCGGGCCGCGCGCTCCTGCATCACCGACGTGGGTGTCGCCTGCCTCTCCAAGATCACCACGATCGAAGGACTCTCGCACGACGGCAGCCACCCGTGCCAGAAGGCGTGGGTCGAGCTCGGCGTGCCGCAGTGCGGTTTCTGCCAACCGGGCCAGATCATGAGCGCCGCGGCGCTCCTCGCTGAGCACCCGCACCCCGACGACGCGCTGATCGACAGCGCGATGAGCGGCAACATCTGCCGCTGCGGCACCTATCCACGGATCCGGGCCGCGATCCACAAGGTCGCAGGGAGCTCGTCATGAGCGGCATCTACAGAGTCACCCGGAGGGATTTCCTCCGCCAGGCCGGCTTCGGCGCTGGAGCCCTGGTGTTCGGCTGTCGCCTCGCTTCGGCAGGATCGCTCTTCGAGAAGGCGGAGGAAGCGATTGCCCAGATCTTCCACCAAGGCTTTCCGCTCAACAACTTCGTCGGCATCAAGCTCGACGGCACGGTCGTCATCACCTCGTTCCGCTCGGAGATGGGCCAGGGCATCCGCTCGAGCCTGGCGGCCGTGCTGGCCGACGAGCTCGAGGCTGATTGGTCCCGCGTCCAGGTGCACCAGGCCGACGCTGACGGCCCCCGCTTCGCGATCCCGAATTTAGCCGGCGGCAAGCCGAGCTTCCTTATCAACGACGAGGTCGCCCAGTTCGCGGACAGCTCGCGCAGCATGGCCATCTACTTCCCGGCCATGCGCATCTTCGGCGCCGGCATCCGTCTCGTGATGCTCCGCGCCGCCGCCATCGCGCACGGCGGCGACGCCGCCGATTACGTGGCGAAAGAGCACAAGGTGTATCACAAGACCAGCGGTCGCTCCCTCGACTACCACACGCTGCTGTTGTTCGCCAAGAAAGCCAAAGTGCCCACCCAGGCCGAAGCCGAGGCCGCGCAGAAGAAGCCTGAGGAGTGGCGTTTCATCGAAAAAGAGATGCCGATGCCGTTCGTCGACGCCCAGGACATCGTCACCGGCAAGGCGGTCTTTGCCGCCGATGTCGATACCTCCCACTTCGGTCGGCCCGGCACGCTGACGGCGATGATCGTCCGCTGCCCGGTCGCCAATGGCAGGGTGAAGTCCTTCGACGCCAAGGCGGCGCTCGCCGTGCCGGGCGTCAAGAGTGTCTCCGAGGTCCTTCCCGCGGGCTATCCGATCACCGGCGGAGTCGGCGCGGGATTCATCCCGCATGCGGGCGTCGCCGTCGTGGCGGAGAACACCTGGGCGGCGTTGCAGGGGCGCCGGGCGCTCAAGGTCGAGTGGGACCTCGAGCAGAATCCCAACGCCAGCTACGAGTCGCAGGCCTATCGCAAGGAGCTCGAAGCGTCGACCGCCGCGCCGGGGAAGGTCCTGCGGAGCAAGGGCGACGTCGACACGGCCCTCCTTTCCCCCCGGCTCGTCAAGGCGGATTACTACGTCCCCCACCTGGCCCAGGCGCCGATGGAGCCCCCCGCGGCCGTCGCCCTCTTCGACAACGGGCATTGGGAGATCTGGTCCTCGACCCAGGGGCCGGAGCTGACGCAACACTATGTGGGTCTGGCGATGATGGAGCCCACTCTGCCCAATCAGTTGCGGGCGCTCACCTGGCAGGCGATCGATCCGGCCGAATTGAAGGAGGAAGAGCGGGACCTTCAGCGCACCTTCAACCAAGCGCTCGGCAAGCTGCTGCAAGTTGACGATGCCGGGCTCTACAAGATGGGGGAGGACCTCAAGAAAGAGGTCCGGGCCAAGGTCAAGGTCCACGTGCCGCTGCTGGGCGGCGGCTTCGGACGCAAGTCGAAACCGGACTACGCCATCGAGGCTGCCTTTCTCGCCAGGCAGCACCCCGGCGTGCCCATAAGGGTGCAGTGGACCCGCGAGGACGACATCCAGTTCAGCTACTTCCACGCGGTCAGCCACCAGCACTTGGAGGCGAGTCTCGGTGCAGATGGGCGTGCGACGGCCTGGCTGCAGCGCAGCGCCTTCCCATCGTTCTTCGCCAGCCTCTTCCTCCCGCCGCTCCCTGGCGTCCCCCCCGCCCTGGCCGACATTGCCGCCAAGGCGCGGGCCGCGTTTCACAACGGCGGCGAATATCCCTACGGCTCCGGCATCGAGCGCGGCCAGGGGCTCGAGGACATGCCGTTCGACGTGAAGAACCTGCGCATCGAGAATTGCCCGGCCCAGAGCCACATCCGTGTCGGCTGGATGCGTTCGGTCTCCAACATCTTCCACGCCTTCTCCATCGGCTCCTTCGCCGACGAGCTGGCGATCAAGGCCGGAAGCGATTCCAAGGACTACCTCCTCCAGTTGATCGGCGAGGGGCGCATCCTCGATCTCGCGGCCGAAGGGGTCAAAAACTTCGACAACAACGGGTTCCCGTTGAAGCCGGAAGGGGAGCCGGTCCCGGTGCTTCTCCCTTACCCGAACGACACCGGACGGCTGCGTGGCGTCGTGGAGCGGGTGGCGAAGGAGTCGGGCTGGGACGAGAAGGTCAAGAAGTACAAGGGGATGAAGGGGCGCGGTCTGGGGATCGCCGCCCACCGGAGCTTCCTGAGCTACGTGGCCATGGTGATCGACGTCTCGCTCAACGAAGCCAACGAGCTGACGATCCACGAGATCCACGCCGCGATCGACTGCGGCATCCCCGTCAACAAGGATCGGATCAAAGCCCAGATGGAGGGGGGAATCGTCTATGGCCTGAGCCTCGCCCTGCAGGGCGAGATCACGGTCAAGGGCGGCGCGGTCGAGCAGCACAATTTCGACGACTACCCCGTGCTCCGTCTCTACCAGACGCCGAAGAACATCTTCACCTACATCATGCCGAGAACGCTGCCGCCGGAGGATCTGAGAACCCGGCCGACCGGCGTCGGCGAGCCGCCGGTCCCCCCGGTGGCCCCCGCTCTGGCCAATGCGATCGTCGCCGCCGGCGGAGCTCGCATCCGCGAGCTGCCGTTTTATAAGAAAGTCGTAGTCCTCTAAGTGCGTCCTGTGTCTTTGATGGGATGGTCTTGCGCGTCAGCGCCGACAAATGAAGCCTGGGACCAAGTGCTACCCGTCACGGCGATGCTACGCAGGTGAGATCTGCGCATGCGGCTCAACGCCCTGTTTGCGTGTCTGCTGCTGGCCGTTTCCAATCCGCTCGGCGCAACGACCGTAAGGGGAGTCATCCGCGCGAACGAAATGGGAGGGCCGGGCATTCCAAATGTCCAAGTCAGCGCCCTTGAGGGTGCTAGCCCAACTGTGTCGCTCTCGGACGGCACATTTGTCCTGGAGTTCCCGAACAAGCAGCCGGGAGAAAAGGTGCAACTGCTCGTGCAGAACCAAGGGATGATGGTGGTGAACTCCTTCGAGTTGGGGTTCACCCTACCTAAGCCTGCGAACGCCGAGCCACTGATCTTGCTGCTTTGCAAGGCAGCCGAACGTCAGGAAATGGTGCGCCGCTACTATCGGCTCGATCGAGTCGACCCGATCGTACAAAGCTACCGAAAGAGACTCGCAGATCTCCAGGCGCAAAACCAAGCGACCGAGGCTGCAAAGGAGAAGCTTCGAATCGAGCGCGATCGAGAGGTGGAGGCAGCACAGCGCTCGGCCGAGGAGTTGGCACGTGTAAAGGCTGCGGAAGTTCCCGGTTTCTACGCTCAGCCTACGCCCCCCGTCTTCCACTCGGATGCAGCGATGGCGTGGAATAGTCTCGGTAGTATGTACCGCCGCCAGAACCGGATGGAGAAGGCGCGGGAGGCTTACGACGAAGCGCTGAGGATTAGCCGCGAGTTAGTGGAAAAGGACCCCGACATCTATCTGCCGGACTTAGAGGAGACGCTGAACAATCTTGGCAATATGCTGAGCGACCAGAATATGCAGGAGGCGCAGAAGGATTACGAAGAATCGCTGAAGATTAGTAGCAAGCTGGCGGAACAAGAGCGCGAGACCTACCTGCCGGCCGTCGCAGCGACGCTGAACAATCTTGGCACCCTCCTCCACAAACAGAACCGCGTGGCGGAGGCGCGCAAGGACTTCGACGATGCGCTGAAGTCGTACCATGAGTTGGAGCTACTGAATGCCGCCACCTATCTGCCGCACGTAGCGGAGACGCAGAACAATCTCGGTATTCTAACCCGCGATCAGAATCAGCTGGATGAAGCGGATAAATATTTCACGGGGGCTCTCACTAACTATGAAGTCCTTGCAAGGGAAAACCCCGGGAAGTATGCAAAAGAAATTGAATCGATGTACGACAACGTGCTGAAGATTCGTCGCAAGCTGGCGGAACAGAACTCCTTGACCTATCTTCCGAAAGTCGCTGAGGCGCTGAACAATCTCGGCACCTTCCTCCGCAAACAGAACCGAATAGAGGAGGCGCGCGATGCCTTCGACGAAGCGGCGCACGCAGCGGTGACGCTGAACAATCTGGGTATTCTCAAGCACGACCAGAATCGGATGGAGGAGGCGAGAACAGCTTTCAGGGGGGCTCTCTCTATCTATGAAACCCTCGCGAGGAAAAACCCTGGGCAGTATGCAAAAGAGATTGAATCGACTTACGGCGAAGCGCTTAAGGTTCTTCGTAAGCTGGCGCAACAGAACCCCGTCACCTATAAGCCGGAAGTCGCCGATGCGCTGAGCAAACTCGGCAGCATGCTCAGCGACCAGAACCGAATGCAGGAGGCACGGGAAGATTTCAGCGAGGCTCTCGCTATCTATGAAAGCCTCCTCGTAAAGAACGGGTTGTACGAAAAAAAAGTTGAGCTGATCAAAAGACTGCTGGAAGACGCAACGGACAGACGGAAGCCGTGAGTGCGGCCGGGCCCCACTACCTGACCGCCGTTTGGGGAGTGTAACGTCGCAAGCGCAGGGTTGAGAGTCCGGTCACTTAGCCGGGTGCGCGCTTCTCTGAGCGAGGCCCGTCAGGGAGCGTCGGCGCTCCTTTTGAAATTCACCGTCAGCGAGTACGAAACCTTGACCGGTCGCCCTTCGAAGGAGCTGGTCGAGCTCCGGGTCGAGGCTCTGGAGGATGTCGGAATTCACCACGCATCCTTCGGTATCGAGGACCGCCCGGACGACAACTGTGCCTTCGATGCGTGCCTCCCGGGCGCCGTCGGTGTAGCCGGGGGACGGCCGATAGAGGGACACGGGAGGGATGACGGCGCTCTTGCCCACGGACTCGGCCGGCTTCGCGACCTCCGGCTCCGGCCCTGGAATGTTGCCGACGTTCCGGCCGACGCAGACCAGGCTGCGCGCAAGGGCCTCGTCCGGGCCCTCGGGATGGCTTTCCAGGTACTCCCGCCCTGCGGCCACCAGATCGTCGTAGTGCTGGCGGTGGAAGAGGATCCAGCCCAGGGTATGGAGCCCCCAGCTCTGGAACCTCGCTTCTCCGTCGAGCTCCAGGGTCTTGCGCACGGCAGCCTCGGCCTCGGCCAGCTGGTTCGGCCCGGCGTCCTTGTCGGCCAGGGCGAAACCCAGGGAGGAGTAGGCGTAGGCCAGTCGTTCCGGATCGCTCACCAGGGGAATCGCACGGCGCACCGCCATGGCGGCCTCGACCCGGTGGCCTGCCCCGCCCTGGGCCTCGGCCAAGTAGAGCAGGCAGTCGCCGCAACGCCCTCCCGCGAGCTGGTCGAGCCGCTCGAGAGCGAGGATCGCCGCCGGGTATTGTTTGTGGTCGAGGAGATCCCAGACCTGCCGCAGCTCCTCGTCATACCCCGCGGGGGCCGTCGCGTCCTTGGCCAGGACCGGCACGGTGGCGAGGAGAGAGGAGAGGCAGAGGCCGACGACGAGGCGGATCGGGAGTCGCATCGTACAGAGCCCTCCGTGCGCGGGAAGCCCCAGCGCACGATGAAGCATTGATTATATCTCTACCCAGTCTCCCCGCCCCTCGGGTGGAATGGCATAGGATGCCCCCGCCATGGCCCACCGCATCGCCCTCCTCGTCTCCGGCGCCTCCGGCATGCTCCTCCCCCGCCACTTCCTGGGGCGGCTTGCGGCCCATCCGGAGGTCGGAAATGGCGTGGCGGCCTCTCCGTAGGCCACGCCGGTCCCTCCGAACCCCGGCGGAGGTCCCGCAGAGAGCCGCAAAACGGCTCCAAATTCAATTCCAGTAGCTCGAAATCCATTTCGGCTGACTCGAATTGTATTTCGGGTAGCTTTTTTTGAATTTCGAGCCGCGCGAATTGAATTTCGAGCCTCGTGATTTAGACTTCGCAGGGGGAGAAATGGATTTCGAGCGGCTCGAAATGAGTTTCGGGCGCCTCGAAATGAGTTTCGGGTGACTTTTTTTGAGTTTGGAGGGCTTTTCGGCTCCTTCGAGGGGACCTCGGGGAGGGTTGTCCTCTTCAGGGGGCGGGTTCAGGCGGACTTTGACGGAGACCTGTGGGGGAGGGTTGTCCGCCTTGACATAATTGATGCCTGCTGGGCATGCTAGGTCTTATGAGAACGACGGTGCGCTTGGATGACGCCCTGTTGACCGAGGTCAAGAAGCATGCTGCCCAATCCGGGAGCACCCTTACTTCCCTCATCGAACAAGCACTGCGCGAGATGCTTCAACGCCGCGAGCAACTGCGTGTCCGTCCGCCGGTGAAGCTCCCGACCTGGGGTCATGGGGGCCTCCAGCCGGGAGTCAACCTGGACAGCTCAGCTGCGCTCCTCGACGTCATGGAAGGTGGGGATGATCCTCTTTGACGTCAACGTCCTCGTCTACGCTCAGTTGGAGTGGGAGGGGCGCAGATCAGGTCATCTTGTCGGGTGCGCGCTTCTCTGAGCGAGGCCCGTCAGGGAGCGTCGGCGCTCCTTTTGAAGTTCACCGTCAGCGAGTACGAGACCTTGACCGGCCGCCCCTCGAAGGAGGCGGGCCGGAACGCCCAGTAGCGCAGCGTGTCCAGCACCCGCTGGTCGAGCTCCGGGTCGAGGCTCTGGAGGATGTCGGAATTCACCACGCATCCTTCGGTATCGAGGACCGCCCGGACGACAACTGTGCCTTCGATGCGTGCCTCCCGGGCGCCGTCGGTGTAGCCGGGGGACGGCCGATAGAGGGACACGGGAGGGATGACGGCGCTCTTGCCCACGGACTCGGCCGGCTTCGCGACCTCCGGCTCCGGCCCTGGAATGTTGCCGACGTTCCGGCCGACGCAGACCAGGCTGCGCGCAAGGGCCTCGTCCGGGCCCTCGGGATGGCTTTCCAGGTACTCCCGCCCTGCGGCCACCAGATCGTCGTAGTGCTGGCGGTGGAAGAGGATCCAGCCCAGGGTATGGAGCCCCCAGCTCTGGAACCTCGCTTCTCCGTCGAGCTCCAGGGTCTTGCGCACGGCAGCCTCGGCCTCGGCCAGCTGGTTCGGCCCGGCGTCCTTGTCGGCCAGGGCGAAACCCAGGGAGGAGTAGGCGTAGGCCAGTCGTTCCGGATCGCTCACCAGGGGAATCGCACGGCGCACCGCCATGGCGGCCTCGACCCGGTGGCCTGCCCCGCCCTGGGCCTCGGCCAAGTAGAGCAGGCAGTCGCCGCAACGCCCTCCCGCGAGCTGGTCGAGCCGCTCGAGAGCGAGGATCGCCGCCGGGTATTGTTTGTGGTCGAGGAGATCCCAGACCTGCCGCAGCTCCTCGTCATACCCCGCGGGGGCCGTCGCGTCCTTGGCCAGGACCGGCACGGTGGCGAGGAGAGAGGAGAGGCAGAGGCCGACGACGAGGCGGATCGGGAGTCGCATCGTACAGAGCCCTCCGTGCGCGGGAAGCCCCAGCGCACGATGAAGCATTGATTATATCTCTACCCAGTCTCCCCGCCCCTCGGGTGGAATGGCATAGGATGCCCCCGCCATGGCCCACCGCATCGCCCTCCTCGTCTCCGGCGCCTCCGGCATGCTCCTCCCCCGCCACTTCCTGGGGCGGCTTGCGGCCCATCCGGAGGTCG
>Ga0137403_10007231_pt1 | contig 12558 bp, 8 predicted proteins | sample CZOMad2_1_16fung_FD_122057 | JGI IMG/M metagenome (GOLD analysis project Ga0137403, IMG submission 122057) | Vadose zone soil fungal communities from Angelo Coast Range Reserve, California, USA - CZOMad2_1_16fungal (Hybrid Assembly) | ecosystem: Environmental > Terrestrial > Soil > Vadose zone...
CCGCCTGCTGTTTCGCGGGCGGCTGGAGATGAAACTTCGTCAAGCCATCTTTAAGCACGTCAAACGCCTCTTCCGGCGTATCGACCATCGTAAAGCCATTCACATCTTCGGGAGAGATCGTCCCGGCATCCACCAGCGCTTCCAGGTTCAGCACGCGGTTCCAGTATTCCTTGCCGTAGACGATCACCAATATTTTCTTGGCCAGCTTGTGTGTCTGTGCCAGCGTAAGGATTTCAAAAAATTCGTCCAGCGTGCCAAACCCTCCGGGGAAGACTACCAGCGCCTTCGCCAGGTAAGCAAACCAGTATTTGCGCATGAAGAAGTAGTGGAACTCGAAATTAAGTTCCGGCGTGATGTACTGATTGGGAAATTGCTCAAATGGCAGCCGGATATTGAGGCCAATCGTCTTGCCGCCGGCTTCGCGCGCGCCACGGTTCGCGGCTTCCATAATGCCGGGACCGCCGCCGGAGGTCACCACAAAGCGGTGGCGTTTACCGGGAAGAGTGAGCGTCCATTCAGTAAGCATGCTGGCCAGCCGGCGCGCTTCTTCGTAATAGCGGGCCATTTCCACTCCAGCATGGGCGCGCTTCAGCGTTGCTTGCAGGGCGTCGCCATCGTTGGCGCCGGGTTGTTCCTGCGGTGACGCCGGTCTGGCGGAGCCGGGTTTTTCCAGGATCGTCAGGGCATTCTGCGCGTCGGGCAGGCTGGCAAAGCGTGCCGAACCGAAAAATACCACCGTATCCTGTATCTTCTCGCGGCGGAAGCGTGATAGTGGCTCCTGGTACTCAGAAAGGATGCGCAGAATTCTTCCGTCCGGACTGTTCAGGAACTCCGGATTGAGATAGGCCATCGGAGCAGGAAGCAGCTCAGGCAAGGACTCTTCAGCATCAGAATTTTTTTTACTGTTTGCCATGCGATCTATCGGGAAACAAAACTGTTAAAGAAGGCCGCCTTCACATGCGGTCACGATAGCGAACCGCCTCCACCACGCCGAGCCAGATGTCCAGCAGGCCGAGTCCGGAAACCGCTCCGCGTACAAAACCCAGTTGCACCAGATGCAGGAAGCCAGCCCACTGGGACATGAATCCATCACTGAACCAGAACCGCGTCCAGGGAAGAACGATCAGCACCAATCCTAATTCGATGCAGAATAAAACGTACACCACCACGAAAACACGCTGCAGCCACACAGGCATTTCACCGGTATTCTCCGGAGCCGGCTCTGTCGGCTGTGCCGGGTTGGGGTCTTCGAGATTCGTGGAAGTAATTTTCAAGGGACCTGAGACTTGCTGTTCCGTTGTAATTGTTGGATGCAATAGACGATTCTATGCTTTTAGCGCCTTTATCCGGCTGGCCACGTCCCGAAAATCGATATTTGAGCCATACACTTCCATGAAATTCGTCAACGCGGATTTATTGTCTCCAGCGGCCTGATAAGCGGCGCCCAGATCATAATAAATGGAGCAGCGGCTGCCGCTGTCCAAACCGGGCAATTGCAAAGCTTTTTGATACCAGCGGACGGCTGCTTCGGGCGCACCTTTATCCACCAGACACTGGGCCAGCCAGGTAAGCGCCTGGATGGGTTGAGAGAAAGGCGCGCCGCGGTCGACTGCGTGACAAACCTTCTGCAATTCGCCGATCGCCTCATCCAGCAAGCCCATCTCCTTGAATGCGATTCCCAGGTTGTAGTGCGTCTCCGGATCTTCTTCCGGTTCAGCGGCCTCTGAGGTTTCGTCGCGCAGCTCAGAAAGAATGTCGCTCAAAACGTTGGCGGACTCCGCATCCTTCATGTCGCCATTCGCGCGCCGATCCATGGCCGGAGCCGTCGCCATTGCCGGCGCTGGAGCTGGTTTGCTGGTAGTTGGTTTCGGCGCGAAATCTGCGAGGTCTGACTCTTCCAGGTCGTGAAGAAAATCACCCAGAATATCTTCTGTCGATTGTCCGCCGGCTGCTGGCTGAGCAGGAACTGATCTGGGCGGCTGTGCTTTCGGCGCCTTTGGGATGTCCAGGATATTTTCCAGATCCAGCGCAGCCGCGGGCGGTGGTGCTGCGAATGGTTCGTCAATGACAGGCACAGCCGGAAGAGGTTCAACCGCGGGTGTTTCTGCGACTTCGATGGGAGCAAAAGCCACGGGAGCGGCTTCCATCTCTACCGGCGTAGCTTCAACGGCCGCAGGCGTTGCTTTTCCCTGTCCCGTTGAGATTTCCGCTATCAGCTCAGTTACTTCTGCAGCGTCAGGGGCAAGCTCCGTCAGGTCCAGAATCGCGGCCTTGGCCGGCTCCCACATTTGCTGTGAAATGTAAAAACGGATTTCCTGAACCTTATCCGCGACTTGCGCGGACACGTCAACTTGAGCGGGCTCAATTGGCGCCACCGGTTCTAGTGGTACTCTGGCTGGAATTACCTGCTCTTCAATAATCTCCTGATAGGACTGCACTTGAAGCTCAGGAGCCGCTCGTTCCTCCTGCTCAACTTCAATCATGTCTTCCCACTCGTTGGAGATATCAATCTCCGCAGCCTCAGGCACAGCCGCGCGGGCTGGAGGTGCATCTGTCGCAACCGGCTCCAGATTGATCTCTGCGGGCGGTGGAAGTGTAGACACCGGCTCCATTGGGGCACTCGCTGCGGACTCAGGCTCTGCCACCATGTCAGCCGCATCGAAACTGAACTCCTGCACCGACGGCGCTGCCTGAGCCTCAGGTTCCACGGCGGCATCCGCCACCGGCTCCGGCGGAGCAACGGGCCAGGCTTCCTGCGGCTTTGGAGGCCAGCTGGTTTTAGCGGCTGGCGCTTTAGCGGTGGGCGGCGCGATTGGCGTTACAGGCGTGGCTGTCGCGGGTGCGCGCAGGGCAAATTTCTTTGCCGCTTCAAGGTATTTTGCCGCCTCCGTGGGGTGGCCCAGTTCTTCGTAAATCTTGCTCAGGTTCTGGTACATGCGCGCCGCGTCGCCATAACGTTCGGCGCGGGCATAAAGGCTGGCCAGACGCTGGTTCAGATTCACGTCCTGCGGAGCCAGCGGTAAAGCAGCTTCCAGCGGCGGAATGGCTTTCGACGGCACGTTATAAGAGACGTAAAGTTCCGCGTCCGTCAGCGCGGATTCAATAGCTTTCTCCGTAGGAGGATCGTAGCTCTGCTGCACCGGCGTGGCCGTCTCGTCCAGTTCCTCCACCATGAAAGCCTGTGCGGCTTCCTCGGGGGTCAGGATGCGCGTAGCTGAATCTTCTCCCAGCTTGGCCAGCATCTGCTTGTAGTTCTGGGCATGGAGCGCATTTTCCGGCTCCATCTGCGTGAGCTTCTGATAGAGATCACGGGCTTCAGTGAAATTTCCTTTTTGCGCCGCGGCGTGCGCTTGAATCTCGATAACCTCCGCATTCTGCGCGTGGTCGCCCGGCTTGTTTGTCAGACGGTTCAAAATGGCCAGCGCCGCCGGATTGTCCTTGACGCGATTGGTCAGCGGGCCAAGCGTTTCCTGCAAGGCTGCCGGATTTCCGCCGAACAGGCGCTCGGAATGTTTTTCATACAGACGCAACGCGCTTTCTTCGTGATTGTTGGTCACATACCATTGCGCCACCGTGGTCAAGCCGGTAATGTCATTGTGCTTCGCCAGCAGCTTCTCGGCGACTGCTTCCACTCCCTCAGAGCTGCCGGTATGGAGCTTGGCGCGCAACAGGGCCCGCAGGCCGTCAGGCCGGGAATCGAGATCAGCCACCTGCTCCAGATATCCGACGGCAGCCTCGCTGTCGCCGGCGTCTACGGCTATCAAGCCGCGCAGCATCAGCGCGCCGGTATTGGCGGGATCGAGTGCAAGCACTTTGCCCAGGGCTTCTTCCGCCGCGGTATAAGATCCACGCGCGTAAAGCGACTCAGCCGCGCTGTAATAAATGTTGCGCGCTTCTTCTTTCTTGCCGAGTTTCGTATACAGATCGGCCAGCTTGGCCTGGGTGTGGGCGTTTTCAGGATCCAGTTCCAGTATTTTCTGGAAAACCCTGGCCGCCTGTGTATTGTCGCCCGACTTCAGAAGATGGTCGGCCACCTGCATGTAGTGCACGCGTGCGTCGTTGTATAAGCCCTGCTGGCCGTAGAGTTCAGCCAGCTTGGTGGTATTTTCAGCGTTGTAAGGGCCAAACTTTGTCAGCTTCTTGTAAATCGCGATAGCTTTAACAGCAAAGCCGTTTTGCGCGTACTGATCGCCCACTCTCTTGAAATAAAACGTGGCTTTTTCGTTGTTGCCGACGCGCGCGTAGAGGTCCCCAATCGTGTTCAGGACGGTCAGGTCCTTGGGATCTTCCTTGATGACTTTTTCGTATTCAGAAATCGCGTTGGGCAGCTTCCCTTGCTGGACAAACTTCTCCGCCTGCGCGAGGACCTTTACTTTGTTGAATCCAAACCCGAGTGCCATAAAAAATCAGTGAATCGAAGGGCAGCCTTTCCAAGTGCCGTGGGAAACCGCACACAAGTGCAATTGGGGCTAAAGTACCACAGAAAAACGGCGAAACCCAAGCCACATGGGCCAATCGTTAGTGCATGTCGGTTATTTACCTTAAAGGTTCAGGCAATGCCGCACAATTCCGATCAGAATCCTGGGGATGAGTTTAAACCATTGGGAGGGCAACCATCTCGGGTGAGTTGAGCTATCGGTCAGCCGACCGAACTCAAATCAGAAGTGCTTTTTGCGAACGAGAAAACCCAAAAAAACAAGGCCCCGATTTCTCGGGGCCTTGAATTCTGGCTGAGTGCTGAATGCTGTTTGCTCTACTGCGGGAATGGCACATTCTTGGTTCCGGAAGCCTTAGTCGGATCGCACACCAGGTTAAGCGGTTGACTGGCCGGCGAGGGTGGATTCAGGTTGGGGGACGAGAAATCAAAAAACTCTTCCATGTCCGCCTGAGCTGCGTCGCGTGCTGTAAGACTCGCCAGTTTGAAACGTTTTTCCACGAACTTGAGGACTGCGGTGTAGTCCATGGGCGTATGAGAAACGTAATGCATCTTGGCGAATGGCGACACGATGATCAGCGGCACGCGGAAGCCTGTGCGGACGAAGTCGTCACTCTGCGGATCGGAAGCCAGCAGGTCGCGCGGCTTGATACCGTCTGGGCTTGGCACATGCATGATGGCCGCATCCGTTGGATACTTGCCCGCGCCCACCGCCTGCCCCGTTGCTCCAATTCCGAGCTCCTGGATAGGCCGCCCGTCAATCATGGGGCTCACATGATCGAAAAGGCCGCCATTTTCATCGAAGGTCTCAATAAAAATTGAGTCTTTCCATGAAGGGCTGTTGATCAGCGCGGTGAAGAGAGAATTCATGAAAGCTGCCCCGGGCTGAATGTTATTGCCCTTCCCGGGATGCTCGTCGCGCCCGGAGGAGAATCCTGGTTCGATGTACGAATATGCCGGCAGAGTATTGTTCTGCACGTCCGTCATGAATTGGGAGATGGGCACGATGTGGTCTTCCTTGGTCGCGCCATAGGGCTGGAAGTTGCGCAGGGTTGTGATCAGTTTGCCGTCGGGCTGGCGGTCGACAGAATAAATCTTCCATGAAATGTTGGCTGCATCCAGCAGCTGAAAAATTGTTTTTGCCGTCAACTGCGTATTGGTGTCCTGCGGGCGATGCACCAGTCCCTGCGAGGTCGCCGCCAGGGCATAAAGGCGCGTGGCCTCGGTTTGGGCAGGCTCCGGATTGTAGAAGCGGTCAGAAGTAGCAAACTGTGTCGCAAACCAGTAAGGTGAAGGCAAGTCCGTCTGGTTGTAAAAACCCATCGAGCGGACGCCCTTGGTATCGGGATCACCATCAAATGTCGCCAATCCGCTGGCAGTGTGGACAAAACCATCCAGAAGCAGTGGGGCGCTGTCACTTGTATCAAAGCGATTAGCGTTGCCGTGTGATTCCAGCCACCCTGCTGTGGTGTTGTAGATGCAACTGGTCGCAAGATGAAAAGTTCTTATCTGTTGAGTGTCCGGAGAATCAGTGGGATTAGTGAAATCGGTCTCCAGATCGTCCACGTCGCGTCCCAGAGTTATGCTGGCCCGGTAATCATTGATCTTGCCGAAATAAGCGTCAAACGACCGGTTCTCCTGCATCATGAAAATGATGTGGTTCACGCTCTGCAGTGAACCGGCAGGCGTGGGAGACGGCGTCGGCGTGGGGCCGCTGCTGGCGCCAAGTCCCTGACAGCCGGTGAACAGTGCGAGGGACAGCAAAACAAAAAGACTGACAACTGCAACTTTCTTAGAGGGGATCATAAGGTTTGAACTCCGGCGTGAGCTTGCTTTTGCTACTCAGAGTGGGACGAACAGCTTCTCTGGTCAAATGTGAGATGTCTTCCCTCTGGCGCAAGTTGGATGCTGCTGGAATTACCTAGATTGACATCCCAGGCAGGTGTTCTGACATCGAAGGTTTTTAGCTGCTCTCGATACCGGATTTTGGTGCGGGAACAAACTTCGTTTAGGACCCTGGGGACCCGTAATGAGAATTGCCGTAGTAGGTTCAGGTTATGTCGGCCTTGTGGCCGGCGCGTGTTTTGCCGAATTAGGACATCAAGTTGTTTTAGTCGACAACGATGAACGCAAACTTGCCGAACTTCAACGCGGCGAGTGCCCTATCCATGAAAAATTCCTTCCGGAACTGCTGGAGCGTCACCGCGGCAAGAGCCTGGATTTTACCGGCGACCTGGCCGACGCGGTACGCCGCAGCCAGCTGATTTTCGTCGCCGTAGGCACGCCGCCGAAAGATGACGGTGACGCTGATCTCTCTTATGTCGAGTCAGTCGCACAGGGGATTGCCTGCGCCATTGACGACTACAAGGTCATTGTCGAAAAAAGCACAGTTCCGGTTTACACCAACAGCTGGGTAAGAAAGATCATGCTACTGAATGGCGCTCCCGCTGAGTTGTTTGATGTCGCTTCCAATCCAGAGTTCCTGCGCGAGGGAACTGCAGTGGCTGATTTCCTTTATCCTGACCGCATTGTGGTGGGCGCGGACAGCGATCGGTGCGCCGATCTGTTGGCCGAGGCTTACCAGCCTCTGGTGGATGGCAGCTATTTCAAGAGACCTGACGCCATTCCGGGGCCGGTGACCGGCCCCTTTCAGGCCAATTTACTCCGTACCAGCGCCAAGAGCGCTGAACTGATCAAGCATGCTTCCAACGCTTTTCTGGCCATGAAAATCTCTTTTATCAATGCCGTGGCCAGTGTGTGCGAGGCGGTAGGAGCAGACGTGGAGCAGGTGCGCGAGGGGATCGGTACGGATTCCCGCATCGGACGGCGCTTCCTTTCGCCCGGCGTCGGGTACGGCGGCTCCTGCTTCCCCAAAGACCTTCTGGCGTTCCGCTCAGTCGCGCGCGAGAATGGCTGCCATTTTGGACTGCTGGACGAAACTGTAAGAGTGAACGAAGAACAGCGCAACCGCTTCTTGCGCAAAGTGCGCAAAGCACTGTGGACGTTGAAAGGTAAGAAACTCGGGGTGCTTGGCCTGGCATTTAAAAACGGGACTGACGATTTACGTGAGTCGCCCGCCGTGGCCATTATCAAGGCCCTTCTGAAAGAAGGATGTTCGGTTACGGCGTACGATCCGGCCGCAATGGACAGGGCCGCGGAAGAATTCGGCCCCACGGGCGCGGTGAAATTCGCGAGCGGCCCTTATGAAGCATTGGAAGGCGCGGATGCCTGCCTGGTGCTTACTGAGTGGGAAGATTTTGCTGCCCTTGACCTGGGCCGGATCAAGAAACTCCTGCATTATCCCATTGTGGTGGATGGCAGGAACCTGTTCAAGCCGGCGTTGATGGAAGCCGCAGGGCTTAATTATTACAGCGTGGGACGTCCTGACGTTGTGGGTGAGCGTGCGGTGTCAATCAAAGCTTCCTTGAAAGAAGACGCAGCAAAGCAGAACGAAGCGGCAGCCTAGTCACGCACCCGGCTTGGGACTGGAGACTCAGTGCCACGGCCCTTGGCGAAGGCGCAAGCTGTAAGTCGGAATTGCGGTCATTAAGAAAAGTATTACTGGAGTTGGGCCATGCTTTCGGTTGTAGTACCCATATATAACGAAGAGGAAAACATCACTGCTTTTCATGCCGCGGTACGCACTGTGATGGAGAGCCTTGGAGAACATTGGGAGGTCATTTACGTCAATGACGGCAGCCGGGACAAGTCACTTTCACTGCTGCTGGGCATTCAGCAACACGATCCACGGGTGAGTGTAGTCGAGTTTTCCCGCAATTTTGGCCACCAGGCGGCCCTGACCGCAGGGCTTCAGATCGCCAAAGGCGACGCCATTATGCTGATGGATGGTGATTTCCAGGATCCCCCGGAAGTTCTGCCGCGCATGGTTCAAGCCTGGAAAGACGGCGCCAAGGTTGTAATAGCAGAGCGTTCCAGCCGGGCGGAAACGGGGCTTCGGGGCAAGCTGTTTCCGCTGTTCTACAAAGTCATGGGCCTGATCTCGGATTTCCCCATCCCTCTGAATGCTGGGATTTTTGGCCTTCTCGACCGTCAGGCAGCCGATGCCATCATCAATCTTTCGGAAGGGAACCGGTATCTTCCCGGACTGCGCGCCTGGGTCGGCTTCCCAACGGCAATTGTTTATTACGAACGCGCTGGGCGGGCCGCAGGCGAAGCGAAACAAACGCTTCCCAGGCTCTTTAAATATGCCATGGACGCGATCTTCAGCTTCAGCTATAAGCCTTTGCGGCTGGGAATGGTTTTGGGTGGAGTGGTGCTGGCGTTCACGCTGTTCCTCTCGCTGGTAAATCTGGGCAACACCATGTTCCATCTGAAGTATTTCGGCATAGTGCCGGGCTCAGGACACATCGGGACACTTCTCGCCATCCTGTTTCTGGGCAGCGTCCAGCTCATTTGTACGGGATTGCTGGGCGAGTACATTGGCAGAATTTACGACGAAGTCCGCCGCCGTCCGCTTTATCTGGTCCACAAACTGCACCGCACAGAGGCAGAAGGTGTGCTTCTTTACAAGGCCGAGAAAGTGCTCGCGGCGGTCCGGGATTCAGTGGCTTAAAACACAATCTGCTTCCACTTTTGCACAGCCCGCCCGCCCTCAGCGGGGCGTAATTTCACGGGTGATTTACTTAGTTCCTGTTGCTTCTTGTCAGCCATGTGCCGATTTCCAGCGGCTTCCTTTCTCTCAGCGACCGTAGTACCAGACTAAGCGTCAAAACCTATCTAATTAAGTAGTCTCCTGATACATCCAGAGTAGATGCAACCGTACCCTCTGCTCCTCAAGACAAAGCACCCTAGCTCTTAAGGAGTACGCATAGTGAAAAACGCTATTCGGTTAATGATTGCGATCTTGACTCTGGCCACCGCATCCTTTGCGGGAGTCACGGTAAGTTCCCCCGCAGCCGGATCCACATCGGGATCCCCGATCCACTTCGTCGCCTCTGCAACATCCGTGAATCCGATTACCGCCATGAGAATCTACGTGGACAACATCAGCGTTTATCTGATTTCAGCAAGCAAGCTTGACACATCTGTGACGATGTCGGCCGGCACTCACAGTGTTGTAGTTCAGGCATGGGATTCAACTGGAGCGGTCTTCAAAGCACCGCTCAGTCTGACCGTGAGCGGTAGTACGCCGCCACCGCCAACGGGCGGCCTCCCGACGCCCCCGGCCGGAGCCGTGGTAAAAGGCAATATCGACCAGATGCCAGGCTGGGATAGCTGCACAGTCTGCGCCGGCGCGAATGCGGCGGGTCCGGTGGCCACATATTCCATGGTCGAGAACCAAGCATCGCCCTCTCTGGATGGTCTCTCTGCCAAATTCAGCATCAGCGGAACAACTCCCTACTCTGACGCTCTCTGGTGGAAACAGCTCGGCGCCGCCGATGGCGCTAGCAACCTGAAATACGACGTGGATTTCTACATCACCAATCCTGGCGTCGCTCAGGCACTGGAATTTGATAACAACCAGTCCAACGGCGTCCATAAATTCATCTATGGCACGCAATGCAACATTAAGGCCGGCCATTGGGATGTATGGGGCAACGCAGCCGGCAACTGGATTTCCACCGGGATTGCCTGCTCGGCGCCGACGGCATTTGCATGGCATCACCTGACCTGGGAATTTCAGCGCACGGCCACGAACGTGATCTTTGTCGGCTTCACCTATGACGGCGTTACTCACTATGTGAACCGCAGCTATCCCGCTCGGGGTTCATCCGTCCATGAAATGAATGTGGCCTTCCAGATGGATGGAGACTTCGCTATGCACGCCTATTCCACATGGTTGGACAAGGTGACGCTCACGTACTGGTAGTGATCTGGTAGTGCTAAGGCTGTGCGATTCAGAGGGAACTTGCCTCAAAAACTGCCGCGAATGTGAAGAACGATTAACGTTCATGAATACGAAAAGGAGCGGATTTTGAATCCGCTCCTTTCGTTTTTGGAACTAAGTAGCTGTCGTAATCACCTAGTAGTTCGCGATTTTTGGTTTTTCGCGGAAGAGGCTGAAAAGAGTTGTAGCAGAGTAGATGCGTCGCTAATCTCAGCTTCGCCGTTGGAAATGGCGGCAACCCAAAAACCCCCTGGAGTAAAAGTAGTGATGGTAAAGAAAACAACCAAGAGCATGTCCATTCTCGTAGTTGCACTGTTCCTTTTGGCGGCGACTTCGCTTCGTTCATCCGCCCAGACAGTCAAGGGTCAAATTCAGAGAATGAGTGGATGGCAAAGTTGCGTGGCTTGTGCTGGCATTAATGCATCTGGCCCGGGAGCATCTATTTATACAGCGACTACCTCATCGCCCTCCTTGAGCGGTGTATCCAGAGTTTTCTCCATAGCCAGCGGTTCGCCGTACGCCGACGCCCTCTGGTGGAAACAGCTTGGTGCCGCCAACTGGGCGACCAACTTGCGTTATGACGTCGATTTTTATCTCCAGCTGCCCCAGAACTCTCAGGCCCTGGAGTTTGACAACAACCAGGCCAACGGCCACAAGAGATGGATTTTTGGAACGCAATGCAACATCGCCGGCGGCCACTTCGATGTCTGGGGCAACGCCAATGGCAACTGGATTAATACCGGCATCCCCTGCAAAATGCCCGCGGCTTACAAATGGCATCACCTGACCTGGGAATTCAAGCGCACCGCCACCACGCTTACTTATGTCGCGGTAACGCTCGATGGCGTAAAGCACTACGTTAATCGCACCTACACCGCCCGGAATTCCAGCGTGAATGAGTTGAATGTGGCCTTCCAGGAAGACTTGAGAGGCAACCACGCGGCTTACAAGACCTGGCTCGACAACGTTAAGCTCACCTATTGGTAAACAGAGGTTGTTCCTGTCGGCTCCGCTCCCGGGTTTCAGGCCCGGGAGCCTTTTTTTGAGCTCCACAAAAATAAATTCCCCTTTTATTCGCCGTATGGTAAAAATATATTGTGTTACCCCTGCATCAGGGAAAATTCAACCGACTTTAGACTAGAAGCAGGAGTCTCTTTTTCATAACGGAGATGCCGCATGGAGAGAATAATGGCTGATGAAAGACAGGAAAAAACCAGGGCGATCGATCTTGCGCTCTCACAGATAGAAAAGCAGTTTGGCAAGGGTTCCATCATGCGGCTGGGAAGCAAGGAAGCGATTGTTCCCATCGCGGTGATTTCCACCGGCTCCATCTCTTTCGACGCAGCGCTCGGCGTGGGCGGCTTTCCCCGCGGACGTGTAATTGAAATTTTTGGCCCGGAATCCAGCGGCAAGACGACCGTAGCGTTACAGGTGATCGCGGAAGCACAGAAGACCGGCGGTATGGCCGCTTTTGTCGACGCCGAACACGCGCTCGATCCTATTTATGCCAGGAAGCTGGGCGTGGACGTGGACAATTTGCTGGTGGCGCAGCCGGACTATGGCGAGCAGGCGCTGGAAATCGCCGAAGCGTTGGTTCGCTCCAACGCCATTGACGTGCTGGTGGTTGACTCCGTGGCGGCGCTGGTGCCCAAGGCCGAACTGGAAGGCGAAATGGGAGACAGCCACATGGGACTCCAGGCCCGCCTGATGTCACAGGCGTTGCGCAAGCTGACCGGAATCGTCTCCAAGTCTCGCACCTGTCTGGTCTTCATCAACCAGATCCGGGAAAAGATTGGTGTGATGTTCGGCAATCCTGAGACCACCACTGGTGGCCGCGCACTCAAGTTTTATTCTTCTGTCCGTGTCGATATCCGCCGCATTGGCGCCATCAAGGATGGTGACATGGTGGTTGGCAACCGGACCAAAATCAAAGTAGTGAAGAATAAGACCGCCGCTCCTTTCCGCGAAGCCGAATTCGACATTATGTATGGCGAAGGCATCTCCCGCGAAGGCGATTTGCTCGACATGGGCGTGGCCAAGGAGATCGTGGAGAAATCCGGCGCCTGGTTTAGCTACAAAGGCGAACGCATCGGCCAGGGTCGTGAGAATGTGAAACTGTTTCTAAAAGAAAACAAAGACATGATGGCAAAACTGGAGGCTGAACTGCGACAGGTACTGGGATTGAAAATCCTGGTGCAGGAACCGCCGTCGCCAAGCCAGGAGCAAAAACAGGCCGCTGCAGCCCACGCGAAGGGCCCTGTGGGAAGACGATAGG
>Ga0137403_10007232_pt1 | contig 12558 bp, 11 predicted proteins | sample CZOMad2_1_16fung_FD_122057 | JGI IMG/M metagenome (GOLD analysis project Ga0137403, IMG submission 122057) | Vadose zone soil fungal communities from Angelo Coast Range Reserve, California, USA - CZOMad2_1_16fungal (Hybrid Assembly) | ecosystem: Environmental > Terrestrial > Soil > Vadose zone...
CGAAAGTATTCCGACTCCCGTTCGGCAATTGAACAAGAAACTGCCGAAGCGAGTGTCGCGGGTAGTAATGCAGGCACTGGAAAAAGATCCGGCTGCGCGGCCGCAAACTGCGAGCGCCTTTGCGAACGCGATGCGCGCGAACGCGGACGGACTCGGCGTTCTCTATCGCCGCGCTTTCTCGCTATACAGCGAGTATTTTCCGAAGTTTCTCAAGCTTTCATTTGTCGCTCACATTCCCGTGATTGTGCTGACAGTACTGCTGGCAGCACTCTTGGCCGCTCAACCACGCCTACCCAAACTCGTGTTTGGCATTAGCGCGGGACTTATCGGGTTGTTGCAAATACCCGCGACGCTGTTTGCCGCCTGGATGATTTCCGCAGTCACCGCGGTGCTCGTGACGCAGTTGGCTGCTGCCCCGCTGAAACCAGTCGAGCTGCGCACCGGGTTTGATGTGTTGCGTCAGCGATGGCGTCCGTTCCTGCGCACCGGAATGCGTGTGTTCCTGCGGATTCTCATCGGCTGGATCCTATTTGTCATTCCCGGCTTTGTAATGACGATCCGTTACTTCCTGTGGTCGCCGATTGTTTTGCTGGAAGGCATCCAAGGGAAACCCGCGTTGAAGCGCGCGCGTCAACTGGCGTCCCGCTCGTGGTGGAGTGTCATTATCGTTTGCATCTTCCAGTTGATAACGCCATCGATCGTAAACCTGCTAATGGTGCGCTTGCTTGGTATTAACCACAGCATAAAAGTAAGCCGTGGGATTAAGGTCACGGGCCAATTCACATCCTTAACCACCATCTTCGTGATGCCGTTGATGTCGATTGTACCGGCGTTGGTTTACCTGAAGATGAGACAGTTAGGCGGCGAGACTCTCGGCGAAGTTATGAGTCACATCGAAGATGCAGAAGGCGCGCACAGCAAGTGGCAACAACGCATGCGCTCGCGGCTTACGGTGACTCCGCCAACGCGTACGCCTAACTTCAGCAAGGACTCTCACCAAACAAATAACTAGAGGCCTGGGACTCTTGGACAGAATCGTTGCAAAGTTATTGAATTAATTGCTGCTCTGATATATAAGAACGCCCTGACGAGAGCGGTTTCAATCGGTTCCGTCAGTGATGACAAATGTGAACAGTTCACAACTTCGACCGTTTCACACAAACATCCACCAGGGCCGGCGCCGCTTCCAGCATTCTCACGCGATGAGTCGACTGACCCGCAAAATCGGGCAATCCGCTACTGAAACGTAACCTATGGCTAACATCTTCATCAGCTATAACCGAAAGAGTCGCGTCATTGTAGAGTCATTGGCGCAAGATCTTGGGGAACTCGGCGAAACGATCTGGTTCGATGAGGACTTGAGCGGCGGGCAGACCTGGTGGAATGAAATTCTACAAAGGATCCGCCGATGTGATCTATTCGTGTTCGTTGTGGATCCTGACTCTTTGAACTCTGCCGCTTGCAAGAGCGAATATAAATACGCGGCAGATCTCGGTAAGTCCATTTTGCCGATTCTCGTCTCGGATCGCGTGTCCGCGGGTCTTCTGCCCCCAGCTCTGTCCCAGATTCAATTCGTAGATTATCGTGTGCAGGATCGCAAAGGCGCTTTGCAGCTGGCCCGATCGATCGCCACGATTCCACCGCCGCCGCCCTTGCCCGATCCTCTGCCGGCGCCTCCAGAGGTACCTGTTAGTTACTTAGGAAAGCTGACGACGCTGGTTGATACGGAGGTGGATCTAACTTTCGAGCAACAGACAAATCTCGTGTTCCAGCTCAAACACGGATTGAATGATCCGGGAACGGCCCAGGATACATGTACGCTGCTCCAACGGCTCAGAGAACGGCGCGAGCTGCTGGCCACGGTCGCCGCAGAGATTGATGATTTGCTGCGCGGGGCGGCTTCGTCAACTACTGCTGCAGAGGCGATGAAAACCAAAGCGTTGGATTCGCAAGACTTGGGTAGGCGCGATTCGCCCGGGTCGATTAGGGTTGCAGCCGGACATCAATCCGGTACCACGTCCAACGCCTTGCCGAGTAATCCGGGTGGATCGCACGCGTTTCCCCCAGGCGGCGCAGCTCGGCCACCAGCTGTTCTCAACATCCCTAACTATTTAGTGTGGTCGATCCTGTCAACGGTATTCTGTTGTCTTCCGATGGGAATTGTCTCGATTATCTACGCTGCCCAGGTCAATCAAAAAATTACCGCCGGCGACATGGCCGGGGCGACGGCGTCATCGAAAAATGCAAAGCTCTGGGCAATACTCGCAGCCATCGTTGGGCTGGTCGGCATAGTCGTCTGGTTCTTTTTGTACGGGCTTGCTCTTATTGCACAAAACTCCTAATTACTGATTCTCCGCCGTCTTCTCAGTCCTGCGTGGCGGCGCGTTCTTCACCCACTTATCGAACCAGTTGATTCGCTCTGCGAGAATGTCCATCAGCGTTTCCCGGCCCGCATAGCCGTGGGCTTCGAAGGGGAGTGTGATGTAGCGAACGGTCGCGCCTTGTCCTTTAAGCGCCATGTAAAAGCGCTCGGATTGAATCGGAAAAGTGCCCGAGTTGTCGTCGGCTTCGCCATGCATCAAGAGGATGGGATCCTTGACCTGGTTCGCGAACCAGAAGGGCGACATCTTTGCGTAGAGATCCGGTACTTCCCAGAAAGTCCGTCGCTCGCTTTGAAAACCGAACGGAGTCAACGAACGATTATAAGCGCCGCTCTCAGCAAAGCCGGCGCGGAACAGGCGCGAGTGGGCCAGCAGGTTCGCCGTCATGAACGCGCCATAACTGTGACCGCCCACGCCGATGCGATCGCGATCGCCGATGCCCATGTCGACAACTTTGTCGATCGCGGCTTCGGCGCTGGCAACCAGTTGATCCACGTAATGATCGTTCGCGGTTTCACCGGGGCCGACGATCGGCATCGTCGGATTATCAAGGACCGCATAGCCCGACAAGAGCAAGAACAAATGCGAATATCCGCTCACGATCGTAAAGCGATTAGCCGAGCCGGTTATTTGACTGGCTGAATCGGCATCGCCGAATTCGCGTGGATACGCCCACATGATCACCGGCAGTCGTGTCCCCGGTTTGTATCCGGGCGGCAGATAAAGCGTCGCCGACAACTTCACGCCATCCTTACGTTGATAAGTGATGAACTGATGAGTCACACCGCGAAGCTGCGGCTGCGGATCTTTGAATTCGGTGGCGGCGCGCCGCGAATTACTGCTGAGATCGCGAATGTAGTAATTCGGCGGATCGGTTGGAGTCTCGTAGCGAGTCAGCACAGTCTTCGCGTCGTCATCAAGCGGCGCGACGACTGTCTCATAAGCCTTCGCATCGCTGCGAAACAGTCTGGTCGTCTCGAGTGTTTTCAGGTTTAGCCGATCGATGAAGGGCCGATCTCCTTCCGGCGACGAACCTGTTCCGGTCAGAAAAATGTAATCACCCGTTTGCATGACCGCGCCGACGCCGCCCGCGCCACCGCCTCCGCCACCACCACCGCCACCGCCAAAGCCGCCGGCTCCGCTGTCCCGACGCACTACCGGCGTGCCCGGGTTTTCATAAGCGGCGTCCTGCCGGCGGTCCCAAAGCTTGCGCGGCTCGGCGCCCGGTTCCAGAATCCAGGTGCGAATATGACGTGACGCGCGATCAGTCTCACTCAGGAGCGTGACGCCCTTTTCCGTAAATGAAATACCTGCATACCGCCATTCAGTTTTGGCCACTTCGACTGGCGCGCTAAACGGCGCGCTCAAACCCAAAACCTTATCGCGAAACGGAACTTTGTTTTTTAGATCGCCACCGTCGAGCGCTTCAACCCAGAGTACGGTCGCCGGTTGATCTGGTCGCCAGCGAATTCCGCGCGGACCGGCCTGCACGCCGGTGAGTGAAACGCCTTCGCGCGAAGGAATGTCGGCAATCTTTTTCGCGACTTGTCCGCTGCGCGACCAGACTTCGATGTCTTGCGGAAATCCATTCATCGGAATCAGGTGCGAAAACGGCCGCTTGATGTTCGTGACGAGTAGATACTCGCCGCTCGGTGATGGGGTGACACTATCAAAGATTGCCGGTTTACCGATGAGCGTTTTGCGACCAGTGGTCGCATCGACCGCCGCCAGCTGGCTCGTAAAATAATATTCAAACAGCGCTTCGTCGTGCGCCGTTTTGATCATGTCTTCATAAGTCGCCGCCGGCGCTGCTTTGCCGCTGGTTTCCTGAATATTCGGCCCCATCGGCACAGTTGATTCAGCCGGCGCCGGGCCACGTCCGGCCGGCACGAACTGACAAATCAGGCTCTTGTTGTCGCGCAACCAATCGCAAGGATCGCCGGTCGTGGCATTCAAGCGATCGAGTCCGCTCAACAATCTCGCGCGGCCGGTAGCTGTATCAGCAATCCACAATTCGATGCGATCGTCTTTGCGATTTAGAAAAGACAAGCGCGTGCTGTCCGGCGAAAAGTGAACATTTGAAATATTCGCTTGCGGCGGCACCATCACTTTGACTTCACTTCCGTCGGCGATCTTCTTCAAGCTAATCGCGTAGACATCGGTCGCGCGCTGTGGTCCATTGTTTCTTGGATTAACGCGGGCGCCCGCGATCCGCAGAATCGGCTGCGCCAGTTCCGCGATCGTGGGATACGGATGACGCCACGTTAGCGCCAACATCTGCTTAGACGGACTCAGGACTGCTTGCGGCAGTGGCGGAGCATCGAACGCATCGACGATTTCCTTTGGTGGCAATTGGTAGTGCGGCGCGTCGGGCGTCTGCGCATAGCAGAATGCGTTGGCCGTAACAATCAGCAAGGCAGCGAATACAAAGTTAATTTTTCGCACTGGGGAAACCTCCAGAAGACTTTCAGATTTGGCTCGTTCGCAGAGCGCGGATTCTATCAGAGTTCGCAGCGGGTTAGGTAGTATCGAGGCAACCGAATTATCCGAACGTTTAGAAGCGGGCTACCGCCCGCTAAGTCGGGCAGTAGCCCGACTCTAAACCGTCGAATGGGTTTTTCACCCCTTCACAAATTCATAAAATATATGAAGCGTAACCGCTGCCGGCGTAACCTCGGCTCGAACTTCTCTAGCTCGTAATTGCAGCGCGCCGCCTGCCGGCTGAATGTCTACTCGGGTTGAGAGCTTCTCAAGCGTGAACAACTCAACCGGGTTGTAGCGGCGATCAATTGCTCCCTGCACCATTCCCAGCAGCGGTCCGTTCAGAATCGCCGGCGTATTGTTGAGATGAATATCGCGGACATGAAAACGCGCGACCAGGGCGCGGCGCGACGCATCATAATCCAGATTGACATCCGTCTCAGCCCACCCGGTAAATTCAATGCAGCCCATCAGACTCTGATTGTAGGCACCGACGAACGCCAGCGAACCCACAATCTTTCCATTTTCGAAATGAACTGCCGTGCGGGTGCCCTCAACTTCACGCTTCAAGCGAATCTCGCTGGGGCATTGCGCGGTGGATTGCGCGCCGCCCATCGTTAGCGGCATCGACGGCTCATTCAGATTGTCGAACATCGCGGTAAGAAACGAATTCAGAAATTGTTCGTTAACTGTGACCGTGGCTTCGGCGGCCGGAGCGTTGCTCGCTCGACGATCGCGAGTTGTGGTTTCCTGAGCGCGGATACAACCGAATGAAAGAAGAACGAAGAAGCTGGTTAAAAGTAGTCGCCTGAGATCGATCAGTGATATGTGTTTCATATTGGAAAAATGTTTTCAAGGCCCAAAGGGCCGTCATTAAATAGCCATGCCCGTCAGGGCGTGGGTGGAAGAGTTTGAATTGAGATCGAGCGCCGAAGGTGCGGCATTATGTCGGCCCTTCGGGCCTGCGATCATAAACAGCCTTTATTCCCCGCCCTGACGGGCGGGGCTATTACATTTCGCCTCTTCGAGGCTAATTCACAACCCGCTGCGCACAATGTCATGCAACCGGACGAGGCCAATGCACCGGCGATCGCCATCGACGACGGGCAGAACGTTGATCTGTGAGGGCCGATCCTCCATTAAGCGCAGGGCCTCAAACGCGAGCATCTCTGGATTCGTCACGATCGGATCGCGCGTCATCAACTCATCGCATTTGATGTTGGCAAAACCAATCTCGCCAGCACCGATTTTTTGCAGCGATCGACGCAAATCACCATCGGTAATGATGCCGGCCAGCTTGCCTTCACCATCAATAACGTTAACTGCGCCCAGGCCGAAGTGACTGATGGTTGAGATGATTTCCATCCAGGCGGCGTCCGCCGAAATCGTGGGATTCTTCGAGCCACTGTGCATGAGATCCGCAACCCGCAAAGTCAAACGCTTGCCGAGCTGTCCCGCCGGATGATTCGAAGCAAAATCACTTTCGGTCAGGCCCTTCGCCCGCATGAGCGTCATCGCCAGCGCGTCGCCAATCGCCAACGCGACGGTCGTGCTAGTGGTCGGCGCCAGATTGAGCGGGCAGGCTTCCTGATCGACCGATGCATCCAGAACCGCATCCGCGCGCTGCGCGATTGTCGAATTCAACTTTCCCACGATCGCAATCAACGGCACTTCCTTCCGCTTCAGATATGGCAACAGCTCAACCAATTCATCTGTCTCGCCGCTGTTGCTCAGCATCAGGATTGCGTCGTCCTGAGACACGATACCGAGGCCCCCGTGCAAAGCGTCGGAAGGATGCAGGTGGATTGCAGCAGTTCCGCTGCTCGTCATGGTCGCCGCGATCTTTTGCGCGATGATTCCCGATTTGCCCACACCCAGCACGATAATCTTGCCTTTGCAGTTTTTTAAGATCGAGAGCACGCGCTCAAGCTCTGGCGCTTGCAAACGCGAAGCGGCCTTGGCGATCGCGGCGGATTCGACGCGCAGCAGTTCGACGACGTGCGCATAGTCTGTCGGCTCAGTCATGACGTTTGTTGATATACGACTCGCGTATGCAATTGCAAGCGCGGACGCCTGGGTCTTTTGCTTTCGAGCGTGATAGCCACGCGAGTAGTGAAGTCAGTACCACCTGCGTAAGCAGGTGGGATCAATGCTCAACTTGAGTTATTAACCCATCCGCTCACGCGGATGATACCGACCTCATGTCGATGTCCAGCGCATATCTCTCTCAGCTTGTTTTGTAACATTAAGTTAAGCTCGATCCCATGGACATATCCACTCCCTTCGACTATAGTGCGGGCCTTCGCAGTTATCGCAAACAATCATCGTTCGCAGGAGTTGATTAATGTTCGCCAAGCTTTTACCGCGTGAGGAACAGTATTTTGCGCTCTTTGCGCAGATGACTTCGTACATAAACGACGCGGCCAAAACACTGGTTGAGATGATGGCCCATCGCGATGGCGACTACACGGAATACGTGCAGCGCATCAAGAGCATCGAACATGCTTGCGACGATCTGACTCACAATGTGGCGACGCGTCTGAATCAATCGTTCATTACGCCCTTTGATCGCGAAGACATTTACCTGATGTCCAAAGCACTGGACGATGTGGTCGATTTGATCGACGGCGCCGCGCGCGCGGTCGTCATGTACGACATCCATGAAATGACAGAACCGGCGCGGCAACTTGCCGGAGTCATTCAGCGGATGGCCCTGCAATTGAATGAAGTCGTTTCGATCTTACAAAAACCCAGAGGCGTGACTGAGCGCCTGGTCGAGCTGCACCGCCTCGAAAATGAAGGCGATGACATTTATCAGCGAGCTGTGGGCGCATTGTTTCATGAAACTCGTGACCCGCTCGAGGTTATCAAGTGGAAAGACGTTTACGAGAAGCTTGAAGAAACCATCGATCGCTGTGAGCAGGTAGCAAATATTATCGAAGGTGTGATCATCAAGCATAGTTAATGTGGCGCAAGCTGTTAGCTTGCGACGTGCAAACCAGCATTTTGCACTACAACCCCCGCTGGCCCCGCCTCTCATCGCTATGTTATTTTTGAATAGCCCCATGCCCGCGTAGCTCAGTGGATTAGAGCGTTCGCCTCCGGAGCGAAAGGTCGCAGGTTCGACCCCTGCCGCGGGTACCAACTCTTGCCCAATCCTCCATACAAACATGGATCAGACTGTCTCAATTCGTGCCGGTAGCGCTTTACCTACGATCTTGCTCGTTGAAGATTTTGACGACACGCGTCTGATGATGAAGATGTGGCTGGTCAAGAATGGCTACCGGGTGATTGAAGCTGAAACTGGTGAAGAAGCGATCAGCCTGGCGCAACGCGAGCGACCCGATCTCATCATCATGGATGTGATGATGCCGGGAATGAACGGCCTTGACGCGACTCAACGAATAAGACAGGATCGCGCTCTGCGTCGCACGCCCATCGTTGCGGTTTCTGCTTACGGCGCGGAAGAGTATCGAAGTCTGGCACTCGATGCCGGCTGTAACGAGTATGTTTCGACACCGTTTGAGCCGCAGACGCTGGCAGACCTGATCAAGGATCTACTGCAAGATGAAGCATCAGCCCATTCAAATGCACCGCCTGACCGCGAACATTAAAATCCTTCTCCTACTGCTAGCGGCGATCTTCTGTACCTCTATCGTCGCGGACGCGCAATCGGTCACTTGCTCGCTGAAACCGGATCAATTAGCAAACGCAACTGAGTTGTCCGGCGTGCGCCTCGGAATGACTCCGCAGGAAGTGAAGACGCTGTTACCGCTCGTCCAGTTCGGCCGCAAAGATCCCTTCGGCGTGATGAAGACGAGTTTTAATCCGCACTTCGATCCGCGGGTTGACAAGGCTGCTTTCCCGGACGTGCGCACCATCTCTCTCGACTTTCTTGATGACAAACTCGTCACCCTGTGGATCGGATACGAAGCGACATTCAAATGGCCAAAGTTGGACGAGTTTGTGACCAACTTCAGCAAGTCTCTAAGCGTCCCCGCCGCCTGGCCCGTGAAAGGAAACGGCAGACAGTTGACCTGCGACGGATTTTCGGTTTTCGCATCGATGATCGGCGGTGGCCCAGCTATTCGCATCACCGATGACACGGCGCCGGACGTCATCACGGCGCGCGTCGAAGCAGCCCTCGAGGCCGAAGAAAAAGAAGTCATTGGCGATATCCGGAACAAGAACTATTATCCCTCCGATTGTGCAGCTCGAGATCAAATACCCCAAGCCAGTCGCATGAGTTTCAAGAGCAAAGACGAAGCTGAGAAAGCCGGGTACACGTTGTCGAAGGATTGTCATTAATCTTTTGCATCGAAGGAGACCATCATGCTGAAAGAATTCAAGGAATTCATCGCGCGCGCAAACGTAGTCGACCTGGCGGTCGGCGTAATTATCGGCATCGCCTTCGGGAAAATCGTCACCTCTCTGGTTGAAGGAATCATCATGCCGCCAATTGGTTTGCTCCTCGGCAAAGCTGATTTCTCCAGCCTGTTACTGGTGCTCGATCGCGCGAAGGGCGTACCCGTTTCGCTCGCCGACGCCAAGGCCAAAGGTATCCCCGTCATCGCTTACGGCGCGTTCCTCAACGATGTGGTCAACTTCATCATCATCGCGCTCGTGATCTTTATCATCGTAAGAATCGTCAACAAGATTCGGAAGAAAGATCCAGGAAAGAAGGATTGTCCACGCTGCTTGACGGCAATTCCAATCGCCGCAACTCGCTGCGCGGCGTGTTGCGCCGATCTGAACGCAGCCTGACGCAAGCGAGAGATAACAGATGTGCTAATTTGACTTTATCTCGGTGACTGTGTGATTTCCTGTTGGTGAGTTTGATTTTAATAGTAGTGTCTTAATTTGAGGACGAGGTCAGTACCGGGAGCGGTAGCGACCGGGTACCATCCTGGCAAACTTGATTCTTGCTATCAGTTGCGACCCGGTCGCTACCGCTCCCGGTACTGACTCCATCACGCCATCGACAAATTAAGACGCTACAAAAAGATGTCTTCCTTGACGCCCCGTTGTGCGGTTCTTAGAATGAACTTCTAACCCCGCGGAATCGTACAAGAGTTCTACCGAAGTAAGGAGCATATTCATGAGCACATCTTTCCAATCAGAACCAAACGGTTCAGAAGCCAGAGACGAGTTATTGGTACACGAACCTGAAGCTGAGCATGAGGGCGATCGCTCGAAGATGGGCGCCTCAGTACGCGACATGGCTGCGCGTTTACCGGAACAACTATCGGCTATCGGCAGGGACATCAGCCGCACGATTGAGCGGGCAATTTCGGCCAAAGACGATTACATGCTGGCAGTGAAAGTATCGCAGGACGCGCAGACAAAATTGGGCCAACTGGTCCAGGCCGGCGTATTCGGCACCCGCGCTGAGGCGGCCGCCTTCTTAATCGACGAGGGCATCAAAACTCAGAGCGCCCTGTTTGAGCGCGTCGAGCAAAAGCTCGCAGAGATCGAACGATTGCGCGCCGAATTGCGTGGGATGGTGGGCGAGAACAAACCCTAGTTTCCTGGCAACACATCAATAGCGCGACAAAACGAAATCGCTCCATTGTGGGTCAATAAGACAACACAATGGAGCGTCTTTGTTTATCGATCGATTCCGCGCTAGAATCTCTCCTTAACATTCCCCCAAACGATCTTCAAGCAACCGCAACGCGCGGGTTGAATCGAGCAGCTTGTGCAGAAAACTTTTCACGTTCCACACACACCTATCGAACAATTCACTTTAGAAAACGGCCTGCGCGTAATTCTGAACGAAGACCACTCAGTCCCAGTGGTGTCGGTTGCTGTCTATTACGACGTCGGCTCGCGAAACGAGCGCGAAGGGCGCACCGGCTTTGCTCATCTGTTCGAGCACATGATGTTTCAAGGCTCCGAGAATGTGCCGAAAGCCGCGCACTTTCAATACATTTCGAACGCCGGCGGGACGATGAACGGCACGACCTCGAGTGAACGCACAAATTATTTTGAGACTTTGCCATCCAGCCAGTTGCCACTCGCGCTCTGGCTGGAAAGTGATCGGATGCGATCACTCGCCGTGACGCAGGAGAACCTCGACAATCAACGCGAAGCTGTGAAGGAAGAAAAGCGTTTACGTTACGACAATCAGCCGTACGTTAACGGTTTTCTGCGGCTGTTCGAGATGAGTTTTCAAAATCCCGCGAATGCGCATTCGACTATCGGATCGATGGAAGATCTCGACGCCGCAACCGTTGACGACATCCGCGGGTTCTTTCGCGTCTACTACGCGCCGAACAATGCGGTGCTATCAATCGCCGGCGATTTCGATCAGACAGAAACTCGATCTTTGATCGACAAATACTTTGCGACAATTCCCAGCCAGCAGCCGCCGCCGCCAGTGGATGTGAGTGAACCGGTCGCGGTCGCCGAGCAGACGGATGTGTTTCTCGACAGGTTGGCGCCGGTGCCGGCGTTTGCCCTCGGATGGAAGATCCCGGCGCGACGAACTCCGGAGTTTTATGCTTTGTCCCTGGCGAGCCATTTGCTGTTTGAAGGAGAAAGCGCGCGCCTTTATCAGAAACTGGTGAAGGGCGAAGAATCTATCGTGCAAATCCAGGGTGGCATAGACGAACGCCGCGGGCCGTCGGGACTGTTCATCGTCGTGATTCCAAAGCCGGATCATGAAGGCACTCATATTCGCGAGATCATATTCGACGAGATTCGACAGTTAGCCACCGATGGTCCGAGCGCCGAAGAGATGGAAAAGTTACGCAATAACCTTTTCAACGCGGCGGTGCGAAGCCGGCAGTCATCGTTGTTCCGCGCCCAGCAGATAGCCGAATCTGCGCTCTATGACAATGAGCCTGAGCTATTCAATACTGACTTGCAGACCTATCTCGACGTGACGGCAGATCAAATCCGCGACGTGGTGGCGCAACATCTGGACACCGACAACCGCGTGTTGCTGAATATTGAGCCGGCCGCCGAAGAAGCTGCGCCAGCCACACCGGCTGAGCCGGGCGAGCCCGATCAGCCGACGGCGCCGTTGCCACAGGTTCCGCCGTCTCCGGACGAAGCACCCGCGGTCACGCCGCTGCCGGTAGCCCAACCGCAACCAATCGAATCAAATTGATCGTTCGTCGTCCCGTCTAATGAACACAACAATGCAAGCCGAAACTTTCCGTCGTGAGATGCCGCCACCGCTGACGGCCCACCCGCTCAATCTTCCCGTTCCGTTCGCGACCACGCTCTCAAATGGTTTGGGATTGGTGCTGATCGAAGACAGGCGGCTGCCGCTGATTAGTTTTCGACTCGCGTTCAGATCGGGCGATGCGAATGATCCCGAAAGGCTGCCCGGCTTGAGCGACATGATGTCGCATCTTTTGTCGGAAGGAACGGAAACCCGAACCAGCCGGAAGATCGCGGAAGAGATCGAACGACTCGGCGCCACCCTGTCAGTTGGATCGACTTCGGACTTCAGCACAGTGGCCGCTTCCTCGCTCTCAATTTACGCCGATGAAGTGCTCGAACTGTTGGCCGACGTGACCTTGCGATCTACTTTTCCGCAGAACGAAGTCGACCTCGCCCGCGAAAACACCAAACAGCTTTTGATTCAGCAGCGGGCGCAACCGAATTTTCTTGCTTCCGAGCGCATGGCCAGGGTGATTTTCGGGACCCATCCTTACTCGTCCATATCGCCGACCGAAGAAATGCT
>Ga0137403_10007233_pt1 | contig 12554 bp, 15 predicted proteins | sample CZOMad2_1_16fung_FD_122057 | JGI IMG/M metagenome (GOLD analysis project Ga0137403, IMG submission 122057) | Vadose zone soil fungal communities from Angelo Coast Range Reserve, California, USA - CZOMad2_1_16fungal (Hybrid Assembly) | ecosystem: Environmental > Terrestrial > Soil > Vadose zone...
ATGAGGCGGACTTTTGATGGCATTAAGGAAATTCCTCATCCTGAGGAGGCCGCGAAGCGGCCGTCTCGAAGGACGCGCGATGCCGATCCAATACCTCCGGGATTTCCTCACACGCTCGAAAACCGGCATCCGTATTCACAGGCCTGTGTTTATGGATACCGGCTTTCGCCGGTATGACACTTCAAACGCATGCATGATTCCAGCCGCAGAGATACCGCTCTAGAGATAGATCCCACGGTCGAGGATGATCGCCGTGTATTCGCGGTAGCTCAGGCCGAGCTCTGCGGCGCGCTTCAGGCGGCGCATCATGATCTCGTGGCCGGGGTTGCGCCAGGCCGCCCGGTGCGCCCGCTTCCAGCAATAGTGGACGAAGCCGCGGGTGCGCGGCTCGTCATCGAGCGGCGGCCCGCCGTTATGGCCGACCGCGGCAGCCGGTTCGCCGGCCGGGGGATCGTCGGTGCGCAGCATGAGTCCATGTTTCCCGGGTTGCGGCCTTGAATCAAGGGCCGTGCCGGGCGTCAATGCGCCGGCGCGATTCGCGCCGCGATCGGCTTTGCACGCGACGGGGTGATCCCATGGAAGAACTGCAGGTCGCCTTTGAGCCCTATGCGGACCAGGCGCAGAAGGACATCGTCGTCAACGGCGTCGACCATCACAACATCGCCGCCACCGGCCATTCCGCCTACTATCCCGTCGGGTTCTATCTCAAGAGCGCGCGCGAGGAGGTGCTGGGCGGGCTGCTCGGCGAGATCTGGGGCGGCTGGATGTATGTCACGCACCTGTGGGTGGCGCCGCCGGCCCGCGGCGCCGGCAACGGCACCCGGCTGCTGCAGGCGGCCGAGCGCTATGCGGTCGAGCGCGGCTGCCAGGGGGCGTTCCTCGGCAGCTTCAGCTTCCAGGCGCGGCCGTTCTACGAACGGCTCGGCTATCAGGTGTTCGGCGTGCTGGACGACTTTCCGCCCGCCCATCGGCTGTTCCTTCTCAAGAAGCGCCTGACGGCCGCACCGCCCTGAGCGCAGGGCAATTGCATATGGACTTTGGCCGTCTCCCGTTGGGTCGTCTTTGCCCTGCGGTCGGGTATGTTCACGCGGAGCCGCGGAGGTCGCGAAGATTCGTGTAGGGGCGACCGGCAGGTCGCCCGTGCCGTGGACGAATCGGATTGATGTGACAAATCACGGTGCGACCGCGGGACGGGCGACCTGCCGGTCGCCCCTACAAGAATCCCAAATCTCCGTGTCCTCCGCGGCTCCGCGCGCAAAAATCCTTCTGCGCCATGGCAACGATGACAAATGCGATTGCCCTGCCCTGAGCGTGGCTGCGGCCGCGAGAGGGACGGCTGCGGTTGACAGGAACGCCATCCGGTGGCAGCAGGAACGGGAGAAGGACGAGAGCGGTTCTCGCATGACGGCAGAAAAATCTCGCCGCGCCACGCTTGCCGACGTCGCCAGCCGCGCCGGCGTCAGCGCGGTCACGGTGTCGCGCGTGCTGCGGCGCCCGGGCCTGGTGTCGGACGCCCTGCGGCTGCGCGTCGAAAGCGCCGTCGGCGAGCTCGCCTACATCCCCAATCAGATGGCGAGCGCGCTCGCCTCGGCGCAGACCGACACGATCGGCGTGGTCGTGCCTTCGCTGACCAATGGCGTGTTCGGCGATTATCTGCGGGGCATCCACGACGTCTTCACGCCGCGCGGATTCCAGGTGCTGGTCCTGAACACCCGCTACGCACCGAGCGAGGAGGAGAAGGCGATCGCCACCCTCCTCGGCCGCCACCCCGAGGCGATGATCGTGGCCGGCATCGACCAGACCGATCATGCGCGGCGCCTGCTGGAGCAATCGGGCATACCCGTGGTGCAGACCATGGAGCTGACGGAGGACCCGATCGACATCAATATCGGCATGTCCCAGATCGACGCCGGCTACGAGGCGGCGCGATATCTGCTCGCGCTCGGCCATCGCCGGATCGGCCTGGTGGAGGCGCGGCTGGACGCCCGCGCGCGCCGCCGCCTCCAGGGCTATCGCCGGGCCATGGAGGAGGCCGGCATCGACACCGCCGATCTCATCGCCAGCTCGACGCATCGTTCCACCGTGAAGCTCGGCGGCGAACTGCTCCAGCACCTGTTGGCGACCGCGCCGGACGTCGAGGCCGTGTTCTGCTGCAACGACGATCTGGCACTCGGCGTGCTGTTCGCCTGCCAGCGCCGCAACATTCGCGTGCCGCAGGACATCTCGATCCTCGGCTTCAACGATCTCGACTTCGCGGCCAGCGCCTATCCGGCCCTGTCGTCGGTGGCGACCCCGCGCCTCGAGATGGGCCAGCAGGCAGCCGAGACGATTCTCCGGATCATCCGCGCGCCGAAGCAGCGGCCGGAGCAGGCCCGCATCGATCTCGGCTTCCGCATCAACGGGCGCGAAAGCACGCGCCGGCGCACCCCTCATCAGGAGCCGCGCCGCAAGGGCCTGGCCGCCGCGCAACCTTAGTTCGAACGCGCGCCTAAGCGAATCGCGACGGACCGTACGGCGCCCGCGGGAGATCGCGGCGAGGAACTCGTCGGCATTCCGCCTTTCTCGGGAACCGCCGGCTTGCCGGCGGGGGAGAGCCGCTACTGGGAGCGGTCCAGGAGGCCGGCCACCATGGTCAGCAACTCCTTGAGGTTGACCGGCTTCGGCAGGACGCGGTCGGCGCCGAACCGGACGGCCGCGCGCAGATGTTCGGCGCTGCTGCCGATGACCCCGGAGACGACGAGAATGCGGACCTTCGGATCCGACTGGCGAAGCTCGCGCACCGTCTCGAGGCCGCCATGCTGCGGCATCACGAGGTCGCAGATCACGAGATCGGCCGGCCGCGCGCGGAACGCCGCCAGGCCTTCGGCGCCGTCGCCGACCTCTTCGACCTCATAGCCCGCGTCGCGCAAGGCGGCGCCGAGCACGAGGCGGGTGACGCCGTCATCGTCGATGACGAGGATGCGCAGCACTCGATTGGCCGCGGGCGTCTTACCCGTGCCCACGCTCGAGGCCGGTCTCATGGCGGCGAGGCGGCGCGTGAGCGCCGCCGGCGCGAGGTTGATCCAGGCCATTGCTCGGTTCCGACTGCAGTCGTCGAGATCCTGCCGACGGCGGCGGTTCGACTGACTGAGCCATTATCGGACACCGAGGTTAAATGGTTCCTAACGCGTTAACCATGATGAGGGCGACGATGCTGCGGCCGCCGCTTCATGTGGCGGCGGCCGCAGATCAGAATCCGGTCTAGTCGTAGTAGTAGTAGTGGCCGCGATAATAGTGGTGATGGTAGGGATAATACCCGCCGTCCACGGAGACCGAGCACCCCACCAGCGCCAACGAGCCGATCAAGACGGCGAGGACCGCGGTTACGCGCGTGGCTTTCACGAATTTCGCGAACATGTTTACCTCCTTTTGTCACAGTCATGAGCCGACAGTCTCCTGTCGATCGTGCGAGGGACGGAGAGCCCCATGTCGCTCCGTGATCTCGGCAGGCATCCCTCAGGCTTCACATGCAGAGGGACGCTAATCACCCACTAGTCATCGTGGTAATAGCAGCGACTACCGTGGCAGCGGTAGTAGCCGTCATCGTCGTAGTGGGTGACGGAAACACATCCGCTCAGCGCCAGCAGGCCGAGCAGGGCAACGGCGCCGGCGAGCATCCGCGGGCCATTCATGATTCGTGCGCGCATTGGTCCACCTCCTTTCGCCCTTGCGTTCCCTCTCTGGTCTTTCGTCACTAGTACCGCCATCGCACACGGCTGCACGCGCGCCGAAAGCAGCATGTCCAAGATATTAACGACCGGAAGGCCCGAGAGTTCCGTCGCGGGCGGTCGGCGGACGGCCGAGTCTCACGCCCCGCCGAACCGGGCGTCGCGCCAGGCGAGCGCGGCCTTGAGGCCGTCCTTGCGCGCGATCTCCCGGAACGTCTTACCCTCCGGCGTCTCCATGGCCTCGAGCTGGACCTCGGTCTCCATGCCGAGGGCCAGCGCGTCGCGCATGCCCATGATGTCGAAGGTGCGGTTGATGGCCTGCTTCACCATCGACACCTTCACGCGGTCGTTGACGGCGATGTCGCGGGCGAGCTTGAGCGCGGCCTCGAGATGCTGGCCGTCCGGCACGACGCGATTGACCAGGCCCCAGGCCATGGCCTCCGCGGCCGTCACCTTGTCGTTGCCGGAGAGAATCCATTCCTTGGTCTTCTTCGGCCCGGCGAACCAGGGCATGAGCAGGGCGACGATGCCGCTGCCGAACCGGAGCTCCGGTTCGCCGAAGAGGGCGCTCTCGGCGGCGACGGTGATATCGCAGGCGAGGGCCAGCTCGCAGCCGGCGGCGACGCAGTGGCCGTGCACCGCCGCGATGGTCGGGCGCGACAGGTGCCAGAAGCGCATGATGAAGTCGAAGTCGCGCTGGATGATCGGGCGCCAGTCGGCGATGCCCGCCTTCGGCGTGGCGGCGCCCTCCTTGAGATCGAAGCCGGCGCAGAAGGCGCGGCCGGCGCCCGTCAGCACGACGGCGCGCACGGATTCGTCGCGCTCGATGGCGTCGAGCAGGGCGTTCAGCTCGGCGATCATCGCCGTGTTGATGGCGTTCAGCCGCTCGGGCCGGTTCAGCGTGACGACGGCGATGCCGGCGCGGTTTTCGAACGTGATGGTTTCGTAGGTCATCGCAGATCCGTTCCACCCGGCTACTTGGGCCGGCTTCGATAGGCGGCCAGCAATTCCGCGACGGCAATGCCTGCGATCGTCATGCCCGTGACGCTGCAGTTCTTCCCGATGACCGCGTTCGTGAAGTTGATGTTGTCGAAGAAGGCGCCGGAGAGGTTGATGTCGGTGAAGCGCGCTTGCGCCAGATTGACATCGTTGAACGAGGCGCCCGCGAGATTGACATCGTCGACGGCGAAGCGCGATTTCGACTCTCGTGCCATACTCCACAGCTCCTCTTGGTCGTCTCGGGATCGTTCCCGTCCGCGGCCAGTTGAGCAGGCCGGCGACGTTGCAGCAAGCGCGTGCCAGCCATGCACGGCAGCGTACGGCAGTCGGTCGCCACCGCTAAGGTTACGCACTAGAATACCGGGTCTGACAATTCTTTCCCCTCAATTGTCATGCCCGGCCTTGAGCCGGGCATCCATCGCGCAGCGGCACGATGGATCGCCGGGTCAAGCCCGGCGATGACAGCTCTGGAGAGGGACCGTGTCTTGGAAGCTGGACGCCAGGGTGATCCCCGCCATGCTGCGCGCCAATCTCGGTTTGCTGGTCACCGTACTCGCCTGGGGCTCCATGATCCCCTGCGTCAACGCCATGGTGCCGGGCTGGAACCCGTTTCTCCTGACGTCGTTGCGCTATGTGATCGCCGGCCCGGTCTTCCTGCTGATCGTCGCCCTCCTCGAGCCGCGCCGCAGCGTCGCCCAGGGGCTCGCCAACTGGCGGGTGTGGGCGCTGGGCGCGGTCGGCGTCGGGGCCTTCGGGCCGCTGCTGATCGTCGGCTTCTCTCACACCAATCCCATCACGGCCGCCGTGCTTTCGGCCATGGCGCCGGCGATCAACGCGGCGGTGGCCTGGATCGGTTTCCGCGAGCCGCTCGACCGCAGCACCCTGCCGGCCATCGGGCTCGCCATCGCCGGCGGCGTCGTCGCCATCTACGATCCCACGGGCGATCCCACCGGGGTCGACGGCCCGTTCGCCCTGCGCGGCGGCGAAGTGCTCATCGTTGGCGCCACCGCCTGCTGGGCCTGGTACTCAGTGATGGCGCAGCGCTGGCTCGCGGGCTGGTCGCAGCTGCGCATCACCGGCCTGACCATCGCCACCGGCTCCGTTACCTCGGTCGCTGTCTACATCCTCGCCGCCCTGGCCGGCCTGGCGCCGCTGCTGCCGATGGTGCCGCACACCGCCCTCGATATCGGACTGTTTTCCTGGATGACCATCGGGCCGGTGATCCTCGGTTTCTTCCTCTGGCACTACGCCGTGCGCAAGCTCGGCTTCGTGGTCGCCTCGCTGTTCATGAACTTGACCCCGGTGGTCGCGGTCCTCATCACCGCCGTCGCGTTGGCCGTCTACCCGACTCTGCAGCAACTGCTGGGCGGCGCCTTGGTGCTGGCCGGCGTCCTGCAATCCCAGCTCCGCCACCTGCCGCTGCGCGCCCGCGTGCCCGCCTCGGCGGAGTGATCGGGCCGCATGCAATGAAAGCCGCTCGCGTCACGGCGCCATGAAACTGCTGGCCAATATCGGGCTGCTGGTGGCGGCCTTCGGGTGGGGGTCGCAGATTCCCGTGCTGAACCAGCTGTTCGGGCGCTGGGATCCCTACTTCCTGGCGGCGGCGCGCTATGTGCTGGCGGTGCCGTTGCTGCTGGCGATCCTCGTTGTTCTGGAGCCGAGCGGCGCCATCCTGCGGCCGCTGCGCGACCGGCGCGTCTGGCTGGTCGGGCTGGCGCTCGGCGCCTTCGTGCCGCTCTACACGCTCGGCGTCGCCCATGCCGATCCCAACACCGCCGCCATCGTCGGCTCAACCGGCCCGGCGGTGGCGGCGATCGTGGGCTGGGCCTGCTTCGGCCTGCCGTTCGACCGCAGCATGGTGCCGGCGATCGTGCTGGCGATGGCCGGCGGCATCCTCGCCACCTACAACCCGAACGCCGCCGGCGGCGCCTTCGATCTGCGCGGCGGCGAGCTCCTGATCCTCCTGGCGTCGGCCTGCTGGGCCTGGTACTCGCTGGCCGCCCAGCGCTGGTTGGCGCCGCGGTCGCAGCTGCGCATCAGCTGCATCACCATGGTGCCGGGCGCCGTCGTGTCCGTGGCCGTCTATCTCGCCGCCGCCCTCGCGGGCAGCGCCGCCCTGCCGCCGCCGGCGCCGACCGGTCTGCTCGACGCCGGCTTTTTCGCCTGGATGACGGTCATGGCCGTCATCGCCGGCCTGCTCGGCTGGAACTACGGCGTGCGCCAGCTGGGCGTGGTGGTGGCCTCGCTGTTCCTCAATTTCGTGCCGATGTTCACGGCCCTCATCACGACGCTGCTGGGACGGCCGCCCACGACCATGCAGCTGCTCGGCGGCGTGCTCGTACTGGTCGGCGTACTGCAATCGCAGCTGCGGCACCTGCCCTGGCGGCGGCGGCGCGCGGCGGCCGACACCGCAACGAACTGAGCGCAAACGACGCCCGGCCGCTGCACTGCAACATGATGAATCCGGCGGAAGCTGCTTGCCGCTATAGGAAGTGCAGACTATCTACGATCATAGGGACATCGGCTGAACGGTGCCGGCTGCAAGACAAGTGCGAACAACGAGAAGGGAGGTTGCCATGACGACCATGCGTATCGGCTCGGCTGCATTCGCGGCCGCCGCAGTTGCCCTGGGTCTCTGTGCCGCGGCCCCGGCCTTCGCCGATGACGACACCATCGTCCTCGGCGCCGCCGTCTCGCAGACCGGCAAGTTCTCGGTCAGCGGCGTGCACACGCAGAACGGCTACGACTTCGCCGTCGACAAGATCAACGCGATGGGCGGGGTGAAGGTCGGCGACAAGACCTACAAGCTGGCCATCAAATACTACGACGACGAGTCCGAGGCGACGCGGTCGGCCGAGCTGGCGGAGCGGCTGGTCGATCAGGACGGCATCAAGTTCATCCTCGGGCCCTACGGTTCGCCCACCACCGCCGCCATGGCGCCGGTGGTCGAGAAGCTGAAGGTGCCGATGATCGAAGGCAACGGCGCCTCGCGCTCGCTGTTCACGAAGGGCTACAAATATACCTTCGCCGTGCTCTCGACGTCGGACCAGTATCTCTCGAGCGCGGTCGATCTCGCCGCCGAGAAGGCGCAGGAGGCCGGCAAGGACCCGAAGGAGGTGCGGCTGGCGCTCGCCATGGGCGACGACAATTTCTCCCAGGACGTGCGCGACGGCATCCTCGCGACGGCGAAGAAATACGGCATGCAGATCGCCATCGACGACAAGCTGCCGGACGCCTTCACGGACATGTCGGCGACGCTCACGAAGGTCAGGGCCGTGAAGCCGGACGCACTGCTGATCTCGGGCCATGAGAAGGGCGCGCTCACCGCCGCGCGCCAGATCGCCGACCAGAAGATCGACGTGCCCCTGCTCGCCATGACGCACTGCGATTCCGCCGACATCATCGGCCAGGTCGGCGCCGCCGCCGAATACACGCTGTGCGCCTCGCAATGGGCGCCCTCGCTCACCTACAAGGACCAGTGGTTCGGCACGGCGGCCGACTACAGCAAGGCCTTCACGGAGAAGTTCGGGCATGAGCCGCCCTACCAGGCGGCGGAATCCACGGCCTCCGTGCTGGCCTATGTCGATGCCTTCCAGCGCGCCGGCACGCTCGACACCGAGAAGGTCCGCGACGCCATCGCGGCCACGGACATGGAGACGTTCTACGGCCACATCGATTTCGACGATACCGGCAAGAACATCGCCAAGCCGACGGTCATGCTGCAGGTGATCAAGGGCAAGTACGAGGTCGTGGCGCCGACGAAGTGGGCGACGCAGAAGCCCATCTATCCGCGCCCGAACTGGGCCGACCGCTCATCCTAGTCGAGCGTCGACCGCTCGGTCAGGTCCCGAAGAGACGCTCCAGTACGCATGGCTGGTCATGCTCAGCGAGAGATCGCTGTTGCATGACCGACCTGCGTCCTTCGACAGGCTCAGGATGAGGGAAAATTCTCGTGGCACGAAGAAAGACCCTCATCCTGAGCCTGTCGAAGGACGCACGATGCTCATCCCGATCTCCTGAGCGCTCTTTTCGCGACGTGTCGATGCGATAAGGCACGCCGCCGATGGACAATCTCCTCCTCCTGATTCAGGCTCCGTCGCTGAATGTACAGCTGTTGATCGACGGCGTGCTGATCGGCGCCGTCTTCGCGCTCGCCGCCTACGGCCTCGCCCTGGTCTGGGGCGTCATGAACATCATCAATGTCTGCCAGGGCGAGTTCGTCATGCTCGGCGGCTATGTCGCCCTCTATGTCGCGCGCGCGGGCCTGTCGCCCTTTCTCGGCATCCCCGCCGCCATGATCGTGCTGTTCGTCGTGGGCTGGCTGGCCTACCGCCTCGTGATCTTCCGCATCGTCGAGCGCGACCTCTTCATCTCGCTGCTCGCCACCTTCGGCCTCAGTATCCTGCTGGGCCAGCTCATGAATATTTCGTTCGGCGCCAACATAGAGACGCTCGATGCCCATCTCGGCACCTGGTTCCTGCTCGCCGGCACGGTGACGGTGGCGCAGATCAAGGTGGTGGCACTGCTGGTGACGCTCGTTATCGCGGGCCTGATCATCGCCTTCATGCGTCGATCGCGCCTCGGCCAGGCCATCCGCGCCACCGCGCAGAACGCGCGCGCCGCCCGCATCCTCGGCGTCGATACCGACCGCGTCTACGCCACGACCTACGCCCTCAACGCGGCGATCTGCGGGGCGGCGGGCGCGCTGGTGGCGATGATCTGGACGATCTCGCCCTTCAGCGGCCTCATCTACACCGTGCGCTCCTTCATGATCGTCGTGCTCGCCGGACTCGGCAATCTCGTCGGCGTGATCGTGGCCGCGCTCGGGCTCGGCGCCGCCGAGCAGTTCGTCGGTTTCATCCTGGGCGCCCAGTTCCAGATCGCCTTCATCTTCCTCGCCCTCGTCGCGATCCTGATCCTGCGCAGCTGGCGGCTGCGCCGGCAGCGGCGGTATCTGACATGAATTGGGCAACGGCGAGAAAGCTGCTTCCCTTCGCGCTGCTCGCGCTCGGCGTCGCGGCGCCCTTCGCGCTGCCGACGTTCCTCGTTCAGTTGACGTTCCTGTGGATCATGATCGTGTTCGCCCTCTGCTGGGACATCCTGGGCGGGCAGATGGGCTACAATTCCTTCGGCAACATCGCCTTCTTCGGCATCGGCGTCTATACCGCCACGATCGTCCAGATCGGGCTCTACCAGGATGTTGCGTCCTATACCGCCGCCGCCGGCATGCAGACGATCAGCCTGACGCCCGACCAGTATTTCACCGGCCTGTTCGTCGGGTTGGCCGCGGCGCCATTGCTGGCGGTCGCCGTGGCGGCGCTGCTCGGATTCGCCCTGCTCGGCTTGCGCGGCCACTACTTCGCCATCGCCACCCTCGGCCTGGGCATCGCGGCCGGCGAGCTGGCGGCCGCCTGGACCTTCCTCGGCGGCGCCTCCGGCGTGCAGGTGCCGGTCTATCCCGGCAGCCTCGAGAGCGGCCGCCTGCTGTTCTATTTCCTCAGCGCCGGCCTCGGCGTCGCCACCTTCCTTACCTTGCGCTGGCTCTACACCACGCGCTTCGGCCTCGCCATGAACGCCATCCGGGACGACGAGGACAAGGCCGAGGCGCTGGGCCTGCGCACGACCCGCTACAAGGTCATCGCCTGGTGCATCGGCGCCGTGTTCCTCGGCCTCGCCGGCGGCCTCGTCGGCCACATCATCGGCTTCATCGACCCGCGCGAGGTCGCCTTCGCCGGCGCCTCCTTCGGCGTCTGGATGATCCTGATGGCGATCCTCGGCGGCAAGGGCACGCTGTGGGGGCCGGTGATCGGCGCGGTCATCTTCCATGCCATGCGCGAGCTGTTCTGGACCTACCTGTTCGGCTGGCAGAACGTGGCCATGGGCGTGCTCATCGTCATCGTCGTCGTCTTCTTCCCGGTCGGCATCCTCGGCTGGCTCAGGCGCCGCTATCCCCAGCTGTTCGTCCGCGACGTCCCGGCCGCCTCGCGCGGAGCAGCCGAATGAGCGCGCTGCTCGAGGTCCGCGAGGTCAGCAAGTACTATGGCGGCGTGATCGCCAATGAGAAGGTGAGTCTCACCGTCGCAGAGGGCCGGATCGTCGGCCTGATCGGGCCCAACGGATCGGGCAAGACGACGCTGTTCAACTCGATCGTCGGCACCCACCCGATCGACGGCGGGTCCATCCGCTTCGACGGCCGCGAGATCTCGCACCTGCGCGTGCCCGACATCGCGCGCCTCGGCCTGATCCGGACCTTCCAGCAGACCCGCATCTTCCGGCAGATGAGCTGCCGCGACAACATGATCGTGAGCGTGCCGCAGGGCGACGCTTCGCTGCGCGCGATGATCGCGCGCCCTGCCGCCGAGGATCGCGCCCATGCCGACGAGCTCCTCGCCTTCGTCGGCCTCGCCAGCAAGCGCGACCTGCCGGCCGGCAGCCTCTCCTTCGGCCAGCAGAAGCTGCTGGAATTCGCGATGGCGCTGATGAACGAGCCGCGCCTGCTGCTGCTGGACGAGCCGACCGCCGGCATCAACCCGACCCTGATCAACGGCCTGATCGAACGCCTGAAGCGGGCGCGCGACCAGCTCGGCATCACGCTCCTCGTCATCGAGCACAACATGCGCGTGGTGATGAATCTCGCCGAGCATATCTATTGCCTGGCCCATGGCGAACTGCTGGCCGACGGCCGGCCCGAGGACGTGCAGAACGATCCGCGTGTCGTCGCCGCCTATCTGGGGGGACACTGATGCCCGCGGCGACTTCCCGGCGCGTGCGCGGCTACGGCCTCGGCACGGTCGATACCGTGCTCTCCGTCGACGCGGTCGAGCGCGCCGCCGCCGATCTCGCCGCCACCGGCCCCTCCGTTGCCGATCTCGACGCGCTCGTGAACGGCCCGCCGCTCCTCGCCATCGACGATCTCGTCGCCGGCTACGGCGCCATGGAGATCCTGCACGGCATCAACCTGCGCCTCGGCGCCGGCCAGTCGCTCTGCCTGATCGGCCCCAATGGCGCCGGCAAGTCGACGGTGCTGCATTCCCTCTATGGGTTCACCAACATCACCGCCGGCCGCATATCCGTCGACGGCCGCGACGTGACCCGCCTGCGCCCCAACGCGAGACTGAAGGACGCCGGCATCGCCTATGTCCTCCAGGACAATTCCGTCTTCCCCGAGATGACGGTCGAGGAAAACCTCTGGATGGGCGGATATCTCATGACGAGCCCCGCCGAGGCGCGCCGGGCCGCCGAGGCGATCTTCGACAAATATCCCCGCCTGGCGGAGCGCCGGCACCGGGCGGCCCGCGTGCTCTCGGGCGGCGAGCGGCGCCTGCTGGAAATCTCCCGTGCCCTGATGATGCAGCCCCGCGTCCTGCTGGTGGACGAGCCCTCCATCGGGCTGGAGCCGCGCTACATCGACATGGTCTTCGAGATCCTCGACGATCTGCAGCGGCGCGAGGGCAAGACCATCATCCTGGTGGAGCAGAACGCCAAGAAGGGCCTCGCGTTTGCCGACATCGGCTATGTGCTGGTCGCCGGCCGCCTGGCGCTGGCGGGCCGGGCGAGCGAGCTGCTCGACAATCCGGAAGTGGGACGGCTTTTCCTCGGCGGGTGAGCAATACAAACCCTCTCCGCCCGCGTGCGGTCCCGGCTTCGCGCGGAGAAGGACGCGAACCACCGCTCATCAAGACCCTCTCCGCCCGCTCGCTTGAGGGGCAGGGCAATCGCATTTGGCGAGACTGTTGCCTTCTCTCCTCTGTCATTCCCGCGGAAGCGGGAATCCAGCGCCCCAAAACCCGTCACTCGCCCCTGGATTCCCGCTTCCGCGGGAATGACGGCAACAGAGAGGTCGGAGAA
>Ga0137403_10007234_pt1 | contig 12553 bp, 15 predicted proteins | sample CZOMad2_1_16fung_FD_122057 | JGI IMG/M metagenome (GOLD analysis project Ga0137403, IMG submission 122057) | Vadose zone soil fungal communities from Angelo Coast Range Reserve, California, USA - CZOMad2_1_16fungal (Hybrid Assembly) | ecosystem: Environmental > Terrestrial > Soil > Vadose zone...
GATTTTGAAAATAGGTATTGACCTTGAATACGACTGCAAGGTGTAGAGAGTCCAAACCCCTTAGCTGTGTTGGCAAAAGTTTTCTGTCACTTCTTTTGAGCGACTACCCGCCCGCGCCTGCGCCCTTGCCGCCCCGGAAATTTGCCGCTGGGGCTCCCTGCAACAGGGCTCCAGGTGGCTCCGGGTAGCGTTGTTTCGCGGTTGAAGGGTTCGCACAAAAAGACCAATCTCGCTAGCAATACGCTTGCCTGTTAAATTGGGCAGGTGGAACTCGAATTACGCGTGGGTTCGATTGCAAAGAAGGCGGGCGTAGGCGTTCAGACGCTTCATTATTATGAGCGCATCGGCCTGTTGCCGAAACCAACACGTTCAGAAGCCAACTACCGTCTTTACTCTCCTGATGCCCTGAGACGCGTGCGATTCATAAAAAAAGCGCAGGCGCTGGGGTTCAAACTCGAAGAGATTAAGCAGATTCTTGATCTGAAGAGTCATGGCCGAGCGCCGTGCCGTAAGGTGACGGAACTGGGTCAAAAACATTTGCGCGACATCGATGCGCGACTCGCTCAACTGCGCCGGTACCGCCGCGAAGTGGCACGATCACTAACTTCGTGGCGCGAGAAAACGGCACACCGGCGGAATTGCGCGGGCGAATTTTGCGATCTGATCGAGCGATTGCCCTAAGATCGAGATCGGCGCCATCACCGCCTTATCGTGTCACGCCAAACCTTGTTTGCGGGCTTGGTACTCACGCCAGATTAAGAACGCGACGATTAGATCGACAATAGTGAGCGCGATCATCCAGAGCGAGTGAGTGAAAAAGAAACGATATACTTGATAAGCGATAAAGCCGGCCAGGAACCAAAGCGAAACCGGATACGACCAGAGCCGGCGGCCTAACAGCCCTGCGACGAGGAAAACTTTGATGATGCCGTGAACGATTAGATAACCGCTGGCGAATAATTTCGTATCTGCGCCAAGCTCTTGAACTGTGCGCTGGAGGACGGTCGCAATGCGGTCGGTTGGATCTTCTGCCAATTCGGGAGCGGTCAGAAAGACGACTAACGCGTTCAACCCCGTGTAAGGGATAAAGAGTAAGAGCAGCCCGCCGATTGTCTCGAGAAAGCCGGCGACGCCTTTGCTCCAAACGCTGAGCAGGAAGAACGTGTGCTCGATCTTGCGCTCGACTCCGATTGATGAGTGAGAAGACATGGGGCTAGTGGCTGCGTGCGGACGCGGGATTCTCTACCTCGCCTGTGGTGGGTCCGCCCAAGGAGAACGAAAACACCGCGAACACTTGCGCCGCAGGTGTGTGATCACTAGTTCCGATGAGCGGCGAGAGATCAAAACGCGCGTTCTTCGTCGGGCGCCATGCTAACGTGGGCCCGATCGCCAAACCTTTTATTGTCCCGTTCCGCCCTGGCGCCTCGCCGCCGCTTCGGTATTGCATTTCAAGTCCGACCTCGAGTTTTTCTTCCGGTAAAAGGACGGGGACTTCGACGCTCTGCGCGAAACCCGCGCTTGTTGATTGTCGGCCGCCAAACTCGTGATCCACGAAGATGTTCATCGCCCACTCGATGAGGTGAGGAAAATCGTGCGAGATCAGGAGCGCAAGCTCTCCCGAATCGGGCAATGCGTTGCTGAGGCCAAACTGATATTCGGCGGAGATAGCGGGATTGAGTGGAAGCTTGTTCCAATCGGCAAGCGCGTAACGCGCTTCAAGAGTGAAACTGCGGTCGCGAGTCTCTCCGGCGAAGTGCTCAACTTGGTTTTGTATGCCAACGGTGAAGCGCGCAGGCAGCCCCATTTCGATCTCCTGCCCGAAAAGCTGACTCGGCAGGCCGTGACGAAAGACGGCGCCCTCATATCCAGCTTCCAATTCAAAGCTGAAAGGCGAAAGCACATACGACTTTGTGAGTGTGGAGATGCGACCGTGCGATAGATCGGGCGGAGCACCGTAGGCACTGGGCAGTTCCCCGGCTTCAGCCTGTACGACCACCTGTCGATTCTCGATCTCCTGCGCATTCGCTGCGATGTTCCCGGCAACCAGCAGAATTGCAAGCGAGGCGCGGGAAAGCATGCCCGACGGTAGGCGAAAGAGAATGAAAGTGCGCTGGAGAAGTCTGCGATCTGATCGAGCGCTTGCCATAGGCCGAAAATTTTTCAGAAAGCGGTTGACCCTCTACTTTGCTAGAGGGTCTAGCGTCTTGGCATGAAAGCAAGGTATGCTGCAATTTTGGCCACCGTGCTGGGATCGATTTGCTGTGTCGGACCGCTGTTGCTAATTGCGGTCGGGCTCGGAACAGGCGCAGCGGTAATCGGCCGGTATCACTGGTTTTTTGTGAGCGGCGCGATTGCAGTTCTCGGCTGGGGTTGGATAAAGCACTTTCGTGAAAAAGCTCGGTGCGCTTGCGAGCATCGCGCGATAAAGAGGCAAAGAATCAGCTTGTTTACGTTGCTTGTCGCATCAGTGATTGTGCTGGCGTTCGCTGGTCTCAGTATCCGGGGCTATGCCTTTGCCGGATCGCCCCCGGCTACGCCGATTGCAAACGCGAATTTTCAACGCGTCGTCATTGCAGTGGAGGGGATATGGTGCGTGGCCTGTGAAATTCCCGTCCGCCATGCGCTGAAACGAATCGACGGCGTAGCCTCTGTGCAAGTTAGTGGCGCAGGTAAAAGCGCAACTGTGGATTACGATCCGGAGAAAACGAGTCCCGCACAACTAGTCGCAGCAATTAACTCCACCGGCTATCAAGCAGTGCTGCCTAATAAATGAGATTTTTTCGGAATCATCGACCTAAAAGGGCAAAAAATATGAAGACACAACTCATTGCAGTTTTAGCGGGCGGGTTGCTTTACGCACCGCTCGCGAGCGCAGCCGAAGACGCAGCGGCCGCTCCCGCAGATCGAATCAGCGTATTCAAAGCTCCGTTAGTCTGTCCGGCGGCGCGGCAGATTGGTTGCGGCAGCGCTTCAAAGCCAATTCTTTTAGATTTGGAGCAGCAACCCGGCGTACTCGAAGCTTGGCTAAATCGCGCCGGTACCAGAATCGCCGTTGTGTGGAAACCGGAATCGGATGCTTCGGCTCGACGCAAGATCGTAGCCGACCTGAAGGAAGATCATGCAATAGAGCTAGACGGAAAGCCTCGCGACGAGGCCGTGAACGACTTCTTGTCGGGCAAAGGGTGGTATCGCCGTGCGGATGTGGATCGTCTCAGTGAAGAAGAGGCCGATGTTATCGCAGCGAGGCTCGTTCGAAGGGTGCAAGCAAAGACGGCGTTGGCCAAGGACAAAGCCGAAGGGTTGCAATGCGCCCTCGCGGACGCGTACAGGCAGAGGCTCACTAACAAGATCAGCCGCGAGCAGGAGCTTTCGCGATTCCAAGATATTGGCCGCGAATATCTCGCGAAAGACCAAGTAGCGATTCTGAAAGAGGCAATCGAAAGCGGGGTGCTGCCGCTACCGAATGAACAATAGATTTGGTGTTGCAAAAGAATCGCAGATTCGACAAGCAAAAAGGGCAACGCGATAAAAGACTAGGAACCGTGCGAACACCGATTCTGAGATCGACAATTACCTGTCCGATATGCGGCCATCGCTCTGAAGAAGAAATGCCGACAAATGCCTGCGTTTTTTTCTTCGAGTGTCCCTCGTGTAAAGCGACGTTAAAACCGAAGGACGGTGACTGCTGCGTATTCTGTAGTTACGGATCGGTTCCCTGCCCACCTATTCAAACCGGGTCGGTATGTGGCGCCTGAGGTGGCGATAATGCGAAGCAGCTAGACTTCGGTTGTGTAATGGAGTCCCCCCAACAACCTCGCCAAGCTCCACCAGTGGGTCGTGCGCTCCGCATCCTGCTCGGCCTCGCACTGATGGTTTATGTTGCGCCTGTTTATTTCCAAGTTTCGGAGCGAGTGAGCGTGGGCTCGTTGCTGCTGATCGTCGGGTTGATTGGCATTTATACCCTACTTCATATAACTGTCTCGCAACAAATCCTCCCATTGGGTTCGGGGCTTGGCGCGATTGTGGCGAATGGGTTGCTTGTGGTGCTGTATTTTATCGGTGCCACTGGATTACCCATTGTCGGTGGCGGAAAGGGTGCGTTAGCAGCGGTCACGTTTCTCGGTATCTCATTGGTGGTTGCGGGCGTGCGCGCCGCTCCTGGTTGCGAAGTGATGGCGATTCCCGGTCTCCTGTTTGGAAAGCACACCGAGCTGGCGTGTCTTATCTTCTCTCCCCTCGACCGGCTTGAACGGAAGTTGCGGAGCAAGCGCCGCGTCTGACACCCGTGCGATCTCGGGTTGTGGAACTGTGTAGTTAGCATCACGAAACAGGCGAGAGCTGCTTCGATTAGCAGCAGCCCGGTTCTCGGACGCAGCGGCAGGCGAGAACACCAATCACTGCACCAATAATTGGCGCCAGCAGATAGATCCAGAGGCTTTGCAGATGGAAGCTAACAACGGCCGGGCCGAGTGAGCGCGCTGGATTCATCGACGCGCCGCAGATCGGACCGGCAAACATTGCTTCCAATCCAATGACGGAGCCGACGACTATTCCGGCGGTGATTCCCTTTTCCCGCGCGCCGGTTGAGACGCCAAGAATAACAAACATCAATAGCGTGGTCAGAATCAGTTCGAGAACGAAAGATTGGAGTAGCGGACCGGTGGGGATGGTCGCTCCAAGCGTGATGTTAGCTGGGAAAAGTAATCGCAAGACAATGCTGGCCAGGAACGCACCGGCACATTGGCTCACGACATAAGGCAAAACCTGGCGCGATTGGAATCGGCGCGCCGCCCAAAAGCCAATTGTAACCGCGGGATTAATATGCGCGCCGGAAATATCTCCAAGGCTGTAGATCATGGCCAGCACGATCAGGCCGAACGTCAGTGCGACCCCCACATGAGAGACGCCTCCACCAGTGACCTCGTCAATAACGATCGCGCCGGTCCCCGCGAAAACGAGCGCAAAAGTCCCGAGACATTCAGCCGCGAGTTTTTTCCCCATCGCGATCTACATCGCCGCCGTTTGCAGGCAGACCTCGTCGCACCACTGCTCAATCTTCGCCCGGATTTCGTCGCGAATGATCCGGACTTGTTCGAGTTTTGCGGTCTCGCTGCCTTGCACCTCCGAAGGATCGGGGAAACTCCAATGCAATCGTGTCGCGGGGCCTGGGAAAATAGGACATTTCTCCGCGCTGGCCTCGTCGCACACCGTAATGACGTAGGCAAATAGCTGGCCAGATACGAACACATCAAAGACAGCCTGGGTCTTCTTTTTCGAAATTTCGATCCCAGCTTCCGCCATCACGTGCACCGCGAGCGGATTAAGCGTGCCCGGTTCAAGACCGGCGCTTTGTGCCTCGAAATATTCGCCGCAAATCGTGTTTAGCCATGCCTCAGCCATCTGGCTGCGAGCGCTGTTGTGAACGCAAATGAAGAGAACGCGTTTTTTCATCTCCATAAGGTACCGTGAGGTCGCACGAATGAAAAGCCGGGCGTGGCGATGTCACCTAAGTTTCACAAATTCAAAGAGCCGGCGCCCGAGCCTTTCCACCCGGGCGCCGCTCATTTGTCTCCCTCACGCAGTGGGGGGCGGAAAATTTTCCCCCTTAGCAGACTTAATAATCCTGATTTGTAACAACCCGGCGGAGATGGCGTAACGAATCGGTGAAATTTCGGATTGCTCAGGCGCCCGATCACCGTTGGTGAACCTTCGATCTTCGTCACACAATCTTAACAAAACTAGTTTTGCATGACGCAGCGCGTGCTTCGTATCTTTTGCCGCCGTTGATGAATTCGGTCGCTCCGCCGCGTTTCCAGTTCGAGATGTTTAACCTTAGCCAGGAAGGATCAATCCGGGTCCGGACCGCCTGGATTTCCGATGTTCATCTGGGTACTCGCGCAAGCGGGGCAGCCCGCCTGCTCGATTTTCTGCGAGAATACGATTTCGAAACGCTCTATGTCGTGGGCGATTTAATCGATATCTGGCAAATGCGCCGCAGCCGCTACTGGCCGCAGCAGCATAACGACGTCATCCAGAAGATTCTGCGGAAATCGCGCAAAGGCACGCGAGTCATCTACATCCCGGGTAACCACGATGAGATGATCAGCTCTTTTTACGGCGCCTATGGCGACATCACTATCCAGAAGCTTGCCATTCATCGAACTGCGGATGGCCGGCGCATTCTCGTTATCCACGGACATGAACTCGACACCGTAGTGCAAAACGTGAAGTGGCTGGCTTTTCTTGGTGATGCCGGCTACCAGTTCCTGCTCTCGCTCAATCCGTTAGTCAATTTCTTCCGCCGTCGTTTCGGCCTCGGTTACTGGTCTCTTAGCGCTTACGTCAAGCAACGGGTCAAAGATGCTGTAAGTTTCATCGGGAAGTTCGAGGCTGCGGTCGTTAGATATGCGGAACGCTATCGGGTGGACGGCGTTCTTTGCGGACACATCCACAGCGCTGCCATCCGTAAATTCGGCAACGTCACCTACTACAACTGCGGCGATTGGGTCGAGACCTGTTCGGCGCTGATCGAGCATTTCGACGGTCGCATCGAAATTGTGCGGAAGCTCGATCACGGCACGCTTACTCCGGAAATTCGCCCGGCGCCCTTGGTCGATGCAATGGCATGAAAAGGAAAACTGCAAAGAAGCCGGAGACTTCGCCCGTTCGGCACCTGCAACTGGAATTACGAGAATTGCGTCGCGAATTGCGCACGACTGCGCGCGTTTACGCGCAACGACTGGAACATGACCTTGCCGTAACGACAGACGCGCTTGAGCGCTACGCGCCGGCGGAAAAATTAACCCGCGAACAACTCCACCGCGTCCGAGATATCGCGATGGTGGTTCGCAATCGACGGCTCCGGGCCGGAGAAAGGGCGCCGCAAAGATTTACGAAAGATCGAGAATCTTACTTCCGATCTGCGACCACTGGTCGATGATGAATAAGCCGTTATTCATAATCGCGATAGTTCTCATCGCGGTGCGTCAGCTCAGCGCTTGGAGTGCCACCGAAATTATTGTCAGCATACCGGATCAAACGCTCGCGGTAGTCGATAGTGGGAAATTGATTGCGCGGTATCGGGTTTCCACTTCCAAGTTCGGCAACGGCGATAATGTTGGCAGCTATCAGACACCGCTCGGCATGCTGTTTGTTTCGGGTAAATTTGGAGATCATCTACCCGCCGGCACTGTGATAAAAAATCGCGCGCCCACTGGCGAAATTATCGCCGTCGATGCACCGAATCGCGACGCCATCGTCTCGCGCGTGATCTGGTTGCGCGGAATGGAAAGGCAAAACCTGGCCGCGCACGATCGTTGCATTTACATTCATGGAACACCGGAAGAACGCCGCGTTGGCAGAGCTGCGAGCTTCGGTTGCATTCGCATGCGTTCGGGCGACGTCATTGCGCTTTATGATCGCGTCCACATCGGTATGCACGTCACCATTAGCGAAAAAGCAATCGATGAGCTGCTACCCCAGGAGAAACCAACGCTGCTAAGCCGCGCTGATTAAATCGCAATCCGAATTGTAGGGCGGGCGCTTCCGCCTGCCGCTTCGACGGGCGGCAACCAGGAATGGTTGCCCTACAAAATTGGTTGTTCGGCCCGATCGGACCGAATTAAACTAACTCGCGGTCTTCGAGAATTTTGGTGGAAAAAGCCAGAGCAATTTGCCGGAAGTACATCCGCGATTTACCTCTAGCAGCGATACACCGGCCTTAGATAACTTGATTTCTCCACCGGTGAGCTCCTTGATCACTTCGGAAAACGCTGGCTCGTGACCAACTACCATGACGCAGTCGGCGTCGGCCTTGCCAAGCAGGCGGCGCAATCGTTCGACATTGAATCCGTGGGCCAGGGCGCTGTCGGTTTTTAATTCGATCCCGAGGCGCTTGGCCACGATCTCAGCCGTTTGCGAGGCGCGGGGAAGTGGGCTGGTTAAAATCGCGTCGGCCGAGAAGTTGAGACGTTCGAGGAATTTCGCAACGCGTTTCATTTCTTTGCGTCCACGTTCCGTTAGCGGCCGCTCGTCATCTGGCTTGTTCCAATTTGGCCAATCGGCTTCACCGTGGCGGAGGAAACAGAGTTTCATAATGCTAGACGGGAAAATTGTAGGGCAGGCGTTCCCGCCTGCCATCTCGAATCAATGGCGGCCAGGAATGGCCGCCCTACAATATTGCTGTAAACATTGTTCTTCACAGAATCGTCCACTTCGCTCGTCGCGTTCGCGGATTATTTTGCCAGACGCGCTGGCCGCCGAGGTAGGCGTTGCGATTGTGACCAAGTTCGATGCTGGGCGGCAAGTGCTCGAGCAATTTCGCGTTGCCGCCTCCGAGCACGATGTAATCAACGACAAAAGCACGCTGTAGTTGGGTAAGAATGCGCTCGACATCTTCCTCCCAGTCTTTCCTTCCAATTTGTTTCAATCCTGCCTTGCCGACGCGATCTTCAATAGTGCCTTTGGCAAGATAAGGTAGTTCGCTTAGCTCGAGGGGAAGGACAACGCCATTCCAGACCAGCGCCGAACCAAACCCAGTCCCAAGCCCGATGAAGAGCATTCGCCCACCGCGATAACTGCCGAGCGCTTGCATGGCGGCGTCGTTGATGACACGCACCGGTTTGCCGAAGGCTTTTTCGAAATTGAATCGCGTCCAGCCTTTACCGAGATTTTTTGGGTCGGTAAGAATGCGGCCGTTCCTGACCGGCGCGGGAAAGCCAACCGAGACGACATCGTACTTCCAGTCGTCGAGTTTACCGTCAAGCATAGCGTGAAGCTGCCGGGGAGTGAGGTTGGGGTCGGAACTGAACTTGCGCCTTTCCTCGCGCGAGATCATCGCCTTGACGTTGGTGCCGCCGATATCGACGACAAGAACCCTTTTCATGCGCGTTTGCGCTGATCACGCTTCGCTTTAATCGGTATCAACTTCGCGCCACTCGTCGCTTGCAACTCCGCAGCCGCCTTGCGGGCCTGGCGCGAACGTTCCCGGAAATGCAATTGTGCCTGCGATCGGGCCGCGCCCTCGGCCGGCTGCAGCCGCACATAACTGCCATCGGGCTGCAACTCGCGCGCTTTCACCTGGTCATTGAGGAGACTCGGCAAAATATCGTTCACCATTTCTTCGCGCAGTGCAGGCGCATCGATAGGGAAGGCAATTTCGACCCGGCGATAGAAATTACGCGGCATCCAATCCGCGCTGGAGAGATAAATGTCTGCTTGGCCGGCGTTTTCAAAATAATAAACGCGGCTATGCTCGAGAAAACGTCCCACGATGCTGATGACACGAATGTTTTCACTCAGACCAGGCACTCTCGGTCGGAGACAACAGATGCCGCGGACGATGAGATCGATTTTCACGCCCGCGGACGATGCTTCATAAAGTTTCTCGATAATATCTTCGTCCACGACGGAATTCAGCTTGGCAATAATACGCGCCGGTTTCCCCGCGCGGGCGTGGTCGCGTTCGCGTTCGATGAGCTTGATCAGTCGTTCGCTGAGATCAAAGGGCGCGACCATTAATTTTTTCAAGCCGGGATAACCGGCGAGCCCGGTCAGGGTATTGAAAGCGATGGCGACTTCCTCGGTTAATTCCGGGGCAGAAGTGAGCAAGCTGAAATCGGTATAAATACGCGCAGTGCGATGGTGATAATTGCCGGTGCCGAGATGGACATATTGCCGGAGGCGATCGGCATCGCGTCTTACTACGAGCAACGCTTTGCAGTGCGTTTTCAACCCCACCACGCCATAGACGACGTGGGCCCCGGCTTCCTCGAGTTGCCGGGCCCAGCGAATATTGGCGGCCTCATCAAAGCGGGCGCGTAATTCCACCAAAGCGGTGACCTGCTTGCCGTTGTTGGCGGCCTCGATCAGCGCCTCAACTATGGGCGAATCACCGCTGGTGCGATAGAGCGTAATCTTGATTGCTAGCACCTGCGGATCGGTTGCGGCACTCTCGATAAAGCGGACAACGGGATCGAAACTTTCGTAAGGATGATGCAGCAAAATGTCCTGTTTGCGCATGACCTCGAAAATGTCGGCCTGCGGCGGCAGGGCCGGATCGGTTGCGGGCTGGAAAGGCCGATCCTTCAGCTTGGCGAAAGCGTCGTTCGTCACCAGTGGCATGAGATGCGTCATCGAAAGCGGGCCATCGAGCTTGTAGAGGTCGGCCTCCTGCAAATCGAAAAAAGCGAGGAGCAAGTCGCGGAAATCTGATGGACAATCCGCCTCCACTTCGAGACGAACGGCGTTGCCGCGACTGGAACGCCGCAGTTCCTGCTCAATCGTCCGCAACAGATTTTCCGCTTCTTCTTCATCGATGTAGAGATCGCTGTTGCGGGTAACGCGAAAGGCGTGCACGCCGTCGAGGATCAGGCCGGGGAAAAGCTCGGCGATGTAATGTTTGATGAGTGAGGCCAGGTAAATGTAATCCCAGGACTCGTCGTCGCCTTTGCCGCGCGGCATTAAAATTAGCCGTGGTACTACCCGCGGCACCTGGACAATGGCGAGGAGCGGGTCGCCACCCTGATGGGCCCGCGCCCGCACCAGCAAATTGTGGCTTTTGTTCAATAGTTGCGGGAAAGGATGACTGGCATCGACCGCCAGCGGAGTCAGCATCGGAAAAACCTCTTCCTGGAAATAGCGCTTCGCCCAGGCAGCGCGTTTCCCGGTTAGCTGGGCGACGTCATGAAGGCGAATGCCGTTCTTGGCCAGCGCCGGCATCAGTTCCTTTTTCCAGAAATCGTATTGAGTGGCGACCAGCTCGTGCACCAGTCGCTGAATGGCATTGAACGTTTCCGTGGGCGACATGCCGTCGGGGCCAACGTCGCTGGTCTCGCTTTGGATCTGTTGTTTGATGCCGGCGACGCGAATCTCGAAAAACTCATCAAGATTATTGCTGAAGATGGTCATGAACTTGACCCGCTCGATCAGCGGCTGTGTCGGGTCCTGAGCTTCCTCCAGAACGCGCCGGTTAAATTCGAGCCAGCTCAGCTCGCGATTAATGAAATTGGCCGGATCGGAAAAATCGCGTTCCGGTTGGATCGCATCTGGCAGGAGCGCCAGCTCATCCGTCGTCACTTCGGCAGCAGAAGTTTGCATTTGATTTCAGCGCTTTCCCCAAGATTTACCTAATCAGCGCTGCACATTTGCGCAAGCGGCGCGAGTTACAGGGGGGCGGCGACCTGCTGATGCCGGATGTCTTCGGCCGCAACGGCGTAAACGGCGTCCTCGGCAATGTTGGTCGCATGATCGCCCACTCGTTCGAGGTGCCGCGCAACGAACATCAAGTTGATGTATCCGCGCAGTTGTTCTGGATCGCGCGCCATTCGATCGATCAATTGCCGGCTCACCTGGGCGTTCATTTTATCGAGAGCGTCGTCCTGAGGGATAATGGCGCGCGCCGCTTGCGCATCTTCGCGCACGTAAGCATCCACACTGTCGCGGAACATCGTCATGGCGTGCTCCTGCATCGGAGAAAGCAACAAAATTTCCGGCAATGCCGGATGCTTATTCAGCTTGCGCGCTTTGCGGGCGATGTTGGTGGCCTGGTCGGCCATGCGCTCGAGATTGGTGCTCAGTTTCATGGCCGAAACAACGCGGCGCAGATCGGATGCGACCGGTTGAAAACGCAACAACAACTCAATTCCATCCTTGTCGATTTGTTTTTCCAGCTGATCGATCTCCTCGTCGTCAGCGATGGCGAGGGCGGCAAGTTTGTCATCACGATCCATTAAACCTTTTAGTGCACGGTTGAGGCTGCGCTCGGTTTGACTCGCCATCATCATGACGTTGTTGCGCAGATTTTCGAGCGCGTGCTCGAAGGTTCCAAGTGTGTGTTTGCTTTCGCCCAGCATAGCCATTAACCAAATCGCCCGGTAATATAATCCTCCGTTTGCCGTTCCGATGGATTACTGAAGATTTTCGAGGTCGCGCCGAACTCAATGAGCCGGCCGAGATAAAAGAAGGCCGTGTAATTAGAGCAGCGGCCCGCCTGTTGCATGTTGTGCGTCACAATCACGATCGTGAAGTTCTCGCGCAACTGATAAATTAGTTCCTCCACTTTGGCGGTCGCGATCGGATCGAGTGCGCTGCAGGGTTCGTCCATTAGGATGACTTCCGGTTCGACCGCGAGCGCGCGCGCGATGCAAAGCCGCTGCTGTTGCCCGCCCGATAGTCCATAGGCGCTGGAATCGAGCCGATCTTTCACTTCGTCCCACAGGGCCGAGGCACGCAGGCCTTTTTCCACCGCTTCGTTAATCTGGGATTTCTTGTTTACCCCAAGCACGCGCAAACCGTAGGCGACATTCTCGTAGATCGATTTCGGGAACGGATTCGATTTCTGGAAAACCATCCCAACCCGCCGGCGCAAATCGACCACATCGATGTCCGGCGCATAAATATTATGTCCTTCCAATCGAATGCTGCCAGCCGAGATTCGCGCACCGTCGATCAGGTCATTCATGCGATTAAAACAGCGCAGCAGCGTTGTTTTCCCGCAACCGGACGGCCCGATCAAGGCAGTGACAGCTCGGGGCGGGATTTCCAGGTTCACATC
>Ga0137403_10007235_pt1 | contig 12551 bp, 6 predicted proteins | sample CZOMad2_1_16fung_FD_122057 | JGI IMG/M metagenome (GOLD analysis project Ga0137403, IMG submission 122057) | Vadose zone soil fungal communities from Angelo Coast Range Reserve, California, USA - CZOMad2_1_16fungal (Hybrid Assembly) | ecosystem: Environmental > Terrestrial > Soil > Vadose zone...
GGATATCGCCGATCAAAATTGTCTTTTTTTCGGCTGCGGACTGTCCCACCAACCCTTCTCCGAACGGAATGGCCGGGGAAGCCATTTTTCGTTTATCGACGGCATAGGCGGCTACCAGCTTCAGATGTCTGTTATCTTCCTCCGTTAAGTAGATCGCACCGATCTGTACATCCAGCCAGACCGCCAAATGGCTGATGACGATCTCCGCCAGCTCCCCCAATTGCTTGTTGCCCTGCATGCTTTTGATCAGCTCCCCGCTTCCTGACAGGCTCCAGTTTTTACTGGCGGTCTCTTCTTCCGCCCTTCTAAGGGCTTTTAAATTCCCGGTAATGATGAGATAAACGCTGACGAGCACCAGGACGATGACCAATAATAAAATGGTGAATACAAGGGTGAAATTACGTGCGTCCCCCTCGCTTGTCTTCTCTCTTTCGATGAGCAATGTTTGCTCGATCGCCTGGGCATCGGCGATCATTTTCCTGATCCCCTCTAACAGATGTTTCCCTATTCCTGTTAAAATCAATGCCTGTGCTTTTTCAAAACCATCGGCCTTTCTTACTTGGATAACGGTATCCAGGCGCCTGATGAGAAGATCGGTCTGCGGCTCAATTTCTTTACAATTCTTTTGCTGGACGGGATTGTCTGCTGTTAATTCCTTTACCTTATTAAAGTGTTCGGATACTTTTATTTTGGCGCTGGTATACGGTTCGAGGTAATTTTCGTCTCCCGTGATGATATATCCTCTTTCGCCCGTTTCCGCATTGACGCAACCAACCAGGACCTGTTCGAATTCGTTGATCACTTCATGGGTGTGATTGACCCATTGATTGGAGCTTTTTAGTTTTTCGCTGTTAGAAAAGGAGATAAAGGCGACCAGGAGCAGGACGAGCGAGCAAAGGATGAACCCCGCTAATATTTTTTTTTCTAATGTAGATTTAGTGAATGGATCTTTGGATATATTCATAACATTGAGAATTTTCCAGGGTCACGTCAATATGAACCTGCATAATTTCGATAGCTACAAAATGAACCTTAGTGATGGCGATTTACTGAGCCTTGCGACGGGCTATTTTAAGGAAGGAGAGAAGGGGGTATTCAACTCAATCTACGGATTTTTATAACAGGACGGCTTCTTTTTCTTTGACAAACTGAATTTTAAATAGTACATTTATTACGATATCATTTTTTTTGCGCGTAAAAACTCCCTTTTTCGGCCTCTGCTTATCTAATCTTCGTACTGCAAAACAAACCCCACTGATTATTGGCTCCCCGGTAGCAGCATCTGGACATAGAATGTTCCGATTCACCTTTTATTTTGTATTGACTTGTACAATACTATAGAGAGTGAAAGAAGACTTTCTTTGTAATCTTCTCACTGAATAGCTATCGATTCACAATCATTAAAAACACTTTTATGAGACAGCCAATTACTGACAAGTACTCCTCCGACCAGGTGATGATGACCCTCTCCGCTATCGCTTATACTTCTTTCGATTCGATTGCCGTGTTGCAGAAAAATCTGGATGAGGCCGAAGCATTGAGAGGGGCCTATGAAGCCATCTGGTGGGCAAGGGACAATGTCAATTCGTTGTATATAGTAAAAGACAGGCTCAATGAAGATTATGCCATTGCCATAAGAGGCCCTTTGTTCCGGTTCGGGCTATCTTTTCTGCTCGATTTATATGAGACCCTCGATATCGATCAGCAGGCATATCTTCCTTATAGCCAGCTACAGCCAGGAAATGCCAAAATAGCGGCAGGGCTCCTGGAAGCCATTCAAAGCATTAGCGACTTTTCGTACAATGGAAGGAATATAACCCAGATAGTTAACAATATCCCCAAAGGATCAAAGGTCTATATCACCGGCCATAGCCTGGGCGGTATGCTTGCCACGGCTTTTGCGGTAAAGATGGCATGCAGTAATCCGAAGGAACTGGATATCATACCTTATACTTTTGGCACCCCCGCTGCAGGTAATAAGTCTTTTGGGGACCTGTTCAACCGTCACAGCAGCCAATGCCTGTTCTCCCATTCGTCCAGGTGCGTTAACAGCCGGGATATCATTCCTTACGCCTGGCACGACCTGCAGGGCATTCCCGCCATTGATTATGGAAATATAAAATTCCCGATTGATTTTACACTTTGCCTGGACTGTATTGCAAGACTGCTCATCCTTTCCCGGGTTGCCTATGTACAACCCTCCCTGAAACTCCAGCTACCGGGAAAAATTGAACCTGGCGCCGGTTTTTTCCAGGAGGCCATGTTGCAGCATCATCATAATACGTACCTGGAACTCCTGGGCCTTAACCCGATCCGTAGTGCCAGTTATTCTTATAAGCCGCAAAAAGAGAGAGCGTTCACCGAATCGTTATGAGCTTATAAGTGAAACCCGGTGAAAACTAAATGCTTGCCGGGCTTTTTTATGTTTAATCGATTTTATTTGTTAACTTCCGATGCTTGATAAAACAACCTCCCTCTAAGCTCGTATAAAAAGGCAACGGGTAATAATTTTTTGTAGCACAGACTCTTATCCCGGTAAATTTAAGAGCGCATTATTCAGGTAGCATATATTGGTTAAGAAAATCCTTAGTGGCGGCTTCTGATTTAGTATGTAATAATATTAAGTATATAAACGCTTGCCCAGATGCTGGAATTTTTTAGTAAACTTTTTGACGGCTCGGATTGGCCGCCTCGCTGGCATTGCGGCCGATGGACCGAATTTCACGGATGGCTATATATTACCAGTGATCTTTTGATATGGTCGGCTTATTTCAGCATTCCCCTGGTCATCATCCGATATATTTCAAAAAGACAGGACATCAAGTTCATAAGACTGTATTTCCTGTTCGCCGCATTTATACTTGCCTGTGGCTCTACTCATTTCCTCGATGCCGCCGCCTTTTGGTTTCCTGTTTATCGGCTGAACGCATTGGTGCGTTTGATAACAGGAATACTAAGCTGGATCACGGTCTTTTACCTGGTAAAACTTCTCCCTGCCGCCTTTTCATTAAAAACGCAAAGTGAATTAGAAAAAGAAGTAGAACAACGGAAAAAGACTGAAGAGCAAAGCCGGGAAAGCGAGGCGCAGATACAAGCCATATTTAATGCGGCGCCCGATGCGGTTATTGTAATTGATGAACAAGGCAGAATTATTAAATGGAATCCTAAAGCGGAAGCCCTTTTTGGGTGGACTACAAGTGAAGTAATGGGGAAATTCTTAAACGAAACCATCATTCCTGCTCGTTATCGGGAGGCGCATCAGCGGGGATTGGAACGTTTTTTAACGACTGGGGATGGTCCCGTGTTGGGTAAAACAATTGAAATACAGGCGCTTACTAAGAAGGGGGTTGAATTCGATGTTGCTCTGAGCATCTCCCCCACGCTCATTAATGGCAGGAGCCTGTTCATCGGTTTTATCCGGGATATCACCAACCAAAAAAAGGGGGAGGAAAAAATAAGGCAACTAAATGCGGAGCTCGAACAGCGGGTTGAGGAACGCACGGACGAACTAACAAAAAGTGAAAAAAAATACCGGCACCTGTTCGAGAACAACCCGATGCCCATGTGGATCATGGACCTGGAAACCTTCAAATTTCTCGATGTAAATGAGGCGGCGATCGGTCAATATGGGTATGGCCGTGAGGAGTTCCTGGCGATGACCGCCCTTGATATCAGGCCTGAGCGGGATGTAGCTCTTTTCAGACAGGCGAATCATTCGGCAAATATCAGTCCGGATAATTATAACAGGGGGACATGGAAACACCTGAAAAAGGACGGGACGGTCATTCATGCGGAAGTAATCGCGCATAACATATCCTTCGAAGGCCGCGAGGCCCGTTTTATCCTTTCCAACGATGTAACGGCAAGGATAAAGACAGAAGAGAAATTGAAGGAAAGTATAAAAGAGCTAACGGATTATAAATATGCCCTTGAAGAATCCTCGATCGTCGCCATCACCGACCAAAAAGGTATTATCACCTACGCCAATGAGAACTTTTGCAAAATATCGAAATACAGCGTCGATGAATTGATCGGGCGGGACCACCGCATCATCAACTCCGGGTATCATCCCAAGGAATTTATCCGCGACCTGTGGGTAACCATCGCCAATGGGAAGATCTGGAGAGGCGAGTTAAGGAACAGGGCTAAGGATGGAAGTATTTATTGGGTCGATACGACTATTGTTCCATTCTTGAACGAGGAGAACAAGCCCTATCAATATGTGGCCATAAGGGCTGACATTACCGAGCGGAAGCGGGCGGGGGAGGCCTTGCATGAAAGCCAGCAACTGCTGATGGCCATTATCGATAATTCGGAAACGGTTATTTACATCAAAAACCTGCAGGGGCGCTACCTCCTGGTAAACCGCCGTTTTTGCGACCTGTTTCATCTTAGCAAAGAGGAGGTTCTGGAAAGGACGGATCATGATATTTTTCCCAGGGAGACGGCCGATGCCTTCCGGGCGATGGATGAGCGGGTGGTTGCCGCCGACCGGACACTGAAGGAGGTGGAGACGGCGCCGCAGGACGATGGCCTGCACACCTATATTTCCGTGAAGAGCACCTTGCGTGACGAAGGGGGGAAGCCTTTCGGAATTTTTGGCGTTTCTACGGATATCACCGAGCTGAAAGCCGTCGAGGCAAATTTGCGCAAGAGCATCAGGGAGATCTCGGACTACAAATTTGCCCTGGACGAGTCCTCCATCGTGGCCATTACGAACCAGAAAGGAATGATCACCCATGTAAACAATAATTTCTGTAAAATATCGAAATATCATGCGGGAGAATTGATCGGACAGGACCATCGCATCATTAATTCCGGTTACCATCCCAAGGAATTCATCCGGGACCTGTGGACCACGATCGCCAATGGAAGAATATGGAAGGGTGAATTAAAGAACATGGCGAAGGATGGTAACTTTTATTGGGTCGACACCACTATTGTGCCCTTCCTCGACGAAGGAGGCAAGCCCTACCAATATATTGCCATAAGGGCGGATATTACCGACAGGAAGAAGGTGGAAGGCGAGTTATACAAACTCAACCAGGAACTGGAAGACCGTGTGGATCTGCGTACCATTCAACTGGAAGCGGCAAATAAGGAGATGGAAGCCTTTACGTATTCCGTCTCACATGACCTGAGAGCCCCTTTGCGCGGGATCATCGGCTTTACGGCTATGCTGGAAGAAGATTATAGCAGCAAGCTGGATGAAGGAGCCAGGCGGATCACAACGATCATTAAAAGCAATACCTTAAAGATGGGGCGTCTTATCGACGACCTGCTTGCTTTTTCCCGGATGGGGCGGCAGGATATCGCGAAGACAAGCATTGATACAGGGACGATGGTAAAAGAAGTGATAAGCGAATTGGCCCCTGAAGATAGCCGTTCTGACATTGAGTGGGACCTGGGGGCCTTGCCTTCGATCAAAGGTGACATCAATACCGTACGCCAGGTATGGGTCAATCTCATCTCCAACGCGATAAAATATTCGGGGAAGAAGGAGCGCCCGTATATCGGGATTGGTAGTTTCATCCATGAAGGGCAAACCGCCTTTTTTATAAAAGATAACGGCGCAGGCTTCAACAATAAATATAAAGATAAATTATTTAATGTTTTTCAACGTTTGCACAGCCCCGAAGAATTTGAAGGCACCGGTATAGGCCTAGCATTAGTGACGAAAATCATTTCCAAACATGGAGGCAAGGTGTGGGCTGAAGGCGAAGTGGACAAAGGCGCCTGTTTTTATTTTTCCCTGCCCCCCGGGTAGGGCAGTTCGCCGTTAAGACCGGGGAGGCTTATTAATAAAATAAATCAATCTCATAATTGACAATAGTATGGCCGAAATATTAAAAATATTAATGCTGGAAGACAGCACTACAGACGCAGAGATCATTCAGCGAATGCTTATAAAGGAAAAACCCGGTATCGAATTCAACCTGGCCCTCGACAAGGACGCCTTCCTGCTCGCATTGGATCAATTTAACCCTGGCGTCATCCTGGCCGACAATTCCATGCCCCAATTCAGCGCCGGCGAAGCATTGCGGATAGTCCATCAACGATCGCTCCGTATCCCGTTTATCATGGTGACCGGCACCGTATCGGAAGAGTTCGCAGCCGATATTATCAAGTCGGGCGCAGACGATTATATTTTGAAAGACAGGCTGATAAGATTGCCTGCCGCCATCGATGCCGCATTAAAGCAACAAAGAGCCGAGAAAGAAAAACGAGATGCCCTGGAAGGGATCAGGCGATCTAATGAACGGTTCCAGACATTATCCAGGGCAACAAAAGATGCGGTCTGGGACTGGGATCTGCTTACTGACGAGATCTGGTGGAATGAAAATTTTTTCAACTTGATGCGTTTTAACAAGGACCTCCCTGTCCCAAGTTTTATCGAATGGACACAACGGATACATCCGCTGGACCGGGATAGAGTACTATCCAGATTGGGAAGAATGCGGAAAAACATTATCCAATCCTGGGGGGATGAGTTTCGGTTCCAATTGGCCGATGGCAGTTACGGAACGGCGTTGGACAGGGCCTATGTAATGAAGGACGATATTGGTAATCCCGTTCGTGTTATCGGCGCTTTAGTGGACATCACGGAACAAAAAAGATTGATGCAGGAAATGGAAGTGTTGTCCATGATAGCAACAGAAACCATCAACAGTGTTATGATCTTTGACAGGCACACCGGGTATGCTTCATGGGTGAACGAAGGCTTTACCCGTTATACTGGATATACACAAGAGGAAATGCAGGGGAAGGACCCCTGGCTGATACTTGGAGGAACGGCGACCGATAAAGGCACGCTGGGTTATATAAATAGCCAGGTTGAGATTGATATGCCTTATTCCTGTGACATAGCCATTTGCACAAAAAAAGGAGAGACAAAATGGCAATTTTCGAGCGGCCAGCCTATCCGGGAAGATAATGGAAAGGTCACCCAATATTTTGTCATCTCCACCGATATTTCCGAGAGGCGAAGGATGGAGGAAGAACGGACGGCAGAAAGGATCGAGCGGCAAAAGGAAGTGACCCGCATTATCCTCCAAGCCCAGGAATTGGAGCGTAACGCGTTGGGAAGGGAATTGCATGACAATATCAATCAAATGCTGGCATCAGTAAATTTGCAATTAGGATATTACAGTGAAGAGCCAGAGGACAATATCGATATAATTGAAAATTGTCGTCAGATACTACAGAAGGCCATACAAGAATCCCGGAACTTATCCCACCATATGGTGATGCCACGTTTTTCAGAGAAGGGCCTCAGAGAAGAGTTAGAGCTACTTGTGGAAAATTACAGTTACAAGAAAATAGTCCAGTTGGAATTCAGCAAGCTGACGGAGAAAGACATTCCTCCTGCCATTAAAGAGACCCTTTTTCGCATTTCGCAGGTGCAATTAAGCAATATAGATAAACATGCAAAAGCCGGTAAGATCGTGATGCGGATAAGTAATACCCCAAGCCTGGTTGCGTTGGTCATTCAGGATAATGGCATCGGTTTCGATATACAACAAAAACGAAGAGGGATCGGCATTACCAATATTTTTAACAGGGTAGAGTCTTATAACGGCACGGCGGATATTATTTCCCAACCCGGAATGGGTTGTACTCTATCCGTATCTATACCGTTGCCAAGCCGGGCAGAGGAGCCGAACAAGAAAACCTGAAGTTGAGCGACATGATGCAACATTTAAGAAATGAATGACGACTTTATCATTCATGATAAAGAACCATCTTAAAATCGCCTGGCGCGGCCTTGTTAAGAACAGGGCATCCTCTTTCATCAATATCGGTGGCCTGGCCGCAGGCATGGCCGTCGCCATGCTTATCGGCTTATGGATCTACGATGAACTATCATTTAACAAGTCCTTTCCCAACTATGACAGGATCGCCCAGGTGATGATGCGCCGTACGCAATTTGGGCAGATCGATGTCAACAAAGGCATGCCCATTCCCCTGGGCACGGAGCTTCGTTCCGGGTACAGGGGCGATTTTAAATATGTGGTCATGTCCACCCGCACCGAAGATTATATTATCGCTGCCGGTGACAAGATCTTTACGGAACCAGGCAGGTATATGCAGCCGGAAGCTCCGGAAATATTCTCCTTAAAAATGCGGGCAGGTAGCCGCCGGTCGGGCTTGACGGACCCGCATTCGATACTTCTTTCGGCATCGCTGGCGAAGGCCATGTTCGGAAATGCCGACCCCATGGGCAAGATCCTGAAGATCGACAGTAAGCTGGATGTAAAAGTCACGGGCGTTTACGAGGACCTGTCCCATAACACCGAATTCAGCGACCTGGCCTTCATTATGCCCTGGGATTTGCTGATTGCATCCAGCGACTGGTACAGGACACGCCAGGTGGACTGGATGGATAATTTCCTGGTTCTTTATACGCAGCTCGCTCCGGGCGTTGATCTTGAAAAAGTTTCTGCCGACATCAGGGATATCAAGCTGAATCATGTCAGCCGGGAACAGGCCGCGGATAAGCCCGCCGCCTTTCTGCATCCGATGAGTAAATGGCACTTGTATAATAAGTTCGAGAACGGGGTGAATGCGACCAGTCAGCCCCTCCAGTCCATCTGGCTATTCGGCATCATCGGGGTCTTCGTACTGCTGCTGGCCTGTATCAATTTCATGAACCTGAGCACCGCCCGTGCTGAACGGCGGGCAAAAGAAGTAGGCATACGCAAGACGATCGGATCGATGCGCTCACAACTGATCCTCCAGTTCTTTACCGAATCTATATTGGTCGCCGCTTTCGCTTTCGCCCTCGCGATATGTTTAGTCCTGCTCATCTTGCCCTGGTTCAATAAAGTGGCCGACAAGCACCTGGCCCTGTTATGGGAATATCCCTTGTTCTGGCTGCTGGGCATGGGCTTTACCTTTATTACGGGAATGATCGCAGGCAGCTATCCTGCCCTTTATCTATCCTCCTTCAAGGCGGTCAAAGTGCTGAAAGGGACGTTTAAGGCAGGCCGCCTTGCTTCCCTTCCACGTAAGGTTCTGGTGGTCTCGCAATTCACGGTCTCTGTCACGCTGATTATTGGGACGATCATCGTGTTCCGGCAGATCGGGTTCTCGAAGGACCGGCCCGCCGGGTATAGCCGGGAGGGGCTGATCTATATCAACATGAGGACGGACGATATTCATAAACATTACGATGCATTTCACAAAGACCTGCTAAGGACAGGAGCCGTTGCAGAGATGGCCGAATCGAACGGCACCATCAACGAACTTTGGTCGAATAATGGCGGGTTTAGCTGGAAGGGCAAGAACCCCAATATCGCCGATAAGATCTTTTTCGGAACGATCGGGGTGAGCCGCGAATTCGGACGCACCGTGGGTTGGCAATTCACCGGGGGCAGGGACTTCTCCAGGTCATCCGCTGGCGATTCGGATGCTTACGTGATCAATGAGGCAGCCGTGAGATATATGGGCCTGAAAAACCCTGTCGGCGAGACGATCCAGCGGGATGGAAAGAATTTCCGGGTGATCGGGGTGATCGGGGATGTGCTGATGGAATCTCCGTACCAGCCTGTAACGCCAACGTTCTTCTTTCTGGGAACCTGGTATCATGCCACGGTTTCCATAAAAATAAACCCCGGTACGAGCGCCGCTGATGCATTGTATAAGATTGAGCGGGTCTTTAAAAGATATGCTCCGGGCATGCCTTTCAATTACCAGTTCGCCGACCAGGATTATGCAGCAAAGTTCCGGGCGGAAGAGCGCATTGGAAAATTAGCCGCTTTCTTCGCGGTGCTCGCTATTCTCATCAGCTGTCTGGGATTATTCGGGCTCTCCTCCTTTGTAGCTTCGCAACGGACAAAGGAAATAGGGGTACGCAAAGTATTGGGCGCCTCTGTGCCGCAGCTATGGCGCTTGCTGTCCAGGGATTTTGTGATGCTGGTCGGTATTTCCCTGCTCCTTGCCATGCCGGCAGCTTATTATTTCATGCAGGGCTGGCTGCGGAATTATCAGTACAGGACAGAGCTTTCCTGGTGGATCTTTGCGGCGGCAGGCATTGGCGCGCTGTTCATTACTTTGCTGACGGTCAGTTTCCAGGCGATCAGGGCGGCGATCGCCAATCCGGTGAAGAGTTTAAGATCCGATGTTTAGCCTCATTCTCAACATCCCTTTCAATTCCTCTTTAAAATAGGGAATGTCCAGCCTGGTTTTGTCATGGATATGGAACCCCATTTTTTTATAGAACGCTATCGCATTCTCGTTGCTGTCGATAACTCCCAGCCAGATCAGCTCTTTTCCCATTCTTTTCCCGATCTCCAGTGCAAGGCCGATCAATTTCTTTCCGATACCCATTCCCTGGAACCGGGGCCTGAAATAAATTTTCTCGATCTCCACTCCCTTCGTTAAAGGATGGCCCGGCAGTGGTGAATCCAGGAATAGTTTCATGAACCCAACGGGTTCCTCGCCGGCGAATGCAATAAAATAATTTATCTCCGGGTCACTAAGGTCTAACCCGATCCCTTCCAGGCTATACACTTTTTCAAGATACCAATTCAGCCCGCCCTCGTTCCAGTGACCGGCAAAATTCTCCGAGTAGGAGAGCCGGCAAATACTGCACAGCAGCTGGTCATCCCGGGCATTGGCTTTTCTCACCGTAATGGAGTTGGTATTTGTCATAAGCTATCATTGAGGCCCGTATGATCAAATTACCGTGATCAGGGGGCCGTCATTTTTTTTGTTAAGCTCACCGAAAGGGCGGCAATAGCCGACAGGCAATCCCTGCTCCCGCAGCAATTTTTCAAATGCGACAATATCTTCCTCCGATACCGCTACGAGCAATCCCCCGCTGGTCTGTGGATCGGCCAGCACATATTTTTGTTCATCCGGCAACGCGCTCACCTTCTGTCCGTAACTGTTCCAGTTGCGCTGTGTGCCGCCGGGGAAACAGCTCTGCCCGAGATAATACGGCAGGGAAGCGATCACAGGAATTTTATCGAATTCGATAATGGCTGACAGGCCGCTGCCCTCGCACATTTCAGCCAGATGACCCAGCAGGCCGAAGCCCGTTACGTCGGTCATGGCTCTTACTCCTTCCAGCTGGCCGAAGACCTCCCCAAGCTTATTCAGGGTCACCATGCTTTCCAGGGCGATAGCGGCATCCTCCGGAAGGAGCAGCCCCTTTTTCTGAGCGGTGGAAAGAATGCCTACTCCCAGGGCCTTGGTCAGGTACAGGCGGCAGCCTGCGACGGCCGTGGAGTTTTGTTTCAGGTGAGGAACAGAGACCAGCCCGTTCACGGCCAGTCCAAAAACAGGTTCGGGACAATCGATGCTATGTCCACCCGCCAGGGTGATTCCGGCCTCCGCGCAGATCGCACGGGAACCCTCCAGCACTTTTTGTGCCACCTCCGGAGGCAATTTTTCTATTGGCCAGCCCAGGATGGCAATGGCCAACACCGGTTTGCCTCCCATCGCATATACATCGCTGATAGCATTGGCGGAGGCGATCCGCCCGAAATCATAGGGATCGTCAACGATCGGCATGAAAAAATCGGTGGTAGAGATGAGTGCCATACCATTGCCCAGGTCCAATACCGCGGCATCATCCCGTTTGTCATTGCCCACCAGCAACCGCGGATCGACCGGAACGCTCAGCGGGCTATGCAGTATTTTATCCAGGATGGCCGGGCTGATCTTGCAGCCGCAGCCTGCGCCATGAGAATATCGGGTCAGTTTTATTTCGGTAGTATCCATTTTATATGATCGCGTTTGAAGTGCTGACAGGAAGGGTTCGCGCAACCTCCAGGATTTGACTGGCATTTGCGATGGCATCGGTAGTTTTAACGCTGAAAGGGAAAATCCGGTTGGCGTCCCTGGTGTCCAGCCCGGTACGATACGCCTTGTCATAATAGACCAGCACCAGCCGGACAAATTCATCCATGCGGTCATCCCGTATGGCGGCGATCGCATGCTTGGTCCGTTCAGTTCCCAGCCGCTTGCGGATCCGGTCCGTGCATTCTACCAGGAATTCCTTGTCCAGGCAGCCATATTCCTTTGCCAGGGCCTGGATGCGTTGTTCTAAAGGTACCTGCAGGTCGATCAGCGATGCCTCCTGCATCTGGTTCCAGAAAGGCCGCGGTATCAGGCGTTTTCCGATGGTCACACTTTCATCCTCGACCCATATTCTCCGGTCGCGGTCCAGTTGATATAGCTCTTTGGCCAGGTTATTTTCAAACTGCTCCTGCGAGGGTTGTACCAGCTTGTTCAGCGTACCATAGGAGGAGCCGCAGTGCTGGGCGAGATCCTCCAGGTCGACCGATTGTTCTCCTATCGACCGCAACTGATGCAGGATCCTCGTTTTCCCCGACCCGGTCATGCCGCCGATCACCCGGAGCGAGTAGGGTGTGTCAAATTGCCGCAAGGCCCAGCGCCGGTAACTTTTATAGCCTCCTTCCAGCAGCCATACCTCGAAGCCATACAGATCGAGGGCCCAGGCCATGGCGCCGCTGCGCATTCCGCCCCGCCAGCAGTGCAGCACTACTTTCTTTTGAGAGGCGATGACAAGGGCCTGCCGGATG
>Ga0137403_10007236_pt1 | contig 12551 bp, 13 predicted proteins | sample CZOMad2_1_16fung_FD_122057 | JGI IMG/M metagenome (GOLD analysis project Ga0137403, IMG submission 122057) | Vadose zone soil fungal communities from Angelo Coast Range Reserve, California, USA - CZOMad2_1_16fungal (Hybrid Assembly) | ecosystem: Environmental > Terrestrial > Soil > Vadose zone...
CGGTGATGTTGGAGGTCAGCCGGGCGGGGTTCCCGGAGGCGTGCCGGGTGGTGTACCGGGAGGAGTTCCCGGCGGCATCGGTCCAACCGGTCCAGCGGAGCCGCCTCCTCCTCCACCGGAGGAGAAGAAGCCACCTGAGCCGCCCAAGATCATCCGCAAGTCGGGTGGCGTGTTTCAAGGATCGGCCACCAGGAAGGTTGAGCCAACTTATCCGCCGCTTGCGAAAGCCGCGCGGGTCAATGGCCAGGTGGTAGTCGAGGTGACCGTGGACGAACAGGGCAATGTGATTTCAGCGCGAGCGCTTAATGGACACCCGCTGCTTAAGGACGCGGCAGTGAATGCGGCGAAGGGTTGGAAGTTCAGCCCGACAATGTTGACGGGCGTGCCGGTGAAGGTCATTGGCACGATCACCTTCAACTTCAACCTGTGAGCACGAGGGCTTGAGGCTGCGCGCAACTCGCAGCCTCGCTGTATGACTAACTAATCTGACTGTGGAGGGTTTCTACCAATGCTACTTCTTCTATCGAACATATGGCTGGCGGGCAACAAGCTCGCTTTCTTCTTGCTCCAAGAGACAGCCGCCGGCGACAAAGGCGCGGCTAGCGGAACCGAGGATTTCTCACTCTGGGGCATGATCCAGAAGATGAAATGGCCCGCGCTGGTCGTGGCAATTGTGCTCGCCATTATGAGCATGTATTCAATTGCGGTGATGGTCGAGCGCTGGCTGACCTTCAACGCGGCGCGAAACCAGTCGCGACAGTTCGCACCCAAGGTTGCCGCGGCGCTCCGCGACAATCGCATCGACGAGGCCATAGCAATCTCCGATCGCCACAAGAAGTCGCACCTTGCGATGGTGGTCAACGCCGGGCTCCAGGAGTTCCAGGCGCATCAGGCCGGGTCCGACATACCTGGAACCACGATGGATGCAGCGCGAAGGGCGTTGCAACGGGCAACCGCCCTAAAGACCGCCGAATTGAAGCGCGGCCTTTCGGGACTGGCTACCATCGGCTCGACGGCTCCGTTCGTGGGACTGCTTGGAACCGTCATCGGGATCATCGGCGCTTTCCAGGGAATGAAGGCGGCTGAAGGAACCGGCATCGCGGCGGTCGCTGGCGGCATCTCCGAAGCACTGATCGAAACGGCGTTCGGACTGCTGGTGGCGATCCCGGCGGTCTGGGCGTTCAACATCTTCACCAACAAAGTCGAGGCATTCACGATCGAGATGGACAACTCATCGTCGGAGCTCATCGACTACTTCATCAAACGCCGCGAGCTCAAGTGAGGTAACGCTATGGGAATGGCAGTAGGCAGCGGCGAGGGTGGTTACGTCGCTGATATCAACGTCACACCGATGGTGGACGTGATGCTGGTTCTGTTGATCATCTTCATGGTCATCGCGCCCATGTTGCAGAGCGGGGTCAGCGTCGCGTTGCCAAAGTCGAAGTATCCTGAACCGGACCCGAATATCATCAAGGACACGTCGGCAGTCGTCGCAATTCCAAATGACGGCGAGTTCTACATCGGCCGTGATAAGGTCGCGCAGGCGGACATTCCTGCGAGGATCAGAACGATCCTCAAGGACAAGCCCGTGCCTGATCAGGTCGTGTACATCAAGAGCGGCAGGCTCGTGAAGTACGGGACCGTCGTGTCAATAATCGATTCGATTCGCGACGCGGGCTTCGACCGCATCGGGCTGGTCGCAGAAAAAGAGAAGACTGGTCAGCCTGGCCAGCAGGGTGCGGCGGGTGGTAGCCAGTAGCGAAAACCGCCTTTGCGGTAGCATTGGATGCGGGCGCCCCGCGCGAGCGCCCGCCGGTTTGGTGCTCTAAACAAATGGAGGATGCTGCCTTACATACGGCAGCTTTAAGAAAAATGGCACACGGAGAAGTCGACGAAGGAGTCCATTCGAGAAAGCTGGGGCTCGCGCCCCCGAACATCAACGTCACCCCACTGATTGACGTTCTGCTCGTGCTGCTGATCATATTCATGGTGATCCAGCCGCAGAAGGAAGCGAAGTTCGAATCACAGATTCCGCAAAAGCCGCAAGAGACGAATACCAATATTGTCCCGCCATCGGACATGCTGATGGTTGACGTAAAACCGCAGGGCGCAGGGCTGGATCAGCAGGTCGAGTTGAACAGCAGGCCGATGACGCTGGTGGAACTGGCCACAACGCTGAAAGACTTGCTCGAACAGCGGCCCGACAAGACCGTGTTTATCAAAGCGCCGAAGGACAAACAGTACGGTGATATCGTTTCGGTCATAGACACGGTCAAGGGAGCGGGGGCACAGCCTATTGGGCTCCAGATAGACTATCTGCAGTAGACGGGCACGCACCGCCAGCTGGAAAGAAGGGCCGGAATCAAGAACCGGAGGAATGAGCCTTGAACAACAAAACGAAACCAGCGCTGCTGGCATTAGCGCTCCTGGCATTATTGGCGCTTGCGCTGATGACGCCCGGTTGTGGAGTGGTCAATAGTCTGCGCGCCAAGAACAGCCTTAACGACGGCGTGCGCGAGTTCAACAAGGGTAAATATCAATTGGCGGAAGAGAAGTTCGCCCGCTCTCTTGAACTTAACCCTGATCTGACAAATGCTCAGCTGTTTTATGCTCGCGCGCTCAATGCACAGTTTGACCAGAGTATGACGGACGACCTTGGTAAGAAAACGATCGGGGCTTACGAGGATATCATCAGCAAGAATCAGGACAAGCCCGACGCGGTGGATCAAGCCCTGGCCTTCAAGGCGAACATCTATAGTCAGCTGACGCGATCCAACCCTGAAAAGGCGAATGAGTACAGAACGCATCAGCGCGAGACTCTCGAGAAGAGAGCAACACTTCCGTCGGCTACGGCGAAGACCAAGGCTGATGTTTACTACACCCTGGGCGTGGGCTACTGGCAGGAGTCTTACGACCTTAATGCCAGTTACGTGTCTCATAACAGATCCGTGCCGCCGGACATTCTCGAAAAGATGAAGCCGCTTGATAAGAAAGCGCACGAGTACTTGCAGAAGGCCATATCGGTCGACCCAAACTACGCCAATGCCTGGTTCTATGAGAAGCTGGTGTACATTGAAGAGATGAAGTACGACCCTGGTCGAAAGGACGAGTTGACGAAGAGGGCCATGGAAATGCAAGACAAATACATGGCGATGCAAAAGGCGCAACAGCAGCAAGCTGCCGCCGAAGCACCCGCGACTTCGAAATGAAGTAGCTTCCCTCCTGTGCTAGAATCCAGGTGACGCCCTTCGAAAGGGTGATCACCTTTTTTATTTTGGGCACATTCCGGCCTTGCATCAGCAATGATTCGGTTCGAAACGATAATAGAAAAGCTCCGAAAGAACCATCCCGACGCCGACGAGGAACTTCTGCGCCGCGCGTACTTGTTCTCCGCCCGTCAGCATCGGGGGCAGACGCGACAGTCGGGGGAGCCTTACCTCGTCCACCCACTCGAAGTCGCAAACATTCTGGCCGATCTCAACCTCGATCCGATCTGCGTGGCGACTGGACTGCTGCACGACATCGTTGAAGATACCGAAACATCCGCCGAAGAGATTGAAGAATACTTCGGGCCCGAAATCGCGCATCTGGTCGACGGGCTCACCAAGATATCAAAGCTCGATCACGCTTCAACCGAAGAGCGACAGGCGCTCAACATGCGCAAGATGCTGCTGGCGATGGTGGACGATGTGCGCGTGGTACTGGTCAAGCTCGCCGACCGGCTGCACAACATGCGCACGCTCGAATACCTTCCAGGTGAAAAGCGACGTCGAATCGCGCAGGAGACGCTCGACGTCTACGCGCCCATCGCGCACAGGCTTGGTATGGCGCGCGTTCGAGGTGAACTCGAAGACCTGGCATTCAAGCATCTCGAGCCCGAGGAATATCAGAAATTGAAAGAACTGGTCGAGAGCCGCCGCTCACGCCTGGAAGCATTCCTTGAAGAAGTCAAACAGCGGATCCTCGATATGATGGGGACCTCGGGCATCCAGATCGTTTACATCGAAGGTCGCATCAAACGGCTGTTTTCGATCTATCAGAAGCTACGACGTCAGCAAATAAACATCGATCAGGTTTACGACTTGGTGGCAATGCGAATAATCACCGAATCGGTCAAGGATTGCTACGCCGCGCTGGGAGTGATTCACACCGCCTGGAAGCCGATTCCCGGACGCTTCAAGGACTGGATAGCAATACCTCGAGAGAATTTCTATCAGTCTCTGCATACATCGGTCGTAGGCGACGGGGGCCAGTCATTCGAAGTCCAGATCCGCACACGGGAGATGCAATCAATCGCCGAAGAAGGCATCGCCGCCCACTGGAAGTACAAAGAAGGGCGGCGAGGAACGCACACCGATGAAGACGAAGCGTTTGTGTGGCTCAAACGGCTGGTCGAGTGGCAACAGGAAGTCAAGGACTCTCGCGAGTTCCTCGACTCACTCAAGTTGGATCTCTATCCCAAAGAAGTTTACTGCTTTACGCCGAAGGGCAAGGTGATCGAGTTGCCTCGGGGGGCAACACCCGTTGACTTCGCCTTCTTGATTCACACGCAGGTGGGTCTCGCCTGCGTCGGGGCCAAAGTCAACAGCCGGATAGTGCCGCTGAAGTACCAGCTTCGCAACGGCGACGTGGTCGAGATAATGACATCGCCCTCAGCGCACCCGTCGCGCGACTGGATGAACTTCGCCAAGACTTCGCGGGCGCGGGCGAAGATTCGTCACTACCTCGCCGAGAGCGAAAGAACGACTGCGATCGAGCTTGGCAAGAAGCTGTTCGAAAAGGAAGCGGACCGATTCCGGCTGAACACGAAAAAGATGCTGTCGAACGGCGACCTTGACCGTATCGCCGCCGACTATGGAGTTGCGCGCACAGATGATTTGCTCGCAGCGATCGGCTACGGCAAGGTGCTTCCGCGCAACGTGATCGCCAAGCTCCTGCCGCCTGACCGCGTTGGCGAAATCGAACAAGAGAAGCGGCCGACGCTCAAGCAGGTCGTCAAGCGCGCGCTTGGACTACAGGACCGCATCGTGGTCAAAGGAATCGACGACGTAATGGTGTATCGCGCTCGCTGCTGCAATCCGATCCGCGGCGAAGAGATCATGGGCTACATCACTCGCGGCAAGGGCGTCGCCGTGCATTCGACCCGCTGCCCCAACATGCCAGGCTTGCTTGTGAACCCGGAGCGGCTGATTGAAGTCGAATGGATGAAGGCGGACGCAAAACACGAATCCGCTTATCCGGTCACTATGCGGCTTGTGACTGAGGATCGGCCTGGCATGGTCGCCGACGTGACGCAAGCGATTGCAGGCGTTGGCACGAACATTCGCGATATCCGCGCGTCGTTGGATGACGAGGGGCGCGGCCAGCTCGTTCTGACTGCCGAGATATTCGACCTCAAGCATCTGGAAAGAATCATTGGCGCGCTCAAGTCTGTCCGCGGCGTGATGGATGTCGAGCGCGCCAGCGGTGAACCCGTGCCAGTCTAAGGCATCTGATTCTTCAGTCTTCGAAGCGCAAACTCACCGGTTAACTCCTGAATCAACGATCGAATCTCGCAATTCTTAACTCGTAATCCGAGAAATCCCGGCCAGTGGACAACAACTCACCCATCTGAGATAATCCGGAGTTTCAGCGGCGTGCGCAATTCCCAACAGTGAGCCAGGCAAACATGAAAGACCGCGTTCAGACCGACAGCGCGCCTAAGGCTATAGGGCCTTACTCGCAGGCAATCAAGGCAAACGGGCTTGTTTTCGCTTCCGGTCAGATTCCGCTCGATCCAGCAACGATGCAGATAGTTGAAGGCGGTATACGGGAGCAGACCGAAAGAGTGATGAACAACTTGAACGCCGTGCTTCAAGCCGCCGGCAGCTCGTTGGACCGCGTGGTCAAAACGACCGTGTTTCTGGCTGATCTGGCCGACTTCGCCGAAATGAACGAGACATATGGACGCTTTTTTGGAGAAGCGCCGCCGGCTAGATCAACGGTGCAAGTGTCGCGGTTGCCGCGCGACGTGCGGGTCGAGATCGATGTAATCGCTTTGGCTGGTTGAGCTAGAACGGGAGATTTTGGATTTTGGATTAACACCATTTCGTGGCAATCCAAAATCGCAAATCCCAAATCGGTCAGGCAGCTTTGACGACTTTGCCCGCCTTCAGGCATCGCGTGCAGACGCGAATCCGTTGCGCGCGGCCGCTGATCAGCGCTCGGACGCCCTGCAGGTTTGGATTGAAGCGGCGCTTGGTGCGGTTGTTGGCGTGGCTTACAGTGTGACCAAACTGAGGTCCCTTGCCGCAGACTTCGCAGCGCTTCGACATTGTTATGTACCTCCGATGAGAATCGCGCTATGAAAGCAAAGCGACAGTTTAGCACGGGCGGCTCATCGTTCGTCAAATCATTTTGTCGGACAAACTTTAGTTTGTCGCTGACTCGCAACGGAGTAGCATCCAACGATCATCGACAATAACGACAAACTGAAGTTTGTCGGACTCTTCAATAAGGAGCATCACTGTGTTTCGTTACCTCAAACCATTCACCGTAGTTCTTTCCTCTTCCCTGCTGCTCGCCGCCTGCAAAGGCACATCGGACAAATCGCCGCTCGAAGTCGCGGCGAAAGTCGGATCTCGCGAGATCGCGCTCAAGCAGGTTGACAGCACGATCAAACAGCAACTGGATGCCAGCGGCGGCAGCGCATCGATGTCATCGGCGGAGCTCGTCGCCGCGCGACTCAGTGTTCTTGAAAAACTGATCCAGGAAGAGGCTCTGTTTCAGAAGGCCCAAAAGGAAAACCTTGTGCCGGATGACAGCAAAGTTAATCAAGAAGTTCAGAAGCGCAAACAGGACGCTCAAGTGACCGAGGAACAGTATCAAAACCAGATCAAGCAGGCCGGGTTCACCGAGGAAGAAATTCGGGATCAGATTCGACGCCAGCTAGCAATCAACGAGCTTACAGAGCGTCAGAAGACTCGCGTGAACGCGCCTACCGATGGTGACATTGAGAAATACTACTCCGATCACAAAGCCGAGTTTAAGGCCGAGCGGGGCGCCGACATCTCCGTGATAGCCGTCTCGCCAAGCAATAACGGGAGCGAGGCAGGAGCCGAGCAGAAGATCAGATCTATCTATGCTCAGCTAAAAAGCGGGGCTGATTTCGCAACCGTTGCTTCGCAAAAATCCGAGGAGCAGGCATCGGCCATTCGCGGAGGCCGTCTCGGTTTTGCATCGGAGGCGGGCCTGAAGCAGTCCTTTGCCGGTGTACCCGATGTTGCTACGCGAATCATGTCGCTCACTGAAGGCCAATACACCGAGCCGGTGAAGGACAGCAACGCCGGAAACTGGTATATCTTCAAGCTGAATGTGAAGCGTGAGGCCCCGCAGAACCTCACGCTCAACGATGTTCGCGCCGACATCATCAACACGATAACGCAACAGCGTCAGCAAGTGTTGTTGAACGCACTCGTAGTAGTAACCTTGACCGAAACCACAACGAAGAACTACTTGGCTGAGCGGATCGTCCAGAATCCGCAGAGCATCATCGAGATGCGCCCGTCGCAGTTGTTGCAACCTTCCGGTCAGCAGCAGCAGGCACAACCGCGAATTGAGAATGAGAATCAGGCGGCGCCCGCGGCGGGTCCCAATAGATCGGCTTCGTCAAACACGAACAAAGCCGCGGTGACGAACGGCAACAAACCGTAAGGAACTTTTTTCCATTTGTCATTTGTCATTTGTCATTTTCCATTTTCTTCTATTCTCTATTTTCTGTTTGTCATCGAGCCATTCGATAACAAATGACCTTTCCAAATGGAAAATGGAAAATGACAAATGGAAAATGGAAAATTGATTCTGCTTCTTCTTCCAACAAATGCTTCTCAGGCTTGACGACGTCTACAAATCCTACGGTGCGACCGAAGTCCTGCGGGCTGTCACCTTTCAAATAAACCCGCGTGAGCGGGTGGGGCTAGTCGGCCGCAACGGCGCCGGCAAGACGACAATCTTTCGCCTGGTCACCAGGCAAGAAGAAACCGACCGCGGAGAAGTTGTCTTGCTTCGAGGGCTTCGCATAGGTCTGCTCGAACAACAGCCAACCTTCGAAGGTGAACTGAGCGTGCGCGACGAAGCGCTGAATGTGTTCACCGAGATCCGCGCGATGGAAGAAGAGATGACCCGCCTCGAACACGCGATGTCGGACTCGAAGGGCGATGTGCTCGACGAAGCTATGCACTCCTATAGCGACCTGCGACACGCCTACGAATTTGCAGGTGGATTCAGCTATCACGCTCGAGCCGAAGCCGTGCTGGCCGGTCTCGGGTTCAGCGACGACGAGCTGGACAAACCGGCTGAACAACTCAGCGGAGGCCAGAAGGCCAGGCTCGCGCTGGCGAAGTTGCTTCTATCCGAACCTGACGTTCTGCTGCTTGATGAGCCGACGAATCACCTTGATGTGAACGCCGTCGAGTGGCTCGAAGACTTTCTCTCAGAGTACAAGTCGGCGTTCGTGATCATCTCCCACGACCGCTTTCTGCTTGATCGCACCGCCACCAAGATAATCGAAATGGACGGCGGCCGCGCGACAGTCTACCCAGGGAACTACAGCGCGTACACCAGGCAGCGCGAGGAGAGGCGTCTAGTTCAGGCGCGCGAGTATGAAGAGCAGCAAGAACTGATCACTCGTACTGAAGACTTCATTCGCCGAAACATCGCCGGCCAGAAAACCAAACAGGCCAAGTCTCGCCGCAAGATGCTGGAACGGATCGAGCGGGTCGAGGCCGTGCGCGACGAACGCGTCGGCGACTTTCGGCTTCACGGCGTGGCTCGGACGGGTGACAACGTGCTTTCGGTCGCGGACCTTTCGATCGGCTACGGCACAGACGCGCTGGCTTCCGGGATTTCGTTTCTCCTGAGGCGAAGCGAGAGGCTTGGAATCATCGGCCCGAACGGCTCGGGCAAAACGACGTTCCTGAAAACAGTCTTAGGCGAGCTTCAATCAATCAGCGGCGGCCTGACCTGGGGCGCGAACGTCAACATCGAGTACTTCGATCAAGAACTCTCCTCTCTAGACCTGGGAGCAACGGTCATCGAGGAGATCGCGGCTGTAGCCCCGCGTGCGACTCCCGGTGAGTTGCGAAGCTACCTGGCCAAGTTCCTGTTCACCGGCGACGACATATTGAAACCCGTGGCCGCGCTATCAGGCGGCGAGCAGAGCCGGCTCGCACTCGCCAAGCTCATCTACAGCCGGGCTAATGTGCTCGTTATGGACGAGCCGACTAACCATCTCGACATACCTTCGCGCGAGGCGCTCGAAGCCGCCCTTGCGCAGTTTCCAGGCACGATCATTACCGTTTCGCACGACCGCTACTTCCTCGACAAGCTGGCGACTGAGATACTGCACTTCGAGAACGGCGCAGCGACTTATCACAACGGCAGCTACTCGGATTTCTACGCAGTCCACCACCTCAAGCAGACAATCAGCGAAAAGCCGTCCGTGAAGAAGCAGCTACCAGCCAAGCTGCGCAAGGATCGCACGGGCTTATCTGCCAGGCACCGGTCGGCCGAAGACATTGAGCACGAGGTCAAGGTGTTGGAGACTGAACTGGGCGAGCTTGCGGAGAAGCTTTCCAACGCTTCCTCGGATTGGCGCCCGGAACAATATGCGGAGATCGGCAGTCGTCAAGAAGAAATCTCATCTCTGCTGGAGGCACTCTGGAGCGAGTTGGAAGCCGCAGTTGCGACTCGCGACTGAGATGGTCAAGGAGCCTCGGAGTGCTGAGTGGTTTTCGCTCTGGTGTGAAACAACTTTATGATGGTCGAGGTGATTAATTGCTGGACTCGATCGGCTGCCGAGACGAAAAATATCCCGCGCGCGCCTTCGCAAAGCTTTGAGTAAAGACCAGACACTTGCCCGTTCGTTCGTATCTCCGCGCCGAGCAGGACGCTGGTGGCTGCGGCCGAGGCCAGCGTTCCCCCCATCAATATCCCCAGCCGTCTTTCCGGATCCGTGACCAGGAAGCAGTAGGTGCTGTTCACGGTCTCTATCTGTACGAAGTCGGACGCGTTCAAAGCATCCAGAGCTATTTCGGTCACCGCTTCTGAATCGTCAGGTCGAGTCGGTTTTTTTGGATCGAATATCATTGTGAAACACTACTCCTTATTCTGTGTAGCACTGTCCGCTGAATCTGAAGGGAGGCGTCAAACTCTAGTGCAACCTGTCTCGATGTTTTTGGAGATTTGCCCTTCGGTGCTGCTTCCGGTGACCGGCTTGTTGCTGCTTGCTTGAGGAGCCACGCCGCTTTTCTTTTGCGGCGCGCGATCCTGGTCGATGGTTGCACTGGTCTGAGCGTGGGCCGCCACTGCATAAGCAGCAAGCAACACCACCGCCCACATCAGCGCGCTAAGCGCGAATCTGATTTTGTCTCTCATTGTCGTCTCTCCGTTTGAAGTCAAAGTTAGTGCGAGCGAAATCTTGCGCCGAGCCAGGCTCTAATTCCAAGGGCGCCCGGCGCAAGTTTCGGTGATTTCACTGAACGTCGCCTCCCGCCTTACGGCAATAGAGCGCAAACTGCGTCTTACCGGTCGCGTTGTCGAACACCTCAAGCTTTGGAATGATGAGATTCACGTTCGGATCGTTCGGACTAGCAAGGACCCTCAGGGACGCGACGATCTCGGTTCGCTCTTGCCTGAGGACTCCAATTATCCCATGGGTATCGAACGATGCCGCGTGGCCGGGAAGCAGAGTCTGTCTGGAACTTGCTAGCAGATTGCCATCTCGGTCGTGAAACATGAACTCCGCCTCGACGGAGCGTTCGGTGTCGAGCAGTCCGATAAGAACTGCGATGATGCTGGCGGTCTGTCCTCGTCCGATGGCTGTCGCGCCGCATGAGAAGGTAACAGCCTCCGGCGTTTCCGTCTGAACCGCAGGTGAAGGCGCGGGGCTAACCGCTGCCGCTCCCGTGCGGCTCGCGGCGTAGATTGTCAGTGTGGCCACCAGCAGCGCCAGTGACGTTAGCTTTGCGAATATGCTTTTGGCTTTCATGATCTCTTCTCCTCTTTCTCCCTAAAACTCAATTTTGCGGGCCGCGTCAGTCTTCACTTCGCTGACCACGCGCCAAAGGTACTTCGAATGGACATTGGCGTCACCGCTTACGCAAGTAGGAAAGATGGTGATCGGTGGCCAATCTGCCGAGTGCTCAATGGCTTCATGTGCAAAACTATCTGGACTAATGACCACGGAGCGCGATGGTTTCGGAAAGAGGTCGGTTGGACCGCTCCGATCAATCATTGACGCCGATTTCGACGAATCTATACTCGCCGTTAACCCTCTTGAACATGAATATCGCCTCGCCGCAGGAGATCGCGAAATAGTCTCCGTCTTTGACCGGTTTCGCCCGGGGAAAGCACTTTTGCACTCGCCTATCAAAGATCGCGCCGAATGCTTTGATGAACGCGGGCTTATTAAGTTCTTTGCCTTCGTAGAGAAAGGGGAGCCCTGTCATCGAGGACACTGCCTCTTTGTCGCCGGTTGCTACAGCGGCTTTGAACTTGAGCCAGAATGAAGCGAAACTCTGCGGGCTCTGTTTTGCTTCGTGTTGGGCGCTCATAACAAACGGGCTCGTTACCAGCAAGGCCAGCGTTATCAAAATCATGCGTTTCATGTCATTCTCTCCTCTTTTAGCTATGTCATTCTTCCGTGGCCCGCATCCTTTGCTGACCACGCGACGAAGATACCTCGGATGGCGGTTGGCGTCGCCGCTTACGCAAGTAGGAAATTCAGTGGTCAGCGATCAGTGGACAGCGGCCACGTGCTGAGTGGAGCCAAAGGCAAATGAAAGGCTACAAAGGGCGGCCTTCGAACGGGCCGCCCTTTGTAGGGTTGGGGCTGCGGCCGGTTCAGGGGGCGCAGGTGTTGTTCCGAGTGTTTCTGTCGGTGATTGTGCACAGCGTGCTGCCCGGTGGGGACTGCAGCGACGCCGATCCTTTGTTCTGGCTCGAATCAAGCGATGCCTTGACCCTGCGGTCGGCGGGGTAGTGCGTCAGCGTGAAGATACTACCTTTCCTGATCACGGACCCTTTGCCGGTGAATTTCTGGCCGTTGCAACAGAACACATAATCGCCCGTAAAGGAATTGAACAGCAACACCAGGCCCGGACTGGAATCATCTTGCAAGCACACATCAAAGACCGTAACCGTGAAACTGCAGTTGGCGGTGTTGTTCGAGGCGTCGGTGGCCGTGCAAGTCACCGTCGTGGTGCCAATCGGGAAAGCCGATCCGGAAGGAGGATTGCAGACGACGGTGGGCACTGAGCAGTTGTCCGTAGCCACAGGTACAGGGTAGTTGACCACCACTGTGACATCGCCCGGGTTAGCCGCAACGACAGTGACATTAGCCGGGCAGGTGATCGTCGGCGGCGTGGTCTCGGCAGTGACGTTGATTGTGAGGTTGCCCGTCGCGGTTGCATTGCCTGAGTCTGTGACTTTCAACCCGACCAGGTTCGCACCCAAAGCCGCCGAGCAGGTGACGGCGATAGACGCGGTGATTGTGCCGTTGGTGTTGGTGATCG
>Ga0137403_10007238_pt1 | contig 12549 bp, 12 predicted proteins | sample CZOMad2_1_16fung_FD_122057 | JGI IMG/M metagenome (GOLD analysis project Ga0137403, IMG submission 122057) | Vadose zone soil fungal communities from Angelo Coast Range Reserve, California, USA - CZOMad2_1_16fungal (Hybrid Assembly) | ecosystem: Environmental > Terrestrial > Soil > Vadose zone...
CGCATAGACGCCTTTGTAGCACGATCCAGTAATTTCTCGATCCGATCGTATTCAGAGGCATCCCGCCAACGCGGCAGTCTTCCTTGTCGAAGACCTTTGGTCACCTCCTCCAAATATGTGACAAGATCACACGTCTGCCTGTGGGCCAAGAGGGAAAGTTGTTCCTGTTCGGACGCATCAAACCAGTCAGGAAAATGATGCGCCAGAAGGCCTAGCAGATGAAGCGGCCAAACATTCTCCGTAACCGCATCGATGATGATCATTCCGGCGGAATAGGCAAATGCTCGCGCGGCACGATCCAGCGGCCCAGCACTGAGGATCAGGCGAAAGATAGACCCGCTCTGTCGCTGAGCGCTTCCACAGGCGAAATCCAAAATTTTGCGGTCGAAAAAATAGAGTTCGGCCTGATTTAAAGGATGGCTTAGCCACTTAAGCTCAGAAATTATTAGGCAGCTAGGGGCTGCAAAGATGGTATCGAGCTCCCCCCCAAGTCCTGAATTCGTCTGAAAGCCGAATAGTCTTCGCGCATTTCGGCAGTGGAGCCCTTGTACGCCTAGGTTAGCGGCTATCTGCGGGAATACTCTTTCAAAGAAGCGCCCTCGGTCTGCTCCCGGAGGAAACTCTTTTGCAGCGCGTTTGGCAGCGATATATCCTCCCATCGAAAGCCGCGCGAACCGTAGGCGCGGTTCCAATTCAAGATGGCGTCCAGCGGATAGAAGAACGCATCAGGCGCGACGATTTTCGAGAACTGTCGCCGAACGTGCGATCGGTATACGCCCGTGTTGAACAATCTCGCGGAGAGCGGGTTGAGCGCCCAGTTCGGTAGCACCACGGGAAACGCGATCTTTTTGGCTTCGACCGGCGGCGCGCGAGGGGCTTCTGCTGGCGTCGCCCAACGCCCCGCCATCATGATCCCCCGCCCCATGGATTTTCCGCGGCTCAAGCAGTCGATCCAGCCCATCGACATGGGGAAGGCGCCGGCCGCGCGCTCCAGAGCAGACAGGAATTCATCGACCCCGCCCACACGCTCGCTGTCCATCCAGATCCACGGACTGCTGATGCGATGGAATTGAAATTCCACTTCCAAGATGTGGCCGAGCAAGCCCATGCCGCCGATTGTCCCGTAGAACAGCTCGGAGTCCTCGCTTGGCGAGCACTCCACGACGCTGTCGTCAGCCAAGCGCAGCCTCAAACGACGAACGTGCGCGCCGAAGCAGCCGTCACGATGATGGTTCTTGCCGTGCACGTCGCTGGCGACCATGCCGCCGAGCGTGACGAACTTGGTACCGGGGGTGACGGGCGTGAACCAGCCGCGCGGAATGAACAGCCGGTTCATCTCCGCCAGGCTCAGACCGGCCTCGGCTCGCAGCACTCCCGTTTGCTCGTCGAAGCTCAGGATGCGGTTGGCCAACGGCGTGGCGACCAGCTTGTCTGCGGGGTTCGCGGGCAACGACGAATCCCCATAGGAACGGCCGAGGCCGCGAGACAGCACGGCACCCACGGTCGACCGCTCGAGATTCTCGGTCACGAGCTCGCGGCCAGGTGCGGGGATTCGGCCCCAGCCAACCAGCTGCGGCTGTGACTTAGCGAGCGCGGCCTGCCCGACTTGCGGGCTGAGCTCGAGCGCTGTTTGTATCCTGCCAGTCACGCGAAACGGTATTCCGGAACCGCTACTCGGGCAAGGTCAATTCGAGACGCGAATCGCTGGTGTCCAGGCGCGCTTGCCGTCGGCGAGCTCGACGCGAGCGCGGACGTAGCCTTCGTCGCCGCGCACGACATACACCGCTCGGCCGTCGGTTTCTTTGCTCCGCGACAGCTCTCGCCCGCCCGCACCGATGAACACCACGGTCGCGTGAGCCTGTACCGGGTCGACCTCGTAACGACCGTCAGCGACGGCGATGCGTCGCAAATCGACACCGGTGGAGGCATACAGATCACCCAGCGCCAACGCCGCGCAAATGGGGCCGGGATCGGTGACGTCGCCGAAGGTCGCGATCCAAGCCCTGCCGGGCGTCGCGGGCGGATCGCTCGAGACGTCGATGTGATGCTCGTCGTCGACACCTACGCCCATGAAGTCGGCTCCGGACGAGAGCGCAATGTCCCACAGCGCCTCGTGCGACGGATGAGTCGCGTCGCCCGTCTGATGCACATAAGGATGCCCGCTGGCGATTTCGAGCAAGGCGGCATCGCGCGCGTCGGTGACGTCAGCTGCGGTCAACGCCCAATCGAAATTCGGATGGTTGACGATCGCCACGCCGCCCTGCGTGCGCACTTGGCTGATCGCGGTGGACAGCGCCGCAGCAGCACTGCCAAAGCTGCCGCCCGGGATGCGCGTTTGCGTGCAGAGCGCGTTGACGTGCACTTGGCGCCCCTTGCCCGTCATGGTGATCTCTTCGCCGGAGATGAGCACGAAGCCCGGCTCTTGCAGCGAGCTGTAGCGCGCAGGCTTGGACAGCGAGTTGTGATCGGTCAGGGCCAGGAACTGATAGCCGTGGCTGCGGTACCAAGCGATGGTTTGCTCGGGGCTGCTGCCGCCGTCACTCAGGGTGGTGTGAGTGTGCACATTCCCTTTTTGAAAGTGACTGACGTCGAGGCTCCGCGCGAAGTGCGGCCGCGGCTTACGGAGCGCGGGCGCGGGGTGAGCCGAGCGCGGCTCGATCTCGGCGCCCAGGCCCATTCCGCTGAGCAAGCCCAGCGCGCAAATCAGAATCGTAACGATTCCCCGGCGGTGCGTAGCGAGTGGCATCTTCACAGTAGGCTGCCCGGTACAAACGGACAGCTCGGGGCGAACTATAGCGCGACCCGGGCCTGACGCCCCACAGCCTTGAACCGCGAGCATAAATTCGCGGGGCGATTGGTTTGGGGGGCCACAAGGGGACGGGCGCGCGGTCCGTGATGCTCGACTGTAGGCAACGCGGGTAGGCGCGGGTCTTCGTTGCGACCGCGCCTGCCCGACAGTGGGGACGGGGCCGGATTCGGGATCGGGTGCGGGCTCGGGTTCGGGTTCGGGTGGATGTTCTAGGTGAGAAGTAAGAGGTGAGAAGTAAGAGGGGGCAGCCGTGGCATCGGCCAGCCCCCTCTTACCTCTCACCTCTTACCTCGTCAGGCCACCCGCGCCGTGCTCAGCCCCGCCACCGTCAGCACTTCCCGCAACGTGGTTTCGCCGCCGTCGCGGGCATACCATCGCCTGACCTCGGGGTACAACTGGTCCTTCGGCCTGCCCTTGCGCCGCTCCTCGAGAACCCACTCCTGCAGCAGCCGCGGCCTGGGCCCCCAATGGCCCAATTCCCGAAAGTCGCGATCCAACACGATCACCATCGGAATCGAGCGGGTCCCGTTGGTCAGGTACTGGTCCATCACCTCGGGATGTTCGTCCCGCCGGAGGATCCGGAGCCCAACGCCCGGCGCCCGGTCGGCGAGCTTGGCCAGCACCGGGATCGTGTTCGACGCGTCGCCGCACCAGTCTTCGGCCAGGACCAGCAGGTTGATACCGGCGTCGGCCGGCACCGCCGCGAGCGCCCAGGGCGGAATCCGCGCCAAGTGATGGAGACCATGCCAGAGGCCACGGTGCTTGAGGCCACTCGCGGCGACGAAGTCATCGTAGGGCAGTGCCTGAGTCCAAAGCTGGCGGAAGTCGAGCATACAGTTAGGCGATAAACAGTGCGCGCGGAACGGAGGTTCCGCCTTCCGGACCCATCGAGCGGGTCACGGCTGGCCCTTGCCGGGGAAGTACGTCAGCTGTCGCGGGTTCGCGGGCGCCCCACTCCATTCCAACCGGCGGCTCCGTCCCGGCCCGACAGGTCGCACCACGACCTCCGAGCCGACAAGAAAACCGACCGAGTCGCCGCCCCATCGCACGGCGTCGCGTGCCTTCGGCGCGAATGGGGCGGGAACCCCGCTGTCGGTTTGGGCGCAGAGGCCGTCACCACAGGGAACGACCCGACCGAACGGCGGCTGGCCCACCAGCACGGCAAGGCTCGACTCCGCGGCCAGGCGCTCGCTGCCGCCCACTGTTCGGGGACTCCCCCATGCGGGCGGCGCGTCCAACCGATAGATGAAACCGCCGGCCCGCACGTAGAGCGATCGTCCATCCGCCGACCAGCCGACGCGATCAGGTGCCGGGGAGCCGCGTGGGAGGGAGAGCTCACGCTCCGCGCCGTTGAGGAGGTTGAGCAGCCACACGGTGGCCGGAGCCGAATCGTCGATAGTGCGCCCCCGCAGGAACGCGACGCTGCCGCCATCGGGCGCGAGCGTCGGCCACAACTCCGCCACGCTCGTGAACGTGATCTGGAATACCGGCCCACCTTCCGCCTGGACCGCGAACAGGTCCGGCCGGTTGCCCGCCCCGTCGGCGACGAAGATCAGGTACGGGTCGCGCCCCACGACGGCGTGGCCCCTGAGAGGGGAGATCCCGCAGCCAACCGCAAAAAGTGTGAACAGTGAACGGTTCACCGTTTACCGTTTACGCTGTACTTGAGCAGCCATCGTCCTTTCGGATCGACCTCGACCTTCGCCGGCCTCCGGGAGAAGCCGTCGAGCGTCTTGCGAGTCTCCCGGCTCTCCATGTCGAGCTGGACGATCTTCCCGTCGATCGCGATCTCGAGCGCCGGAATCCGGTAGGTCCCCCACTCCGGTTTCTGCACTTGGCGGATCTCGAGCACCGGCTTGCCCCTATCCTGGGCCACTCGAAGATCGAGCACGGGGTAGCCGGGCTGAGTGAGCGCCTGGCGGAAATACCATTCGAGGTCGCGACCCGCCACCTCGGACATCACCCTGGCGAAGTCCTCAGAGACCGCCGCGCTGTCCCGGTACTGCACGTAGTAGGCGCGGAGCCCCGCCACGAAGAGCGAGTCCCCGATCATGCCCCGGAGCTGGTGAAGGACCCAGGCACCCTTCTGGTAGTTATTCTCGTTGAGCAGCGAGTCGAGGTCGCGCACGGCCGGGTCGAGGATGGGCCGATCCACCTCCGCCGAGGCGAAGTAGGCATCGGCCTCCTTGCGCATTGCGGTCGCCAGGGCCGGGGCGCCTGCGGCGTGCTCGGACCACATCGCCGCGAGATAGGTGGCAAACCCCTCGGACAGCCAGAGGTGGTGCCAGTCATCTTCGGTAACGGCATCCCCGAACCATTGGTGCGCGACCTCGTGAGCGACCGTCTGCTCCGGAAGGGCTCGCGCGCGGTACAGGCTGTCGTTGTAGAAGATCGCCGTTGCGTTCTCCATGCCGCCGTACGGCGTGATCGCCTCCACGTGGGCCAGGCTCGAGTAGGGAAACGGCCCGATGAGCCGCGAGTAGAACTCGACGATCTCTGCCGCCCGGCGGAAAGGCCCTCCAACGGCGAAGGCCGAATCTTCGGGTGCGGTCCACACCGTCTGGGGCACGCAACGGACCGCACACGCCGCATCGGGCAGCCTGGTGACCGCAAACTTGCCGACCGCGACCACCATCGTGTACGGCGGGATCGGCCGATCCATCTGGTAGTTCCAGACCAGTTGACCGTACGCCAACGTGTCGATCTTCCCCAGCGTGCCGTTGGCGAGCACCTGGTAGCCGGCCGGCGCCTGCACATGAAAGGCGACCGAGGCCTTGTCGCCCGGAAAGTCGTCGATCGGCAGCCAGCCGTGGGCCCGGTCCGGCCAGTTGTCCGCGAAGATGGCGAGGCCTTTCGCCTTGTTGCCCCGGAAGACGAGCCCGCTCCGGACCTCGCCGTGATAGCGGATCCGGGTGGTCAGCGAGTCTCCCGCCTTGCCCTCGTGCGGGATGACGACGTCGTTGCGCCCGCGGCCGTACATCGTGCGGGCGAGCCGGGTGTTCTCCCGCCCGTTCACCAGGACGCGGACCACCCGGAGCGCTGAGTCCAGGGCGACCTCGATCGGCTCCGCCGAATGGAGCCGCCACGTGGTCTCGACCTGACCCGCTACGTGGCTCCCGCTGTCGCCCAGCACCAGCGTCACGTCGTAGTGCTCTGCGCGATGGACGGGCCGCGCGGTATCGGGACGGATCGCGAGGGGGGAGACAGCGGCGGTCGCCTGGAGCAGCAGGAAGGGGAGGATCATCGCTACGCCTGCGTAAACGGTAAACGGTAAATGGTGAACGGGACCCGCCCTCCAATCCCGTTCACCATTTGCCGTTCACCGTTCACGTTTTTCCCGCCCAACTTCTCTCCCAAGAACCCCAGGATATCGCTCCACGCCCGCTCCACCTGGGGCCCGTCGGAGCCCTGCCGACCCGGCTTCAGAAAGCCGTGACCAGTGCCGGGATAGATCTTGTAGCTGAACGACTTGGCCAGCGCTTTGAGTTGCGCGGCGAGGTCGGGCAGTCCCGCGTCGATGCGGGCATCGCTCTCGCCATAGACGCCGAGGATCGGGGTTTCGATGCGCCCGAGCGCGTCCTTCTCGGGGGCCGGTCCGTAGCAGACCACGGCCGCCCGGAGCTTGGGGTTGTTGGTCGCGTAGCGGAAGGTCTGGCCTCCACCCCAGCAGAAACCGATGACGCCGATCTGACCCGGCGCGACCGCCGGCAACCCATTGAGATAGGCGAATGCGGCGTCGAGATCGGCCGTGATGCGTGCCGGCTCGAGCTCACCCACCAGCTTGCGGCCGGAATCGGCGTCCGCCGGCGAACGGCCGTATTTCGAGGAGAGCAGGTCTGGTACCATCGCCACGTAGCCGCTCTTGGCGAGACGGTCCACCACCGTCGGCTCCCAATCGGTCAAGCCGAAGATCTCGTGGATCACGATGACGCCTGGCGCCTTGCTCTTCCGCTCCGGATATGCGACGTAGGCTCGGACGGAGTCGGTTTGCCCGGGTTTCTTCAGATACACCCACTCGCCGTGGGTGGTGACGGGGTCGCGGGCGGGGTGCCGCCCCACCCCCCATGCGATCCCGCCGCCGGCCGCGAGGCCGAGCGCGGCCACGATGAGGTGCGAGCCGGCCCCGCGAGAGCCTCGCGGCGCGACTGTCACGGAACCTCCCAGAACTCCAGCCGGTCCTCGAGCAGCAGCGGCACGGCGACGCGATGCCGCCCCGGGTCCCACCCGATATCGGCCGGCGAGGGCAACGGCCCGGCGACACGGGTAGCTCGGCCCTGCTCGAGCGCAAAGAGACTCGAGTCGGCCCACGACGTGACCAGGAACCGGCCGGGAGCCACCAGCTCGACCCCGTCTTCTTGCCCCGGGCCCGACCCGATCACCCGAGGTGCCGCATCGCCAGGGGCCCACGCCAGAGGAGTCGACCCGAAGAACGGCACGATGACGAACCGACGCCCGGCGGAATCCCAGGTGATGCCGTTGGGACCCTGGAGGCTATCGCTCTCCAGCGCGACGGAGGCCTTGCGGGATGGATCGATGCGAAAGATCCGATCGGGTCCGGTATGCTTGAACCCGCCACCCTTGCCGGCCTCGATGCCGGTATCAGTGATGTAGATGCCGTCCGGGCCGGCCGCGATGTCGTTCAGGAACTTGGCTCGCCCGGCCAGACCTACGCTGGCGACCTGCGCGCCGGTGCGGCGGTTGAAGCCGCGCACGGCATCGAGGTCCGCGACCCAAACTGTGTCACCCACGATCGCGATCCCCTTCGGGGCGTTCAGCCTGACGCCATTCCGCCCGCCCGCCACGAATTTGAGCACATCTACGGTGCCGTCGCCTTTGAGCCGCGTGATGAATCCGTTGTTGTCCTTGGCCGAGGGGTCGCCGTTGATGTTGCTGACGAACCACAGATCCAGCTCCGGATCGTATCGGGCCGACTCGGGATGAGAGAGCCCGCTCACCTCGCCAACCCGGTGCGCCGCGGCCTTGGGACGCGACGAATCGGCGGCCACGGCTCCGGTCACCACGGACGGAGCCGCCGCAGGCCGGTCCGAGCGACACGCCGCCATGACAACGCCGGCTACCGCCAGTGCGCAGATGGTTCTTCCGCTCTCACGTCTCACCTGTCACCTCTCACTTCCTTGGTAGGTAGATCTCGCCGCCCTGCGCCCGAAACTCAGCCGCCTTCTCGGCCATACCCTGCTCGGCCTGGCGGCGTGCCTCCTCGCGCAGGTCCTGGGTCAGCTTCATCGAGCAGAACTTCGGACCGCACATGGAGCAAAAATGGGCCAGCTTGGCTCCGTCCGCCGGCAGCGTCTCGTCGTGGAAGGCCCGAGCGGTCATCGGGTCCAGAGCCAGATTGAACTGATCTTCCCAGCGAAAGTCGAATCTCGCCTTCGAGAGCGCATCGTCCCGCGCGCGGGCCCGCGGGTGCCCCTTGGCGAGGTCGGCCGCATGAGCCGCGATCTTGTATGCGATCACGCCCGCCTTCACATCGTCGCGGTCAGGCAGACCGAGATGCTCCTTGGGCGTAACGTAGCAAAGCATCGCGGTGCCATACCAGCCGATCATGGCCGCGCCGATCGCGCTGGTAATGTGGTCATAGCCCGGCGCGATGTCGGTCGTGAGGGGACCGAGGGTATAAAACGGCGCCTCGGCGCACCACGCGAGCTGCTTGTCCATGTTTTCCCGGATGAGGTGCATCGGGATGTGGCCAGGACCCTCGTTCATCACCTGTACCCCATGCTCCCATGCGATCCGGTTGAGCTCACCCTGGGTCCGAAGTTCCGCGAACTGTGCCTGGTCGTTCGCGTCGGCGATACTGCCCGGCCGAAGGCCGTCGCCGAGCGAGAAGGAGACGTCATAATGCGCGAGGATCTCACAGATCTCGGGGAAACGCGTATACAGGAAGTTCTGCTGGTGATGAGCGAGGCACCATTTCGCCAGAATCGATCCGCCCCGTGATACAATCCCCGTGACGCGGTCGGCGGTGAGCGGGATGTACTCGAGCAGCACCCCCGCGTGCACCGTGAAATAGTCTACCCCCTGCTCGCACTGCTCGATCAGCGTGTCGCGATAAATCTCCCAGGTGAGCTCCTCCGCCACGCCGCCGACCTGCTCGAGCGCCTGATAGATCGGCACGGTGCCGATCGGTACCGCCGAGTTGCGGAGGATCCATTCGCGGGTTTCGTGGATGTGCTTCCCGGTCGACAGGTCCATGACCGTGTCCGCCCCCCAGAGCGTCGCCCAACGGAGCTTCTCCACTTCCTCATCGATCGACGAGGTGACGATCGAGTTCCCGATGTTCGCGTTGATCTTCACCAGGAAGGCGCGACCGATGATCATCGGCTCCAGCTCGGGGTGATTGATGTTGGCCGGGATGATTGCCCGGCCCCGGGCGACCTCGCTTCGCACCAGCTCGGCAGAGAGGCCTTCGCGCAGCGCAACGAACTCCATCTCCGGCGTAATCTCGCCCCGGCGGGCGTAATGGAGCTGGGTGACGCAGCTTCGGCCCCGATATACTGGCCGCTCGAGCGTCTTCGGAATCAGAGCGCTCGGGGCGTGCCCGCCGTTCTCCTCGACGTCCCGGGCCAGAATCCACGGTCGCCGTACTGGCGGCAGGCCGCGTCGGACGTCGAAGCCCTGCGGCCCGCTGGTGTCGTAGACCTGGAGCGGCGGGTCGCCTCCGGAGAGCCCGATCTCGCGCACGGGCACTCGGACGCCGCGATCGCCTTCCAGGTAAACCTTGGTGGAGCGGGGAAAAGCCTCGCCGAAGCCAGGCAGGCGAGTGGACGGGCGGGCTGACAGGGTGGGCATGCGACGCTCCCAGCAATCACGAAGGGCGCCGCGAAGTGCGCCGCGCTCCCTTCGCCGGTATGAGCCGGATCAGGTTCCAAGGGTTCTCTCTCAATCGGACGGGGTCCGATACCCCTGGCGGCTGCCCCAACGTAAGGGGCGAGAGGGAGGCCGGTCAAATCGCCCGGCCGGCCCGGAACCGGCGGTCGAATCTGCCGCAGATCGCCACGACAGCCAGCTGGGCCGCGGGTTCGGCCGGTGCCGTACCAGACTGCGCGGTCGGAACATACGGCGGCAAATGGACAGGCACGAGATATGCCCTCCATGAAGGCGTCTAGAACGGATCCCCGCTCGGCCGGCGGGAACCACTGAATCGCAGGGACGATCAATAGGGGTGTGGTGGGTCGCTCAACCCGGGGACAAGCAGCCCGTCACCCGCATTCCCTGACGGGAAGGACGCGACGTTGACGATCGGATCGACCCTGTTGCAATGGGTGGGCGCTCTGGGAGGCGATGCGGCTACGCTGGCGGGCTTTCTCCTGCTGGCCGCGGTGCTCCTGCAGGCCCGGCGAACCAAGCGACTGGAGCAAAGCCGGGTCTTGGGACAGCTGAGGCTGATTCCCGGAGCACGAAATCCGCGGCCGCGACGCACGGATCGTGGCCCGAACCCGGTTCGAATGCGGCGGACCCGCCGGTAGACGCGCAATGGCGCCTCTCCGACCGCCCCCCGCTTCGAGCCGAAAGCGTGGGGGCGGTTGTCTTTTTGGGAACTTCGAGCAGGAGCAGGCCGGCCAATGACCCGGAGAACTCAACTCATCCTGGCAGTAGCCGCGGCGCTCGCGGGCAAGGGCGTGGCTCCGGTCGCGGCCGCCCAGCGGCTGGTAGATGTTCGTCAAGTAGCGACCGACACGCTGCACGACGTCGCGGTGGCCACGTACGAGCGCGGCCGACCCGTCATCTACTTCAACCCCACCCTGATGCAGCGAATCGGCCCCGAGCTCGCCGCCTTCTTCTTTGCTCACGAGTACGGCCACATCGCCTACGGCCACGCCGGCGGCGCGCTCGCCGAACCGCGTGATGAGCTGAGCACCATCCGACGCCGGCAGGAGCTCGAGGCCGACTGCTACGCCGCCGGGGTCCTCGCCGAGGACAATCCGGCCGCCGTGGACGCCGCGATCCAATTCTTCAGCCGCATGGGGCAATTCCGGTTCGACGACCTGCACCCCTCGGGAAGCCAGCGCGCGGCGAAGATCCTGGCCTGCCTCCCGCCAACGAACTGGGACGCCGCCTCCGACCGCCGAAACCCGAGCCGCATCAGCCAGTAGCCCGACGGCCGGCCTCGCGGGTCGCCGCGATCTCGTGGCGACCCTGATGATCATCGAACTCCCTTTTTACTTCTTACCTCTCACTTCTCACCGTCATTTCAGTCCGTCCAGCCCCTCCCTCCCCAACACCGGATCCCACGGCCACACCTCGTACTGCGCCATGCCGGCGCGGCTGTAGGGGTCCTCGTCCCGGATCCGATCGAGGGTGAGCTGAACCTTGTCGTCGGGCACGCGCAGCAGCAACGCGCCGCCGGTGCGCGGCTCGAACGGGCCGGAGGCGACCAGGAGACCGCGCTCCTTGAGACCACGGAGATAAGCCCGATGCGCATCCAGCACGGTCAGTACCTCTTCCAGGGGGCGGCGGTAGCGCAGCAGTGCGATCGCGTACATTTCGGTCTCTCCGCAGGCGGATCGGGTCGGGAAGGAGGAAGTGTAGCATGGACGCGGATACGGGCGCTCTCTATCTGACGGAAGCGCTCAGGGTGCTGCGACAGTACAAGGCCCTCGCAGAGGGGGCGATGGGACAGGTGGACCAGACCGCGATGTTCCAGCCGCCGGATCCCGACTCCAACTGCATCGCGGTCGTCGTGAAGCACATGGCAGGCAACATGCGCTCGCGCTGGACCGACTTTCTGACCAGCGACGGCGAGAAACCGGATCGCAACCGGGATGCCGAGTTCGAGATCGACCCGGGAACGACCGCAGCCGACGTCGAGCGATGGTGGGGGGACGGGTGGCGCCGCACGTTCACGGCGATCGAGGCGCTGGCCCCGGAGGACCTGGCGCGGGAGGTGCGAATCAGTGGCAAGCCGCTCACCGTGCTGGAAGCCATCTCGCGTCAGGTCGGCCACTATGCCTACCACGTCGGTCAGATCGTGCTGCTGGCGAAGCATGCCCGCGGCCCCGCCTGGCAGACGCTGAGCGACCCGAAGCGGAAGCCGGCTCGACCGTGAGCGGCGACGAACCTTCCTGACCCGCTCCCCGGGACCGCTGTAGCTTTCGGCCCTCTCCCAGCCGGAGCGACCGTGCAACAGATCAAAGGTGCGGTGCTCAAGTCCCGGATCGCATTCATCGAGGATCACTTCGGGAAAGATGGGGTCCAGAAGGTCCTGGCGAGCCTTCCTCTCGACGATCAGCGGCCGCTGCGCCTCCTGTTCACCTCGAACTGGTATCCGTTCGAGCTGGGTAAGCGGCTGGATGACGCAATCGTCCGGGTCCTGGCCGATGGCCGGCCCGACTTCTTCGAGCGCCTCGGCGCGGCGTCGGCGGAGAAGAACCTCGGCTCACTCCACGCCGGCTACCTCACTCCCGGCGATCCGCAGGCGTTTCTGGCCAAGGCCCCCCAGATCTACTCGCTGTACTACGAAACCGGCCGCCGCGAATACACACCGACCGGCCCCAACTCCGGGGTGCTCACCACATACGAAGCCGAGACCTTCAGCGGCCCCGATTGCATGACCGTGATCGGCTGGTACAAGAAGGCGCTGGAGTTGTGCGGGGCGCTGAAGGTGAGCGTGGCGGAGGACGAGTGCCGGGCGAACGGCGGGGCGGTGTGCCGGTATCGAGTGGAGTGGGAAAGGTGAGAAGTGGGAGGTCATGGAGACAGTCTCTCGATCCGCCAGCTGT
>Ga0137403_10007239_pt1 | contig 12548 bp, 9 predicted proteins | sample CZOMad2_1_16fung_FD_122057 | JGI IMG/M metagenome (GOLD analysis project Ga0137403, IMG submission 122057) | Vadose zone soil fungal communities from Angelo Coast Range Reserve, California, USA - CZOMad2_1_16fungal (Hybrid Assembly) | ecosystem: Environmental > Terrestrial > Soil > Vadose zone...
GCGTTCGGACGCGGAGATCGTGAAGTGGTTCATGAACGCCGCGCGGGAGTACGGCCGCTACGACCGCATCTTCGACGGGGCCGCGCCGGCGACGCCCGCCGTCTGATCGGACGCCCGCCAGCCGCTGGAACGACGAGGGGGTCAGCCGGTACCGGCTGACCCCCTCATGCCCATGTCCTCAGCAGTCCGGGTACTATCTCGAGCCTCTGAAGGGCTCCCCTCGCCGCGGGCGCGGCTCAGGTCGCACTACCACTTCACAGGCTTGGACGGACGGTGAGCGTAGCCGCTGTCCCGTCCCCCGCCGCCGCCGGGACCGCGCCCACCGCCACCAGGCCTCCCGCCGGGGCCGCCCGGCCGGCCGCCGGCGCCACCCGTGCGGGGCGCCTGCGGATTCGAGATCTCGACGGTGATTCGCCGGCCATCGAGCTCGCGCCCGTTCAACTGGGAGATCGAGTTCTGGGCCTCCTCCGTCGTCCCCATCTCGACGAACCCGAATCCGCGCGACTGCCCGGAGAAGCGATCGGTGATCACCGTCGCGGACAGGACGTTACCGCACTGCGTGAAGAACTCCCGGAGCCCTTCGCTGGTCGTGGAGTACGCAAGACCGCCTATGTAAAGTTTCGAAGCCATGGGAACCCCCTCGGACTGTCTTCCGCTCTCTTGCACGCCCCGCGAACGCGGAAGCTCTGTTTCATCGGAGGCGAGGTCCACCCAACCGGCAGACAATTCCAAGTGTACACAGGCTGAGACCGCACGCAACTGGAGGACGCGGGGTGGCGCCCCGCGTCAAGCCCGCAGGCGTCACCGAAACTCCTCGGCCACGATCCCGTACGCGATGACCTTCCGGTAGAGCGTCTTGGGATCGATCGCGAGGAGCGCGGCCGCCTTGCCGCGATGGCCCGCGACCTGGCGCAGGGTCGCGACGATGTGCTGGCGCTCCATCGTCTCGAGGCTGCCGGTCGCTGACCCCGCGGCCGGCGGGTTCGACCCGAGAACTTCGCGGGGAAAATCCGCGGGCTGGATCTCGTCGCCCTTGCTCAGGATGACGGCGCGCTCGATGGCGTGGAGCAGCTCGCGGACGTTGCCCGGCCAGGCGTACGCCTCCAGCGCCGCGAGGGCGGCGGCGCCGAGCCGCTTGACGCCGTACGTCGCGTTCGCCTCCACGAAGTGATTGGCGAGGAGCGCCACGTCGTCCCGACGCTCGCGCAGGGGCGGGAGCTGGACGGTGATCGTGTTGATGCGATAGTAGAGGTCCTGGCGGAACTCCCCTGCCCTCATCGCCTCGCCGAGGTCGCGGTTGGTGGAGGCCACGAGCCGGGCGTCGACGCGACGTGGCCGCGTGCCCCCGACGCGGAAGAACGTCCCGGTCTCGAGCGCGCGCAGAAGCTTCACCTGGCTGTCCGGCGCCATCTCGCCGATCTCGTCGAGGAGCAGGGTGCCGCCGTCGGCGAGCTCGAGGAGGCCGGGCTTGGTCCCGACGGCGCCGGTGAAGGCGCCTTTCTCGTGGCCGAACAGCTCGGACTCGAAGACCTCACGCGGCAGGGCACCGCAGTGGATCGGCACGAACGCCCGCGCCGCTCGCGGTGATTGCTCGTGGATCGCCCGGGCGACGAGCTCCTTGCCGGTGCCGCTCTCGCCGAGGATCAGGACCGTCGAGTCGGTCGGGGCCACCCGCTCGATGATCCGCAGCACGTCCTGCATCCGGGCGCTCCGGGTCAGCAAACCGCCGAAGGGCGCCGCGCCGGGCGCGTGGGCGCGGAGGGCGACGTTGTCGCGGAGAAGCTGCCCCTTCTCCGCCGCCTTGCGCACCACGACGTCGAGCTCCTCGATCTTGGTCGGCTTGGTCAGGTAGTCGTAGGCGCCGAGCTTCATCGCCTCTACCGCGGTGGTGACCTCCTGGACGCCGGTCATCATGATCACCTGCGGAGCCTCGGGAAACGCCCCGAGCTCGCGCAGGACGTCGATACCTTCCTTCTTCGGCATCCGCATGTCGAGGATGACCACGTCGTACGACGCCTCGCGAATGCGCTCGAGCGCGGCGGCGCCGTCGGCCGCCCCGTCGACTTCGTGGCCGCGCCGGCCGAGCTCCCGGACGATGAGCTCGCGCAGGTTCCGCTCGTCGTCGGCCACCAGCACGCGGATCGGGTGCGTCACAGCGGCAGCACCACGCGGAACACGCTGCCCTTGCCGGGCGCCGAGCTGACCTCGATCCGCCCGCCGTGATCGGTCACGATGCCCTGGGCGATGGCGAGCCCGAGCCCGGTCCCCTGCCCGGGCGGCTTGGTCGTGAAGAACGGGTCGAAGATGCGGGCGAGGTTCTCTTCGGGGATCCCCGGCCCCTCGTCCTCGAGCTCGATCTCGATCTCCCCGCGGACGCGGCGCGACCGGATGATCAAGGTACCCCGCCCGTCCATCGCCTCGAGCGCGTTCGACGCGAGGCCGAGGCACACCTGACGCAGCTGGCCCTCGTTGGCCGCGACCGGCGGCAGCGCGGGATCGAGCTCGGTCACCACGCGGCTCCGGGCGAACCGGGACTGGTGCGACAGGAGCTCGGCGGCCTTGAGCACGACGCCGTTGAGATCGGTCGCGTCCCGGCGGCTCCCGGGATCGCGCACGAACTGCAACAGGCTCCCGGTGATCTCCTTGCAGCGATAGGCCTCCTCCTCGATGAGGCGCAGGTAGTGGCGGAACTCGCCGGGCTCCGACACGGCGGCGGGATCGCCGTCTCCCACGCGCCCCTGGAGCGCTTCGGCGCACCCGGCGATCGTGGCGAGCGGGTTGTTCAGCTCGTGCGCCACGCCGGCCGCGAGCCGGCCCGCCGTCGTGAGCCGCTCGGTCAGGAGCATCTGCCGCTCGAGTCGCTTCGCGCGCGTGACGTCCTCCACCAGGAGCACCGCGTGCGTGCCGCGATCGCTCGCGGCCTCGACGGGCGCCGCGGTGAGCCGGAAGATCTTCGTGTCGCCCGCGATGACCATCTCTTCCTCGATCGAGCCGACGCGCCGGGTGGAGAATGCCTCCCGGAGCAACGCCCGCACCAGCGCGGCCTTGTCGCCCGGCAGAAGCTGGGCCAGCGGACCCCGGACGCCCGGGTCGCACGCCAGCGCGCGCGCACCGGCCGGATTGGCCCGTACCACGTTGAGGTCGGTGTCGAGCACGAACACCCCGAGCGGCAGCGTTTCCAGCACCACCTCGACGAAGCGCTTCTGCGTGTCGAGCTCGCGGGTACGGTCGGCGACCATGCCCTCGAGCTCGGTATACAGGCGCGCGTGCTCCAGCGCGATGGCGGCCTGGTCCGCCAGCGCCACCAGCAGCTCCTCCTCGTGCGCCGAGAACTCGTGGACGTCGCGCCGCAAGACACTGATGGCGCCGATCGCCCGCTCGCCGACGCAGAGCGGCACCGCGAGCATCGAGCGGAATCCGCCCCGACGCGCGAGGTGAGGATACTTGCCGCGCGCGTCCGACCAGAGGTCGTGACTCTGCATCGGGCGTCTCGCCTGCACCGCGCGCCCCGTGACCCCCTCGCCGAGACGCAGCCGGATCGTCGACACCATCTCCTGGGGGACATCGAGGCTCGCGACCATGACCAGCTCGTCCGTCGGGGGCTCGAACGTCGAGACGCTGCACGAGTCGACGCCGAGGACGCCCCGCGCCTCCTCCAGGATCACCCGGATCGTCCGGCCGACGTCGAGGCTCGCGGTGACGGCCCGGCCCGCCTCGAGGAGCGCGCGCGTCTCGCGGGCGCCGCGGACGCTCTCGTCGAAGAGCCGCGCGTCGTGGATGGCGATGCCCGCCTGCTCGGCGAACGACGCCAGCACCCTCTGGTGGTCCGCGGTGAAGCGCCGCGGCCGTGGGGAAAACGCGGAGACGACGCCGATGACCGCGCCGACGACCTTCAGCGGCACGCAGAGCATCGACCGGATTCCTTCGCGCTCGTCCACCTCGGGGCGCGCCGAGCGCGGATCGGCCCGCACGTCGTCCACGCGGATCGCGGCGCCCTCCGCGGCCACCCGCCCGATGATGCCCTCGCCGACCGGAACCGACAGCACGCGCCACTCCTCGTTCTGAAAGCCGTGCGCGGCCGCCTGGACGACGTGCGTCCGCTCGCTGTTGAAGAGCGCGATCCCGCACCCGCTCGCTCCGATCAGCGCCGGCACCGAACGGCTGATCCGATCGAGGACGGACGCGACGTCGAGCCGCGCGGTGATGAGCTGGCTCGTCGCGTGGAGCGCCGCCAGCTCGTCCGCCCGGTGACGGCTCTCGTCGGTCAGGCGCGCCTGCTCGATCCCCAGGGCCAGCGGGCGCGCGAGCGCGGCGGCCACCTCGACGTCGGCGTCGTCGAAGGCCCGAGGGCGGGTCGACGCGAGCGTGACCGCGCCGAACACGCGACCGCCGGACACGAGGGGGACGAGCGCCGCGGCGCGGGAGCCGAGGGCGGTCGGCGCGCGACGACTCGCCCCGGGCGCCCGGTCGCGCTCGAGGTCGTCGACCCGCACCGGAACGCCGGCGGCGACGACGCGCGCGAGCAGCGTGCCCTCGAGCGCCACCCACGTCCCGCGCGGCGGCGACGGCTGAAGGCCGCGCGCCGTCACGTCGATGACCTCGAACTCGCCGCGCTCGGCGTCGACCAGCGAGACGCTGATCGAATCGAACCGCACGAGCTTCGCGGCGCTCGCGGCGAACGCGGCGAACACCTCGTCGAGCGTGTGGCGCGCGGTGAGCAGCCCCGTGAGCTCGGCCAGCACGGAGGCGCGGAGCGCCCGCTGCTCGCGATGCCAGAGCTGATCGAGAGCCGCCCCGAGCTCGCGCGGGACGGCCGCCGGCAGTGCGGCCGCCGTCAGCCCCCCGATCCGACCGAGGAGGACCAGCTCGCCGACGCGGTGACGCGGGGCGCCGAGGGGCACCCGCAGCAGGGCCGCCGTCCCGCTCCGTGGCGCGCCGGGCGGCACGACGCGCGTGAGCCCGCCGCGGGGCGCCGGCGTCCCGGTGACGGTCGTGAGCCAGCTCCGGAGCGTCGCGGGGCGGCCGGCGCTTTCGGTGACGACGATGGGCGCCTGGTACCGCGGCCGGAACGCGAGCGCGCCGGCCGTGGCGCCGGTCAGGCTCACCAGTCGCCGCAGAGTCCGGGCGAGCCCCTCCGCCACCGACGGAGCGGCGGAGATCGGCGTCACCAGGTCGGGAAACACGCGCTCGTTCTTCACGGGGTCACGGCGGCGTCAGTAATCGGCCGGGGAGACTTCCGGTGTGCTCACCGTCCTTGATGACGAAACGCCCGTTCACGAGCACGTGCTCGATGCCCGATGGGTACTGGTGGGGATTCTCGTAGGTCGCCCGGTCGGCGACGCGACGCGCGTCGAACACCACGAGATCGGCTCTGGCCCCGACCGCGATGACGCCCCGGTCCTTGAGCCCGAGGCGGCGCGCCGGCAGCGCCGTCATCTTGTGGACCGCCTGAGCCAGCGTCAGCACGCGCTGCTCGCGCGCGTACTCGCCGAGAACGCGGGGAAAGGTGCCGTAGCTCCTGGGGTGCGGCTTGCCGACGGCCAGGTCGCCGTACGGCGCCAGCGCCGAGCCGTCGGACCCGATCATCACCGCCGGATGCATGAGCGCCCGCCGGAGGTCACCCTCGTCGAGCTGGAAGAGGATCATGTACCCCTTCCCGCCTTCCGCGACGATCAGCTCCAGCGAGGCGTCGAGCGCGTCCATCCCACGGCTGGCCGCGATCTCCGAGATGCGCTTGCCCTCCGCGTCCTTGCGCCGGGTGCAGGAGGCGACCATGATGTTCTCCCACCCGACGCGATCGAGCAGGCCCGGACCGGTCGCCGGCGCCTCGACGTCGCGCCGGATCCGAGCCCGCACGTCCGGGTCGGCGAGCCGCTCGAGCATGGCGTCGATCCCGCCCTCGAGCGCCCAGTCCGGCAAGAGCGTTCGGAGCGTCGTGCTCGACGCGGTGTACGGGTAGACGTCGGCCATGACGTCCAGTCCCTCGGCTCGCGCCGCGTCGATCAGCCCGAGGGCGTCGGCGACTTTGCCCCAGTTGGGCCGGCCCGCGGCCTTCACGTGGCTGATCTGCACCGGCAGGTCGCCCTCGCGCCCGATGTGGATCGCCTCCCGCACCGCGTCCAGGAGCGTCGCGCCCTCACCGCGGATGTGGCTCGCGTAGAAGCCGCGATGGCGTGCGGCGGTGGTCGCCAGGGCGACGAGCTCCTCGGTCGTGGCGTAGGAGCCGGGCGCGTAGATGAGCCCGGTCGAGAGCCCCCATGCGCCGTCCTCGATCCCGTCGGCGAGCAACGTCTGCATCCGGCCGAGCTCGGCCGGCGTCGGAACGCGCCGCGCGAAGCCCATCGCCGCGATCCGCAGGGTGCCGTGACCGATGAGCTGGATCACGTTGAGCGCCGTGCCGCTGGCGTCGAATGCGCGGAGGTAGTCGCCGACCGAGCGCCAGCGGAAGTCCATGCCCGCCGGCACGTGGAGCGCGAATCCCCGCAGGTCCGCCAGGAACTCGTCGGACACGGGCGCGGGCGAGAATCCACAGTTGCCGACCACCTCGGTGGTCACGCCCTGCCGCACCTTCGACTCCGCGCGGCGGTTCTCCCAGAGACGCCAGTCCGAGTGCGAGTGCATGTCGATGAAGCCCGGCGCCAGGACCTTGCCCGACGCGTGCAGGTTCCGGCCCGCTGGCTCGCGGTGAAGGTCGCCGATCGCCGTGATGCGGTCGTCCATGATGCCGACGTCCGTGCGGGAGCCCGGCCGGCCGGTGCCGTCGATGACCTGCGCGCCCTCGATCTTGAGGTCAAGCACGAGTTGGCGAGCTAGACACGCGGCGCCTGGGAAAAGCCGAGCACGCGCTCGCACCAGGCGGCCACGCCGAGGAGTCGGGCCGACGCCCCGGCGGCCTGGACGAGCTGGATCGCGTGGGGAAGTCCCGACGAAGCGACGCCGCTCGGCAGCGTGATCGCGGGAACACCGGCGTTGCTCCACGGCGCGCAGAGCGAGCCGTCGCCCGTCGAGCCGAGCCCGGCCGGCGCCGGCGCCGGGGCCGTGGGACACAGCAGAGCGTCGTGCGCCGCGAGGAGGGGCATCACGTCCTCGCGGAAGGCGAGGCGGGTCCGGTTCGCGCCGACGTAGGCCGTCGCCGACAGACGGAGCCCGGCCTCCACGAGGCTTCGCATCTCCGGGCCGTAGTCGTCGGCGTGCTTGCCGTACCAGGGCTCGTGATAGGCCGCGGCCTCGGCCTCCAGTACCGTCAGGCCCGCCGCGGGGAGATCGCGAAACGAGGCGGGTAGCTCGATCTTCGACACCGTGGCGCCGGCGCGCGCGAACGCGTCGGCTGCCGCCTCGATGTGAGCCGCCACCTCGCGCGAGGCGCGGACCAGGAGCTCGGGAGCGAGCGCAAGGCGGGGTGCGCTCACCGCCGGTAGTTGAAGGTCCTTCCCCGAGAGCACCGACATCGCCAGGGCGGCGTCGGCGACGGACCGGGCGAGGACGCCGACGTGATCGAGCGACCACGCGAGCGGGATGACGCCGGCCACCGGCACCAGGCCGTGCGTGCCCTTGAAGCCCACGACGCCGCAATAGGCCGCGGGGCGCAACACGGAGCCGACCGTCTGGGAGCCGAGCGCCAGCGGCGCCATCCGCGCGGCGAGGGCAGCCGCCGATCCGGCCGACGAGCCTCCAGGCGTGTGCCCGTGGTTCCACGGATTCCGCGTCGGCGCCGGGTCGCGATACGCGAACTCCGTGGTCACGGTCTTGCCGAGGACGATGGCGCCGGCGGCGCGCAGCCGCGCCACCGCCGCGGCGTCCACGGTGGGCCGGGTGTGGGCGAAGGGTCTGGCGCCGCCGGTGGTCGGCATGCCCGCGACGTCGAAGATGTCCTTCACGCCGATCGGGACGCCGTGCAACGGGCCACGGAGCCGTCCCGCGCGCGCCTCCGATTCACGCTCGCGCGCCGTCGCGAGCGCTCCGCTCCCGTCCACGTGCGACCACGCCCGGAGATCGCCGTCGAGCGCGCGGATCCGAGCCAGGCACGCGTCCACCAGCTCGACGGGGCTCAGGGTGCCGGCGTGGATCGCCTCGGCCGCCTGCCGGAGGCCGAGGGCCGAGAGCTCAGCGGATCGCATCGAGAACCTCCGCGACGACCTCGAAGCGCCCGAACGAGGGCATCAGGTAGGCGCCCGCGTAGCGCAACCGCACGGCCCGGACCAGCTCCTGCGCCATCTCGATCCCGACGCGGAGCGCCCCGTCTCCGGCCTCGCGGAGCCGGCGGCGGACCGGCTCGGGAATCGTGATACCCGGCACCTCGTTGTGGAGGAACTCCGCGTGCCGGGCGCTGTGGAGCGGGAGGATACCGACCAGGACCGGAACGGGCGAGCCGCCGGCCCGCTCGAGAAAGCGCTCGAGCAGCGCGAGGTCGTACACCGGCTGTGTCTGCACCCAGCGCGCGCCCGCCTGCACCTTCCGGTGGAAGCGATCGATCTCCCGCGCCACGTCCTCGGCCGCCGGGTTCAGCGCGGCGCCCACGTAGAAGGACGTCGGCTCCCCGATGCTGCTTCCCGTCGCGTCCTGTCCCTCGTTCATCCGGCGGACGATCTCGATGAGTCCGACGCCGTCGACGTCGAAGACCGCGGTGGCATTGGCGTAGTCACCGGCGCGCGGCGGGTCGCCGGTCATCGCCAGGATGTTGCGCACGTCGAGCGCGTGGGCGCCGAGAAGATCGCCCTGGATGCCCATGAGGTTCCGGTCGCGACAGGTGAAGTGCATGTTGATGTCGAGCCCCGTCGCGTCCCGCACGAGGAGCGCCGTCGGGAGCACCGCCATGCGGACCCGCCCGAGGGAACCATCGTTGATGTCGACGATGTCGACACCCCGCTCCCGCAGGAGCTTGGCGCCCTGGACGAGCTTCTCGGCCGTATGGCCGCGCGGCGGATCGAGCTCCACCGTGACGAGGAACTCCCCGGCCGCGAGCTTGCGCCCGAGCAGCGTCGGCGGACGGGCCACGTGAAGCCCGGGCGAGGCACCCACCGCCACCGGACTGACCGTGACCATTGCACGGCGGGTCTCCGGCCGGGCCGGCCGCCTCCGGTCGAGCACCTCGCGCATCGCGGCGATGTGCTGGGGCGTGGTCCCGCAGCAGCCGCCCACGAGGCGGGCGCCGGCGTCCACCATCCGCCCGGCGTACTCCGCCATGTAGGCGGGCGACGAGAGATAGATGAGGCGCTCGCCGATCCGGCTGGGCAGTCCGGCGTTGGGCTGGATGACGAGCGGCAGGTTCCCGGCTTCGGCCTGCATCTGCTCGAGCACCTCGTAGAGGGTGCTCGAGCCGACCGAGCAGTTCGCGCCCAGCGCCTGGACCGGGAGCGCGCGCAGGGTGCGCGCGACCTCGCTGGCCGGGCGGCCCGTGAACGTGACGCCATCGTCCGTGAACGCCACCTGCGCGACGATCGGCACGTCGGTGATCGCGCGGATGGCCGCGACCGCGAGCGCCACCTCCTCCAGGTCGGAGAACGTCTCGACGACGATCCCGTCGACGCCGCCCTCGAGCAGCGCCTCGGCCTGCTCGCGAAACGCCGCCCGCGCCTCGTCGGCGGTCACCGTCCCGAGCGGGGCCAGGTATTTCCCGAGCGGCCCGATGGAGCCGAGCACGAAGACGTCGCGGCCCGAGCTCTCGCGCACGTCGCGGGCGAGCGCGACCCCCCGGCGGTTGATCTCGCGCACCTGCCCGTCCAGACCGTGCACGGCGAGCTTGAAGCGGTTCGCGCCGAAGGTGTTGGTCTCGATGCAATCGGCCCCCGCGGCAATGTAGTCGGCGTGGATCGACTGGACCACCCGCGGGTTGCTCAGGTTGAGGACGTCGAAGCATGCGTCGAGCGAGACGCCGCGCGCGTACAGCAGCGTGCCCATGGCGCCGTCGCACAGCAGGGGCCCCGCGTCGAGGCGACGGCTAAGCTCGTACGGCATGCGCCTCTCGCAGCGCGGCCAGGACGCGCGCGACGACCTGGTCGGCGCCGAGCCCGGTGGTGTCGACCGTGATGTGCGCCCGCCGGTAGTACGGCTGGCGCGATCGATAGAGCTCCTCGATCTCCGCGATCGAGCGCCCGTCGAGCATGGGCCGGTCGCCGATCCGGCTCGCGCGCGCGTGCAGCTCGCGCACGTCGCCGTCGAGCCACACGACGGTGCCCAGCTCGCGCAAGAGCTCCATCCGGCCTTCGCGACACGGCATCCCGCCGCCGGTGGCGATGACCTCGCCGGACTTCAGCTTGAGGGCCTCGACCGCTTCGCTCTCGAGCTCGCGGAAGCGCGGCTCGCCCACTTCGCGGAAGATCTCGGGGATCGAGCGGCCCTCGCGGGCGACGATCATGTCGTCGGTCTCGACGAAGCAGCGCCCGAGGCGGCGGGCGAGCAGACGCCCACAGATCGATTTTCCGGCACCCATGAATCCCACGAGCACGATGTTATCCCGCCGCATTCCCGCATCGTATCAGATCACGTGCCGCTAGCCGCGTGCCGGCACGGGGCTAGCGGCGCACGGTTTTACGGGCGGGCGTGCGGCGGTAGGCGCAGTCGGGCATCCAGCACCGCGCGCACTGGCTGAAATAGTGATCGACCTTCGCCCCGGCTCCGGCCGCGGCCAGCAGCGAGATGGACTTCACCGGGACCATGAAGCAGGCCTCGTTGAGGCTGACGCCGATCGCGTCGCCGGGACACATGGCGAACAGCGACGTCTGCTGGCTCACGTCCCAGCGTCCGTACCCGGGGCTCACCCGGTTCGTGACCGGCAGACCGAGGGGGATCGCCTCCTGACAGAGCAGATCGTTGACGTACTCGGCCAGGCTCTCGACCGCTCCCGAGCCGACGCTGTCGAGCATCGCGGCGAGCGGGAGCTCGCGCGCCGCCCACAGCTCGGCGACGCGCCGCTCGAGCCCGTCGCCGATCGTGCAGACGGCGGCCGCCACCCATTCGACGGGACCCCACAGCCGGCCGACGTCGGGGATCGTCAGCGTCACGCCGCCGGCTTCGATCGTGTCGGCATCCCGGCGCGTGACCGCCAGCCAGCGCACGACGGCGCGCGGCGTGATGAGGCCGCGGCCGAGCGCCAGCGCTTCGTCGAAGAGCGCCAGGACCTCCGGACCGGGAGTGTCGACGGACTTCTTGTACCCCTGGAAGCGCAGCACCTCGTCGGGGTCGATGGCCAGCGGGAGGGTCGTGAGAACGCGCGGCGCGGTGGAAAGCGGTGCCGACACTACGGGTGCTTCTGGCGCCCCCGGACGAGCTCGGCGATGCGGCGGATGTGCTCGGGGTTGGAGCCGCAGCAGGCGCCCACGATATTGCACCCGGCGTCCAGGAGCGCGGGATACTCGCGCGCCATCTCGTCGGGTCCGAGCTCGTACGTCACGGCGTCACCCGTGGTGATGGGGAGTCCGGCGTTCGGATAGGCGACGAGCGGCGCGTCGGTGACCTGCCGCATCTCCCGGATGATCACGATGGCGCGGTCCGGGCCGCGGCCGCAATTCATACCGATCACGTCGGCGCCGGCGGCGAGGAGGTTCTTCGCGACCTCCGCCGGGCTCTCGCCCCACATGGTGCGGTCGCGGTCGTGGATCTCCTCGTACTGGAAGAACATGGTGGCCATCACCGGCAGGTCGGCCACGGCCTTGCAAGCGCGGATCGCCGCCGTGCATTCCTGCGGGAACATCATGGTCTCGACCGCGAAGAGGTCGACGCCACCCTCGGCGAGCGCCTCCGCCTGCTCGCGAAACGTCTCCACGTACTCGTCGTCGGTGACGCCCTCGTCGAGCGCGTAGTCGACCGGCAGGCGGCTGGTCGGCCCGATCGATCCGGCGATGTACCCGGACGGAGGCGCGGCCGCCCGCGCCAGCCAGGCACCTTTCTGATTGAGATCGCGCGTGCGGTCGCCGATCTTGTACTCGTTGAGCTTGAGGCGCGTTCCGCCGAACGTGTTCGTCTCCACGATCTGGCTGCCGGCGTCGAAGTACCCCTGGTGGATTCCCCGGACCACGTCGGCATGGCTGTCGTTCCAGAGCTCGGGACAGGCGCCGTTGGCGAGGCCGGCGGCGAACAGCATGGTCCCGTAGCCGCCATCGAACACGAGCGGCTCGCCGGAGCGCACCCGGTCGACGACTTCCCAGCCTCGACTCTTCACGGCGCGACCCCGGCCAGCGCCGCCACCAGCGCCTTGGCCTTGACGACGGCCAGCGTGGAATCCCTGGCGTACCCGTCGGCGCCGATCTCGTCCGCGAACGCCTGGCTCACCGGCGCGCCCCCGACCATGACCTTCACGCGCTCGCGGAGCCCGGCCTTGATCAGCGCGTCGATCGTGCGCTTCATCGCGGGCATGGTGGTGGTCATCAGGGCCGAGATGCCGACGAGGTTCGCGCTGTGCTCGCCGACGGCCGCGACGAACACCTCCGGCGCCACGTCACGGCCGAGGTTCACGACCTTGAAGCCGGCGCCTTCGAGCATCATCGCGACCAGATTCTTGCCGATGTCGTGCAGGTCACCCTGTGCGGTGCCGATGACGACGATGCCGAGAT
>Ga0137403_10007240_pt1 | contig 12548 bp, 13 predicted proteins | sample CZOMad2_1_16fung_FD_122057 | JGI IMG/M metagenome (GOLD analysis project Ga0137403, IMG submission 122057) | Vadose zone soil fungal communities from Angelo Coast Range Reserve, California, USA - CZOMad2_1_16fungal (Hybrid Assembly) | ecosystem: Environmental > Terrestrial > Soil > Vadose zone...
AACTTCATGCGATGCTCGAGATAGGTGCAGCCGTCGCGGCTCGCGGCGATGCGGATACCCACATCGTCATCGAGCTGGCGACGGACGAACCCTTGAGCAACCTCGAGCAACCGGCCCACGATAACGCGCTCCAGCATCACGCCGTCCTTGCGGGCGAGGCGCCGCGCGAGAACGCGGGCCCGGGCAGGATCGAGGGCCAATGCCAGGAACTGGCGCCGGATCTCAGGATGGGGCCGGCGCTTGCTCTTGGTCTCGCCGTCCCGCTCCGCCTTGGCGCAGGTGGGCAGGTCGTTCCGGTGCAGCTTGAGGAACTTGGTCATCGGCGCGTAGACGTCCATCCGGCCCGGGGCCGGGGGACGCCGCCGGCCGGCGACGAGGTCAGAGATGTAGATCTCAGACACCTGAACCGCATCCGCCAGCTCGCGCGGGCTGCGCTTCAGCTCGCGCAACCGGCGCCGTACGAGTTCTCCAACCTTGACGGGGCGCTTCAGGGGGAGGGCTGCCGCCATGTAAGGCTCCTTGGTTGCCGTTTTGGGGGTCGCGCAATGTAGCTAAATGCAGGCCAAAACGGTAGTTCTGCAGGCCAGCGATTGTGGAGGCCTTGCCGAGTGGCGTAGTATCGTGATACAATTGTATCACACTATGGATACACTCGTGACGCGCCTCTGGCGCGCACTCACTGCTCCCCGCAATTCCGTCCCGGTCCCTCCCGGCGGCGTTCGTGTCCTGCCGGCCTATGCTGCGCTCGCGCGCTACCACATGAGCAGCATCGAGCTCGATGGGCGACTGCGCATGTTCGTATCGCAGCTCGCCGCCGAGCGCAGTCATTGCCGCTGGTGCGTCGAACGCGGCCGGCATCTCTGGCGCGAGGCACAACTGCCGGTCGATGCGTTGCACGCGCTGCGGCAATACGAGACCAGCGCGCTGTTCTCGAATCGCGAGCGAGCGGCGCTGCGCTTCACCGACGCAGTGACCCGGTACAGTGAAGCCCATGGCGGGATGCCGTTGGAGCCGCTCATGCGCGCACGCCAACACTTGAGCGAGCCGGAAATTGCCGCCGTCACGGCCCTGGTCGCCGCGCAGCATTTCTTCAATCCGATCACCGGGGCCCTCGGCGCCGATGTGGCTCCGTGGGGTGCGCCGGTTGGCTCGTCGATCCGGAATCTCTGGCTGTGAAAGAAGGCCGCTGGTTGTTGCTGATTCATCAGCTTCCGCCGAAGCCCGACTACTTCCGCGTCAAGATTTGGCGACGCTTGCAGGGACTCGGCGCCGTCGCGATCAAGAATTCGGTCTACGCCCTGCCCTTCAGCGCCCAGGCGAGCGAAGACTTCCAGTGGCTCCGCAAGGAGATCACGGCCGGCGACGGAGAGGCGTCGGTGTGCCGGGCGACATTCGTCGATGGACTCACCGATCCACAGATCGAGGCGTTATTCCAGACGGCGCGGGATGCCGAATACGCGGATCTTACGCGCGCGGCGGAGCAGGTCGAGTCGACGGCCGAAATCGCGCGACTCGAGCGCCGGCTGCGCGACATCACGGCACTCGACCATTTTGGGGCCGGTGGACGCAAAACTGCGGAGGCGGCTATGGCCAAGCTGAAAACTCTCAAGACCGGCCGCGGAAAACGAGCGAAGGTCCCCAAGAAACAAACGTGGATCACGCGGCCCGACGTGCATGTCGACCGGATTGCGAGCGCCTGGCTGATCAAACGGTTCATCGATCCGAAAGCGCGCTTTGTGTTCGGCGATGCTCGAGAGGGAGCCGTCAGCTTCGACATGTTCGAGGGTGATTACACGCACGAGGGCGATCGCTGTACGTTCGAAACGCTGCTCCAGCGCTTCGGGCTCGAGCAAGATGGCGCGCTCCGCGCCATCGCCGAGATGGTGCACGACGTGGACATGAAAGATGGGAAGTTCGGTCGGGACGAGACGCCGGGATTCGACCGGTTGATCGCCGGGATCGTCAAGCGCCACGCGCGCGACGAGGCGCGCATCGAGCGCGGCGCTGAGCTGCTCAACGACCTTTACGAATCAGTGCAGCCGTCCCCCCCAGCGCGATGAGCGCAAAGCTGAACCACTGGATCGCATAGGACAGATGCGGGCCGTCATCGAACGTAGGTGCAGGCCAACGTCGCGGCAGTCCGCTGGTGGGATCCGGCGACTCGAGCTGAACGACGAATGGGAGAAAACCCGCCACAGCAACGTCGCCACGGCCGCGTGGTGGAATCAGCGCAATTCCGGTCACCGTCGCCGTGTCCGGCTCTCGGTAGAGCGTGTGATCGACGTGAAATGCGTCCGGCGAGGGCACCCAGCCGCGATCGACCAGCACCGCTGACCCGTCGGCCAACCGGAGCGGCGTGACGAGCGCTACGCCCGGCGTTCCTTGAAAACTTCGTCCGGGCCAGGTGCGCTCGGCGGCAAACTCGTAGACGCCCTGTGCCACCACGCGGCGCTGGCGAGCACTGTCCGCCGTGATGTCGCGACGCACCGGCAGCGGCGGCAACTCCAGGCGCGCCGCGAGCACGGCGTTGCGGGCGCGGCGCTGCGCGAGTCGGTTGAGCTGCCACTTCCCCATGAACACGCACCCCGTCGCCACCACCACCGCGACGACTGCGAGCGTTACGTCCCGGCGCTGCACAATGCCAACTTTTCGACGCGGGAGAGACGACGGATCGCGGCCTCGCGCTTCAGCGCGCTGCCACGATCGGACGCGACTTCCTGATAGGCGAGCACGACCGGGCGACGCGCCCGCGTGTAGGCGCTCGCCTTGCCGCGGCGATGCGACTCGAGGCGCTGCTGCAGGTCGTTGGTGATTCCGGTGTACAGCGAGCCGTCGCGGCAGCGGAGGAGATAGACGGTCCAGGACACGCCGCCGGCAGCCAAGCGCGTCAGGCCAGCTTTGCGTCCATCGTAATCTCGACGTTGCCCTGAATCGCCTTCGACAACGGACAGTTCTTCTTCGCCGTCTCTGCGACCTGCCGGAAGGTGGCCTCGTCGATGTCGGGAACCTTGCCCCTCACGTCCAGCGCGCTGCGCGTGACCTTGGGCGCCCCGTCCACCGTTTCGAGCGTGACCGCCGCCCGCGTTTCGATGCGGTCCGCGGGATGTCCTGCCTTCTCGAGAGCGGCCGAGAGCGCCATGCTAAAGCAGCCGGCGTGGGCGGCGGCGAGCAGCTCCTCCGGGTTCGACCCTTTCTTACCTTCGAAGCGCGTGCCGAAGCTGAACGAGCCACTGAATTGCCCGCTCTGCGCTTTGAAGCTGCCTTTGCCGTCTTTGAGCTTGCCTTCCCAAACCGCGACAGCGTTGCTGGTCGCCATGATCGACTGCTCCGGGGGTTACGGGGGAACGGGGAATCTGGCGAGACACGCGGCGGTTCGCTACGCTTCGAGACCTCTACGGAGCGCACCTGATGGCGACCAAAAAGAAGCCGGCGGCTAAGAAGGGGGCGACCGCCCGCCCCGGCGCCAGGCGGCAGCCTGAAACGCTGCGCCTGCGCGACATCACACCCACGTTCACCGCGACCGATCTCCAAAGAAGCATTGCCTTTTATCGTGACGTGCTCGGCTTCGTCGTGGGCGAGGAGTGGCGCGAAAACGGCACGCTGGAGGGCTGCGAGATGCTCGCCGGGTCGGTGAGGTTCTACCTCAATCAGGACGATTTCGCCAAGGGTCGGGATCGCACGAAGGGGATCGGTTCGCGGCTGCGCTGCACCACGGCGCAAGACCTCGACCGGTTCGCCGCCGAGGTCAAGGCACGCGGCGGCGCGCTCGACCAGGAACCGATGGACATGCCGTGGGGTGAGCGTCAGTTCATGATCACCGATCCGGACGGCTTTAAGCTGACGTTCGTTCAGGTGCGTTGACGCTCTCGCCTGCGGCGCGAGACGTTCTGCAGGCCGTGGCAGCGACGCTCGTCGTCGACGGGGCTCCAGACCTGGGCGAGCGCGTCGCCCGAAAGATCGCGTCGCTGCCGCGCGCGGCCGACCGCGCCGAGCTCGATCTCCTCCTCCGCCTGCTCGACACCAGCATCGTGAACCTGCTGGCCAGCGGCATCCCACGACCATTCACGCGCATGTCACCCGCGCAGCGCGAACGGTGCCTGCGCGGCTGGGCGACGAGCCGCCTGCCGCAGCGTCGCAAGGCATTTCAAGCGTTGAAGCGGCTGACGACGGTCACGCATTACACGACACCCGGAGCGGCGCGCGCCATCGGATATCCCGGCCCGCTGGGTCCTCCACCAGCCACACCGAAGCCGATCCGTCCTGTCGCCATTACGGCGGACACCACGCTCAGCTGTGACGTAGTCGTCGTCGGCTCTGGCGCCGGTGGTGGCGTGGTCGCGGCCGAGCTGGCCGCTGCCGGGAAGGACGTCATCGTGCTGGAGAAGGGCGGGTATCGCAACGAGGCGGACTTCACGCACCAGGAGGGGGACGCGCTCGAAACGATGTACGATGCCGGCGGCGTGCTCGCCACGAGCGATCTGGGATTGGTCGTGCTGCAAGGCGCGACACTCGGCGGCGGCACCGTGATCAACTACACGACGAGCTTCCCGACGCCGGAAACGGTTCGGCGGGAGTGGGCGCGAGAACACGATCTGCCGCATTTCGAGAGTGCGGAATACATCCGCTCGCTCGAGGCCGTCGCCAGTCGGCTCGGCGTGAATACCGACCATGCGAAACCCTCGAGCCGCGACCAGGTGCTCATCAGGGGGCTCGAGCAAATGAAATGGCATCACGGGTTGCTGCCGCGCGATGTGCGCCACTGCCCTCAGGATGATGAATGCGGCTACTGCGGGATGGGATGCCGCCGTGGCGCGAAACAATCGACGTTGATCACCTACCTGCGGGATGCCGCACAGCGGGGCGCGCGCATCGTCGTGAATTGCGATGTGCGCCGGGTCGTGATCGAACGCGGGGCGGCAACGGGCATCGAGGCGCGGGTCGGACCACGCGCGTTGAGTGTCCGCGCGAAGGCGGTCGTCGTGGCCGGAGGGTCCGTGCACTCGCCGGCGTTGCTGCTGCGCTCGGGCGTCACGCTTCCCGCCCTCGGCCAGCATCTCGCGCTGCATCCCGCGACCGCAGTCCTCGCCGACATGGAGCGAGACGTGCGGCCCTGGACGGGGACGGTCCAGGCTCATTATTCCGATCAATTCGCCGATCTCGATTCGGGCTATGGGTTCAAGTTCGAGACCGCCCCGGTCCATCCCTCGCTGCAGGCGCTTGCGGCCCCTTGGGAGTCGGCGGCCGGACACCGCGCGCGCATGGCTCGGCTGCCGCAGACCGCGCTCGTCGGCATCTTGTTGCGCGATCGCTTCGGCGGGCGTGTGCGCCTGGACCGCGATGGGGTCGCGGTGGTCGATTACCGGCTATCGCGCTACGATCGCGTCCATCTCCGGCGCGCCATCACGGCAGCGGCGGAGCTGCTCGAAGCCGCGGGCGCGCGCGACATCTGGCTCCCGCTCGCGCGCGACGTGAGCTATCGGCCGGGACCCAAGGACGCGCGCCAGGACTGGCTCAGGCGGGTCGACGCGGCGGGCTGGGGACCGAACCAGATTCTGCTCGTCACCTTCCATCAGATGGCGTCGTGCCGGATGGGCGCGAGCGCGCGCACGTCGGTGGTCGACGCCGAACATCGCGTGTGGGGTATACGAGGCCTGTACGTCGCCGATGCGAGCGTCTTTCCAAGCGCCTCGGGCGTGAATCCGATGCTGACCGTGATGGCGATTGCGCACCGCGCCGCGGCGATCATTGCAAGCTAGGAGAATGAATGTTCGTGTTGCTTAGCGTCACAATGCTGACGGTGCAGCAGTCGGTCGCGGATTCCTCAGCGTTCCGCGCTCTGCCGGTGTCTGCACCGACGCCGGTGCGCAGTGCCGCGGGAGCGCCGGGACGGGGCTACTGGCAGCAGCGCGCCGACTACACGCTCGAAGCGACGCTCGACACAGCGACGAACGTCCTGCGCGGCAGCGGGCGCATCTACTACGTCAACCGCTCGACTGATGTGCTCGATCACGTGTGGGTGCAGCTCGACCAGAACCTGTTCGCGCCCGGCTCGATCTCGGCAGTGCTGAATCAGCCGCCGCTGCGGTTCGCCGGCGGGGTGGTCTTCGACTTCAGCGGGAAGGGATTCGTCGGCGGGATCACGGTGGATCGCTTTGCGACGGCGGGCCGGCCGCTCACGACGAAGGTGTTCGGCACGATGATGCGGGTCGAGCTGCCCCGGCCGCTCGCGCCCAATCTCAGCATCACGTTCGACATCGCGTGGCACTTCCCGATTCCGCCCTATGGCGGCGGCCGCATGGGGCGCGTGGGCTCGCGCTTTTACGAGCTCGGCCAGTGGTACCCGCGCGTGGCCGTGTACGACGACGTGCACGGCTGGAACACACTACCCTTCCTGGGCGCGGGCGAGTTCTATCTGGAATTCGGCGATTTCGACATCAGTCTCACGGTCCCCGCCGGATTCCAGGTCGCGGCGACAGGCGCGCTCGCCAACCCGACCGCGATTCGCACGCCGCAGGAGCGCGCTCGGCTGGCGGGTGCATTCACGTCTCCGGGACAAGTCGTGCAGGTCATCACGCGGCAGGAAGCGATCGCCAGCGCCGCGCGTCCGGTCCCCGGCACACGGACGTGGCGCTTCACCGCGAGCAACGTCCGCGATTTCGCCTGGGCCGCGGGTTCGGGCCTGCGCTGGGACGCGAGCACGTGGGACGGGATCCTGATTCAGACGTTCTATCATCCCGACGCCGCGCCGTGGGAAGAAGCGAACACCATGCTGCGGTTCGCGCTCAGGCATTTCTCCGGCGCGCTGGGCCAGTATCCGTGGCCGCAGATCTCGGCGGTGGAGGGCTTGGTCGAGGGAATGGAGTACCCGATGGTGATCTACTGTCCCTCGCTTCAGAAGCGCGAAGACCAGTATTGGGTGCTCATGCACGAGCTCGGCCATCAGTGGTTTCCGATGCAGGTCGGCTCGGATGAGCGGCGCTATCCGTGGATGGACGAAGGCTTCAATACCTTCGCCGATTACGACGCCGCCGAGGCGTTCTTCAAAGGCACGGCGTACGGTGATACGGTGCGCCGCGAGCTCCTCAGCGCGTACGCCGCCACCGCGATCCCGGGCAGCGAGCAGCCGATGATCACCAAGCCCGACGAGGTACGGCAGCTGTACTGGACGGCGTACCAAAAGCCGGCGCTCATGCTTTCGATCTTGCGCGAAGCCGTCTTGGGCCGCGCGGAATTCGATCGCGCCTTTCGCGAATACACGCGGCGCTGGAAGGGAAAGCACCCGCAGCCGGCCGATTTCTTTCGGACGATCGGCACGCTCACGGGGCGCGACCTCGACTGGTTCTGGCGGAGCTGGATCTACACCACGGCGCGGTTGGATCAGGCCATGGACTCGGTCCGCGCCAGGGACGACTCGACCTTCCTTTATCTGTCGAACCGAGCGCAGATGGTCCTCCCGGTCACCCTGGAGCTGCGCTACGCCGACGGAACGACCGAAACGCGCAATCTGCCGGTGGAGATGTGGCTCCTCGGAAATCGTTTCACATATCGGACGGCGACCGGGAAGCGCCTGGTCAGCGCGGTGATCGATCCGCGCGCGATCTATCCCGATATCGCGCGGGACAACAATGGCTGGAAGCGTTAGTGGCAGGTCGATAAGGATCGGAATGCGGTAGGGGCGCAGCATGCTGCGCCCCTACGATTCCTGCCGCCCTGCCCTCTTACTTAATCGGCCGGTTCTCGTCGTCGATCAACTCGTCCACGGGATCCTGACCGCCTCCCGGGCCCCACCCTTTCTTGCCGGGATGGTCGGGGATCGAGATTCGGACCATTCCGACGTTGTTGGAATAATCCAACTCCTGCAAAGCGTGACACAATCCGGTCGCCGGATCCAGGAAGCGACATGGGTTGGACCGGGTTGGCGTATAGGGTGGGTTCACCTCGATCCGAATGACGTAGTCACCCGGCGGGATGACGGCTTGTCCATCGGCGCCGTCCAGCACGAAGTACTGCCCCCCCAACCACTTCACGTACGTATCGCCGTAGTTGACGCTGATTCCCTGATTTCCGGGGACCTCTGGGAGCCCCAGGGAGGGAACCGATGGCCGGCCGCAGGCGCGATAGTACCAGGGCTTGATGCCGCCGACGTTTGTGTTGTAGGGCGTGATGTCGATCATGCAGAAGCCACGTTTAGCGGCTTGCCAGGTCGTCGAGCCATCCGCCGACAGGAGCGAATACGTCGCGTAATTGCGAAAGTGGTAATGACGGTGGCACGCGTTGTTCTCGTATAACCCGTCCGAGTCACTCCCGTCACCATCACCGTTCGGGTCCCAGTGCCGATTGGGATCGCCAAGGTTCACGTCGGCAGTGCCGATATTCGGTGTGGTAACGGTGAACCGCAGCACACGGTGCTGCCCCGGGGGCACCCCGCCTTCTTCGAGCGTACAGAAGGACTCCTTGAGCTCCTGATCGTAGACAACCCAGGAGGTCGCGAGAGCTTTGGAGTCAACGATCAAATCGGGGAGTCCATCGACGTCCTGCGTGTGCGCGAACTGCGGGCCCGAGACGGCCGGCCGCTCCGCCGTTGTACACGCGCCCACCAGCAGGCCGCCCGCAAGGATTGGAGTCAGACGACGCATCGGAATGCTCCGGAGGAAGAGGCTAGGGAACGTGGAACACACTATGCGATGTCGCAAGTAGGAATAAACTCCAACCAACCTGCATAGAAATTCAGTGAATCCCGCCGCCTCCAAACTGTTTCACCAGATCACCCACCACCGCCTTCGCGTCGCCGAACAGCATCCAGGTGTTGTCGAGCATGTACAGCTCGTTGTCGATGCCGGCGAAGCCGGGGTTCTTACTACGCTTCACGGCGAGGACGGTCTTCGCTTTGTCGGCGTCGATGATCGGCATGCCGTAGATGGGCGTGCCTTTGTTGTAGCGCGCCGCGGGGTTGACCACGTCGTTGGCGCCGAGCACGAGCGCGACGTCGGTCTGCGGCATCTCGGGGTTGATCTCGTCCATCTCGACGAGCGCGGAGTACGGAATATTCGCCTCGGCGAGCAACACGTTCATGTGTCCCGGCATCCGGCCCGCTACCGGATGAATCGCGAACTTGACCGTGACACCGCGTTTGGTGAGCGCGTCGTACAGCTCGCGCACTTTGTGCTGCGCCTGCGCCACCGCCATCCCGTATCCCGGAATGATGACGACGGTGCGCGCCTGCTCGAGGAGCTGGGACGCCCCTTCGACAGTTTCCTGCTTCCACTCTTTCTGTTCACCAGCGGCGAGCGCCGGCTGCGCTTTCCCGAACGCGCCGAACAGGACGTTCGTAAACGAGCGATTCATCGCGCGGCACATGATGATCGAGAGGATCAACCCGCTCGAGCCGTCCAGTGCTCCGGCAGTGACGAGCAGCTTGTTGTTGAGCACGAAACCCATCGCGACCGCGGCGAGCCCGGCGTAGGCGTTCAGGATCGAAATGACCGTCGGCATGTCGGCGCCGCCGATCGGAATGATCAGCAACACCCCGAAGATGAGCGCGAGCGCGGCGATCCCGATGAACGCCTTCCCGCCCCATGCGGCGTCGGGATGCAGCACCAGCGCCACACCCAGCCCGATCGCGAGCACCAGGACCCCGAGGTTCACGAAATTCTGGCCGGGATAGGTCACGGGACGCTGCGGGATCCATTTGACTTCCTGCAGTTTGCCCGCGGCCATGAGGCTCCCCGTGAACGTGAGGAAGCCAAGGATGACTTCGATCACCAGCGCACTCATGCGGAACGGCGTCAGATGCGCGGCGCCTCCCGCTTCGCCGAGCCAGAGGAAGTACTCCGCAGTACCCACGAGACCTGCGGCGAGTCCGCCGAACGCATGCGAGAGCGCAGTCCGCTGCGGAACCGCGGTGAGCGGCACGCGCGAGAGCGGGATCCCGACCGCGAAGCCCAGGACTATGGCACCGACGATCCAGCCATGATGGATGATTTCGGGTTGGATCCACGTCGCGAGCACCGCGACGGTCATGCCGGTGACGCCGGCGATCACGCTGCGGCGCGCCGTCTTGGGATCGTTCATCCAATACAGCGCGAAGATGAACAGCGCCGTCGCGAGGACGGCGGAGAGCTCACCGATGAGATGCATCACTGCTTCTTGAACATCTTGAGCATGCGGTCCGTGATCATGAAGCCGCTGACGATGTTCGTCATCGAGGCGAACAGCGCGACCGCGCCAAGAATGCGGATCGTGAGGGGATGATCGGCGCCCGTCACCACGATCGATCCGACGACCGCGATCGCGGATATGGCGTTGGTGAGCGACATGAGCGGCGTGTACAGCAGCCGGGACACCCGGCGGATGACGCCGAGCCCGATGAACGTCGCCAGCACGAACACGAACAGCATCGATCCGAAGTCGGTCATGATTTGCGTACCTCGCCGGCGTGGGTCACGCAGGTGTCGCGGATGATTTGGTCTTCGAAGTCGAGACGCAGCTTGCCGTCCTGCACGATGTGGCCGAGGAATGCGGTCACGTTTTTCGCATACATCTGGCTCGCGTGAAGCGGCACGGTGCCGGCCAGGTTCAGCGGACCAAGAATGGAGACCCCGCTCCGGACGATCTCCGAGCCGGGCTGCGTCAGCTCGCAGTTGCCGCCCGTTTCGGCGGCGAGATCGACGATCACCGACCCCGGCTTCATCCCGTGCACCGCGGCCGCGGTTATGAGGATCGGCGCCTTCTTCCCCGGGATCGCCGCCGTCGAGATCACGATGTCGGCGTCTTTCGCGGCCCCCGCCAGAAACGCGAGCTCCTTGCGGTGCGTCTCCTCCGACAGCTCCTTGGCATAGCCGCCCGCGGTCTCGGCGTGCTCTTCAATCGCCATTTCGAGGAATACCGCGCCCAGGCTTTGGACCTGTTCCTTCACGGCAGGACGCACATCAAAGGCAGAGACGATCGCGCCGAGGCGGCGCGCCGTCGCGATCGCCTGCAGTCCCGCGACGCCGGCACCGAGCACGAGCACCCGCGCAGCCGGCAATGTGCCGGCCGCGGTCACGAGCATCGGGAACAGTCGCGGGGCTGTGGACGCCGCCAGCAGCACGGCTTTGTAGCCGGCCACGGTGGCCTGCGATGACAGCACATCCATCGGCTGGGCCCGCGTGATGCGCGGCAACAGTACGAGGCTGAAGGCGGTGAGCTTGCGCTGTGCGAGTTGTCGGACGTACTCGGGGGCCGGCTGGAAAAACGCGACCAGCGCGGAGCCTTCGCGGTAATTGCCGAGCTCCGCAGCCTGAGGAGACTGCACCTGAACCACGATGTCGGCCTGACTGAAGACTGATGACCGATCGCTGACTTGGGCACCGGCGGCACCGTAGGCATCGTCTGGAAAAAACGCGGCGACTCCCGCGCCGCGCTCGATGAGGACTTCGAAGCCGCCTTTGGTCAAGCGGCCGGCAGCGTCGGGCGTGAGGGCGACCCGCCGCTCGGTTGGAGCGATTTCCTTCGGCACACCGATGCGCATGGGCTCTATGATCCGCGCGGAAGCTGTGGTCGGGGGGGCTCGCGATGTTGTGCCAGCATCCGCTCGGCGAAGTCCACCCGCTCGGCCAGGTCGTTGAACTGCTGGCGTAACCCGTCGAACTGTTCTTCGAGCTCGGCCACGCGCTGCTCTGCGCGGCCGACGAGCCGGTGCTGGGTGAATTGCGATTCCGCGACGCTCCAGTTCCGCAACGGCAGATCGTCGCCGTCGCGGAACTCACCCGCCGCAATCAGCACGAGATCGTAGAGGTACCAGATCCCGCAGCCGCCGAACGTGAAGAGCATCGCGATCGCGGTGCGCGGCTTGTCCACATAAAAACGATGCAGTCCAAACACCCCGCCGAAGAATGACAGCAGCAACGCCACGCCGCGGGAGCGCTTGGAGACGTCGGGCTCCTGCGGAGCGTCATCGGCGTCGTCGCCGTAAACCTCGGGGAGCGTCATGCCCGATTCTACCGGCCCGATTCGGACGGGGCAAGCAAGAAACGGAGGGCGTGCTCGACATCCGGCGAGCCAAAATGGAAACCTGACGCGAGCAGTCGGGCCGGCAGGACGCGCTGGCCGCTCTGCACCATCGCCGCACCATCGGCGCCGAAGGCTATCCGCAGCGCGAACGCGGGAACGGTCACGACGGCCGGACGGCCGAGCACTTTTCCCAGGGTACGAGCGAACTCGCGGTTGGTGACAGGAACGGGCGCCGTCATGTTCACGGGGCCGACGAGATCGGCCTTCTCGAGCAGATGCAGGATGGCGTTGAGGACATCGGCGAGTGCGATCCAGCTCAAATACTGGTTGCCGCTTCCGACGGCCCCGCCGAGGCCGAGTCGGAACGCGGGCAGCATCTTGGCCAGCGCCCCTCCGGTGGGCGACAGGACCACACCCATGCGCATATTGACGACGTGGATTCTAGCGCGTGTGGCGGCCGCGGTCGCCGCCTCCCAATCGCGGGCCACGTGCGCCAGGAAATCCTCTCCGGGCGTACTGTCTTCGGTGACCGGTTCGTCGCCGCGGTCGCCGTAGTA
>Ga0137403_10007241_pt1 | contig 12548 bp, 7 predicted proteins | sample CZOMad2_1_16fung_FD_122057 | JGI IMG/M metagenome (GOLD analysis project Ga0137403, IMG submission 122057) | Vadose zone soil fungal communities from Angelo Coast Range Reserve, California, USA - CZOMad2_1_16fungal (Hybrid Assembly) | ecosystem: Environmental > Terrestrial > Soil > Vadose zone...
TAGAGGGTAAAGTCTCCCTGCTTCAAATCACGGATGGGGTTTCCCTTTTTGTCGCGGGCGACGACGTTGACGAGGACGAGTTCGGTGGAAACGTGGATTGTGGGGGTGCCTGGCTTTTCAGGCTCCTGCGCCGCAAAAGGCGACAAGGGCGAGAAAAGGGCCGCTGCGATGAGCATGGCGACTAGTTTTCGCGTTGATGGCATGGTCATTGGTTCTCAAAAACGAAAACGGGCCTGGACCGTGATGCGCCGCATGTTGCCGACGGAGGTGACTTCGCCGAAAGTGAGCGAATTTACGGCGGTGTTGATGGAAGCAAAGTTTACGTGATTGAAGACGTTATTCGCCGTAAAGCGGAGATCGAGGTTGCGGGATTCCTTGATGGGAATCGAGCGATTGATGCTCATGTTCAAGATTATGCTGCCCGGGCCCTCAATGGTGTTTCGTCCGGCGTCGCCGAAGGCGGAACCAACAGGATTTGCGCAGCTCGCTCCTGGAACGCAGAACGCGGCAGTGTTAAACCATTCGAGCGCGGATGGATTGGGAAGCGAGATCGGCTGGCCGGGCACGACGTTGGCGCGCTGCGAACCACTGACGCCGCGAGCGATATCCACGGAGCCGCCGAGTATGCTCGGCGTGAAATACAAGCCGGAGGCAACAGTGAAATCGCCGCTCCATTGCCAATTGGAAAGAATGCGGGCCAAGGCACCCTTTTGGGCAAAGCGGTGATTTTCGCCGAAGGGAAAATCGTAAATCCAGTTGCCGGTGAACTTGTGGGTCTGGTTGAAACCGGATAATCCGCGGTCCGCGGGAAGATCGAAAGGATTTTGCGCCACGATCACGCCGCTGCCGCCGATCGAAGAGGCGTCGTCCAGAGATTTCGAGAACACATATTGGGCGCCGAATCCGAGGTTTTTGGACATGCGCCTGCGGATGCGGACCGATGCGGCGTGGAGAATGGAGTCTCCTTCGGAGGATTCATAGATGAACGGCTGATTGCCGGTGACGAGCAAGGCGCGTTCGGAGTCGAGGCGCGTACCCTTGGCGCCGTTGTAGCCGACGTTCAGGACAACGTTGCCGCGGAATTCGTGCTGGATGTCGAGATTCCAGATCTGGACGTAGCCGAGAGCGTAATCGGGATTGACGGCGAAATTATTGGTTACGGTGGTTTGCGCGGCAGTGGGAAACCCGTTAACGAGGGTGAGCGGGGTTGGACCAGTGAGGCCGGTGACGTTTGTGGAGTTTGTTGCGGTGTTGGCGAAGGGCGGTTGAAACGCGAAATTTTGAATCATCGTGCCGTATTGGGCCAGATTGTAGTTGATGCCATAACCGGCGCGGACGACGGTTTTTTGAGCGGGCTTCCAGGCGATGCCGATGCGCGGAGCGAAATTGTTGCGGTCCGGATTAACGAGAGCGGGATTGGACGAGGTTAAGAGAGTGCCGGAACCTGTGGGCAGTACGGCGCCGGCGGGGACAACAGGAGCGGCGGTGCCAAAACCCTGCCCAACTTCCAGATTGGCGATGCGATCCTGAGCTTCGGTGTAGGGCCCGACATATTCGTAACGGAGGCCCAGGTTCAGCGAGAGGCTTGGAAGGATGCGCCAGTCGTCCTGGGCGAAGAAGTCGAAGGAGTTGGCGCGAAAATTGTAAGCGCTGGCGCCGAATTGAAGAGAGGTCTGCTGGGGAAAGCCGAGGAGGAAGTCGGCAAAATCGTAGCCGGTGTTGGCGATGGGTTGCGTGGTGCCGGAAGCGTATTGCGAAGTGGCAAAGCCGGTGAAGACGAAACTTCCTTCGGCGTTTCTGGCGGACTCGAAACTTTGGAGAATGCGGCGATAGTCTCCGCCAAAGCGCCAATTGTGCTTGCCGTGATTCCAGTTGAGGGTGTCGGAGATGGTGTAGGTTTGATCGAGTTCGCGGCGCGGAGTGGGATCGATGAGGCCGCCGAAGGAAGTGAAACTGATTCCGGGCAGGCCAAAGTCAAAGGGATTGTTGGAGATGCCGGTGATTCCCGCGCCGCCGGGGCCGGCGACATCAGTGGTGTTGGAATAGAGATTCGTTGTGGAGACGTGATTGTGGTTGTAATTCACACGAAGATTATTCGTGGCGCGATTCTTGCCGTAAACCCAACCGGCGCTGGCGTTCAGACCCTGCGTGCTGGTGCCGCCGGCGAGCGATGGGAATGGATTCACGATGTTCGTGGAGTTGCGCGACCAGTTGAAGCCGAAATTGATATTGTTTTGGCGGCGGCCGTTGCGCCCGCCTCCGCCTGGCCCAAGAACCATCGGGCCGGTGCTGGAACCGAAATTGTGGACCAGCCGCAGGATTATCGAGTCCGAGTTGCTGGCGTCGGAGGTAACGAAATGAAAGTTCTGGCCGGTGGAGGTCAACGGGATATTGGGGAGCGGAATAAATTGGAGGAGGGATTTCGCGGCGGGACTGAACGTCGAAGGGTCGATTGCGTTTGGCAGGCCGTTGAACTGATATTGCTGGCTGGTGGCCGGATTGAAAATTTCGACGGGAGCGCCATTGTTATAGACGGCGTTTGAGAAATTGCCGTTGCGTTCGTCGAGCGTTGGGACGGTGGAGAAAGCATCGTAGGGAGTATCGCCGCGGGAGCCATTCCAGCCGGCAAAGAAAAACCATTTGTTGCCGCCGTTGAAGAGCTTGGGAATATTCAAGGGACCGCCGACGTTTGCGCCAAAGTGCGACTGATTGTATTGCGACTTGGCGATGGGAAAACCGCTGAGCGAGAAGGGAGTGGCGTCGAGGGACGAGTTGTCGTCGGAGAAATAAAGCACGCCGTGGGGCTGATTTACGTTGAAGCCGCGGCCTCCCATGCGGCCAATCATGATTGGGCCACCCCCCATTCCTCCGCCTTGTCCGCCGGGACCACCGCCAAGACCGCCGAAGCCTTCCCGTTGCATGCGGTCGCGAAATTCCTGGATGCGATCCTGAAGATCCTGCTCGCTGCCACCGCCGAAATCCTGGGTGCGGCCTTGCGCGCCACTGATGCTGATGGATTCGGTGGGGCCTTCGGCGCCTGCGCCGTTCAGCGGCAGAGACGAGATGTCACCAAAGTTTTGCGGCGCTCCGGGCGCGCCGTTGCCACCGAGGCCGGCGTTGCCTCCGGCGAGAGAAGACAGCGCGCTATCGCGGGCGAGGCTTTGGAAGCCCCGGCCTGCGGCGATGCTGGCGTTATTGGATTTGTTGGATTGCTCCTGCTGGCGAGAAGCCAATATCAACTCGGCGTCGATTTTGCCTGACGGATTCGCGGGGTTGAGGACGACTTCCTGGGTGAAGAGAGAGAAACCCATGAATTCGATGCGAAGGACGTAGCGGCCCCGGACAATGCCAGTGAAGGTGAATTTGCCTTCAGCGTCGCTGACGGCGGAATATTTTTTCCCAGTCAGCGTATTGGAAGCGGTTACGGTGGCGCCGGGGAGAGGGGTTTTTCCGCTGCGGGCCGTGCCGGTGATTTCGTAGGTAGGCGGTGGAGCGCTTTGTGCTTCGGCTTGCGCTGGGCCTGGGGGAGCGGGGCTTGGTTGTGTCTGGGCGGGCGTGGAGTCTTGCGCGTGCAGGCGCAGGGCGAGGAGCAGCGCGAGCAGGGCAGGTGAGCATACGCCGCGAAGAATTGACTTCAACTAACGCTCCCTCGGTGAGCTATTGCTGCGGCGGATTGCCTGCAGGCGCTTTGGCAGACGGGTTGCCGGGCTGTCCGGCGCGGCCTTGGGCAAACTGTTGCATGCGCTCCCACTGTTCGGCAGAGAGGACAATCACGGTTTTTGGAACGAAGGCATTATTCTGCACGCCGCCGCGGACGACGATGTGGTCACCGGGTTGGATGTCCGCCATGGTGATGCTTTCGTGGCCTTTGTGGAGGGAGGTGTCTTCGTTGAGTTCGAGCGTTTGCGTGACGTTGTCCGCGCGCAACACGGTGAGTTTCGGCGCGTCGACGGATTTCACTACACCTGCAACGAAGTCCTTGCCCATTTCGCCGAATCCCGCCCCGCCTCCCGAGCCAACACTCATTACGACTGAGCCGGCGTTTGCGGAGCGACCGCTGAGGGATTGAGCGTTCACGGAGTGGTCTGGGTTTTCGTCGCCGCGAACCATCACGAAATCGCCAACCTTGAAGTCAGAAAGCTGGACGGGCTGGCGATCTTTGCGGTATTCGGTTTTGTCCGTGAGGTTAATTGTTATCGTGGAGCCGTCGGGCCGGGCCACCTGGAGGGAGTTGCCGTGAATGGCAGTGATCTTGCCGACGGTTCCGTGGCCATCCCTTGCGCCACCTCGCCCGGAATTGCGACCGCCGCCGGGAGGCGGACTCTGAACTTGATCCTGGGGTGCAGATGGCGGATCGGGAGTCTGCGCCGGGCTGGCAACTCCGATGGATAAAAATACAAAACTCAACAAGTAAAGATGCTTACGATTCATGATTATGGTTTCCTCGGTGAAACTGGTCGTTAATAAAGACGCAAGCCCGGCGGCCAAAGTAACGCGAACCAAACGCGTGGGGCGGGGGAACGGACTCTGCCTCAACCTTAAGTAATTCCGGAAAAGGGGGCGGAAAGTTCCCGGCGCGTACTGGCCGCAGCGAGCACAAAACACGTCTTGATTCCCAACTGTAGTTTAAACCGAGAGGCAGCCGCTGCGGATTCCTTTCTCGCCGCAACATGTTGATTAGGAAAACCTTACCGAGGGCCGATGGAATCAGGGTCGCAGATTTTCGACGGCAAGTGTTTTTACGCCGTTCGCGTCGAGCGTTCTGCCTTTTACCGCGATTCCGGGTACACCAATGAGATTGAGAATGTTTTCGGGAAGCGGAACACCGTTACGCGCGGTCAGGACAACATAGGCGACGCCGCCCTGGTCGGAAATGAAGAGCAGGGGGCTGCCGGCGGCCACGCAAAATTTTGCGCAGAAGGCGTGGTCGTAAGCGTGGGTGTGGGTTCCGAGAAAGCAATTGGCATCCGTGAGTTCGCCGCGGAGAGTAACGGGTTCACCACGCATCGGCTGGCCGGCGAGAAGATCCAAGTTCCCATCGCTGGCCATTTTTTTTGCCTTGAGCAGATCAGAGACGAGCCGCCGGACCTGAGCGTAGGGCATGCTGTTCAAGCCGTTGTTGTCTCCAAACTGGAACGCAGCCAATATCAGAACCGCCAGAAAACTGAGCAGTCCGATCAGGAATATTTTAGTTGGACGGGCTCTTTGCGGTATTGCCGGCATGGTTTAGCTCGCTGGCATTTTTTTGCGTGTTGCCGCCCGTGTAGCTGACCCGCCAGATGGAATTCGAGCCGTCATCGGTGACGAGCAACGAGCCATCCGGGGCCACGGTGATGCCGACGGGGCGTCCCCAGACGTGGCCGTTGTCTACTACAAACCCGGTGATGAAGTCCTCGTACTCGCCGCTGGCGCGGCCGGTCTGGTGCATGGGGACGCGAATCACTTCATAACCGGCGCGGACGGAGCGGTTCCAGGAGCCGTGTTCGGAGGCAAAGATATCGCCGCGATATTCCGCGGGAAATTGGGAGCCTTCATAGAAGGTGATTTCGAGAGAAGCATTGTGGGGCTGGAGGAGTACGTCAGGAACGATTGCCTTGTCTTTCAATTCGGGGTGCTTGCCGTTGTGGCGCGGATCCTGGTGGCCACCGATGTACCACCACGGCCAGCCATAGAAGCCTCCGTCCTGAACATGAGTAATGTAATCGGGGACAAGATTGTCTCCCAAGCCGTCGCGCTCGTTGACGGAACACCAGAGCTCGCCGGTTTTAGGATTGATGGCCAGGCCGCCGCCGGCATTTCGGATTCCGTAGGCGTATACGCGCATCTCCGAGCCGTCAGGATTGAACTGTAAAATATCGGCGCGGTTCTTTTCTTCGGGGGTCGTATCGGTGTCGTCGACATTCGAAGCCGAGCCGACGGCAACAAACATCTTTTTGCCGTCGGCGGTGAATTGCACATCGCGGGTCCAATGGCCGCCGGGGGGAAGATCGGCAATATGCCGGGCCGGGCCGGTGGCTTTCAGGTCTCCATTCTTATAGGGAAAGCGCACGACAGCGTCCGTGTTGCCGATGTAGATCCATTGCGGGTCATTTCCCGGCGGATAAAAGGCGATGCCGTAAGGACGGTTGAGCCCTTCAACGAAGACAGAAGTCTCCCGGGGCTTGCCATCGGCTGTGATGCCACGGAAGACCTTGATTTTGCCGCTGCTGCTTTCAGCCAAAAACAAATCGCCGTTGGGGGCGGTGCGGATCAAACGCGGATTGTCGAGTCCCTTTGCGTAGAGCTGGACGGTGAATCCGTCCGGCCCTTTCGGCCACGCATCATCGGGACGCGCCACCAGTTGAGGGCCATTGTTGGCCGAATCGGTAGCGTAAGGCGCGGGAAGGTCCTGGGCGGAAATTTTACGGGACTTTGCTGGCTGCTCGACACGAAAATCCGTGTAAGGGGGTTCGGGAAGCGGCGCGTTTGTTTTCACGGGAGTAAATTTCTCGGGCGGAGAGCCGGGCTTGCTGGTGTTCGCGGTGTTCTTTAGGGATTTAAGATAGGTGACGATTTGCCAGCGCTGCTCTTCGGGAAGGCTGCCCCAGGCGGGCATGCCGTTACCGACCGAGCCAGTGGTGATGAACCAGAAAACTTCGCCGTCGGGCACCGATTGCGTGGGCCCGTGGGAAAGGGAGGGAATGTTGCCGCTTCCCTGCCCCGTTGCGCCATGGCAGGCCGAGCAATTCGCAGCGTAAAGTTTTGCTCCGGCCACAACGGCCGCGTGCTGACCCGCGAGGGGATTCTTCTGGTGCATCGTGGAGGGGGGCGCGTTGTGATAGTGGGCATCCTGCGCCAGGGAAAAAGATGGGATGACACAAAGTGCAGCGGCGATAAGATACGAGCGGGTTCGGAAGCTCAAATTATCCTCCCATGGTTGTTGTCCGCGACCTTAGACAGCGAAAACAATTTTAAATGAAGCGCCGGTTGCGCTTCCACTTCGCTGGCCAATCCATGAATCGCATACCCTCTCTTTGCGACTAGAGCGCAACGCCCGGCACGGGACGCGATAACCCGAGCTTGCGCATCTTGCTGACCAATGTGGTTCGCTTGAGTCCCAAGCGAAGCGCGGCGCCGCGCGGTCCACCCAAAACCCAGTTTGTTTGGCGAAGGGTTTTCAGGATATGGCTGGACTCCGCCTCACGAAGTGTGACGGCGGGCATTGGTTCGGCACCCGCGGGAGTTTTCAGATCCCCGAGCGGGGCATTCAGGATTGACCCGGTGGTCAGGATGACCGCCCGTTCGATGAAGTTCTGGAGTTCCCGCACGTTTCCCGGCCAGGGATGTTGCTTCAATCTCTCCACTGTTGATTGCGGGATGGTGTCAATCGGCTTGTCCGTGCGGCGGGAATATTCTTTCAGGAAGTGATCCGCCAACAAAGGGATGTCTTCCGTGCGCTCGCGAAGGGCAGGAACCCGGATGGGAAACACGTTCAAGCGAAAAAAAAGGTCGCTGCGGAACTGCTGATCGGAGACCATCGCCGCCAAGTTGCGATTTGTGGCCGCGACAAGCCGAACGTTGACGCGTAGTGTTTGCGTGCCGCCGAGGCGCTCGAATTCCTGCTCCTGCAGAATGCGCAGGAGCTTTACCTGAAGCTCCAGAGGAATTTCGCCGACTTCGTCGAGAAAGAGGGTTCCCTGATCCGCGAGTTCGAAGCGCCCGAGCTTGCGGGCAATCGCCCCTGTGAAAGCGCCCCGTTCGTGGCCGAAAAGCTCGCTCTCGAGGAGTCCATGCGGAATAGCAGCACAATTGAATTTGATTAAAGCGCGATTCTTGCGCTGGCTGAGCTCGTGGACGGCGCGGGAAACGAGTTCCTTGCCAGTGCCGGTTTCTCCTTCGAGCAGAACAGTGGAATCGGTTGAGGCGACTGTGCGCACCTGTTTCTTCACGCGCTGGATCGCTTCACTTGAACCAATCATGCCCGCAAAAGCATCGGGGGCAACGGGCGCATTCGACGATCGCGAATGGAGGTTCGCGTCCTGAAATTCCGAGGCTGGATCAGCACCGCGAAACGCCTGGGACGGCTTTTCCTGCCAGGCTGCGGGAGCTGAAGGCTGGAATGAAATAGTTGCAGAAGCCATATTATTCTCCTCAAGAATCCGAATGCGATCCGGTGCGCGAATCTGCCCGGGTCCTGCACGAATGATCAACCGTCTCCGTCCGGGGAGGATAACCTCTTGCGACTCGTTTCCCGGGTCACCCATTCCCGGATATAGGGCGAACAGTTGTTCAACGAGACGCCGTCCATTTCACAGGCAACGAGAAACTCCACGGCTTCGCGGTCCAACAGGTTGACCTCGCGAAGATCGAGAACCACTTTGAACTCTTCCTGCCGGATGAGACTGTGAAGCTCACTGACGTGTTTAAATTGAAGTCGTCCGGAGAGCGCAAATTCCACAGTGCTTTCCCCAGTCTGGTGTCTCGAGATTTTCAGCATAGCCTCAATCAATTGTCCAAGGAGGATAGGGCAAGCCGGATTCCATTCCCAAGCGACTGATAATGCAATGGTTATGGGAGAGGGAGAACTTAAACGGTCACGAAACTTCGGGAATTTCCGAGAATTCGGGAGGGAAACCAGGGATATGACATGGGGACCATCAGGCCGTCTTGAATTTAGCTTTAGTGATGCCGAGGGTCTTGATTTTCGATTCTAACGTGGAGGCGGGAATGCCTAGCTTCGCAGCGGCACCGGAACTCCCTGATACGCGGCCGTTCGCTTCGGCCAGGGCAGCCTCGATCATCTCCCGTTCATGGTCAAGAATCCTTTTGTTAAGGGAAGTTTTGGGGCCGTTGGGGGCAGGCGGTTGCGCGACGAACCAGCTTTCGTCCACAGCAAAGACGCCAGACTCACTTAGGATCACAGACCGCTCGATCACGTTCTGGAGTTCGCGGATGTTGCCGGGCCAAGAGTAATTGCTTATGAGCTCTAACGAGCGCTTATCGATAGCGGTGATGTCCTTGGGCACTTTTTCGGAATAACGGTCGATGAAGTAATTGACGAGCAGAGGAATATCTTCGGAACGTTGGCGCAGCGGGGGAACGTCGATGGGAAAAACATTCAGGCGATAGAAAAGATCGGAGCGGAATGTGCCGGAGGCAACGGCTGCGAGAAGATCCCGGTTGGTAGCCGCGATAACGCGAACATCCGCGGAGATCGAGCGGCTGCTTCCGACGCGTTCGAACTCGTGTTCCTGAAGTACGCGCAGCAACGCAACCTGGGTTTCCGCGGGAAGCTCGCCGACTTCATCGAGAAAAAGGGTGCCGCCATCGGCGAGTTCGAAGCGGCCCAGGCGCCGCTGGAGGGCGCCCGTAAAGGCTCCTTTCTCATGGCCGAAGAGTTCCGATGCGATTAAAGAAGGGGGAATGGCGGCGCAGTTTACACTGACAAACGCGCGGCCGGATCGCTGCGAACGCTTATGAATGGCGCGCGCAACGAGTTCCTTGCCGGTGCCGGTTTCGCCAGTAATCAAAACCGTGGAATCGCTGGGAGCTACTTTGGCCACGCGCGACAACACTTCCTGAAGGGCGGGCGAGGTTCCGATGATTTCTTCAAACATCGAGGCCTGGTCCACTTCCTCGCGGAGAGCGAGATTTTCCTCGTAGAGTTTGTCTTTGAGATTTTTGATTTCTTCGAAAGCTTTCTGCAGCGCCGCCTGAGAACGGTCGCGTTCGATGGCAATCTGAGCGACGTGGGCGGCCCTTTCCATGAGTTCCAGATCCTCGTCGCCAGGTTCGCGTGGGACCGGATAGTACATGGCCAGTGTCCCGAGGACCTCATGCTCCTTGGAGATCAGCGGCTGGGACCAGCAGGCGCGCAGGCCAAGCGCCAACGCTGTTTCACGGTGAGCTGCCCACAAAGGATCGTTGGCAATGTCGGCGCAAATCACTTTTTGTTTCAGGAAGGCCGCGGTTCCACAGGAAGCAGCGCCTGGACCGATCGGAAGAGGACTGATGGCCGCAAGCCATTCCTTTGGCGCACGGTGTCCGGCAGCGTGCCAGAGTTGCGTGCCGCCGGGATCCATTAACGACACCGTGGAGATGAGGTTGTGGGCCTGCTCCTCTACGGCATCACACAAGGAAGCCAGGACTTCCCTGAGCTCCACGCCGGCCGCAATTTTTTCGAGCGTTCGCTTTTCCGCGGAGAGCAAGGCTTCGTCGCGTTTTTGCCTGGTGATGTCCATCCCGGTGCCGACCAGTTCTTCGACCTCACCAGCGGAATTCAGAACCGGGTGGCCGACGGTCTGGATGTACTTCATGGTTCCATCGGGAAGAATGATGCGAAATTCATGCTCGAAATCGCGTTTTTCCGCGAGCGCTTTGCCGAGGCGTTTCTGAAATTCCACTTGATCGTCGGGATGAATGCGCCGAAAAGCCTCGCTGTAGGCGGCCGGGCCGGTACCCGGTTCAAATCCGAAGATTCGAAAGTGCTCGTCGGACCAATAAACATTTTCCTGCCGAGCCACGTTCCAGGCCCAGCTTCCGGTGTGGCTCAAACGTTGGCCCTCGGCCAGATACGCCTCGCTGCGGCGGAGCGCTTCATCAGACTTCTTATGTTCTTCCCGCGCGCGGATGGTGGAGATTCCAAAGGCGAGATTTTCGGCCAGCTCCACGTACCGTTCAAATGTATTTTCATTGAATTGGCCGGTTTCCGCCGAGTATAGAGACAATACGCCGAAGGTTGTTACGGCGCTGGTCAAGGGCAGAGAGAGCGAGGAAGCGTAGCCATGGGCGAGCGCTTGTTCCCGCCAGGGAGCAAATTTTTGTTCCTCGCGAATGTTTTTCGCCCAGGCCGGCTTACCGGTCCGCAACGCCGTGCCGGAGGGGCCCTGACCGCGCTCGTTGTCTGCCCAGGTCGCAGAAACGGTAGCCAGGTAGCCGTTTTCCCGCCCGGCATGCGCGACCGGGAGAATTGATTTTTCGGGGTCGTTCCGCGGGTAGCCTATCCAGACCATCCGGAATCCGCCCACCTCGACAAGAATCCGGCAGATTGACTGCAGCAACCCATTTTCGTCCGTGGCACGGAGAAGGGCGAGGTTGCATTGATGGAGTGTTTGTCCCGTGTTGTCCATCGCATTCATTCTCCAGAGAGGCAGACTGAGCAGATATGCTTTTTTTCGTTTCGAATTTTTGGCACCAGAACCGCTCCCTTTCGCCCTTATGCCACCACCAGCGCTGCTCTCACGTCAATCTCGTGCATGGAAGTGACACCCACTCGAAATGCAAACGGGGTCTGGGGTTTTCTTTGGATGCGGGGAGTCCACATATCGGCTCGGTGTCGACACGCTGACGTGCCATAGCTCTCCTTTGGGCATCCGGTTGTCCCCGCTGCCGTTAACTTGTTTTATTTGAGAAGGATTCGGCCGTCCACAGAAAGGATCATCTGGCAGGAGAGGTGCTTTATGGATTACGGATAAATCTATGGGAACGAGCATCGAAGTGGAAGCCGGCCTTCGCAAAGCCTCAGGTTCAATCGATGAGCCGGGCAGCACGAGTTCGATCCGTGCAGGCTATGCCGACGGCCGACTATCGCGCGTTGCGGCTGAAACGATCGCGGCCCTGAAATCTTCCACCTGGTGGGCATTCCTGGTGGTGGTGCTGGCGATCGGTTGCGTCGCTTACGCCGATAACAGGGTGGAAGGCGTTTCGCTGGGCTACCTTTATATATTGCCGCTTTCTTTCAGTGCGATTCTGCTTCCGTCGCGCTTGACGTATCCACTTGTTGTTGTCTGCATTTTCTTTCATGACCTTTTTGGTCCGCCAATTCACCATCTTCAGGGACGCATCCTGCACAATCTCACGGCGCTCATCGGATTCATTTTCGTGGTGGCGATTCTGCAATGGTTTGTGGCACAGCGGAACGCCCTGAATGAATTGACCCGACATCAACGAGATGCACTTTTGAAAGAAGTGGAGTTGGCCGCGGAAGTTCAGCGGCTGTTTCTTCCGCGGAGCGACCCGGAGGTGGCTGGATTTGAAGTCGCCGGCGCGATGCACCCGGCTCGCGTGGTGGGAGGCGACTACTACGATTACATTGAGCGCCCAGATGGAAGAATGAGGCTGGTGATCGCGGACGTTTGTGGAAAAGGCGTGGCGGCGGCGCTGCTGATGTCGGCGACCGCGGCGGCAGTTCAGCTGGAGACCAACGAACCGCGAAAGTTGGGGGACGTTGCCAGACACTTGAACAAGGAACTGTATGCTCTGCAGGACGACGCGCGGTTTGTCACCGTGCTTCTTGGGGAACTGGAACCACGCTCGGGCCGACTGAAGTACATCAATTGTGGTCACAACCCGGCGCTGCTGCTTCGCGGTGATGGCGGCGAAACGATATGGCTGCATGCTTCTTGCACGCCTGTAGGAATGTCGCCAGAGATGGATTGTTCGCTGGAGGAAATTACGCTGGCTCCGGGAGACATCATGGTGTGGTACACGGACGGACTGACGGAAGCCAGCAATCGAGACGCGAATGAGTTTGGGACCGAACGATTGCTGGAGTCGGTGCGTGTGCATTC
>Ga0137403_10007242_pt1 | contig 12547 bp, 17 predicted proteins | sample CZOMad2_1_16fung_FD_122057 | JGI IMG/M metagenome (GOLD analysis project Ga0137403, IMG submission 122057) | Vadose zone soil fungal communities from Angelo Coast Range Reserve, California, USA - CZOMad2_1_16fungal (Hybrid Assembly) | ecosystem: Environmental > Terrestrial > Soil > Vadose zone...
CATCGCCGACCGCTAATGTCAAGACTTGGGAGCCGAACACTGTGCTCAGATCGCCTGCGTTGGCCGTACCCAGGCCTGCGTTGCTGGCCGTCACATTGATCGAAGTATCCAGCCCAACTATGCCGCTGCCGATTCCGGTAATCGTGAGAATGGCATGCACCGTCGGATCGACGCTCTCCAGATTGGCCTGATCAGCCTGGAAATCGACCACGCCCGTCTCGTTGTCTTCGATCGTAGCCGTGTGGCTGGTGTCCCCTTCGCTGACCTGGTTATTGAGTGAACTGGAAAGCGTGTTGGCGAACGTCAGGTTGACCGTCTCGTCCCCTTCCAACCGCCGGTCGTCGTTCACGTCCAGATTGGCGTTGCTGGAGTTGATCGCAGAACCATCGCCGACCGCGAATTTCTGGCGGTCCTCGACGGTCTTTATCGCGGCAAGTCGCACGAGGAGAAGACCTTGGCGAGCATCCTGCTCGCTTATCACCTGACTGGCCGCAAGGCCGTCGGATCAGCTGTGCTCGACGACTGGCTCGATCATCTCGTCGGGTGGGCGGAGATCGACTCGCTCTGTCAGCGCAAGATCCGTGCGCCGCTCGAGGACTGTGATCTATCGCTGTTTAATGAGCTCGCGGCCGGCGACATCCTGTTCTTCGACGGCTCGCACCGGGTGTTCATGAACTCGGACGTCACGGTGTTTTTCCTGGAGGTGATGCAGCGGCTCAAGCCCGGCGTGCTGGTTCACATCCACGACATCTTCCTGCCGGCGGACTACCCGCCGGACTGGAGCCAGTCGCTGTTCGCTGAGCAATACATGCTCGCCGCCATGCTGTTGTGCGGCGCGCCACCGTTCAAGGTGATCTTTCCAGGCTATTTCGTTTGCAGCGACACGGCGCTCAGTGTCAGGGCCCGCGCGCTTCTGGGCGCGCTCGGAATTCCCTTCGACTATCCCAATGCGGCGAGAACGCTGCCGAGCTCCTTCTGGCTCGAGATCACCAGCGCGCGAGCGTCACTATAGTCGCGGCGGGTAAGGATCGAGCCCATAGCTCCACGCCGGTTGCGCATCGCCGTGCTCATCGACGCGGCAAACTTCCGTATCCTCACCGCTCGCACCGAGCTTCTGCGCGGCATCGACCGCGAACAGCATGGCCTCCCGCTCGCTGATGTAGGGGCCATACTTTTCGCCCGCAAAGTTGATGAACCAGACGTCCTCCTGGCGCATCACCAGATAGCGAACGCGTTGCCGGTTGGAAACGAATGCTGGCGCTCGTGCGGACTCACCCGCTCGTGTCGACTCACCGAGCCAAAGTCGCAGCATGATGTCTCCCCATCTCTTTTCACTCAGGCGCGAAAGACCGCGCAACTGGCCTTCAACGCAGATACCTGTAACCCGTTCCGTCAATCGCGGCTTAATTTGCTTGTTACGATGTAAATAAGTCACTGCGATGGCTGGGGAACTTTATCAGCATCAGCCAACCATCGATGCGAATCTTGCGCTATTGCAGGCGTTCTCAATCAACAAGCCAGTGATTCGCCCGCGTGCTCGCAACAATGTGATTCAGTCGTGAACGCAGTCACGGTGGGGTGTGTGCGATTTCAAAAACACCACATCAGCGTCAAACGATCGTCGCACCCTTTCACTACCAAGCGCCCTCATGAGCAAATGGGCATAACGGGTGGATATAAGACATGAGGACAGCTACGGGTGCCGTAATGATCAAATGTCCGCAAACGGGCTACATCATTCAGACTGGGATCGTCGCTGATCGCGCGAGTTTTCGTGCAACGCCGGTGTTTTTCTCACGGACTTATTGCCCCTATTGCCGGACCGAGCATGAGTGGTTTGCGCAGCAAGCCTGGGTGTGCGAGGCTGAGTCGGAGGACGTCAATATCTCGTAGTATAAATACGATTTTGCTCACATAACCAGCCTCTAACCAGTTCCGTATGGCCACCGCCACCGACCTGCAGCGAATCGCACTCTCACTTGCGGGAACAACAGAGGCGCCGCATTTCGACCGCATCGCGTTCAAGGCGGCGCGCATCTACGCCACTCTCGCCTCGGATCGGCGCAGCGCCAATCTGAAGCTCTCGCCCGAGGAGCAGGAGTTCAAGTGCATGCTGGCGCCAGAGGCGTTCGCGCCCGTGCCGAACGCCTGGGGCAAGCAGGGCTGGACCACAGTCACGCTTGCCAAGATCAAGGTGGCTGAGCTGAAAAACGTGCTGGAAACGGCGTGGCGCCACGCCGTTCCAACGTCACGATCGAAAGTAAAATCCGCGCGACGGACGTAAGTCCGCTCAGAGCATGATCCCGAAAAGTGGAATCCGGTTTTCGGACAAGATCATGCTCAAACAAAAGTCAGGCGGTGTCGGCCGCCATCTTGGCGCTGACGATCTTGTCGGGGTTCTGCACCGGCTCGCCGCGCTTGATCTTGTCGACGTTGTCCATGCCCTCAGTCACACGACCCCACACGGTATATTGATTGTCGAGGAAGTTTGCGTCATCGAAGCAGATGAAGAACTGGCTGTCGCCGGAATCGGGATTCTGCGCGCGCGCCATGGAGACCGTGCCGCGCACATGCGGCTCCTTGTTGAACTCGGCTTTGAGCTTTTTGCCCGAGCCACCGGTGCCGGTGCCGTGCGGACAGCCGGTCTGCGCCATGAAGCCGTCGATGACGCGATGAAACACGATGCCGTCATAAAAGCCGTCGCGCACCAGCTCCTTGATGCGCGCGACATGGCCGGGCGCGAGCTCGGGTCGCATCTCAATGACCACCCGGCCCTTGGTGGTTTCGAGGATCATCGTGTTCTCTGGGTCGGTCATGGTTGCTCCCGGTTGTCGACAAAACGGATGGCGATCGGGCGGCCAGCAATGGCTCCGCCCAATCCGGTGGTGAACGGCATTGGCGTGCAGCGCTCGAGCGCCGCGATGATGGATTGGTGGTAGGCGTCCCGGACCTCGGGCGGCGTGTTGGGCGATGTAAAGGTCACGCGCGGCTCGCCGATGAGCTCGCCGGTGCGCTTGAAGCTCAAGCGAACCGACATCTGCATGCCGTGACGCGCCTCGGCTGCGGGCGGCGGCACCCAGCAGCCGCGCAGCGCCGCGAACATCGCGCTCAGCGTATTGAGCTTGTTGTCGTCGCTGCCGTCGTTCTGTCCGAGCGTCAGCTGCGCAACCCCCTCGGCCGGCGGGCTCTCGATGGTGAGGCGCAGGTCCTGGCCGATCGGGTACTCGATCTCGGGAATGCAGGGACGGCGCTGATGGAGGCTGCACACCGTCGGCGCGCATGGGCGCTTGTCGAACACGCTGCAGACCGCTGCCGCGGGCGTGGCTGATCCGGCGGTCATTGCCGCCGAGACCATCAGGATCGCTGCTGCCAGCCCGCGCATGACGTGTTGCCGTTGACCTGGAAGCGGGAACTGTTCAAACCCGCCCCGCTATTGAGAGATCGTGGCTTTTCGCACGAAATCAAGATTGGGGAAGTCCTTCGTAAGGTAGGCATTGCCTTCGCCCTGCATGCGGCCCTGGTTGGGTCCGCGCCCCGACGGGGCGCCTTCGCCGTAGTCGCTGTACAACTGATCGACCACGTTCATACCGCTGCTCACCTGCCCGAACGACGCAAAGCCCATACCGTCCAGGCGGCTGTTGTCGCCGAAGTTGATGAACACCTGCGTGGTGCGCGAGTTCGGACCGGAGGTCGCAAAGGTGATGAAGCCGCGCTTGTTGCTCTGCTTGACCGGATCGTCCTTGATCTGGGCGTTCCGCCAGGGCGTCGAGACCTGCGGGTTGCCGTTGATGCCGAACTGCACCATGAAGCCGCTGATCACCCGGAAGAAGCGGTTCTCGTCATAGAAGCCGTTCTTCACCAGATTGTAGAAACGATCGGCCCCGACCGGCGCCCATTCACGGCGCACGTCGATCACGAACACGCCCTTGCTGGTGTCGAAGCGGGCCTTGTAGGTCGCGGGCGCCTGCTCAGTCAGAGCGGCCGGATTGCCGAGGTTTCCCTGGGCGATGAGCGGCGTGGCCGTGAGGCCAAGCGTGAGCACCGCGGCGAGCGTCACAGCGGAAGGACGGATTGTCATGATGCACCCTGTCGAGGCTTGGAACTGAAAATCAGGCTTTGGCTTTGCCGGCGAACTTTGCTTTCAGGCGCGCCGCAACCGGCGGCGGCACGAACGCCGAAACATCGCCGCCCATGGAAGCGATCTGCCGCACCAGTGTGGCGGTGATCGGGCGAACGGCCGGCGCGGCGGGAACAAATACGGTCTGGACGTCGGGCGCCATGGTGGCGTTCATGCCGGCCATTTCCATCTCGTATTCGAAATCGGCTCCGCTACGCAGGCCGCGGATCAACAGGCTTGCGCCCTCGCGCTTGGCCGTCGCGACCACGAGATCGTCGAAGGTGATGCACTTGAGCTCGCAGCCTGCCGCGCGGGCAACCGGCGCGCAGGTCTCCTGCAGCATGGCGAGCCGCTCCTCGACCGCAAAGAGCGGCGTCTTGCCGGGATGGGTGCCGATGGCGAGCAGCAAGCGATCGGCCAGGCGGACGGCCTGGCGCACGACATCGACGTGGCCATTGGTGACGGGGTCGAACGAGCCCGGAAAGAGCGCTGTGCGCGGCATGATCGGGGTCTAACCCGGCCGTCCCCTGATCGCAAGTTCCGCCTCTCCGGTGGCCCCATCCACAGCCAAATTCCAACGGGATTTGAACCTTTTGCGGATCTGGTACGACTAAACCACAAAGGGCCAGCAAGGTCTAAACCACAAAGGGCCAGCAAGGTCCCAGGCGCAGGCAGGGGCTCTATCATGTTGATCAACAAAATCATTCCGGCCGTTGCAGCCGTCGCCATAGGAGCCGGCGCGGTGATGTCGTTGCCCGGCTTCAGCCCCGAGGCCGATGCCAGCACGCCGCCGAAGGTGGTCAAATCCGATCGTCTCGATCTGCGTCCAGTCGGAGCCGACTGCTCCCCGCAAGCCTGGCCCTACTACGAGGCGAATTGCCTGCGCGACCGCAGGCAGGTCTCCCGCCAGGCGAAGCCCGTCCGCCTGATCACCACCGACCGTATCGCAACGCGATAAGGGCGGAGCAGCCGGCCGAAACGGCAGGCTGCGGCAATTCCCAATCTTCAACCGCGCGGCACCCGTGCTACCATTCCAGGCCAGGGGCGATAACCTGTCCGCCTGGGATGGCCCATGATTCGACACGCCAAGATCTCGAAGATCTCCCGCCAGATTTGTCTAGCAGTGGCTGCAGCGCTGGCCTGCTCCCCCATCGCCGTGCAAGCCCAGCAGGCACCCACCGAACGCGACATCGCGATCTATGCCGGCCTGCACGCGGCCGCCGCCAATGGCGAGGTGGCCGAGATCGAAAAGCTCATCACTGACGGTGAGAACCCCAACATCCAGGATGCCAACAGCCGCACGCCACTCCTCGTCGCAGCGTTCCGCAAGCACTACGCGGCGGTCGAGGCACTGCTCAAGCGCGGCGCCAATGCCAATGCCCGCGACATGCAGGGCTTCGACATCCTGACGCTGGCAGCCGTCAACAATGACATGCAGCTGCTCAAGCTCGCGCTCGCCGGCGGGGCCGATCCACGCAAGGTTACTGGACCGCTGGATGGCACCGCGCTGATCTCGGCGGCGCATCTCGGCCACGCCGAGATCGTGCGGGCGCTGATCGACGCCAAGGCCCCGCTCGATCACGTCAACCGCATGGGCTGGACCGCGCTGATCATCGCCGTGATGCTCGGCAATAACAGCAAGGGTCACATCGAGACCGTCGATCTCCTGGTCAAGGCCGGCGCCGACGCCGACATCAAGGACCGCCAGGGCACCACCGCGCTCGGCCACGCCCGCGCGCGCGGCTACCAGGACATGATCACCATTCTGCAAGCGGCTACGGGCCGTAAGACCTGAACCTTTGGGAGATGATGCCCATGCGACGAGCACTTGCGCTCGCGGCCATCGCCGTATGCCTTTTGACCGGCCTGCCAGCGCAAGCCCAAGAGCGCTATGCACAAGACCGCTATCCCTCGCGCCCGATCAAGCTGCTGGTGCCGTTCCCGGCTGGCGGTCCGGTCGACGTCATGGGCCGGCTGGTTGCGCTGCACCTGTCGACCACGCTCGGCCAGCAGATGATCGTCGAAAATCGCCCGGGCGCCGGCTCAACCATCGCCGGCAAGGCGATCACTATGGCCGAGCCCGACGGCTACACGCTGCTGGTCGGCAGCGCCGCGACCTATGCGATCGGCCCGACCCTCTACCCCAACGCCGGCTATGATCCCAACACGTTCACGCCGATCGCATTCGTGTCGAGCGTGCCCTACGTCATGATCACGCGGCCGCAGGCGACGCAGCGCACAGTTCGCGAGCTCATCGCCTACGCCAAGGCCCATCCCGGCAAGCTCAACTTCGGCATTCCGAATGGCGCGCCACCGCACATGCTGGCGGCCTGGTTCCGCAACCTGACCGCGACCGACATCGTGATCGTGCCCTACCGCGGCGCCTCGCTGGTGCTGACCGACATGATCGGCGGCCAGGTCGATCTCGGCTTCGAGACCACCTCGGTCACCTTCGCGCATGTGCGCGAGGGCAAGGTGCGCGCGCTTGGCGTCGCCACCACGTCGCGGCTGCCGGAGCTTCCCGATGTTCCAACCATGATCGAAGGCGGCGTGCCGGAGTTCGTCGCAAGCTCCTGGACCGGCATCGTGGCGCCGCCCGGAACGCCGCGCGCGATCGTCAACAAGCTCAACGCCGAGATCAACGTCGGCCTCAAGTCTGCGCTGATGCAGGAGCGCTTCAAGCAGCTCGGCGCCATCGCCAGCCCGGGCACGCCGGAAGACTTCGCGGCCTTCATCGCCAAGGAGCAGCCGAAGTGGGTGAACATGGTGAAGCTCTCGGGCGTCCAGCCCGAATAGCGGCCTACGAAGGCCTCACGGCTGCGTGACCTGCGGTTGCGCGCCTGACCGGGCTCCCTAGCTGGCGCCACAAGGACGATGTTGCGGGACCCTGGCGACACGAGGACGATGTCACACCGAGCCCTGTTCCATCGTCTGGTGTGGGTACCGTCAGAAAGGAAGCCCCGCCATGGAGCCTGCCATGGAACCCGCTAAGGCCGACACTCTCGCGGCGTTCGATCAGCATCGCCCTCGCCTCTATGGCATCGCCTACCGCATGCTCGGTTCCCGAGCAGATGCGGAGGACATGGTGCAGGAGGCCTACCTGCGCTGGCACCATTCGGATGCCGAAAAGGTCCTCACACCGGAGGCCTGGCTTGTCACGATCATCACGCGATTGTGCATCGATCGCTTGAGAGCCGCAAAGACCGAACGCGAAGCCTATGTGGGTCCCTGGCTGCCCGACCCGCTGATCAACTATACCGCCCCGCCCGCCGACGCCGCCGCAGAGCTCGCATCCGATCTGTCAGTCGCGTTTCTGCTGATCCTGGAGCGGCTCGCTCCCGAGGAGCGGGCTGCATTCCTTCTGCATGACGTGTTCGACAACGAGTATGCCGACGTTGCGCGCATCCTGGGAAAGAACGAGACCACCTGCCGGCAGATCGTGCACCGGGCACGAGAGCGCGTCAGGCGTGATCGGCCACGCTTCAAAGTGAGCGAGGCCGCGCGCACGCAGCTTCTGCAGCGCTTTCTCAGCGCCCTGCATGAGCAGGACACGGACGCACTGCTTGCGCTGTTCGCCAGCGACGCGACCTGGACGTCGGACGGCGGCGGAAAGGCCAAGGCCGCGCTGAAGACCATGCGCGGCGCCAAGCTGGTCTCGCGCTTCATCTTCGGCATATGGCGCCGATATCTCAGCGAGCTGACCTATCGGCTGGTGAGCATCAACGGCCAAACAGGCCTCGCCGGCTTCGCCGATGGACGCGCGGTATGGGCGCTGGCGATCGAGACCGACGGCGCCCGCATTCTGGCGGCCTACGCTCTCATCAATCCGGACAAGCTCGCGGGCATTTCTTCAGAACATTCGTCGTGAGCTGTCACAACGTGCCTGCGGCTCCGTCTCGTCATTGAAGCGGCCGTCGCCATTGTGGCGAACCCGCTGTCAAAGCGCAAATACCCCCCCACCAAACAAAGAAGGAGACAAAGCCATGACGCAAAGACTGACCCCTTACACGGTAGCGCCCGACGGAGTTGCTGCGCTGGTTGCGGTTGAGAACTATCTCAAGACCAGTGGCCTCGATCACAGGCTGATGGCGCTCGTCAAGACCCGCGTGTCACAGATCAATGGCTGCGCCTACTGTCTTCACATGCATACCGAAGAAGCGCGCAAGCTCGGCGAGACACCTTCGCGACTGTATCTGCTCAATGCGTGGCACGAGTCGAACCTGTATTCCGATCGCGAGCGGGCGGCCCTGGCGTGGGCTGAATCGCTGACCAATATCTCCACGACCCACGCCCCTGACGATGTCTTCGAGCAGGCCCGGCGTCAGTTCAGCGAGAAGGCGCTGGCGGATCTCTCGATCGCAATCGCGATGATCAACGCCTGGAACAGGCTCTCGATCGGCATGCGCGCTGCGCACCCTTCGGATATGGCGAAGGCGGCATAGCGGCACGGTTGCTCTCTGCAGACCAGCAGGTGCATGCACGCCATGCACCTGCTCCAATGGGAGGATCCATGAACCTCATAACGTACAAGAAGTTCAAAGGCGATCGTTTGATGCCGTGGGGAAAGGCCACGGTCGTCACGGCTGCAAAAGGATACGTTTTTCTCTCTGGCAACACAGCCACGGCTGAGGATTACGATCCATTGAAGCAACGAGGCGGCTCCATTGGCGACGCTACAGCGCAATGGCGCGCAATCCTTGCGAACATCAAATCGGATCTGGAGGACGTCGGCAGCTCGCTCGACCATCTGGTCAAGCTCACGTTTTACGTGAAGGGGCCTTTCCCCGATGGAGGTGTTCTCAGCTCGCCGAATTTCCGCCTCGACGTGTTGGATGACTTTTTTGCGGAACATTGTCCAAAGCACTGCAGCTATAACAACCCGCCGCCATCAGAAGTGATCGGGATTGCTGCACTTGCGGCTCCTGACCTAGTTATCGAGATTGTTGCAGTCGCCGCGTTGCCGGACTGAGTCTCGCTGCGCAATCACTCGCCCCCTGTCTCTTGGGCCGGCCCCCTTGTATGGTGGACTAAGTAAGTCTCAGTCCGGCCGGGAGGCGACATGACTCGGTTCCTGTTGGCGCTGTTCGCGCTCGCTATCGCGACGCTGCATTCCGGCGCCGCCTCCGCGCAGACGACCTATCCCAGCCGCCCGATCAAGCTGGTCGTGCCGTTTCCGGCTGGTGGCCCGATCGACGTGATGGCGCGGCTGCTGGGCCAGAAGCTGTCCACGACGTTTGGCACGGTGATTGTCGAGAACCGCCCCGGCGGCGGCGGCACCGTCGGCCTCAAGGCGGTCGCTGCTGCCGAGCCCGACGGCTACACGTTTTTGTTTGGCGGCACCATCACGCTCAGTGTCGTGCCGGCGGTGATGATCGCGCCCGAGGGCGAGCAGATCAGGCGCATGACGCCGGTCGCGCTCATCTCCAGCACGCCCTTTGTGCTGATCGTCGCGCCGCGGCTGCCGATCACAACCGTTGCGGAGCTGATCGGATACGCGCGCGCCAATCCCGGCAAGCTCAACTTCGGCGCACCGGCGGGGGCGACGCCGCTCCTCGTCGGCGAGCTGTTCAAGCTGCGCGCCGGCATCGCGTTCACCACGGTGCCCTATCGCGGCGCCGCCAACACCATGAACGACATGCTCTCCGGGCAGATCGACATGGTGATCGAGCCGACCTCGGTGTCGCTCGCCCACATTCACGAGGGCAAGATCCGCCCCCTCGCCGTCACCAGCCGCGCCCGCAGCGCCGAGCTGCCCAAACTGCCCACCATGGCGGAGAGTGGCGTTCAAGACGTCGTCGCAGTGTCATGGACGGGCGTCTCCGGCCCCCCCGGCCTGCCCACGGAGGTCACGGCCCGTTTCAATCGGGCCATCAACGCGGCGCTCACAGCCGATGACATGAAGCTTGCGCTGAGCAAGCTCGGCAGCGAGCCGCTCGGCGGCTCGGCGCAGGACTTCGCCGCGCTGCTGGCGGAGGAAGGCCCGCGCTGGCTCGAAGTCGTACGCGCCGCCGGACTGAAGTTCGACTGACGCCGCGATGGCGCGCGTCATCGACGTGCTCACAGATGATTTGATAAAATTTGAGAGATCGCGGTGACCTTCTGGTGACCGCGTTTCTGCACCGAATGTTTGCATTCGTGCCTTAGGCTCCTGAAGATTTTCTGGAGCTGTGTCATGCGTCTCAATCGCGCGTATTTGGAAGCCGTGCTGGTCGCGTCCCTGCTGCTCATGGGCGGCGGCTATATCGCGGCCACCAGTGCCGAGCAGCAGGACGAGGTTGTCGACCTGTCGTTCCTGGAGGGTGACTGGGACTTCAACGGCATTGAGGCCTTTGTCCGCCCCGCAACGCTCGCGTCTGCGGCCATCGAGGACAATCGCGCCCCGGTCATCAAAGCCCGCATGGATCGTCTGCTCTTCCCCACGCCCCGGAACTAGCAGGCTGAACGACCCCTTTGGCGGCCCGCTTGGCGCCCCCTTGCGGCGGCAAGCGCGGCGACGCATTTTAGCCCGATGACGACGAAGTTGCTTGAGGCGCATCGACGCTTTGCGACCGCGCTCGACGACTTGCGTCGTCAATATGTCGCCGAGCTCGACCGTTGGCTGCGATCGGGCGGCTCTCCGCAGGAGGCCGACGAGAAGATCACCGCCGCGCGCAGCAGGTTTTCCGACGAGTTCATCGATCGGCAGGCGCCGGCGATCATCCGCGCCCTCAATCGCGACGCCGAGCACGATATCCTGCATGCGCTGCGAAGCTTCGAGGCCCGGCCGACGCCGCTCGCGCGGCCCGTCGCCTCCCCCCGGCTCTGGCAGGTCAGCGTCTGGCGCACGGCCCTTGCGGCTGCGTTCGGCGCCATCGCGGCCGTTATCCTGCTGGCGCTGCAGCCGATCGGCGAGACGCTCACGCGCGAGGCAGCGATCCGATTGCTCATCGTGGCGGCGTTTGTCGGCGCCCTGGGCGCCGCGATCGGGGTCACGGTGGTCGCCGCCCCGCCGCTCGACGCGCTTGTTGGACGCATGGGGCTGACCGGCCTGCCGCTGCGGATCGCCCGCAAGCTCGGCGCCGTGTTCGCGCTGCTCCGCGCCGGTCCGCTCATCATGCTCTCGGCCGTGCTGCTCGGTGGGCTGTTCACTGTGATCGCCTGGCTCCTCGGCGGCTCACAGCCGTTGCACGTGCTGATCGGGCTGATCGCGCTCCTGGGCCTGCTGACGGCGCGCTTCACCGCGCCTGATCCCGCCAACCCGGATCGCGATGCACTGCGCCGGCAGCTGACCGCGCGGCTCGATGCCGAGCTGAAAGCCGACGCCAATGTCTGGGCGGCGCTTTCGGCCGCGCTCGTGCTCAAGCGCGACGACTTTGGCGCCCGCTTCACCACCGACCTGCGCGAGATCACCACCATCATCCTGGCACGACGGGCCCAGCTCGAGACCGGCGAAGATATCCTGCAAGTGATCGAGCAGCATCTCGGCCTGCCCAGCGGATCCGGCGCATCGCACCCACCAAGCTCAATCTCCGACTTCATCTGGAAATCCGAGCATGCGCATGATTACGACACGTTCGGCGCCGTCTATTCCGGCGATCTCGTGAGCGTGTCGTCGCAGCCGCTCTATATCGAGGATGGCAGCGGCGAACGACGGGTGTCCCGCAAGGGCCTCGTCACCCGCAAGCGTTGAGCCGCGATGCGCAGAATCAAATACACTTTCGGGCTCGATTTCGGCACGTCCAAGACGGCGATCTCGTTTGCGCAGGCCGACACCATCAACCCGCAGGTCGTGGACGTGGCGATCCACGGCAGCGACGACCGCATCCCGACCTGCGTGCTGCATGACAAGGCCAGAGACCGCTTCCATGTCGGCGACATCGCCGAGCAGGAATACCTGCTGGCTCGCGATCCTGCCGAGCGCGCCGCCATGGCGTTCTTCGCAAACTTCAAGCCGCACATCGGGCGCAGCGCCGAGCATCGCGAGACCGCGCTGCGCTTCCTCAAAGAGGTGCGCCGCGCCGAGCGGCTCGCCGAGAAGATCGACCTTGCCGGCAGCGAAGGCGTCGTGGCGGCCGGCTGCCCGGTGGCGTGGCTCACGGGCGGCGGCGCGCAAACGCTGCTCTCGCTGCTCAAGGACGCGGGCTTCCCGCCCGCCTTCGCAATCCCGGAGCCGGTCGGCGCCGCCTTTCACTTCCTCGGCACGCAACTGCGCGCGCAGGACTTCCACCGCGACATCGTGGTATTCGACTGGGGCGCCGGCACCTTCGACATGACCGTGCTGCGCGCGGGACGGCTGGACTTCGAAGGATCGAAAAGCTTCGGCTCGACGGTTTATGGCGGGCGGCTGTTCGACGACCTGTTCTACCAATGGCTCTTCGACATGGCGCAGAAGAACGCCCGCCGTACCGATCTCAAGCGGCTCTCCGAGCGCGCCGTCGATCGCGCCGTGCT
>Ga0137403_10007243_pt1 | contig 12545 bp, 6 predicted proteins | sample CZOMad2_1_16fung_FD_122057 | JGI IMG/M metagenome (GOLD analysis project Ga0137403, IMG submission 122057) | Vadose zone soil fungal communities from Angelo Coast Range Reserve, California, USA - CZOMad2_1_16fungal (Hybrid Assembly) | ecosystem: Environmental > Terrestrial > Soil > Vadose zone...
AATGATTGCGACCAGGCTTCCGATTGCAAAGTACAGATTTCGCTTGATCCAGGCCATATTACAAATTCAGTGGTCGCTTGAGCTTGATCTTCACGCCAAACGTGAAGGTGCCGTTCGGGTCCAGGTTGTTGTCGCCTGCCAGTTGGGTTTCGTCCTTGTCAAACAACGGGCTGTCCTTAAGCGCGCGCTCCAGGCCGTCTACGCCATCGAGCGCTGTCGTAACCTGGAACCCTTCGTACTCGAAATTATCCCGGAGGCCGGCGACCATATTGGGTTCGTCCTCGACAATCAGGATTTTTGTTACGCTCATGAATTCTCCTTCGCGAGAGAGCGGAAACCTGGAAATAGCAGGCGACTTGAGGCGATCATGCGAGTGCAGCTCCTGCTCGAACTGACGGATCGATTGGCAACGCGATGGTAAACTTACTACCTTTATCCGGGACGCTCTCCACGGAGACGTTGCCGCCATGCGCCTGCGCAATGTGGCGTACCAGCGACAGCCCAAGTCCCGATCCTTTGGTGTTGTGCACCAACGGATCGCCACAGCGGTAGAATTTCTCAAAAATTTTGTCCTGTTCAGCGGCCGCGATCCCAATTCCGCGGTCTTGGACCTCCAGCTTTACGCTGCCGTTCGCGCGGTACAGGCTTACGCCGATGTACTTCTGGTCTTTTGAATACTTCAGGGCGTTGTTGACCAAATTGAGCAAAGACCGGGCAATAGCTTCGCGGTCGACATTGACGGGCGGAATATCGCCGGATATATGCTCCTCAAACGAAAAACCGTTCTGCTCGATCTGAAAACGATAAGAATCAAGTGTGGTTCGAACGAGTTCTGCCAGGTTGGTCTCTTTGAACTCGTATTCTTTACGGCCAGCCTCGATCCGGGAGAAATCAAGGATGTTGTTGATCAGGGCGGTGAGGCGCTCGCTCTCTTCGCGAATAATGCGAAAGTATTCGTGGTATTTTTCCTGCGCGGTAAGACGGCCGAGTTCCAGGGTCTCCGCATAAAGCCGGATTAGAGCCAGCGGAGTGCGCAGCTCGTGGGAAACATTGGCGACAAAGTCGGATTTCAGCCGCGCTAGCGTCATTTCCCGGGAAACGTTGCGATACGTCAGCCAGATCCCCCCAATCATCAGCAAAGAAAGCGCGGCAAGGACGATGGAGTTGTACCTGAGGAACCTGGAGCTTATGTCCGCGACCGTGGTGCCATGGTACTTGATGGCCAGGGCTAGATCCTGAAAAACCCATTGAAAGTTGCGTTCCGCCTCCGGCTTGCCGCCATCCCAATTTGCCGAAGCTACCCACGGCGCGGAGTCCTTTGCCGGGCGAATCATCATGGCCGGTGGATTGGCCTCCTGTCGCAGGACGTTGTCTTTGCTGTTCAACACATCGGCCATCAGCGTCGGGAAAAAGCTATTACGCAAATAATCTTCGTCAAGCGACACGAAGCCAAGCTCCACGCGATCCTTTGGCACGCCGGGCGGAATGAAGTAACCCAGGTTCCAATAGATGTGCTGATTATCGGTCAGCATCCAGCCGCCGTCGAACAACACCGGCTCATCTTCCTTCTGCATCGCCAGCCGAACCTTGGCGGCCGTATGGGGAGCTTCCAGCGGTATCCACGAGGCTGCCATCTTGATCGCCTCCTGGGACCTTCCGCAAAAATTCGGATCCGAGTCGCGTCCCGGTTGCGTGCGGCTCACGAACAGATTGCTCTTCTTGTCGTAGAAGAGCGCGTATGAAAATTCAGGATGTTGCGTCAGGATCCGGTCGAGCCTGGCCTCAATTTCCGCACGGCCCTGGTCGGCGTTGGGAAACTGGCTGCGAATGGGCATGACCATGTCGTAGGCCTTGTGCCAGCTTTTGTTTTCCGCGATCTTCAAAACGTGAGAAAAGTCGCGTTGAATGGCCGCTTCGACCTGACCCGAGCGCTGGATATGCTTCAGGTTCCAGATGCTGAAACCCATCAACGCCGCCGCCGGGAGCACGATGGCCAACTCCAACGTCAGCAGCGTTCGCGTGCGGTCCGTTAAGCGCCATTTCCTTGGCATGTTTTGCTTCGTCAAGCTGATGCCCCGTTGGAAAACTCAGTTGCGAATATGGAATATAAAGACCCGCGAAAGAGCGTGTGTCAAGCCAAAGCAAACGATTGTAAAAAGTTGTGAAGAAAAGAGAGGGAAGCTAACCCCTTGCGGCAGAGTCTATTGCGGCGATTCGATCGCGCTTTTCGTAACCCTTTGTGAGACCTGCGCCGGGGTTGGGAGCTGCGAGCGGTCCCACCCACCGCCGAGCGCTTCGATCAATTGGACGGATGCGGTCATTGCCTGGGTGCGCAAATTGGCGAGTTGTTGCTGATCATTAAGAAGAGTGGTCTGCGCGACCAGGACGTTGAGGTATTGATCCACCCCGGTTTCGTAGCGGGCCTGAGCTAGCTCCAGGAAACGCTCCGCGGATTTCTCGGCGTCCTGTTGCTGCTGGATCTCTCTGGATAAAATCCGAACGGCTGCCATGTTATCTTCCACCTGTTGAAACGCGTTCAAAACCGTTTGCCGATAGCCGGCCACGTTGGCATTGTAGAGCGCGACGAACTGATTTACGGTGGCGCGGCGCAGCCCAGCGTCAAAAAGTGTCTCCGAAACAGATGGCCCTACCGACCAGAAACGGCTGGACGCGTTGAAGAGCGTTTTCAGCGCGGAACTTTCCAATCCGCCTTGCGCACTCAAGGTGAGGTTCGGATAGAAAGCAGCGGTTGCGATTCCGACTTGCGCGTTCGCCGATGCCATGTTGCGTTCGGAAGCGGCGATATCCGGACGCCGCTCAAGAAGTTGTGAAGGCACGCCGACCGGAATTTCAGGGGGCGCTGCGTCCAAAGGTTTAACTGGCATGGAGAAATTGGAGGCCGGAGTACCGATGAGCATGGCGATAGCGTGCTCGAATTGCGCGCGGGCGATACCGAGATTTGTGGACGCGGCTTCGGCAGTCTGAAGGGCATTCTCAGCCTGGACCAGAGAAATTTCGGTGTCCACTCCGGTTTCGTAACGGGCGCGAGTTAGATCAACCGATTTTTTATCGGCTTCAACCGTGGCGTCGAATATTTTTTGTACCGCGTCCTGGCCGCGAAGCTCGAAGAAAAAAACCGCCAGGCTGGCTTGCTCTGTGAGCCGTTCGTTTTCCAGATCGGCAGCGCTGAGTTGAGCGTTGTACTGGAATTCACGAATGGTGTTACGTACCTTGCCCCAAAGGTCGGGCGCCCAAGACGCTTCCAATGGAAGGGTATAAGTCGAGCGGGCTGAACCGGTACTTGATCCACTGCTCGACCCACTGCCTGAACTCGAACTGTTCGATGAACTGTTGAGCGAGCTCGAGGAGCTGGACCGTTGGAACGACGGTGCGAAAGCGATCGTAGGAAAAAGTTGCGCGCGGGCCTGCGCCACAAGCGCTCGAGCCTCCATAAAGTTTTCAAAAGATTGCCGAATATTCTGGTTGTTGATGTTCAGTTGTTCTTCCAAAGCGTTTAGTTCGGGATCGTGGTAAATCTCCCACCACTTTCCATGCAGCATGGCATCCTGCGGCTGGGCAACTTTCCAATCGTTGGGATTTTGGGAATCTTTCGGCAACTCTTTGTAGGCGATTGGCGGAGGCTGAAGTGTCGCCGACGGCGGGTGATATTTTGGCCCCACGGTGCAACCGGATAGGAGAAACAAATAGACACCTGGGAAGAGCAAACATTTCAGGCGAAAGTTATTCATGTATTTGTCCATGTTGATTACCCGGTGGCTGACGGAACAGTCCCATCCTTTGGATGAAAAGTATCGCGCTCTTTCCCGAAAAGGCGTAGACGGACCCGATCGAGAGTCAAATAAACGACTGGAGTGGTGTAAAGAGTGAGAAGTTGGCTCATCACGAGCCCTCCTACAATGGTGATTCCCAGGGGCCGGCGAAGTTCGGAGCCGGTGCCAGTGCCAAATGCCAGCGGCAGCGCGCCAAAAAGCGCTGCCATCGTAGTCATCAGGATGGGGCGAAAGCGCAGCATACATGCTTCGAAGATGGCATCGCGCGTAGTCTTGCCGCCTTCGCGTTCAGCTTGCAGGGCGAAATCGATCATCATGATGGCGTTCTTCTTGACAATGCCAATCAGCAGCACGATACCAATGATGGAGATAACATTCAGATCCACTTTAAAGAGCATCAACGCCAGCATTGCGCCGACACTCGCCGAGGGAAGTGTGGAAATAATTGTTAACGGGTGAACCAGGCTTTCGTACAAAACTCCCAGAACAATGTAGACGGCAAGTAGCGCCGTAACCACCAGAACGGGCTCGCTACTGAGTGATTGTTGATAAGCCTGCAAGGTGCCGGCAAAAAATCCACGCAGCGTGGAAGGAACGCCCATTTTCTGTTTCAGTTGATCGATGGCGACGGTGGCATCGCTGAGCGACACGCCCGGAGCAAGGTTGAAAGAGACGGTGACGGAAGGGAAGAGCCCGGTGTGATTGAGCGTAAGCGGAGTGGTGTTTGACTGATAGGTGGACATGGTCGCCAGCGGAGAGTTGCCGCTGGCAGTGGGGCTGCTGCTGCCTTTCGGGTGAAAATAAATATTTCTCAGGCCTTGAGGATTCTGTGAATATTCGGGAGCGACTTCCAGCACGACATAGTATTGATTCAACTGGGTGTAGATGATGGAGACTTCAGATTGGCCGAAAGCGCTGTAGATTCCCTGATCGAGCGATTGCGCGGTCTGGCCGAGTTTTGCGGCGGTTACGCGATTGTAGTTCAAGAGAATGTCCAGGCCGCCGTTCTGCTGATCAGAGTTCACGTCCTGAAGAATTGGAATGTGTTTCATCTCCGCAAGCAGGCGCGGTCCCCAGGTGGCGAGATCCGGAACGTTATCGGATTGAATCGTGTATTGATACAAAGCTGCGCTGGAGCGCCCCCCAATACGCAAGTCCTGCGACGCTTGCAGAAAAGTCGATGCAACGGGTAAGCGATTGAGTTGCGGGCGCAGCCGATTGATGATTTGCGGAGCGCCGATTTTGCGTTCATTCAGCGGCTTCAGCGAAATAAACATGTTTCCGGAATTGGTCGCGCCGCCACCTCCCGTGAAACCAACGACGTTCTCGACGGCGGGATCCTTTTTTATGACCGCCTGGATCTTCTGGATCGAGTCGTTCATCACGGGAAACGATGCATCCTGCGGCCCTTGCATGCCGCCGCCAAGAGCGCCGGTATCTTGCTGCGGGAAAAAACCTTTCGGAATTTTGATAACGATAGCGACGTTGAGCGCAATCGTCAAAAAAAGAACCATCAATGTAAGAAAAGCGTGATCCAGAACCCACAACAGGCTGTGCCGGTACCACAAAAGAATGCGTTCAAAAACTTTCTCTGTGGCCGTATATAACCGGCCGTGCTTCTGGGAGTGCTCGTAGCGTAGAAGGTACGCGCACATCATCGGCGTGGTGCTCAGTGAAATGACCATCGAAACAAGAATTGCCGTCGAGAGAGTGATTGCAAACTCGCGGAACAGCCGCCCAACGATCCCGCCCATCAACAAGAGCGGAATAAAGACAGCGATCAAAGAAATACTTATCGAAAAAACCGTGAAGCCAATCTCCTGCGCGCCTTTTAGAGTGGCGGCGAACGGTTCCATCCCTGCTTCCAAGTGGCGGGTAATGTTTTCCATTACCACAATGGCATCGTCCACTACGAATCCGGTGGAGATGGTCAATGCCATAAGTGAAAGATTGTCCAGACTGTAGCCGCACAGATACATCACCGCACACGTACCAATCAGCGAGACCGGGACAGCGACGGCGGGAATGAGGGTTGCGCGGCCGTTTCGCAAAAAAATGAACACCACTACGATAACCAGGATCACGGAAAGGGTGAGCGTTCGTTCGACGTCACTGACCGACGCGCGAATGGTGGTGGTGCGATCCAGAACGATGGTGGTGTCAATGCCCTGAGGAATCGATGCTTTAACGGACGGTATTTCTGCGCGGATACGATCGACGGTCTCAATAATATTGGCGCCGGGCTGGCGGAAAATGATCAGCAGGATGGCGCGCTTGCCGTTCAAATATCCAGCAGCGCGGACATTTTGCACCGAGTCGATGACCTCGGCGACATCCGAGAGATGGATAGCTGCGCCGTTGTTATAGCCGACGATGACCGGTTTAAAGTCCACAGCGTGCGAAATCTGATCATTCGCAAGAATGTCCGCGCTGGTCACACCATCCGTGATTTGTCCCTTTGCCAAAGCCGAATTCTGTAGGCGTAGTACGGACTGGATATCGGCCATGGTGAGACCGAAGCTGGAAAGTTTGGTCGGATTTACTTCCACGCGAACGGAAGGCAGCGCCCCGCCACCAGCGTTTACCTGGCCGACACCCTGAATCTGCGAAAGCTTCTGCTGAATAACGGTAGAGGCCTCGTCATAAAGCTTGTCTGGCCCATACTTGTCGGATGTTAATCCCATGATCATGATGGGAGCATCGGCGGGATTTACTTTGCGGTAAGTAGGATTCGCGGGCAGGTTTGCGGGAAGGTAGGTGCGAGCAGCGTTGATTGCGGCTTCGACGTCGCGTGCCGCGCCATCGATGTTTCGACTTAAATCGAATTGAATTGTCACCGACGAAGTTCCCAAACTGCTGCTGGAGGTCATCTCCGTAACGCCGGCGATGTGGCCGAACTGGCGCTCCAGAGGAGTGGCAACCGAAGAGGCCATAATTTCGGCGCTCGCTCCGGGCAAACTGGCATTCACAGAAATGGTCGGAAAATCCACTTGCGGCAAGGGAGAGACAGGAAGAACTTTGAACGCGATGCCGCCAGCAATCGCGATGGCGATAGTCAATAACGTAGTCGCGACGGGCCGATGGATAAATGGAGTAGAGACGTTCATGACTGTTCGGCAGGTTGCGGTGCCGCGCCAGAATGCGAGACTTTGCGATTCCGCGAGAATCGCTGCGCCAAATTGTCGAAGAAAATGTAGATGACGGGCGTGGTATAGAGCGTGAGTACTTGGCTTACCAGGAGTCCACCAACCATGGCGATGCCGAGCGGACGGCGCAGCTCGGAACCGATGCCGTGGCCAAACGCGAGTGGCAAACCGCCAAGCAGCGCGGCCATTGTCGTCATCATGATTGGTCGGAAACGCAGCAGGCAGGCTTCGTAGATGGCATCGGTCGAGCTTTTGCCGTGATGGCGCTCGGCATCGAGCGCGAAGTCCACCATCATGATGCCATTTTTTTTGACGATGCCAATCAGCAGCACCAGGCCGATGATGGCAACTACGCTGAGGTCCAATCCAAAAAGAATAAGCGCGAGAAATGCGCCAACGCCAGCGGAGGGAAGGGTAGAAAGAATGGTAATCGGATGGATGAAACTTTCGTAAAGAACCCCGAGAACGATGTACACGGTAACCAGCGCCGCGAGGATGAGCAACGGCATGTTGGAAAGGGAATTGCGAAAGGACGCTGCGGTGCCTTGAAAATCGGCTTGCAAGCTGGCAGGAAAATGGAGATCCTTCTGCACTTTTGCGATCGCGGTAATGGCATTGCCAAGAGCGGCTTTCGGAGCCAGGTTGAAGGAAACGGTGATTGCCGGAAACTGGCCCTGATGGTTGATCGAAAGAGATTCGGATTTCGTTTCGAAATGTGAAAACGCTCCCAGAGGCACGGCATTGCTCGTTGTGGAACTGGTCGTTCCAGCAGAAGTCGCTCCTCTGCTGGAGCCCGACGTTGACGTGCTTGAGGTCAGCGCATTGGGGGGTGATGCCATCGTATTTGCAGATGCGGTATAAAGCGCGGAAGTAGTCAGCGCGTTCGAGCCAGCGGAAGTGGAACCGTTTCCTGACGAACTTGCCGGAGCACCAGAGGTTCCCGCAGCGGCATTCGCCTGAATATACAATTTGTTTAATTTATTGGGGTCTTGCTGGAATTGCGGCTCGCTCTCAAGAATCACATGGTACTGATTCAGCTGCGTGTACATGGTATTTATTTGCCGCTGACCGAATGCGTCGTACAGCGTGTTGTCGATCGTGGTAGGAGCAATTCCCAGGCGCGATGCGGTTGCACGGTCAATCACCAAAGACACTGCTAGTCCCCCGGGCTGTTGATCGGTGGCGACGTCTTCCAGCTCCGGCAATTGCTTCAGGCGATCCACAAATTTATTGGTCCATTCGCTCAATTCGTTCGGATCAGGGTCTTCCAGTGTGTACTGGTATTGCGTGCGGCTGACGCGATCATCCACCGTGATGTTCTGCACCGGCTGCATGAACAGCTGGATGCCTTGCACCTCGTTGAGTTTTGTCTGTAAACGGCGAATGACATCGGATGCATTGAGGTTCCGGTTTTCCAGCGGTTTTAAGTTGATGGACAACCTGCCGCTGTTGGTGGTGATGTTCGTACCATCGGCGCCGATAAAAGAGGAAAGACTTTCGACCGCCGGATCCGCAAGGATGGCATTTGCGATTTCCTGCTGCTTGTCCGCCATTGACTGATTGCCGATGGCTGGAGGCGCCTGCGAAATGCCCTGAATAATTCCGGTATCTTGAACGGGAAAAAATCCTTTCGGGATGACAATATACAAGAACACCGTGAGCAACAACGTTCCCAATGCGACCAGCAAGGTGATGGTCTGGAAGCGCAGCACGAATTTCAAGGTGCGCCCATAAAACGCGATCATGTTGTCAAAAACGTTTTCCGAAGCTTGGTAGAAGCGGCTTTGCTTTTCTTTCGGATTATGTTTCAGGATGCGCGAGGCCATCATCGGCGTAAGAGTAAGGGAAACGACTGCGGAGACCACGATGGTAACCGCCAAAGTCACCGCGAATTCGCGGAATAGCCGGCCTACGACGTCACCCATGAAGAGCAGTGGAATCAGCACCGCGATTAGAGAAACCGTCAGTGAAAGAATGGTGAAGCCAATCTGCTCCGCGCCTTTGAGCGCTGCAATCATTGGCGTGTCGCCCTCTTCGATATAGCGGGAAATGTTTTCAACCATCACGATGGCGTCGTCCACGACAAATCCCGTGGAGATGGTCAGCGCCATGAGCGAAAGATTGTCCAAGCTGTAGCCCAGCGCATACATCGCGGCGAACGTTCCAACCAGCGATAGCGGAACGGCGACGCTGGGAATGATCGTCGCGTAGAGACTGCGCAAGAAAAGAAACATCACCATCACCACCAGCGCGATGGTCAGAACCAGCTCAAACTCCACGTCGGAGACCGAGGCCTGAATGGGAGTCGTGAGGTCCGTAAGGATGGTGATGTCGATGCCCCTGGGCAGGTTGGCTTCCAGTTGCGGCAGTAAATTCTTGATGCTCTTTACGACGCTGATGGTATTGCCGCCAGGCTGCCGTTGTACGTTGATGATGACTGCCGGCGTCTTGTTCATCCACGCGGCCTGATTCTTGTTCTCGACTCCATCGACAATTTTTGCAACGTCGGTGAGCATGACTGGCGCGCCGTTGCGATACGCAACTACGACATTGCGATAGTCCTTACTGGTAACCAACTGGTCGTTGGCATCAATCTGGTAGTTCTGGCGCGCGCCGTCGAAGTTTCCTTTGGCGGCGTTGACGCTCGATTGGGTAACAGCGGTGCGCAAGTCCTCAAGATTGATGCCATAGGAAGAAAGCGCAGCTGGGTTAGCTTGAATGCGAACGGCAGGTTTCTGGCCACCGCTGATGGTTACCAGGCCGACGCCACTTAATTGCGAAATCTTGGGAGCCAGCCGGGTGTCCACCAGATCTTCGACCTGCGAAAGCGGAATGGAACTCGAAGTTGCGGCCAGCGTCAGCACCGGCGCGTCGGCAGGATTTGTCTTGCTGTAGATGGGAGGGGAAGGGAGGTTGGCGGGCAGAAAACTTTGCGAAGCGTTGATTGCCGACTGCACCTCTTCTTCGGCGACATCAATGTTCAGATTCAAAGTGAACTGCAGGACGATTACCGATGTTCCTCCGGAACTGCTCGACGTCATCTGATTCAGGCCCTGTAACTGGCCGAATTGCCGTTCCAGCGGCGCGGTCACGGTCGTCGCGACGACGTCGGGGCTGGCTCCCGGATAAAACGTCAGAATTTGAATCGTCGGGTAGTCGACCTGCGGCAGCGCCGACACTGGTAGTTGCGTATAACTGACAATACCGACCAATAGAATTGCGGCCATCAATAGTGAGGTCGCAACCGGCCGCAATATAAACGGACGTGACGGACTCAAGGAGACTTGCTCCCAGCAGATTTTCCAGATGCGGGTCCGGGTGCGGGCTTACCGCCATCGACCACAACTTTTGCGTTGTCTTGCAATTTCTCAAAACTACTGTTGGCCAGCACGTCGCCAGGCGAAATTCCCGTTACCTCAGTCATCCCTGCGTCCGTTACACCGGGCTTGATACTTCGCATGTGCGCGGTGTTGTCCTGCAAAACATAGACGAAGGCGGCTTGGCCGTTGTGCTGAATCGCAGACGAAGGAATCAGCGTCGCGTCGTGTAATGTGTCCACCAGCAGCCGAATATTTACAAATTCGTTTGGAAATAACGCTGCATCCTTATTTTCGAAAGAGGCGCGCGCCTTCACCGTTCCGGTGGTGGTGTCAATCTGGTTGTCGAGCGTGAGAAGCATGCCGGAGGCCACTTTCTTTTGCGCGCCGCGGTCAAACGCATCCACGCTGAGCTTGGCGTTTTTGCGAAGCCGCTGTTGCACCGGGCTCAGATTGTCTTCGGCAATCGTAAAAATTGCGGTGATCGGTTGCAGTTGAGTGATCACCGCAAGCGTAAGCGCTCCAGAGGATTGCACCACGTTCCCCGGATCAACCAGCCTTAAGCCGACTTTGCCGGTAATCGGAGCGGTGATGTGACAATAATCGACTTGGATCTGATCAAACTGAACCAAGCCCTCGTCGAGTTTTACCGTGCCTTGCTGCTGCAGAACCAGCTTTTCCTGATCGTCCAAAGTCTGTTTCGGTATAGCCCTCCGGGCCCACGCCGCGCGGTAGCGCTCGGCGTTCATCTGCCCCTGTGCCAGAAGGCCTTCGTCGCGATCGAGGGTTCCTTGAGCCTGCAGCAGAGTCGCGCGATACGAGCGATCGTCAATATCAATCAGCGCGTCGCCCTTGCGAACTATCTGACCCTCTTTGTAGTGCACCGCAGTGACGATTCCGTTGACCTGGCTGGTGATCGAGGAGGTATAAATAGGAGTGACCGTACCGATCGAATCGAGATAAATTCCGATATCGCCTTTCTGTGCGGTTGCGGTTATGACGGCTGCCGGCCCGCCTCCTCCCCTTGGCGCTCTCGCGTTGGCGGCTGGATCCTCGTGTTTGCGCAACACCAGGTAGAAGGCCGCCGCGAAGACCAGCAGCAAGACCATCCATACGATGACGCCTGCGAATTTATGGTGGCGCGGCTGGGGCGCGGTTAATTGATGCTCGAGGCCAGTGATTGGGCGTTCATTTTGATCAGTCGGCAAGGCGTTCCCTGGTCATAGTCGTCAATTTCGGACAATCGGACATTCGTCCGTAGTGTTGAGACGGATTTTAGCCCCCTTTCGGATACAGAGCCATACCGTGATTTTCGATTCCCTCATGCACCCGCCGCCCCGACCGGCGGATGACGTCTATTTCTATCTGTTATGTATATCTAATATATCTCGGCAGTAAGTATTTCGGATGATCAAGCGAGCCATATTGGCCCAAGCCGGAAGAAGGGCGAGCAAAAGCACCTAAATTTATTTAAGCCCAGCGTTCCCTGTACATCCTTGGATATGGGTGTAAGGAGTTCATCCTCCACCCCCTTTTTTCTAATCCGTACCATTGGCGACTTTCCCGCCTTCTCGGTATTGGCCGTACACAGTCCGAGCCCCATGCTGGTGCCATGAACAACCAAGCTGACAACCACACAAAGTCTTTCGCGCACGTCGTTTTATTCAAATGTCCGGGTTCAGGCGACCCCGTGGCCGCCTCGTTCGCAAGCGACAGCAAGAACTTGGAAGAAGTCGATTCCCATTCTTTTGCTATCAGGTGCACATGCGGGTGGTCCGGCACCTTGCTCGGCATCAATCGGGTGAATAGTTGGATTGAAAACTGGTAGAGATCGCACGACCGCTTATTGCCGACGGACAACCCCGTTTGCCTTAGAGCAGACTACAGGGATTGCCTTATAGTTCGACCAAGGCATTCCTACTAAAATCAGAATATCTATTCACCATGAGCCCATATAAAGTCCTCATTGTAGACGACCACGAGCTTGTGCGCCGGGGGTTAAAGGAAATTCTGCGCGGCACTGACTTTGAAGTTTGCGGGGAAGCCGAAAACGGCCAGGAAGGATTGGCGCAAACCGTCAGTCTGAGGCCGGACCTGGTGCTCCTCGACATGAGTATGCCGGTACTGACCGGCCTGCAGGCCGCAGCTAAGATCCGGCAGTTGGTTCCCGAGACCAAGATACTCATCGTCACCATGCACGATTCTCCCCAAATGGAGATTGCGGCGCGCGCTGCAGGCGCCGACGCCTACATCACCAAGATGGCAGCATCCAAATCGTTATTGGAAGCAAT
>Ga0137403_10007244_pt1 | contig 12544 bp, 9 predicted proteins | sample CZOMad2_1_16fung_FD_122057 | JGI IMG/M metagenome (GOLD analysis project Ga0137403, IMG submission 122057) | Vadose zone soil fungal communities from Angelo Coast Range Reserve, California, USA - CZOMad2_1_16fungal (Hybrid Assembly) | ecosystem: Environmental > Terrestrial > Soil > Vadose zone...
AGATCATCACTTTCACTTTCCCGCATATCGGCAATGTCGGCACCAACGAAGAAGACATCGAGACGGTGAATATGGCGGCAACGCCCGGCGCGCGCGGCGTGATCTTGCGCAGCGCCATCACCGATCCCTCCAATTACCGCGCGACGCGGCATCTCGACTATTACCTGGAACAGCCTTGCGCGACTTATGATGAATGCCGCGCCCTGCGCAATGATTGTGACAGGCCGCTGGTCCTCGATGAGTCGATCACGGATCTGCGGGCGCTGCTGCAGGCGCATGCTGACCGCACCGCTGACGCCGTTACCATCAAGATTGCGCGGGTCGGCGGCATTACCAAGGCGAAGCTGATTCGGGATACGGCCGTGGACATCGGTCTCGCCGTGACCGTGGAGGATACCGGGGGCGCCGAAATCGACACGGCGGCGATGGTCCACATGTCGCTGTCAACGCCCGAGGCGCAGAGGCTGCACACCTGTGACTTCCACAACTGGGTGACGGTCACCAACGCCCGCTCCTCGCTGAGCGTCGAGGATGGCAGCATTTCGATCGGTCACACGCCCGGCCTGGGGCTCGAGCCTTTGTTGGAGACTTTCGGTCCGCCGTTCCTCACGAACCGCGCGACGTAGTCATCGGCCGGATGCTCGAGGATTTCAGCCGGGGATCCCACCTGCACGACCCGGCCATCCTTCATGACCGCAACCCGTGCGCCGATCCGCACCGCTTCGTCGAGGTCGTGGGTGATGAAGACGATGGTCTTTGACAAGGTCCGCTGCAGTTGCAGCAACAGGTCCTGCATCTCCACGCGGATCAGCGGATCGAGCGCGCTGAAGGCCTCGTCCATCAGGATGACTTCAGGATCCAAGGCCAGCGCGCGGGCCAACCCCACTCGCTGGCGCATTCCGCCCGACAGCTCCGCCGGGTATTTCGCCTCGTAGCCGCTCAGGCCTACCGTTGCAATCCATTGCATCGACTTGGAATGCGCCGCACTTCGCTGCTCACCGCGAGTGATCAGGCCAAAGGCCACGTTTTGCAGCACGGTGCGGTGTGGCAGCAGTCCGAATCCCTGAAAGACCATGCTCACCGAGCGCCGCCTGAAGGCACGCAAGGCGCGCGGGCTGTAGCCCAGGATGTCCTGGCCGTCGAACAGGATCGCACCGCTGGACGGGTCGATCAGGCGGTTGAGATGCCGCACCAGCGTGGACTTGCCGGAGCCTGAAAGCCCCATCACTACGAAAATCTCGCCCCCGGGAATCTCGAGGCAGACGTCACGCAACCCCAGGCTGCAGCCCGTGCGTGCCAGGATATCGAGCTTGTCAGCGCCTTGGCGCGCCAGCGCCAACCCCGCAGCTTCGTTGCGGCCAAACACTTTCGTGACGTTGCGCAGCTCGATTCTAGCCATGTTTGCCCTTGCCGCGCCCTTCGACGCCGGCACCTCGGCCGCCAAAACCCTGTGTGATCCGATCGAGCACCACCGCCAGGATGACGATGCCGATGCCCGCTTCCAGGCCCTGGCCGACATCGAGCGACTGGATGCCGTTCAGCACCTGTTCCCCCAGGCCGCGCGCGCCGATCATCGAAGCCACCACCACCATCGACAGGGCCAACATGATCGTCTGGTTGACGCCCGCCATGATGCTGGGCCGCGCCAGGGGCAGCTCCACTGTGAGCAACATCTGCGCGGGGTTCACGCCGAAGGCTGTTGCGGCTTCCTTGATTTCAAACGGCACCTGCTCGATTCCCAACGCAGTCAGCCGGATCATCGGCGGCAGCGCATAGATGACCGTCGCCAGGATGGCCGGCACCTTGCCCAGGCCGAACAACATCAACGCCGGGATCAGATAGACGAAGCTCGGCATGGTCTGCATGACATCCAGCGTGGGCAGGATCAGCGTCCGCGCAGTGCGCGACTTGGCTGTCAGAATGCCGATGGGCAGGCCTATCACGAGCGCGAGCACGCTGGAGATCAGCATCAGGGTCAGGGTCTGCAGCATGAGGGACCACAGTCCCAACATGCCCACTACGAACATCAGCAGACCCACCGCGGCCGTCAGGATCGGCCGGTGGGTTCCGAACCAGGCAAGGGCCACGAAGATGCCGATCAGCAGCCACCAGGGGATCAGGCTGAAACCGGTGTCGAGCAGCACGATCAAGCCCAGGGCCGCATGCGAGGCCGCGCGGAAGGCAGCGCCGTTGCTCGAGACGAGAGCTGCCACCGCATCGTTGACGGGGCGCCGGATTGAGACGACGAGGCTTGCTGGGAACAACTGGCGCGCCTGGGCGGAATCACGACCGCGAGGCCGCCCTTGCGCCTGTGCAGAGTCAGCACCGCCGGCCTGCCCCTGCAGCCCCGCATTGATGCGAGTGGCCAGCGCGGGGCCGACCCAGGGATGCCAGATTTCAGGGCGGGCCTCCAGGAACAGGGTCGCCTGGGCCCTGGCATCCCGTTGTGCCTGCGCCATGGCGGCGAGGTTGGCATTCAACTCGGCCAGCGGAAAGGTCGCCTTCGCCAGCACGGCGACAATTTCCGGCGCGGCCGCCGCGAAGACACTCGAAACCCCGTAGACGATGACCGAGGGAGGCGATGCACAGCCGTGGTGCGTGGCATCCACGTCGATCATGTTCTTCCAACAATCGGGGGTGTACGGCGGTTCTTCCAACGGGCTCAGGCGCAGCCTGCCCGCGATGGCGCTCGGGGACCAGTAGTAAAAGAGCAGAGGTTGCCCCTGTAGATACGCTGACACGATGGCTGCATCCATTGCAGGTCCCGTGCCGGGGCGGAAATCGATATAACGGTCCTCCAGCCCGTAGGCGCGCAGCTTGCGCGTATTCTCGGGCTCGCAGGTCCAACCCGAGGGGCAGTTGAGGAAGCGGCCGCGAGTGGGTTGCTCGGGGTCTCTGAAGAGCGCCACGTACTTGGGCTCTGCCAGCTGCGCCACGTTGGTGAGGCTGGGGGCGGCCGGCTCGATGTGGCGCGCGGGATCGCCTTTGACCACGTATTCCGGCACGGCCCAACCCTCGGTAGCTCCGGTAAACGTGTTTCCGATGGCGCGTACCTGGCCTGCCGCGGCCGCTTTCTTCCAGATCTCGCTGCGCTCGACCCACTCCTCGGCGACGATCTGCAGGTCGTCGTTGGCCAACGCCTGCTCGAATGTGATCGTGTTACCGGGAATGGTCTCAGTACGACAATCGAAGCCGCGCTCCAGGATCTCCTGCATCACCGCCGTGATGAACTCGCCGCTTTCCCAGTTGAGACCGGCAAAGATGACCTCCCGCCCGGAGCCGCAATAACTGGCCTGCGCGCAGCTGCTCCATCCCAACAGCAGGCATACCAGCGCAAAAGTCCGGCTCTGGGTGGCGTCTCTCACGCCGACTCAGACAGACCCGAGTGAGACAAAATATCGCCCGGGGTGCGCTGCGCGATGAATGTGGCGGCTGCGGCAATATCCTCGCCCAGCGGACGGTCATCGGCATACGTGGCAACCACTCCACGCAACGCTTTGTACAACGCGAACGTACGCGCCGCCGGTTTCACAGTGTTCCCCAGAAGCTCGTAGCTCTGGCACGCCGCCAGAAGCTCGATGGCGACGATCTTCTGTACATTGTCGACAATCTGGAGGGCCTTCAGCGCTGCAGGTGTTGCGTGGCATAGCATATCCTCCTGCAGCCCCGACGTAATGCCTCCGTCAAGGCTGGCCGGAGCGGCCAGGCGCCGGTTCTCGGCGACCAGGGCAACGGCCGCATACTGGGAAATCATGAATCCCGAGAACGTGCCGCCGCCGTGCGCCAGGAAGGCGGGCAGCCCGCTGACGAGCGGATTGATCATGCGATCCAGGCGCCGCTCGGAATTCAGGCCCAGCTGCGCCAGCGCAATCCCCATCTGGTCCATGGCCAGCCCAACCGCTGCACCAACTGCGTGCGCCTGTGAGTTGATTTGGGGCGCCTCGGGAGAGCCCGTGACGGTCGGATTGTCCGTAAAGCTCGCAAGCTCGCGATCCACGACGGTGACCACGTCCGCCCAGGCATCGGCGACTGCCCCGTGCACGTGAGGTATCCCTCTCAGGCTCAATGCGTCCTGGGTCCTGCGGCCGACGGCCGCAGCGAGCAGCTCGGAGCCGGACAGAAGTTGATCCAGCCGCCTGGCCACTTCGAGCAGGCCCGGTGACGAGCGCAACATCATGGCAGCAGGCTGAATCGCACTGACCTGGCAACGCTGAGTCTCGAAGGTCATCGCAGAAACTGCGTCCGCCCAATCCATGACGCGCCGCGCGCGATCCACCGCGAGGCAGGCCAGTCCGGCCGCGCACGCGGTGCCGTTCACCAGGCACAAGCCCTCCTTCGCTTCCAGCACCAGGGGCGCAAGCCCCAGGCGCTCCAACGCCCGGGCAGCGGGCAGCCGCTCTCCTTTCAGAATGACCGTGCCCTGCCCGATCAGCACCAACCCAACATGGGCCCGGTGGCTGATGTAGCCCACGGACCCCTGCCGGGGAACTTCGGGCGAGCAGCCGGCATTCAGCAGGTCCACGATCCGCTGCACCACACTCAGGCGCAAACCGGAATAGCCCAGCGCAAAATTGTTGACGGTGGCCGCCATGATCGCGCGCGTTTCCGTAACATCCAGCGGCGCGCCAAGGCCCACTGCATGGCTCATCAGGATGTTGCGCGACAGAATACTTTGCTGGTCGCGCGCAATTGTGACGTCCGAGAGCGCACCCACACCGGTATTCACGCCGTAAGCGCGGATGGCTCTTTCCACCACGGTTTCGACGATCGCGTGGGCCGCCTCGATTCTCGCCCGGGCGGCCGCTGACAACTCGAGCCGCGCATTGTCCGCGGCGATCGCAACTACTTGCGGCCAACTCAAGCGCCGGTCGAGGATGATCGGACTCATGAGCGGCTGGCGCCGGGCTTCTGAGCTGCTCCCAGCAGCGGTGATCCCTCGCACGCGTAACGCTTGATGAGCTCCCAAATTTTTCTCGGCACAGTGACCTCGGTTTGATGATGTTCGCGTGCGGTTAGCCGGCGCGCGCCCGGCAACCGGACATTGGGCTCGTACTGCAGGGCTTCCAGCAGCGTATCAACCCGCGACAGGAAGGAAGGGCCTGCAAACACAGTGGGTTCCAGCGCAATGATGACCTGTCCGGTTCGGGGCGGACCGCCCGCACAATCTCCGAACGAAGAGGCCTCGAATGAAAAGTTGGATGCGGTCAACCCACCGGACAACACATCGATGAGCAACGCGAGGCTGACCCCCTTGTAGCCGCCGATCGCGCATAGGCTTCCGTTTGCCGCTGCCTCGGCGTCCGACGTTGGCTGGCCATCCACGTCGAGCGCCCAGCCAGGCGGCAGGGGTACACCCCGCCGTTGCGCGTCGAGTACTGCAACCTTGGCGACGACGCTCGATGACTGATCGATCACCAGTGGCGGCTTGCCGGTGCGAGGTGACGCAAATGCCAACGGGTTCGTGCCGAAGAAAGGAATCCTCCCTCCGTGAGGTGCGATGGACGGCGAGGCGTTGGCGAACATCAATGCCACCAGTCCCTGCTCTGCCAACTCCTCAACGAAATAACCTAGCGAGCCGCACGCGTAGGAATTGCCCACTGCGAGGACGGCAACGCCCTGGCGCCGCGTTGTGGCGGTCAGAAGGGGCAAACCCATGGACAGCGCCGGATGGGCAAACCCGGTGCCGGCATCGACTCGGATACAAGATGCTGAAAGCTCGGACAGTGTCGGCGTTGCGGTGCCATTGACCTTGCCGCAAGCAGCATGATCGCAGTAAGTGGGCAAGTATGACAGACCGACGATCTGTTGTCCGTCGCGCTCGGCTGCGGCAATCGAGCGCGCCACGGCGGCCGCATTCGGCTGGCTGACCTTCGAGGCTTGCAACGCCTTCGCAGCCAGGGTCTCGACTTCAGCAAGAGTGACTGTGACCTCGTTGCTCACGCTGCGGCTCCTGCACGCCTCAAAGGAGCCAATGCCGACAGCATGTCGCTGACATACCACCGTATGAAGATCCGCGTACCCGCCTCGATCAACTCGGAGTAGGGTCCGGGGCGATAGGAGCTGCCGCGTATGCCAAGATGGTTATTCTCGGCGAGCGTGCGGTCCTGCTCATTGGTCGCGGCCCAGACTGCTTTCAGGCGCTCGACGTCGTAATCCACGCCTTCCTGCGCATCCTTGTGCACCAGCCACTTCGTCGTTACGAGGGTCTCCTCGGCACTCACCGGGAGGACGCGGAAGGTCACCGCATGGTCCGCCAGGATATGGTTCCAACTGTTAGGCAGACTCAGCAGTTGTACTGAGCCCAGGCTCTCGTCGGTCAGGTCTCCCAACAGGCGTTTGCTGGCGGGCCGCCCGTCGAGAGTCATCGAGACTTTGCCCTCCCCCGCGAACGGCATACGCACGACCCGGTACCGGTCGCCTTGCACGTGTGCGAAAGCAATCCCGAGCTTCTGCCACTCGGCGGTCTTGCGCGCCACCAGCTCTTTGAATTCCGGCTTGACCCGCGGATCGGACGGGTCGTCGAACTCGCTGAGGATCTGCATCAGCTCGGGATGCGAGCCGGCGCAATGGAAGCACTCCCGGTTGTTCTCGATGACGAGCTTCCAGTTGGTGCGCTCGAGCAGGGTCTGTGTATGGGCGACCTTGGCGTTCTCGAGCTGGTGCGGCAGGATGTAAGGCTCGATGTCCCGGCGGAAAGCCTCGAAATCGGGCGGAGAGTCCGCAAAGCTGATGAAGATGTAGCCACCGGCCAGCCCGACGTGCACGGGACTGAGTTGAAAGCCGGAGCTGTCGAAGTCGTCTCCCATCAGGCGGGTGCCTACGAGTTGGCCGTTGAGGTCGTACGTCCACTGGTGATAGGGGCACACCAGCCGGCTGGCTTGGCCGCGCTCTTCCAGGCAGATGCGCGAGCCGCGATGCCGGCAGGTGTTGTGGAAAGCGCCGATGCCACCGTCCTTGCGCCTGACCAGGATGACGGATTCGCGTCCGATATCGACGCGCAACCACGCTCCCGCACGGGGGATCTCGCAGGCCATGGCCGCGAATAACCAATGGCGCTTGAAAAACAGCGCCATCTCGAGCTCGAACAGCGTGGGGTCCACGTAGAACGGCTGCTCGAGGCTCCAATCCGCCTTGTGCCGGGACAACAACTCGTAGGCGCGCTCGATCGCTTGCGGGTTCACCACAACACTCCAGGTAAGCGCGAAATGCATGGTTCAGCTTGAACTGCGCGCGCAGGATCAAGATACCGACCTGAATCTGCAAAGAAAACGAGATTTTTCCTCATGCAATCCATGCCCCTCGGTCATGTCTTGGTCATGCGGCCCGGCAGCTCGGATACAGGAATGTGGCACCGGATTTCGTGCCCCGGTTCTGCGCCGGGCTGAAGCGGCGGTGGCTGCTGCTCGCAAACGGGCCCTCGTTTACAGGGGCAACGCGTATGAAAAACGCACCCGGTTGGCAATGCGGTGGCGCTGGGCATCTCGCCTTTGAGGGGCGCGGCCGAGAGCAGCGCCGCCGTGTAGGGATGGTGAGGCCCCGAGAAGACTCGCTCGGCCGGACCGATCTCCATCAGCCGGCCGAGATACAGAACCGCGATCCGATCGGATACGTAGCGCACGGTCGCGAGATCGTGCGAGATGAAGATGTAGCTGACGTTGTGTTTCAACTGCAGGTCCGTCAGCAAATTGAGAATGGCTGCCTGCACTGATACGTCCAGTGCCGAAGTCAGCTCGTCGCAGACTACGATACGCGGATCCCCTGCAAATGCGCGCGCAATTGCTACACGTTGCTTCAATCCGCCGGATAGCTCCCGGGGACGCAGATTCAAGTAGCGGTCGGCCAACTTCACCGACCGTATCAGCTCCAGCAATCGTGTGTGGCGTGTTTGCTCTGGGACGCGCCCCAGCCGGGACAGGGCCCGTCCGACCAGGCGGCGGATGCTGTGCGAGCGGTTCAGCGCCGAATCCGGGTTCTGAAAGACAATCTGCACTGATTTCAGTTGATCCGGCCGCCGCGCGCGGCTCGTGGCCGGGAGCGGCTTGCCGTCCAACTCGACGATACCGCCGGCGTCGGGTTGCACCAGCCCAAGAAGCAACCGCGCCAGGGTGCTCTTGCCGCTGCCGGATTCGCCGACCAGTCCGAGTGTTTCACCCGGCCACAGCTGCAGTGATACTTCGTGCAGGGCGTGGATAGGGTGGCGCTGAGTGCCGAAGGTTTTGCTGAGGGCGATTGCTTGTAGGATGGGCGGCGCCGAGTGTGGGGCCGTCGCGGCGCGCCGCACCCCTTCGGCGTCCGGGCCATCCGCTGCATTGCCCGGGAGCATCTGCGCTCGTTCCTGAAAGTGGCAACGACTCGACCGCCCCTCCAACTCGCTCATCGCCGGTGCGTCGGCATGACATCGTTCTTCTGCCAGCCCGCAGCGCGGCGCAAACAAGCATCCTCGCGCGTCATCCCCAGGTGACGGCGGAAGACCGGGTATGGTGTCAAGCCGGCGGTGATCTTTGTGCGCCCCCTGTCGTGGCAGGCAGCGAATCAGCCCCACAGTGTATGGATGGCGAGCATCCGTAAACACTTCTGCGGTCGGGCCCTCCTCGACCAGCGCGCCGGCGTATAGAACACCGACCCGGTCGCACATGCGCGAGATGACGGACAGATTGTGGCTTATGAACAGGATCGAAGTGGCGCGCTCGGTGCGCAGGGCCTGCAGCAGATCCAGGATCTCCGCCTCGACCGTTGCATCGAGGCCCGTGGTCGGCTCATCCAGGATGAGCAGCTTCGGGTTGCTCGACAGGGCCATGGCGATCGCCACACGCTGCTGCATTCCCCCGGAGAGTTGATGTGGATACCGATCGCGGACCGACTTCGGGTCACCAATCCGTACGCTCTCCAACATGGCGATGGTGTTCTCGCGGGGCTCGGCCGCCGCAAGTCCCCTCAGGCGGAAGATCTCTGCGATCTGCTCCCCGACACGCATGGAGGGATTCAGAGCGCGTGCCGGATCCTGACTCACCATGGAGACTGTCGTAGCGCGCAGCCGCCGCAAATCCTCACGCCCGAGCGACAGCAGATCCTGACCACCAACACGGATTGTGCCTCCCAGCACACGCCCGTTGGGCGGAAGATAACGCACTACGGCGAGGGCCACCGTCGACTTACCGCAACCGGATTCGCCCACGAGTCCGTAGGCTTCGCCCGGTCCGATGCGCAGAGTGACATCGCGCAGTACCTTGAGATCGCGTCCGCGCACGCGATAAGCAAGATCGAGTCTTTCGATATTTAGCGCGTCGACACTCAAGTGCGACTTTGCCGCCGACTCGAGCGCGCTCATGCGTCAACTACGCCCCGGATGCCGTCCGCGGTCAGATTGACTCCGATCACGAGGGAAGCAATCGCGAGCGTGTTGAACAGCACGGGCCACCAGATGCCGCCGTTGATGAGCCCGTAACTCTCGGAAACCGCCAGTCCCCAGTCCGGTGACGGCGGCTGAATCCCGAATCCGACGAAACTCAGTGTAGCCACGACGAAGATGGCATACCCGAGCCGCACCGTTGCCTCGACCACGATGGGTCCCATCACGTTGGGCAGGATCTCGACGAACAGTATGTAAATCGTATGCTCGTTGCGCAGCGTTGCTGCAGCCACATAGTCGAGATCCCGCTCCGACAACACAGCCGCGCGCACGGTGCGTGCAACCAGCGGTGCGAAAATGAAGCCGATCACGACAACTACGGTCATGCTCGACGCACCCAGCGCGGTCAGGGCGAGGAGCGCAATGATGACGAGTGGAAGCGCCAGCAAGGCATCGATGATGCGGCCCACGACGTCATCGACGATTCCGCGAAAATACCCCGTCACGAGACCTAACATGACTCCCAGGGTGACTCCCAAAACCGTGGCCAGTGGCGCCACTTCGAGAATGTCGCGAGCGCCGACCACGACGCGCGAGAACACATCGCGCCCGAGCTGATCTGTACCGAACCAGTGCGACCCCGAGGGTGGGTCCAACGCGCTCAGAATGTCGGCTTCGTAGGGGTCAAAGGGAACCGCCAGGTGACCGAATACGGCACATGCGCCCCAGAACACAATGATCAGCAGGCCTGTCATGAAGGGCCCCGAACGCACGAGTAGCCGCCAGTAGAGGCTCATGCGACGACGCCTAGGCGACCCCACCCAATCGAATGCGAGGATTGAGCAGCGCGGACAGAACATCTGCTAGCAGTCCCGCGAGCGCGTAGAGGATTCCGACGGTCAGCACACAGGCTTCCAGCATCGGAAAGTCCTTGTCCCGTGCGGCGGCATAGATCAGGCCGCCGATGCCCGGATAACGAAACAGCGTTTCGATGACCACCAGGCCGCCCATCAGATAGCCCACCTGGGTCGCAATCACCGTGATCGTGGGCAGCAAGGCGTTCCTGAGAACGTGACGCCAGAGCACCGCCCGCGTCTTGAGGCCCTTCAGCACGGCCGTCCTGGTGTAGTCGGCCGTGAGTGCCTCAATCGTTCCGGCCCGCGCCATGCGCGCAAGATATCCAAACAGCGCCAACACGAGCGGGAGCGAGGGCAGCAGCAGGTAGTAGATCTGGGTTCCCAACCCCGCGCCCGCTGGCCACGTTGCCGTGATGGGCAACACCCTCAACCAGATGCCGAAAATGAGGATGAGCACGATCCCGGTGACAAATTCGGGCAGCACGGTGGCCGCCAGCCCGACGAGACTGATGATGCGATCGATTGCCCGCCCCGCGTGCAAGGCAGCCCACACGCCACCTGCTATACCCAGCGGCACGACCAACAGGAAGGCCACGGCTCCCAGCTTTACAGAGTGGACGAGCGCCGACAGGACAAACGGCGCGACCGGCGCGCGGTAGGCATACGATTGGCTCATGTCACCTCTGACGAAGCGGCTGATCCAATCTCCGTACTGGGTCCACAAGGGCCGATCGAGGCCGAGCTGACTATCGAGGTTGGCGACGGCTCGCGCGTCTGCAAGCGGGCCCAGTATGGCGCGTCCTACATCGCCCGGGAGAAGTTGCCCGCCGGCGAACACCAACACGCTCAACAGCCACAGGGTAACCAGTGCCAGTGCCGCGCGCTTGAGCAGGAATACGCCGACCCCCATCAGTAATAGCCGTGCGACGACGCTGTAACGGGCTTCGGCTGCTCGACGCCGTCGACCAGAATGCGGTCAACGAATTCGTTATAAAAGCTGACGAGGCCTTTGATCCGCTCCGACTCGTGCACAGGGTCCGCGTAGTACCAGACCATGTTCTCGTGCCGCTTTCCCTTCACAGTCACGTGATACCAGCTGGAGATTCCCTTGTAGGGACAGCGCGAGATGTAGCGACTGGGACTCAGTACGTCGAGGCGTGTGTCGGAAATCGGAAGGTAGTATCGCGTTGGCATCCCGGTCTCGAACACGAACGTCGCCCTGCGCGAATCTGCGACGACCTCACCATCTACAATGACCTGGACATGGCGCGACGATGGCAGGCAATCGACACGCCGGAACGGGTCGCGCGCATGGACGAAGATCTCCTCATCTTCTTCGTACCAGTGATTCATCTTGTTCCAGTAGAAGGCCATGTAGTCAGCAATGGGCGGACAGCTTTCCACGGGCTCCAGGTAGCGCCAGCCGGCGTCCTCCACCAGGGTGATACCGGTATTCAGCGAGTAGTGCGTAGCCGTGCCCTTGAAGGGCGATTCCGTCCGGGTCGTGCTCGCCATCAGGTACTCCTCGTGAACATCCTTCATCGGGAAGTAGTAGACCGGCAGGTGATCGGATTCCTGCATCACCAGGCCCTGGATGGTATCGGCAACGATGAGATCCCCTACTTTGACTCTCAGCCGCTTCGGCGAAGGCATGGTGAAAACGACATAGCCCGGCTCGAACGGATACTGCTGAACGGTGTCCAGGATCGGAAAATGCGGGCCACGGCCGCGCAGGTGAGGTTTTCGCATCTGATCAACTCCGCGTGACGCGATCCAGCAGCAAGCCGGCCGCGAGAGGTACCAGTCCGGTGACGCCGTTGCGTACCGGCACGAGCAGGTCTGGGAAATAGCTGATGATCACCGGTGTCTCATCGAGCAACAACGTTTGAATGTCACGGGCGGCGCTGCGCTGCGCCTGGACATCCAGGGCCTTCACGTAACGTAGCACGAGGGCATCATAGGCTGCGCTCTTGAAATGCGCGGCATTCCAGGGACCATTGCTCGACAGTGGGTTGCTCAGCAGCGTGTTAGGCACGCCGCGGTGGGCATAGTCCGTAATGCCGAGCGGACTGTCGAGCCAGTCCGACTGGCCCGGAACCGACTTGCCGTAGTACAGCGCCTGGCTCTCGATCTTCAGGCGGATGCGGATATCGAGCGCCTTGGCGAAATTCTGAACCAGCTGCGCGTATTCGGCGATGTCGTTATACGTCTCCGTCGTCAGGGTGACGTCGAAGCCACCGCTGAGGCCCGCCGCCTGCATCAACTGTTTTGCCTGTGCGATATTCTGATCACGCTGCGGAACCGACGGATCACTCGAGGGGAACAAGGGTGTGAACGG
>Ga0137403_10007246_pt1 | contig 12542 bp, 10 predicted proteins | sample CZOMad2_1_16fung_FD_122057 | JGI IMG/M metagenome (GOLD analysis project Ga0137403, IMG submission 122057) | Vadose zone soil fungal communities from Angelo Coast Range Reserve, California, USA - CZOMad2_1_16fungal (Hybrid Assembly) | ecosystem: Environmental > Terrestrial > Soil > Vadose zone...
CTGGCGGAATCGATTGCAATAGTTCTAAGCTCGTCATAGTCCTTGGCTGTATCGTACCTGATGACACTGAGAAATAACAGGGCGTGCCGTGCACCGGGAAATAATTTGACATCGATGCTACAATCAAAACGGTTCCATGACCACCGATCCAAAGGAGAAAAAGATGAAACCAGCTGCTACGCCCCGGCATCACCTGGAGATTCCGGTAGCCGGCTCGGTCGCACGCTCCGGCGTGTGACCTCGAGCCCGGAGATGCACGCGGACAGCCAGACCATGCCGGCCGCGTAGCCGCCCACCACGTCGCTGAAGTAGTGCGCGCCGAGGTACAGACGGCTCAATCCGATCGCGAGGACCAGTAGCGCGGTGCAGGCGACGATCGCGACGTGCACGCGCCGGCTGCGTGGGCCGAGAATGATCAGCAAGTATGCCAGCATCCCATATCCAATCAGCGAAACCATGGCGTGGCCGCTTGGGAAGCTCCAGCTGCCAGAAAGACTCGCGCTTGCGGCATACGGCCGCGGTCGTTGAATCGCGCGCTTGAGGACGTTATTGAGCAACGCCCCGCCGGCAAATGCGAGCAGCCAGCCTTTGAGCAGGAGACTTTGCTTGGAGATCACGAGAAAGACCGCGACGCCGAGCGCTACAGTGATCAAGACCAGCGGCGACCCGAGCGCCGTGATCGCGCGGAATACCTGGTCGGCGGCAGGTCCGTGATGTGCCTGGAACCAGTCGACCAGTGTCACGTCGAACTGCGTCAGCGGATCGTGGTGAAGGACGTCTTCCGTCACTCCGAGAAAGATCCACAACCCCACGGCACTGATCAGGAATCCGATCGTGAGATGGAGCCAGAAGCGCCGCATTACTCCGGATGAGCGAGCGGCTTGCCGTCAGGGCCGACCTGGATCTCGGAGCGCTTGGCGCCGGTACGCACCTGCGCTTCGTACGCCACGAGGACGCCACGCTTGGTCAGCGACTCGACCTTGGTGATTTTGCCGGAACCGGCCAGCTGCAGCAGCCCTGCCTTCACGGCGGCGGGCAAAGCGTCGAGTGCGACTTCCTGCTCGATCTCGAGCACGGAGCCGTCAGCGCCGATCAGGACGTCTCGCCCGTGGCCGCGCACCCGCATCTCGACCTCATAGACGAGCTGACCGTCCTCCGTCTCGCTCGAATAGCCGCTGATGGTCGCTCCCTGGCTCTCCTGGTTGACGGTTTTCAGCACCGCGGCCGGAAGGTCGGAGCGCTTCAGCTTCTTTTCTCTCTCTTGTGGCGCTGTCTGTTGTGTTGCTGCCTGCGACGCGATCGCGCAGGTCAAAATCAGGAGGGGGACCGTCCATGGAGCGATTCGCATGAGCATCCTCGGTGCTGTGGGTAGAGACTCAATTCTATCCGAGCGTACCTTACAGCGGGCTTACAGCCATCCGACCGGCACACTTCGCAGCGCGCTAGATCCGCGCGTAGAATTAGGGCGTGTCCTCCCTCTGACCATCACCGAGGAGTCGTATGAACAAACCGTCAATCCAGGTCTTTGCACTGCTCGTCGGCGCGGCCGTGGCGTGGCCCGGCGCGAGCTCGGCGCAAACTTTCAAGGTTGCGAAGTACAGTATCGGCGGCGACGGGGGCACCGACTATCTGACCGCCGAGCCCGGTACGGGACGCGTCTTCGTCTCGCGCAGCACGCACGTGATGGTGATCGACGGCGCTACGGGCAAAGTGCTCGGCGACATTCCCGACACGCCGCGCACGCACGGGATTGCGCTGGCGCCAAAATCGGGACACGGATTCATCACCAACGCCGGCGATTCAACCGTCACGATGTTCGATGTCGCGAGCCTCGCGGTGGTCAAGAAGATCAAGGTTCCCACCGGCGGCCTCGACGGCATCATGTACGACGACTACTCCGACCGGATCATTCTCACGAATCACAGCCGTCCGGCCGGCACAGTCGTCGCGATCGAGCCGAAGAGCGGTGACATCGTCGGGACCGTGCAGCTCGAGGACGACTCGCCCGAAGGCGCGGCGAGCGACGGCAAGGGAAAGATCTTCGTCAACAACGAAGGCAAGAACACAATTCAGGTGATCGATGAGAAGACGATGACGGCGATCGCGTCGTGGCCGCTGGCGCCGTGCGAAGGCCCGACGGGCATCGCCTACGACCGCGCGACCGACCGGATTTTCGCCGGCTGCGGCAAGACGTCCGTGGTGCTCGACGCGAAAACGGGCAAGGTCGTCGCCACGATCACCAATGGCGACGGCGTGGACGCCCTGGGGTGGGATCCCGCGCAGAAGCTGATCTACATCCCGGCGGGCCGCGACAGCAACGTCACCGTCGTGCGCCAGGATTCGCCTGACAAGTACACGGTGGTCGCGACCGTGGCGACGATGCGCGGCGCCAAAACGATTTCGGTGGATGCGCAGAAGCACATCGCGTACCTGTTCCAGCCCGAATACGGTCCGCCACCGGCCGGCACGCCACCGCCGCAGCCGGGCCAGCGGCCGGTGCGCGGTCCGGTCATTGGGGCGTATTTCTTCACGATCAGTCACTGACGCAAGAGGGGGGAGAGGCATCATGAGAGTCGCCACAATTGTTTTGACGGCGTGCGTGTTTGCCGTTCCGCTCACGGCACAGAACCCCGCGCCAGGAGTATCGGACCGGGACACCGCGGCCAAAGCCGCGGCTGCACCGATCCCGAAGGAAGCGTCGTCGGTCACCGATCACACCATCCGCATCGGCGGCCAGCTGGTCGCCTATCGCGCGACGGCGGCGACGATGCTGCTGAAGAACGACAAGGACGAGGCGATCGGGTCGCTCTACTACACGGCCTACACGCGCACCGGCGCGGGGGATCCGAGCCAGCGCTCGATCGCCTTCATCTATAATGGCGGGCCCGGATCCGCGTCGGCGTGGCTGCACATGGGCGCGTTCGGTCCGCGTCGCATCGTGACGACCGACGCGGGGCCCACGCCGCCGCCTCCCTATCAGGTGGTGGACAATCAGAGCAGCCTGATCGATGTCACCGACATGGTGTTCATCGATCCCATCGGGACAGGATTCTCCAAGCCCGTCGGCAAAGGCACCGGGAAGGATTTCTGGGGCGTGGACGAGGATGCCAAAGCGCTCGCGCAGTTCGTCTCGCAGTACGTGAGCCGCAACGGCCGCTGGGCCTCGCCCAAGTACTTGATCGGCGAGAGCTACGGCACGACCCGCTCGGCGGTCCTCGGCAGCCGGCTGGAGCGCGACGGGATATCGCTGAACGGGATCGTGCTCATCTCGTCGGTACTCGATTTCGAAACGCTGCTGTTCTCGGCCGGGCACGACCTGTCGTACGAGCTCTACCTGCCGAGTTATGCCGCGACGGCGTCATATCACAAGGTGATCCCGGCACCAGCCAACATGAGCGCATTCCTGACTGAAGTCCGCCGCTACGCGATGGGCGACTACGCCACCGCGCTCGCCGCTGGCGCGACGCTGCCGGCGGACCGCAAAGCCGCCGTGGCCAAGCAGGTGGCGGCGTACACCGGGCTCTCCGAGGACTATGTCATGCGGGCCAACCTGCGCGTGAACCTGCGGCAATTCATGGCCGAGCTGCAGCGCAGCCGCGGGCTCGTGACGGGGCGGCTCGATTCACGCTTCTCGGGCCCGCTGCCCGATCTCTTGACCGAGAACGCGCCGGGCGATCCGCAGTCGAATGCCGTGACGGGCGCATTCACCGCGGCCGCCAACGCGTACCTCCGCGGCGAGCTGAAGTTCGACACGCAGGACCGCTACCTGATGGGAGGCGGCAACCAGGGGCAGTGGAACTGGGCGCGTGACGGGCAGCGTGGCTGGGCCACGACGACGTACGTCGGCTCTGACTTGACGCAGGCGCTCGTGACGAACCCGCACCTGCGGATCGAGGTCGAGAACGGCTACTACGATCTCGCGACGCCCTTCTTCGCGACGGAGTACACGGTCAACCATCTCGAGGGGCTCTCACCCGACTTGCGCGACAACATCACGCTCAAGTACTACGACGCCGGGCACATGATGTATCTGTACGAGCCGGCGCTCGCCGAGCTGAAGCAGAACGTGGCGCGGTTCATCACGAATCCCGCACCGGCGAACGCGAGGACTGCCGGATCTAACTGAGGCCGCCCGGGAGAATACTCTTGGGGCCGAATTTGCCGCGGACGCGATCGATGGCTCGGGCGAGCCCTCGATCGCGTTCCGTTTCCTCGCCCGTCGTGGGGAGCTCGAGTTGATCGACGGCCACGACGGGTTTCAGGCCAGACAACCTAACCCCGACGAGCCGCGCCGGCACGCGGCGGGCGCTGCGCAATTTCGCCAGCAGCTCATGTGCCACGCGCAAGATCACGCGATCCGACACGACCGGCTCCGGAAGCGTCCGCTGGGCCCCGCGCGTCTTGAAATCCCAGTCGCGTAATCGCACGGCAACGGTGCGCGCCGTGAGCCCGTCACCGCGCATATCCGCGGCTGCGCGGGTGACGAGTCGCAGGAGCTCGCGCTCGATGTCACTGTCCTCGCGCAGATCCTTCCCAAACGTTTCGTCGCGGCTGATCCCCCGGTTCATGGTGCGGTGGAACACGTCTCCGTCGTCCCGCCCGTGCACCCGGTTCCACAGCCAGTGCGCTTCACGCTTGCTCATCCAGCGCTCGAGCGCGGCGAGGTCGTGACGCAGCACGTCTTCCACGGTGATCAGGCCGCGCTGCGCGAGGCGCGCCTGGAATTTGGGACCGACGAGCGGGATGTCGGCGAGCGTGCAGGAGCACAAGAAGTCCTGCTCCGAGCCCGGCTCGACGATGAGGATGCCCTCGCCGCCCCGGCTCGGTTTCGCGCGGTCTACGGCCATCTTGGCGATCAGCTTGTTGGTGCCGCCGCCGATCGACAGCGTGAGACCGGTCTGCGCGCGAATGCCCTCGCGAATGTGGTGTGCGGTCGCCGCGAGCGGCTCGTTTCTGTAGATGCCCTCTGTGCCGGTGAGATCGAGATACCACTCGTCGATGCTCGCGCCTTCGACCACCGGCGTGTAGTGCTGCAACGCCTCCCGGATTTCGGCGCTCCGGCGGATGCACTCTTTGAAAGGGACGGGGACGCACAGCGCGCCGGGACAAAGCCGCAGCGCGCGCGCGATCGGCATGGCCGAGCGAACGCCGAACTTGCGAGTCTCGTAGGAGGCGGAGCAAACGACGCCGCGGCTTTCGCGCGAGCCGCCGACGATGAGGAGGGCCGCCTTCCCGGCGCCGTCGGGATCGGCGGCGCGCGCGACGGCGACATAGAACGCGTCTGCATCGGCCAGGAGAATGCGACGCATGCCCGAACATATCCCGAATATTTCTAGGGATCAACCCTGTGTCGTTTGGCGCGGTTTTGGTTGCTCCGGGAAACGCGGCTCTTCATGATGTGCGTCTCGCCATGGCCCGCTCGGAGGCTTGATGCGCAGGATCGTGCTTGCCGCGCTCGTGATTGCCGGATGCACCAACGATGCGACGCAGCCCACAACGCTCGCGGTCTCATTCTCCGTGGTATCTGGAGACGGCCAGTCGGGTGTCGCGGGCCAGCCGCTCCCGAACCCGATCGTCATCAAGGCGACCGACTCCAAGGGGCGGCCCCAAAAGAATCTTCAAGTCAATTTCGTCATCACGTCGGGGGGGGGCACGGCGAATCCGGCCTCCGCACGCACCGACCAGAATGGGCTCGCGCAGACGTCGTGGACACTCGGGACATCGGTCGCTCTGGCACAACAGCTCGAGGCGCGGGCGGGCGGTACGCTGCTCGGGGCGTTCAACGCAACGCCGTTGGCGGGCGCGCCTGCACAGCTCGTAATTCAGGCGGGTGACGGTCAGTCCGCCATTCACAACACGGCGGTCTCCGTCGCTCCATCGGTCATCGTGCGAGACCAGTACGGCAACCCTGTCTCTGGTGCGTCCGCGACGTTCACGGTCGCGGCGGGTGGCGGCAGCCTGACGGGCTCGCCCGCGACGTCCGGGGCCGACGGCGTTGCGACGCTCGGCAGCTGGACGCTCGGTTCCACGGTAGGGACGAACACCCTGCAGGCCAGCGTCGCGGGCGCGAGCCCAGCGACGTTCACCGCCACGGCAACGCCGGGCGTGGCGGCGCGCATGACGGCGTACGCGGGCAACAATCAGTCCACCCGAGTGAACACCGATGTTCCCGTGCCACCGGCCGTACGCGTGAATGACGCCGCCGGGAATCCGGTGGCGGGCGCGCACGTGAGTTTCATGCCGGGGACGGCGTCCGGCACCATCTCGCCCGACACCGTCACCTCCGGCGTGGACGGTGTCGCTGCGATCACGTCATGGCGCCTGGGGGTCGCGTCAGGGACGCAGATCCTGAAGGCTGTCGCGTCGGGTGTCGCGGATACCGTCGTCTTTACGGCAAATGCCCAGGCCGGCCCCGCGACGCGAATGGTCATCGTGGTGGGTGATAGTCAGACAACGCTGCGTCTTACCGCGGTGCCGATTGCACCAGCGGTGCGTTTGACGGATCAATACGACAACCCAGTCCCCAATGTCGCCGTGACGTTCTGGATTCCGTTCTTCACCACCGGCAGTGTGACGGGCAGTCCGGCCGTGTCGAACGCCGCGGGGATCGCCACGGTCGGGAGTTGGACGCTGGGTTCGAGCGTCGGCTATCACTGGATGAACGCGAGCGCTCCGGGCCAGCTACTCTTGTCCTTCACCGCCAGCGCCACGCTCGAAACCGGCGCGCGAATGGTGCTGCACGCGGGGGACAATCAGGTCACCCAAGTCAGCACGACGCTCCCGATACCGCCGGCCGTGCGCATCACCGATGCCTCGAATGCGCCGATTCCAGGCGCGCAACCGAAGTTCAGCTTCATCCAAGGCGGCGGAGGCATCGGCGCCAGCATGCCGGATGCGGATACGAACGGTGTGGCAGCCGTCAACCATGTGACCCTGTGTTGCGCGCGCGGGATCTATCGCCTCCGGGCCACACTCGCTGGCTCGCCCGATACGGTGTTCTTCACCGAGACGGGGACGCCCGGGAGACCGGTGAGTATCGCGGTGCAGGCGGGTAACGGGCAAAGCGCCTCCACGAATACCGCGGTGCCCGTCGCGCCGGCCGCTGTCGTCAGAGACACGTTTGGGAATCCCGTGCCGCGTATCGCAGTCGATTTCGCCGTGACGGCGGGTGGCGGCAGTATCAGCGGTAATCCCGCGGTCACTGATACGAACGGCGTGGCCGCCCTTACGGCGTGGGTGATGGGGTCCGCACCGGGGACCAACACGCTGACGGCGACCGCTTCGGGCGTTGGCACCGTCACCTTCACCGCGAACAGTCTGGTCCTCGTTGTGGCCGGCACGAAGAGCTCAATCGCAGCGCCGCTCGGCCTCGTCGCGAGCGCCGGCGAGATCACGGCCACGATCACGGTCACGGCCCGTGACACGAACAGCAACCCCGTTGCAGGCGCCTCGGTCACCCTCACGGCGACCGGCGCGGGCAACACCGTGACGCAGCCCACGACCGTCACCGATGTCAACGGCGTCACCACTGGCGCTTTGAGTTCCACCGTCGAAGGATTCAAGACGGTGCGCGCGACGATAAACGGCAGCGTCACGCTCGCGCGCACGATAGAAGTCCTGGGTGGTCCGCCCGCCTCCATGGTGGCCTACGCGGGCGACCATCAGATGGCGTCGCGCGGCACGCCGGTCCCGCTCGCGCCGCAGGTGCAGGTGCGCGACCAATTTGGAAACAGCGCGTACGGCACCGCCGTCACCTGGACAGTCACGAGCGGCGGTGGGAGTGTGGAACGGACGGAAACGCCAGGCGTGATCAACACGATTGCTACCAGCGGGATGTGGACGCTGGGGCCGGTGCCGGGGCTCAACACGTTGCAGGCAACGGTGCAGGGGACTGAGCTGGCCGTGACGTTTACCGCGACCGGCGATCCGTCGTTCTGGAGCAGCCACGCCGCCATCCCGACGCGCCGCTTTGTCCTCGGCGCCGCAGCTGCGAGTGGTCAGGTGTATGCCGTGGGCGGGATGGACTTCGACGACATGGCGACGGTCGAAGCCTTCGACCCCGCGACGAACACCTGGAGCGCACGCGCGCCCCTGCCCAGCCCGCGCAGTGAGCTCGCCGTGGCCGTGGTCAACGGTGTGCTCTACGCCATTGGCGGCATGCACAACCGGTCCGTCGTGGGCACTGTCGAAGCGTACGATCCAGTCACCGATTCGTGGACGCCGCGGGCGCCGATGCCTACGCCGCGTGCGGACTTCGGGGTTTCCGTGGTCAACGGAATCATCTATACGATTGGCGGGGCGAGTGCCACTTCCAGATCGGTCGGTACGGTCGAGGCGTACGACCCCGCGACCGATACCTGGACGACCAAAGCCCCGATGCCGACGCCCCGATTGTTGCTCGGCGCCGCTGAGGCCGGCGGCATCATCTACGCCGTCGGCGGGTCGAGCGACGCGGCGTTCTGGATGGCGACCGTCGAGGCCTATGATCCCGCGAGCGACACATGGACCACGAAGGCGTCGCTGCCGACCGCACGATTTGGGTTGGGTGTTGCCGCCATTGCTGGGCGTGTGTACGCGCTGGGTGGATACACGCAGGTGGACAACTACGCTAACCTCACGCCCGTCCTCGAGGCGTACGATCCGGCGACCAACAGCTGGACCGCGAAACCGGCAATGCTCGAGGCGCGGGTGTATGCGGGCACCGCGGTGCTGCAGGGCCTGCTGTACGTCGTCGGCGGAGATGGGAGCAACACCGGTTTCGTCGAGGCGTACCACCCCTGAGCAAAATCGCCACACGATCTGGCCCCGCAACGGTCTCCGTTGCGGGGCTTTTCCTTCTGTCTATCTTCCTGCCACTATGGCAAAAGGCACTATCGGTATCCTCACCGGCGGCGGCGACGTTCCCGGTCTGAATCCCGCCATCCGCGCTATCACGATTCGCGCGATCCGCGACGGCTACAAAGTCGTCGGCATTCGGCACGGCTGGGGGGGCCTGGTCGACTACTCGCGCGAGAAAGACGCGGACAACAGCGAGCAGATACTGCCGCTCACCGAAGCGATCGTGAACCGCGCCGGTCGGACGGGCGGCACGTTCCTCCACACCTCGCGCGTGCGGCCGAGTCACCTGCCGAAAGAGCGGGTGCCCTCGCATCTGAGCGGCTACAGCGAAAAGACAAACGACATCACGAAAGACGTCATTAAGAACCTCGAGCACATCGGCGTCGATGTCTTGATTCCGATCGGCGGCGACGACACGCTCAGCTACGGCAAGCGACTGCACGATGAGGGATTGAACGTCGTCGCGATCCCCAAGACCATGGACAACGACGTCTACGGCACCGATTACTGCATCGGGTTCAGCACCTGCGTGACGCGCACGATCGAGCTCACTCACCGGCTGCGCACCTCGGCGGGTTCGCACGAGCGGTTCCTCGTGATCGAAGTGTTCGGCCGTTACGCCGGATTCACGGCGCTGCTGCCGACGATGGCGGGCGCCGCGGACCGCTGCGTGATCCCCGAGTACCCCGTGGAAGTCGAGCACCTGGCCGAGCTGCTCGTGCAGGACCGCAACAAGAACCCGAGCCGCTACTCGGTCGTCATCATCTCGGAAGGCGCGCGGCTCACCTCGCACGAAGGGATGAGCTTCGAGGGCGAAGAGACCGACATGTTCGGGCACCGCAAGCTCGGCGGCATCGGCGACCAGATCGGTAACGCGCTCAAGGAGTCGTCGGCGAAGCTCAACAAGGGCCGGAAGATCGACGTCATCAACCAGCGGCTCGGCTATCTGGTCCGTTCGGGCGATCCCGACGCCCTCGACTCGATCGTGCCGATGGCGTTCGGCAACCTGGCGCTCGAGCTCGTGGTGAAGAAACAGTACGGCCGGCTCGTGAGCATTCATAAAGGGTTCTACGACACCGTGCCGCTGGCGAGTGTGACGTCGGAGAAGAAGGTCGTGGACGTGTCGAAGTACTACAACACGCAGCGCCTGCGGCCGATTTACCAGTTCGACGGAGCACCGCTGTTCATTATGACGAGCGACTGATCAACCACCCTCGAGGTACTCCATGGCACTTCAGCTCGGCGATATCGCACCCGATTTCGAGGCTCAAACCACCGAAGGCCGCATGCGCTTTCACGAATGGATCGGGGATTCGTGGGCCGTGCTGTTTTCCCACCCGAAGGACTTCACTCCGGTGTGCACCACCGAGCTCGGCTATATGGCCAAGCTCAAGCCCGAATTCGACAAGCGGCGCACGAAAATCGTCGGCCTCAGCGTCGACCCGGTGGAGAATCATGCCCGCTGGTCGAACGACATCAAGGAGACGCAAGGGCACGCGCCGAACTACCCGATGATCGGCGATACCGATCTCAAGGTGTCCAAGCTGTACGGGATGCTGCCGGCGACTCTCGAGGGCAGCTGCGATGGCCGGACCGCCGCAGACAATCAGACGGTGCGCAACGTGTTCGTCATCGGACCCGACAAGAAGATCAAGCTCATCATCGTCTATCCCATGACGACAGGTCGCAACTTCGACGAAGTCCTCCGGGTGATCGACTCGCTGCAGTTGACGGCGAAGCACAAGGTCTCGACGCCCGTGAACTGGAAGCAGGGCGACGACGTCATCATCGCGGGGTCGGTCACTGACGACGACGCGAAGAAGATCTACCCGAAGGGCTGGAAGGCTCCCAAGCCCTACCTGCGAATCGTCCCGCAGCCGAAGGGCTAGGGCTTCCGCGTCACGCGTAGATTCGCAAAAACACCGGCCGAGCCGTCCCCGGCCCAAAGCCCAACCGATCCGCGGGGTCGGTCGCCCAATTCGTTCACCACGAGCGCCGGTTTCGCGGCGTCGTTGACGAACACGCTGATCTTGGGATGGGCGACGACGACGCGCACGTGAAACCACTGATCGCCGTCCGGCTCGGGGATCACCGGCGCCTCGTATTGACCGGGATGCTCCGACCGGAGCTTTTGCCACGGGAAACCGGGCTGCGAGACGTACTCCACCGCGTGACTGTGGCGCGTTGAGTCCGCCGCCCGAAAATTGAACGGGCGGAAGTACACCGCCTCGTAGGTCTGTGCATCCGCGACGTGGAAGGCCACGCCCAAAAAGCTGCCTTGCGCCGGCTGACTGCGGCCGAGCAGATCGACCTCGATGGTCCCATCTCCGAAGTCATAGTCTTTCAGCCAGACGAGCCCCATGAGCGGGGCGACCTCGATCATTCTCAAAGCGTGCTTTCCGTTGGTATCGACCACCGCCGTCGTCCGGCCGGCAACCTGCCAGCGCGGATCCTTGCCGACGGTCGTGACATCGAAGGTCTCGGGGGCCTGGATGAGACACGCGAGCACCATTAGCGAAACCATGGCCTACCTCCCCTTTATTCCTGAGTGGTGCGAGAATCTCTCATGCCAAACGTGGGCCTCGTGGGATTTGGTTTCGCCGGCAAGGTCTTTCACGCGCCCGTCATCCGCGCGGTCGAAGGCCTTCGACTCACCACCATCGTGCAACGTCGTGGACCGCCGGATCCGCGCTACCCTGACGTCGAATTCGTACACAGCGTTGACGAGATGCTGACGCGCAAGATCGATCTCGTCGTCGTCGCCACCCCGAATACCTCACATCATCCGATCGCAAAGCAATGCTTGCTCGCGGGTCGTCACGTCGTCGTGGACAAGCCGTTCACGCCGACGCTCGCGGAGGCCCTGGACCTGGTCCAGATCGCCAAACAACAGCGGCGCATCGTGACCGTGTACCAGGATCGTCGCTACACCGGGGATTTCGCGACGGTGCAGCAGGTCGTCTCGGAGGGTACCCTCGGACGAGTCGTGCTCTTCGAATCGCATTTCGACCGGTTCCGGCCGGAGCGGAAGCCCAACGCCTGGCGCGAAGAAACCCTGCCGGGATCCGGTGTCTGGTTCGACATCGGTCCGCACCTGTTCGATCAGGCGCTCCTCTTGTTCGGAGTTCCGGATGCGATTGGCGCCGATATTCGCATCGAACGTCCGGACGCCGTGGTGGACGACGCGTTCGACGTCACGCTGTACTATCGCCACGCACGGGCCGTGTTGCGCGCGTCGATGCTGGCAGCTCCGGTGGGCCCGACCTGGATCGTGAATGGCACGAAGGGCTCTTTCATTAAGTACGGCATGGACCCTCAGGAAGCCGCCCTGAAGGACGGACGTACACCGAACGAGCCGGATTGGGATACCGAATCGCCGGAGCTGTATGGGAAGCTCATCACGTCTGACGCAACGCGAACAGTGCCGACGCTGCGGTCGAGTTTCGCGCGATATTATGAGAACGTGCGGGACGCGATGCTCGGTACCGCCGACCTCGCTGTCACGCCGGAGTGGTCGCTCGACGTTATGCGCGGATTACAATCGGCCGTCGAGAGCAATCGAACCCGTCGCGTCGTACCATGGAACCCATGAAAAAGCCCTGGTCCTATGTTTTCCTCGGCGGTCTGGTCGCCGGCACATTCGACATCACGTACGCCTGCACTTTCTGGTTTCTGAAGCGCGGCGTTGCCCCCACTCGCGTCCT
>Ga0137403_10007247_pt1 | contig 12540 bp, 11 predicted proteins | sample CZOMad2_1_16fung_FD_122057 | JGI IMG/M metagenome (GOLD analysis project Ga0137403, IMG submission 122057) | Vadose zone soil fungal communities from Angelo Coast Range Reserve, California, USA - CZOMad2_1_16fungal (Hybrid Assembly) | ecosystem: Environmental > Terrestrial > Soil > Vadose zone...
AGCGACGATGCTCTGCGCACCGGCACGTTCGCACATGCGCGCGGCAGTCAATGGATCGGGCTCAGCGTTCTTCGATTCCGGCATGGTCGAATAACGCGCCTGCCGTAACGTCGCAACGTGATCGATGTTAACTCCCAAGCGCAAACCGTTCATTTGGTCGCGCAAATAGGACTCAGCCAGCGCCGCTGAGCAAGTCGGAAAGGAGCAAAGTTAAGATGCCGATCTTGTCTCGCGCGCACCGCAACAGGTGCGTCGGTAGATTCGGGCGAGGACTGACAATGGGACGCCGAAAGTATAGAGCGTTGCGATCAACCCGTAGGCAAGCGTCAGTCGTGCGGGTCCAATCGTTTCATAGCGTCGCGCGCTGATCACAATTCGCTTGTCGCTGTGTATCACTGGGCCGCAGCGACGCAGCCGGCGAAAAAATTCCACGTCTTCCATCAATGGCACCTCGGGAAATCCGCCGACTTTAGTGAACGCACTTTGCCGACAAAAAATTCCGTGATCGCCGCATCGCATTCGGAGCAGAATCCCTGCGTAATGCGCAAAACTGTCTGTCAATCGATACACGGGGTTTGGAGGCAGGCGAATCCGGAAAAAGCCGCCGGCAACGCTCCGTTCAGCTAGTATGCGGGCAATTTCAGACAAAGATTCCTGCGGCACCTCGACATCACCATGAACGAACCATAGAACGTCGCCGCTCGCGGCGCGTGCGCCGAGGTTCATTTGCGCGGCCCGGTTGGGCTCACTGACCACGAGTTGATCGCAAAGGCCTGCTGCGAGATCAGCCGTTCCATCAGAGCTTTTGCCGTCAGCGACAATGATCTCAGCGTCAGGTGCTCTTTCGCGCAGATGCTGAAGAAACCGACGTATCAACGGTGCCTCATTGAAAACCGGAACAATGATCGAAAACTGCATTTGAATAACTACACTTGTGCTCGTAGGTCGTGGTGCGTAAAACTCATCAGGGCATCCAAGCAATTACGACCAGACGAAGTAGAAAACGGAGGAATTCATATGATCTCAAGACTTATCCTGACAGCAGCAATCACGCTTTTCTTCACCCCGGCAGTGGCACTCTATGCCCAGGAGCATCCGGAGCATCCAAAGAAAACCACGGAGCACCCGAAAAAGGGCGCGGAGGCGAAACAGGTTAGCACCGCCGATATTTCCGCCGGTATAAAACAGAACATCGAAGCCGAAACCAAAAAGAGCAGCGACGGCAAATTTCATGTCAAACACGAGGGTCAGGATCTTGCTCTCGACTTGATTAAAGTGCATGACGACCGTCTGTCCGATCTCGGTAGCGGCAAATACTTCGCCTGCGTGGATATGAAGGCCACGGACGGAAAGACTTACGACATCGATTTCTTTCTGACTGGGCAGCCGGGCAAAATGAAAGTCACCGAGACGTCCGTTCACAAGATCGACGGCAAACCACTTTACAATTGGAAAGAAGAGAACGGCACGTGGCAGAAAACGCCCGCGAGCTGAGCTCGCGGACGGTATTCCAACAGAGTATGCGATTTCGTCTAGAGTTCCGCCTTCAGGCGGTCGGGTTTGAACGGTGCACTAGACCGCATAAATGCGGAACTCCTAACCAGCGTCGCGAGAAGACGCGCGATCCGCTTTAACGCTTCCAAAATCGTGATAGCAAGATTGGTATTTTTCCTGGCAGTCGCAGTTGCAACTCGCGCTGCTGACAATCCAGGCATCGTTAAAGGCACGGATCAATTCGAGTTCGTCTATCGAGTTAAACTTCCTGAGATCAAAGGCGATGCTCGCGTCTGGATACCGTTGGCCAAGACCGATGCCTTTCAAACTGTCACCCAGGAAGAGCTCAATATCCCAATGAAATGGGAAAAGGTTCAAGACCGGGACTATGGCAATGATATCTGCGTGCTGCATCCGCAGCCTTCGGACGGCGGCAAGACGATCGAGCTGCGATATCGCGTCGTGCGCAAAGAAAAAACAGCCTACCACGCAGACGCGGCTGAAGCTCCGCGCTACTTGCGCCCGGAGATGCTGGTGCCCGTTAATGAAACGTTCAAGACGCTCGCTCAAAAGGCAGCCGCCGGAAAAACCGACGATTTAGAGCGAGCGAAAGCGCTCTATGATCACGTGATCGGCCGGATGCGCTACGACAAATCGGGAACTGGCTGGGGCCGTGGCGACGCAATGTACGCCTGCGATATGCGCACCGGCAACTGCACCGATTTTCACGCCTACTTCATTGCTCTTTCGCGCAGCATCGGCATACCGGCTCGTTTCGCCATTGGCGCCACCATTCCTGCCGACAAGAACGAGGGCACGATCGAGGGCTATCATTGCTGGGCGGAATTTCTCGCGGATGGACGTTGGGTACCGGTGGATATCAGCGAAGCGTGGAAGAATCCAAAGCTGGCTGAGTACTACTTCGGACACAATCCGGCTAACCGGTTCGAACTTACGAAAGGCCGTGATCTGGTGGTTGATCCGGAGCCGGCGAGCGGCCCGATTAATTTTCTCGTTTATCCACTGCTCGAAATGAACGGCGAAGTAATCAAACCAAAGACCACGTTCACATTCCGGCGCATTGGCGCGTAACTCAGGCTTCGAGCCTGACGGGTCGTGCAGGCTTCCAGCCTGCTTGTATTTGAGCAGGCAAGATGCCCGCTCGACGAGACAGGCAGGATGCCTGTGTTACGACTTGGCATTGGTGCCGGACTTCAGCCGATGATAAATTCGCCAGTGTTTCGTCCGTAGAATCCGCAATGTCAAAAATCCCCTTAATGGATTATGTCGGCAGGCCGTTTCTGGCCTGCCTATTCCTGGCGCTGCTATGGCTGCAATGGCGTTTTCCTCTGCGTCGCCAACATTTCAGTGTGCTCCATCGCCTAGTACGCAACTTCGTGCTCTCAATTCCGGGTTTTGCCATCGTTCGTCTCGCCATGCTACCAGTGCCAATCACAGTTGCGATATGGGCGAAGCAAAGACATGTCGGCTTGTTGAACTGGCTCGCTTTCCCGACATGGGCTGCTTTCGTCGCGACGTTTCTAATGATGGATTATGCCTACTGGTGGTGGCATTGGGCCAATCACATGATTCCGCTCTTCTGGCGATTTCATAACGTGCACCACACCGATCTCGATCTAGACGTGAGCACTGCCGCACGATTCCATTTCGGCGAAATGATTTTTTCGGTTGGATTTCTTTCGGTTGCGGTCGCGGTCTTCGGGATCGCCCCGATAATGTTACTCGTATTCTTCATCACACTCGAGGCTGCGACGCTCTTTCATCATTCCAACTGGCGTCTGCCGATAAAGATCGAACGAATTTTGAATCTGATCATTGTCACGCCGCGTATGCACGGCATTCATCATTCGATCGTGCAGCGTGAGACCAATTCCAATTGGGGCACGATTTTTTGCTGGTGGGATAAATTTCACCGCACGTTGCGCCGCGACGTGCCGCAGGACGCCATTACCATCGGTGTCGCCGCTTATCGCGAGGAACACGAACTTACACTTGGAAAACTCCTCGCGTTACCTTTTCGTCAACAACGCGCATGGCGATTGCCGAACGGTGAAGTGCCGGATCGGGCCGTCCAGCCCGCGCAGAAGTTGACGGAGTAAGATCGATTAAAGTTCGCGTAACGCGCGACAGACCGCGAAAGCGACGCGGGGGACGCGTGCGCACTCCCAAAGCTATCGCAAAACCGTGCAGGCGTTTGCCTTGATTTCGCACGAAGTGCTGGTCTCGCGAAAGCTTTCGGAGTTGGAGTGCGATGCGTCTTCGCATCGCTTTTACTTACTGGCGCGCAGCCTACGGCTAAATCACATTCTTAATGCGAACACACATGGATGCCGGCAGAAAACATAAGCGCGTCGCGATTGTCGCCGGAGTAGGACCTGGTTTGGGGGCGGCGCTCGTGCGCAAACTCTTCCAAGAAGGTTGCCGCGTCGGAATGTTCGCTCGGTCACGTGAATTAATTGGCAAACTCGCCGCCGAGCTGGGAGCGGATGCGCTGGCAGTCCGTACTGACGTAGCCGACGCAAAACAAGTCGCGGCAGGGTTCCGCAGAGTGCGGCAGCAGCTCGGGCCGGTAGAGATTCTCATCGCGCACGCAAGCGGTTCGGTCGGCCAAGGCTTGATGAAAACCACGCCCGATCAATTTGAACGATCGTGGCGCATCGGCGTCTTGGGCACGTTCCTCTGCGCACGCGAAGCCGTGCCTGACATGCTTAAGCGACACGCTGGCGCGATTATTATTACTGGAGCAACTTCTTCGGTGCGGGGACGTGGCGGAGCAGTCGCCTTCAGCAGCGCAAAGTTCGCGGTTCGCGGCCTCGCGCAGTCGCTCGCTGTCGAACTGTGGCCGAAGGGCATCCACGTCGCCCACGTCATCATCGACGGCGTGATCGACACGCCGAAGGTCCGCAAGACATACAAGCCGTCGGCTAAAGAACCGTTACTAAAGCCCGAAGCGATCGCCGATGCGTATTGGAATCTCATCCACCAAGATCGCAGCGCTTGGAGTCTGGAGATCGATCTGCGCCCGTACAACGAGGCGTTCTTTGAATGATCGCATAATTCGGTAGGGCGTGACCACAGCTCGCTCGCCGTGGCGAACGCGCGCCGCAGCGGTCACAATCGGATTTAGAACAGAATCAAGCGATCAACACTGAGCCATCCCGGCCCTGAGAAAAAAAGCCAAATTAGAATCACCAGATAAAGAACTTCGGGGAGATATAAAAACTCCGAAAGCCAATTAAGCGGAGATGATGCTTTGACATTGCGAATTGCGGTCGTCGTAATGGCCGTAATCATTACGCAGGCGAGCAGCGCGCATGCGAGAGGCGTCAGTGCTCCAAGGACAAGCAGCACGCCGCAAACAAACTCTACGGCGGAAACGAGCACAGCGTTGAACTCTGGAAAAGGAACGTGCGCTTCAATCAATTGTTGGCGCATCTGTTCTCGCCGTTGAGGAATAAAAAGTTTGCTGCGCCCGGAGAGAAAAAACAGCAAACCAACAGCTAACCTCGCCAGGAGAATTCCGAGCCATTCCCACGAATGCAACTCGCTGAGGAAAATCTGAAGGCACGACATTGATCGAGGTTGAAATCTAACTCATCAAACGTCAAGAAACGCTGCCGTCTTCCATTGTAGACTTTGCAGGCATAAGGCGCGCGGTTAAGGTGAGAAATGATCGAAGCGCACCGAAAGGAAAGCGCTCTCCGGCAGCAAGGAACGAATCGCTTTGCGCAGAAACTGGCGGATTATTCCATCGCGCTCCGGCGTGGGCCGACCGAAATTCTTCAAGTAAACGTGGGCAAGCTTTGCAATTTAACGTGCGTGCATTGCCATGTGAACGCCGGGCCGAAACGCAAGGAAATCATGTCGCGCGAGACGATCAATCGGATCATTGGTTGGTTCGGAAAGACGGATATCCCAACAGTCGATCTTACGGGCGGCGCGCCGGAAATGATTCCGGATTTTCGCTATTTCATCGAGCAGGTGAGGTCGTTGCAACCGACCCGCCATGTGATTGATCGTTGCAATCTGACGATCTTGCTTGAGCGCGGTTACGAAGACCTCGCTCCGTTTCTAGCAAGAAACAAAGTGGAAATTATTGCGTCGATGCCGTGTTACTCGCCCGAAAATGTGAACGCGCAACGAGGCGAAGACGTTTTTGAAGGCAGCATCGCTGCGTTGCAATTGCTTAACTCATTAGGCTACGGAATCGATGCGCACCTGCCGCTGCACCTCGTTTACAATCCTGTGGGCGCATTTTTACCGCCGTCGCAAGCCGAGCTTGAGACTGATTACAAGCGCGAACTCCAAAAGCATTTCGGAATCGTGTTTAACAAGCTCTACACGCTCACGAATCTTCCCATCGGCCGATTCGCTTCTTATCTGCGGCGTAACAATAAACTTAATGAATACATGGAGCTGCTGGTCCAGGCGTTTAATGCTGCAACCATTAATGGTTTGATGTGTCGGAATACGCTAAGCGTGGGTTGGCGTGGCGAAGTTTACGATTGTGACTTTAACCAGCAGCTTGGAATGCAATGGAATAATGGCGCACGAGTGTTTCTGTGGGACGTCGATCCGGCAAACACTGAAAATCGCGAGATTATGACGGGTGATCATTGCTTTGGCTGCACTGCTGGTGCCGGCTCCAGTTGCGGCGGCGCGATTGTGTGACTTAGCCATGCGCACGATTTCGTGTTTTGTCCGCCAGCCTGGATTCATACTGGCAGTGATTAACTTCTGTCTTGGACTGGTATGGATGGCCGTGATACGGCCACTCGACGCTCCAGATGAGCCTGGCCACCTCCAGGCGATCATGCAGGTGCGCAAACAACACATTCTTCCAGAGATGCATTTACAGCCGGCAGTCAATACCGCGCGGGAGGTAATTTGGCCGCCACGCGACCCGGAGACAGTTGCTTACATTAGGAAGGTCCGTCAGGACCTACCTGTGAACGACCACTATCTTGTTATTCCCTATAAGTCTGTGCAGCCACCTCTGTATTACGTTATCGCAGGGTTAGTTGCTCACATCGCTCCACCTGAGCCCAAAACGGTCCTGTACATTGGCAGGCTGGTCTCCGTTTTGTTTGGAGTCGCGACCGTGTATTTCTGCTGGTTGGCCATTAGGGAACTCGTCCCAGATGCGCCGGTCCTGGCCGTAGCCGCGGCAGGCGTCACCGCGCTGCTGCCCCAATTCTGTTTTACTAACGCGCATGCCGCAAATGACAGTGCGGTAAATCTGGCGGCGACAGCAGGTTTTTATTTCTGGGTTCGTGCGCTGGCCGATCCAGAATTCGACCGGCGATTGTTTGGAGCGGGGGCCATGCTTGGATTCGCCCTTTTATCGAAATTGACCGCGATCGCGCTGTTACCAGGATTAGCTTTGGTAATTCTTTTCAGAATGTTTCAGGCACGGCCCAGCGTCTGAGGTTTGGCTAACTGGCTGAAGCGTGGCCTGGGCATGATTGCCGGGGCGACACTTGGTGTGGTCTTAGTCGCTGGTTGGTGGTTTGTGCGCAACCTCGTCACCTATGGTGAGCCCAGCGGCACAAAAGCCGAACTCCACGTGGTCGCCGGGAACTTCATCAAGGCTGATTTCAGCAAGCCACAGACCGCTGGCGATCTTGCGCGCTATACCCTGGAGAACCTCTGGGGACGTTTTGGCTGGAATGATATTACGCTACCTCACGGGATCTACCATTTCTGCAATACCGCTGCCCTGGTCCTTGTTTGTCTGAGCGTCCTGGCGGGAATCGGTGTGTTTGCGGTATGGGTTACACGAAAACGCCCATCCAACGTGGTGACGTGGCAAGCCGCTTCAATCTTCCTCGCGATTGGGGCGGGACTACTCGCAGGTTTTATACAATACAACGCAAAAGTAGCTTACCAACCCCAGGCTCGTTACTTCTTTCTCCTGCTTGTGCCTGGCGCGCTGCTCCTCACAGGTGGCATCCATTGCCTTGCGGCAAAGCGGGCACTGAGACTGGCGGCCGTCGGCCTACTCCTCATAGCATTCGGCCTTTTAAACGCGTTAGCGCTAGTAGCTGTAAAACAGGCGGGCCCTGCGCCTGGTGGCGTTCGGCATAAACCTCGTAGGAGGTCGGTCGTGCTCGCCTAGTGTGGTCGAGCATCCTGCTGAATCATCTCGGGTCCTACGACGTACGTACCGAACACATGCCGTCCCACTGGATTGCGCACCTCGCCTGCGCTCCCACCAGGACAGCGCTCACGAATTGTATCCGGGTACTGTTCACTTCCCGGAAAAAAGAGAAACGCCACTCCCTTCCCGGCGACGGGAGCCAGTGGCGGCTGTGTTTGTGGATCGTATGCTACGATGAACTCCTGACCCTGCACGAGATATCGGGTAATCTCCGCATCATAAGGGTACGGCGACCTACCAACTACTACGACGCGGTAAGCACTCCCCAGCGAAGCCATGTACCGGCTTTGCACGGTCTGCTCCTCATACAATCTTTGCGCAGCTTTGTAGCGGGGGCTCTTCAGGCTCTCCGGGTCTGCGTAATATCTGTCGAAATAGAAGTGAATGTTCGCGTAGGCGAGCATCACAAGCGCCAAAACCACGATTGCGTTTGTCATCCAGCTCCATCTCCTCGGCAACCAGCGGTCCGCAGACGTTACCCACGCACCGATCGGAACGGCAATTGCCGCATAGAAGAATGGGAAAGCTGGTGTCCAATGCGCCAGCATTGGCGGCGAGCTATTCGGATACAGTACCAGTGTGCCGCCAACCAAAAGCACTCCGATGCCGGATGACAGCATTAGAAAAGCTGCAGGATGCCGCCATCGCCAAATCAATAGCGCTACTCCGAGTACCAACAGTGCGGCCTCTGCGGCGAGCAGCAGCGGAGCGAAATACATGATGTCCTGCGAGCTGCGCGTGCTGATGCCCAACAAGTTCTCAGACATGATCGGCCCGAGCGTGGTCCACATTTGTTGTAAGTCATGCCACGTCGCGGGTATCCGGTTCCAAGTCATTAGACCTGCGCCCCGCCCGTAGTACAAACCCGGGAGAGTCACGAAGTAACTCAGCAGTGGACCGAACCCAATGACGTATCCAAGCACCAGCCATCCAATGTGTTGGATGTAACATCGAGCCTCACGCCAATGGACCGCGAAAAGATACACCACGAAGCCTAACAAAATAAATGGCAGCAAGCGCGTGCCGTAATAAAAATGTTCGCTCAGACCTGCGGCCAGTCCTCCTAAGGTCCAGTCTACGGGCCTGCGGTTGCGCAGTCCGCACATGATGAAGAAAAAGCATAACGCCCAGAAGAACGGCGTGGTGATATTATTGAGTGCCATCCGGCTGTAGTGCACGTTCGCAGCACCGAAGGCCATGACACTCGCAGCCGCGATCGCTGCAACTCTGCCCCATACACTGCGTACGAGCCCGTACAACGGCAGCACGGTTGCCGCACCAAATAACGCGGCGGGCAACCTGACCGTCGCTAGACCCACTCCGCCTAGCTTGAACACACCAACTACAATCGCAAACCATAATGCTGGAAGGTCGATGTCACTCCAAAGCGTGCTGAATAGAGAAGGCGCAGGGCTCGCTCCATTAAGGTAAGCTCGCTCGGCGACTAGCCCTGTCATCACCTCGTCCGGGTAGATATTGAAAGGCACATTTCTCAAGTTCCAGACACGCAGCGCCAGGGCGAGAGCTGTGATTGAAGCGAGAATAAGAACTTCCAACCAACTCCACGGTGGCACCCCTGCAGCGCGACTATTGTCCGACGGCGCAGCGCGATTTTGAAGTACGGCCACAGCTATGAGCAGAGCAATTGCCACGACCCATAGCCAGCCTGCCAGGCCAAATGTCGCACGAGGCGTAGTAAGGAAGGCTATGTGCGACAACGCCGATAAGGACACCGCTCCCGCCAATAATGCCAGCGATGATCGCCTCCGCCCAACGGTGACGTGCGAGGTAACGGAGCCACTGGCTCGATTTGCTGGAAACACAGGCGACCATTGACTGTCACTCCAAGCCAGCACGGCCAGAATACCTGCGCCTAGCAGCAACAGCACACCCAAGACTCGCAGGGGTTCGAGACATAGCAGTTCCGTGCCAACCAGCGAGACCGCAAACGCTATCGTTCCGAGCCACACGCCACGTGCCGGCCAAACCCACGGCGACTCTCGCGTCACACTAGCGTCAAACCAATGATTCCCTGTATCTGCCATCTCACTCACGCGTTTCGTGAAGGCAACGGCTGGACCCTATCATTTCGCCACGGTGACGACGTGCGCCGTCATCGGCAAAACGAACTCGTTACCTGCCGCGTATCGCTGCATCTGGTTTTCTATCGAGACGCGAATCGGGTGTAGTTTTTTTGGCGACTGGCGTGCCAAAAGCCCAGCCGTACGCACACCGGCGTCACGTTCAGCTTCGAAAAAGTAAGATGCAGTCGGAAGATGCCATTCCATCGTACACGTTTCATAGATCATCGACCTGCCATCAAAACCCGATTGTTCCAACACCTTTCGGCATTCTTCTTCTTCACCATACAAGTAATGCGGCGGCCCTTCTGGCAAGCCGACATTCAGGTCGCCGTGCGCTTCGATCGCGTCGTTAACTATCTTGGCGCCGGGATTCTTCTCCGGTCCAGCCCAGACGCTGAAACCGAACCTGCCGCCGGATTTCAAAACGCGGCATGCTTGCGCACACGCCTTTTCTGGATGCGAAACGTGAAGCAAACCGAAGTTAACAAGAACCCGACCAAAAGTGGCATCTCCAAACGGCAGCTCCTGAGCATCGCCTTGCACGAAAGAAATGTCCGGGGACATTTCCTTTGCGATTGCGACCATGTTCTCAGAGAAATCGATTCCTGTTGGAACAGCGCCCAGCCTTTTCACTGCTGCAGAAACATAACCGGGCCCACAGGCTACATCTAATACCGACATGCCAGGTGCGACTTTGGCAGCGCTGATTAGATGAGGAATAAACTGCCTCGTTAGCGATGACCACACCGAATCGTATTTATCCGCCACGCGTTCCCAGCCGACATGCTCAAAACGTGTGAAGTCGTCTCCGCCTCTCATCACATCGCAGAGCATTGGCCGATGCGATGAATGATTCCAGTCAAAATTCGATCGTCGTGTTGTAGGGCGTTTCTGTGAACTCCGAAAGCTTTCGGAGCTGACACAGACGCCCTACAATTACTCCAACGGGAATTCGATTGGCTCCTCGGGCGCGCGCGGAACGAGTTTGTTTCGCTCAATGATCCGCGCACAGGTGTTCCAACGCAGAATCGCATCGTCGTGACTAGGCAGGCGGAGCGGTTCGGCTTTTTCGAACCAGTGCATCGCTTCGCGCAAAAGGTCATGCGCTTGGAACCGGCAATCCGGTGTGTTCTGCCGCAGTTTCATTTTCGCGCGGCGCTCCGCCACGATTCCGGAATAATACGCGCGGTCGTATTCCGATTTGAGCCGAGTCAGTAACTCTTTGGTCTGCGTATCGCTGACACCGTAGCCTTTCTCGAAACGATCGGTCAACGCGAGCAAAAGCATGATTACTGCGTGCTGGTTTTCCGGGTCAACGTGGAGAATGTCGAGACAGATGCTCTCGGCTTCGCCCGGTTCGTTAAGCAAACGATACCGCTCCGCTTTTTCCAACGCTGACGGGATTGCGTCTTTGTGGAGCAATTTCAGTTCGGGCATGGCTATCGGACGGCGCGCACGGAGTGACGCGCCCTACCTTGGAAATGCTCCCGACGAGCCGTAATCGAACATCAGATGGTTGACCACATTGAAACGGCGGTTGGGGCAGAGGAATGTTGGGCCGGGGAATAACTTCTTTTTTCATTCCCTTGCCCGACATTCCTCTGCCCAATTTCGGTGCTTATGGGTATCAGTTGGTTCAGAAAGTCTAGTTTCAAGAAAGTGGCGCTGGTTCTGCAATTCCGTCCCGGTCTTGGAGTAACGCACCCTACCCTGGAGGGACTCTGTGGCAAAATCTTTTCTTTCAATTTGCGAATCCCCCCTTTTTCTGCCAATAAACACCGACGCATGAAATTGTTAAAACTATCTCTGTTCACCGCGCTGGCCGTGCTGGCCTTTGGTTGCGATCAATCCACGTCCGCGCCCAAGACCGCCGAACGCGCCCTCCCGTTCTCGCTCGCCAGCCAGACCATCGCGCACCTGCATTGGCTTGGAAAAAAGCAGCTCGCCGCCAGCACCAACGCCGCCGCCTTCATGCGCATCTGGAACGAACCCGAGAGCGCCGCGCTCGAAGCGCAAACCCTCGATAAACTTTCCACCGCTCCCTGGCGTCTGTTGCCCCACGTCGCCACTCCCAACCCCGCCGCCGCGCCCTTGTTGCGCGCGTTGCTCGACGATTGCGTGCAACAGGAAAGCTATCTCGAAATCCGCGCCGCCACGAACCAGTCCGGCGAAATCGCCTTCGCCATTCACCTGCCCGCCGATCGCGCCGCCCTGTGGCAAACCAATCTCGCGACCGTCTTGGAATCCCTGACCGGCGTAAAACCCGATTCGCAATTCCCGAAGCCCGATTCGAAATTTGAAATTCGCAACTCGCAATTCCCCGCCCTCTCAACCATCAACTATCAACTCATCCGCGACTGGCTCGTCATCGGCCTCGGCCAGGACCAGAATGCGCTGTTCGGCGATTTCGTGGCCCGCATTCTCCGCAATAATTCTCCACTCGCCGGGCCCGTTTTGAATTCCTGGATTGAAGGGGATTTTGATTTGAAACATGTGGCTGATGCATTCAGACTGAATTGGAATTTGCCGGACAATTTTCCTAGAATGTTTGTTGCCGTTCAAAGTGAGAATGGAAATGTCCTTACTCACGGCAATTTGAGTTTCCCAAAACCTCTGCCCATCTTGCTCCAACCATGGAATTTTCCGACTAATCTTTTGCGTAACACCTTGGTCAGTTTCACGGCAGTGCGCGGAGTTGCGCCCTGGCTGGCTTCGGTGAAGGCTTGGACGAATCTTCTGTCGGGGTCGCCTCCTGACCAGATTTTTTTCTGGGCCGGAAAC
>Ga0137403_10007248_pt1 | contig 12539 bp, 11 predicted proteins | sample CZOMad2_1_16fung_FD_122057 | JGI IMG/M metagenome (GOLD analysis project Ga0137403, IMG submission 122057) | Vadose zone soil fungal communities from Angelo Coast Range Reserve, California, USA - CZOMad2_1_16fungal (Hybrid Assembly) | ecosystem: Environmental > Terrestrial > Soil > Vadose zone...
GAAATATTCTTGAGCCGCGTCGGGACCATCATCCTGTCGTTGATGGTCATTCTTTGGGCGTTGAGTTCGTTTCCCGCACCCCCTCCCGGCGCCACGGGCCCCGCCATTCAATACAGCATCGCGGGGCACATCGGGGCGTGGCTCGCCGTGATCTTCGCCCCCATCGGATTCAATTGGCAGATTTCGATCGCACTGGTGCCCGGGCTCGCGGCACGCGAAGTCGCGGTCGGCGCGCTGGGAACCGTGTACGCCCTGTCCGCCACCGGCAGCGACGTGAGCGGCGCACTGACGCCGTTGATAGCGCAGTCGTGGAGCCTGCCGACCGCGCTGTCCCTGCTGGCCTGGTACGTGTTCGCGCCGCAATGCTTGTCGACATTGGCAACCGTCAAGCGCGAGACCAATTCCTGGCGCTATCCCATCATCATGGCGGCTTATCTTTTCGGTCTGGCGTATGCGGGTTCGTGGATCACTTACCGCGTTGCGTCGGCCTTGACGGGTTCCTAGGAGTGCATGGCTATGCGCGGCTTGCTCGATGAATTCCTGGTAGGCGGTGCGCTGCTCGCGAGCATCATCTACGCGCTCTACTCCCTCGGGCCGCGCCGCTTGCGACGCGGCCTGCTGCTGTTCGCGGGAACCCTGCTTCGGCTGCTGCCCGCCGGACTCGGCCTGCAGCGGTTCGCGCTGCGTCTGGAAGCGACGGCAGCCGTCAAGACCGCCGGCGCCTGTGGGGGCTGCGATAATTGCGCGACCGAGAATCCGCCGGCCGCAGGATCGGGCGGCGAGGTCAGAATACCGGTGTCTAAGGTCGGCAAGCGGTAGAGCCGGCGCACGATCGTCATTTTCGTGATCCTGGGCCCTGCCATTCCGTCGCGGGGTTCGAGCGGCTAGCTACCGGTAAACTTCGGCGCGCGCTTGCTGCGGAACGCGAGCACGCCTTCGGCGAAGTCCTGGGTATCCCCGAGCTCCGCTTGCAGCACGGCTTCGACCGCCAGCTGTTCGGGCAATGTGCGGGCGGGCTGATGATTGAAAACCGCCTTGATTCGTCGATAGGACTGGGTCGGCCCGGCCGCCAGCCGGCGTGCGACGGCTGCCGCCTGCTCCGGCAGCGCTTCGTCTTCGACGCACGCCCAGATGAGCCCCCAGCGCTCCGCATCCGCGGCCGACAGGGCATCGCCCAACATGGTCATGCCCTTCGCACGCGCCGTGCCCACCAGTCTCGGTAGGAAAAATGTGCTGCCCAGATCGGGCATCAACCCGAGCTTCGGTGCGAACAGCTGCAGAAAGGTGGCAGAGCGAGCGGCCATGACGACATCGCCGATCAGCGCAAGGCTCATCCCGGCGCCCGCGGCGACGCCGTTGACGGCGACCACCAGCGGGATCCGCAGGTCATGCCAAGCGGTCACCATCGGGTTGAAATGGTCGCGGAGGCGACGGCCGATGTTCTCGCCGGCACTTCGTTTCGGGTCCTGGAGCAGGTCGTCGCCCATGAGGTCCGCGCCCGAACTGAAACCGCGGCCGGCGCCCGTCAAGAGCGCGGCGCGAATCGAGGGATCGCCATCGATGGCCGCTGCGGCCGCACGCAGATCCTCGATCATCTGCCGATTCAAGGCGTTGAGCTTGTCGGGGCGATTGAGGGTCACGTGGGCGACTTGATCGCGCCGCTCGAACTGTATGGTCTCGAATATCATGGTATCCCCCGGGCGTTGCGGCGATGAGCGGGCCGCCATAGCTGTAGCAGCATATGCGGTTGTCGGCTTTCAGTATAATAGCGAAGCTCCGTCGCCCACTTACTTCCGATCTCCAGAGTCAAAGCGCATGCCCCTACCGTCGATCCTGCAAGACCGCCTGCGGCTCCCCGTGATTGGGGCGCCGATGTTCATCGTGTCGACTCCTGCCCTGGTGATGGCTCAATGCAAGGCGGGGATCATCGGATCATTCCCCGCGCTGAATGCGCGCCCGGCCTCGCAACTCGACGAATGGCTGGCGCAGATCACCGAGGAGCTGGCCGCCTACGCCGTTAAGAACCCGCGGACGAAGGTCGCGCCGTTTGCCGTGAATCAGATCGTCCACGCAAGCAACGATCGCCTCGAGCACGACATGCGCATGTGCGTCAAACACCGCGTCCCGATCGTCATCACGAGCCTGCGGCCTCCGGCGGAGGTCGTGAGCGCCGTTCATGGCTACGGCGGCGTCGTGTTTCACGATGTCATCAATCTACGCCACGCCGAAAAGGCCGCCGAGCAGGGAGTCGACGGCATCATCGCCGTCTGTGCCGGCGCCGGGGGTCACGCCGGCCTGCAGAGCCCCTTTGCGTTGGTAAAACAGATACGCGAGGTGTTCGCCGGCACCATCATTCTGTCGGGTGCCATGAGCACCGGTGACGACGTGTTGGCGGCGCAGGCCCTGGGGGCCGATCTTGCCTACCTGGGGACGCGCTTCATCGCGACTTCCGAGGCGAACGCCGACGCCGACTATAAGCAAATGCTCGTCGAATCCCGAGCCGAGGATATCGTGTATACGTCGTTGTTCAGCGGCATCGCGGGCAATTATTTGAAGGGCAGTGTGGTCCGTGCGGGTTTGGACCCCGACAATCTGCCGGCCGCCGACAAGACCAAGATGAATTTCGGCAGCGGGGGAAACACTGCGCTCAAGGCTTGGAGGGACATCTGGAGTGGGGGTCAAAGCGTGAGCGGCATCCGTGGGATCGACCCGGTAGGTGCCTTAGTCGACCGGATGTCGGCCGAATACGAAGCGGCGCGGGCGCGCATCCGTTGCGGCTGATCCCCGACCAACTCAAGCAAGCTCTCGGGCGGGGCCTTGCCGGCATTTATCTCGTGTCCGGCGACGAACCGTTGCTGGTGGGAGAGGCTGCCGATGCGATCAGGGCTGCGGCACGCGAGGCAGGCTACGCGGACCGCAAGGTTTTCTTCATCGACCGCTCCTTCGATTGGGATGTGGTCAAGCAGGACACGCAGTCCCTTTCGCTGTTCGCCGAACGCCGTCTTTTCGAACTGCGCATGCCGAGCGGCAAGCCCGACAAGGGCGCGGCCCCGCTCATCGACATCGCGACGCGTCCGCCGGTGGACGTGCTGTGCCTGGTGATTACCGACAATCTCGATCGTAAGGCAAGCGAGACTGCATGGGTCCGCGCGGTGGAGCAACACGGCGTCTGGGTGCCGATTCGGCCGGTCGACACCGCCGCGCTGCCGGGATGGCTGCGGGCGCGCGCCCGCACGCTCCAAGTGGACATGGAGCCCGAGGCGGCGCAACTCATCGTCGATCGCGTCGAGGGGAATCTGCTTGCCGCCAAGCAGGAACTCGAGAAGCTGGCGCTGCTTTCCAACGGCAAGCGCATCACCGCGGATCTGGTGATGCGCTCGGTGGGCGACAGCGCGCGCTACGACGTATTTCAACTTGGGGCCGCGGCGGCGGCCGGGGATGCGGAACGTGCGTTGCGAATCTTGCTCGGCCTGAAGAGCGAAGGCGTGGAGCCGACTCTCATCCTGTGGGCACTGATTCGCGAGCTTCGTGGGTTGTGGCAGGCGCGGGAGCGCAGCCGTTTGCGCTCCAACGCGCGCGGTAGCGCCTGGAATCTGGCGGCGACGCCGTCGTCAGCCGCATTGGCGCGGATCAGCAAGATACCGCTGGCCCGGTTGCTGCGTCAGGCAAACCACACCGACCGCGTCATCAAGGGTCTGGCGGGCGGCGATGCATGGACCGCGATCACCGGCCTTGCCGCGGGCATGGCCGGCGCTTTGCAAGCAACTGCAGATTCAGGCAGGGTACCTGTATGAACCCCATGGGCATTTTCGGCGGGACCTTCGATCCAATTCATTACGCACACCTGCGCACGGCGTTCGAGTTGCAGCAGGCGCTGCGTCTGAAGGAAATACGATTCCTACCGGCCGGTAATCCGCCGCACCGGGATCAACCGCTCGCCAGTGCGCAGTTGCGGTTGCAAATGGTGGAACTCGCCACGGCCGGTCAACCCGGATTCGTCGTCGACGACCGCGAGGTACGCAAGGAAGGTCCGTCGTACTCGGTAGAGACCTTGGGCGAACTGCGCCACGAATATCCGGATCGCAGCATCTGCCTCATCGTCGGAATGGATGCCTTTTTGAGCCTTCCGAAGTGGCATCAATGGCGCGAATTACTACAGCTGGCCCATCTGGTGGTTGCACATCGACCCGGGTGGCGCGCTCCGGGAATGGGGCCGTTGGGCGAGCTTCTGGTCGACAGCGGCACCGGCCGCATCGGCGATCTGCACGAGCAGCGAGCCGGCTGCATTTACATCCATGCGGTGACGCAGCTCGAGATTTCCTCCACGGAAGTCCGGCAGCTCATCGCCATGGGGCGGGATCCCCGCTTCCTCATGCCCGACGCAGTGCGTAAACTGATCCTCGAGACAAACTGTTACTCCAAAACACGGACAACTTAGTGCCAGCCAAAAAAAGGACGACGACGAAAGCGGGGAAAGGCAGCTTAGACGCCGCGGGGCCCAAGCGCAGGGTTAGACCCAAGGTTGCCGCAAGTTCGAAGGATGAGGGACATAACGCCGGGCCGGAAAAATCGAAGGCCGCCGCCAATCGGGATGCAGCCGCCCGCACGGCCTCCCTCAAAGCGGTGGTCATCAACGCGTTGGATGACATGAAAGCCTTGGAGATCAAGGTGTTGGATGTGCGCGGTCTCACCGATGTGGCGGACACCATGGTGATCGCCAGCGGCACCTCCGACCGTCACGTCCGGTCGGTGGCGCAAAAGTTGGTCGAAAAAACCAAGGCGGCCGGCTTTCGGCCGCACGGCGTCGAAGGGCAACAAGACAGCGACTGGGTGCTCATCGATCTGAATGAAATGATCGTCCACGTCATGCTGCCTCGCGTGCGGGAGTTCTACGGCCTCGAAAAGCTCTGGGATATGACGACGACGAAGCGGGCTGCGCGCGCCTGAGTGGATTGGAAAAAGTCGCCTGCGGCGCTTTTTGCCAGCTGCGCAGCAGGGGGGAATGCAAGCCGTGAGATGCCGCGTGATTGCCGCCGGAACGCGGTTGCCCGAGTGGGTCAATGAGGGTTTTCGCGAGTACCAAAAACGTCTGCGCACGCCACTGGTGCTCGATCTCGTCGAGATTCCCGTCGCCGTTCGCCGCGCGGGTGAAAATCCGCAGCGCTCGATCGCCCGTGAAGGGGAACACATGCTCGCCGCGTTGGGAAAGGAGGATTATGTCGTGGCGCTCGAAGTCAACGCCAAATCGATGACCAGCGAACAGCTGAGTGTTTGGCTGTCCGAGCGGTTGCGCGAGGCTCGGCCGCTGGCCTTGCTCATCGGCGGCCCCGACGGACTGTCGGATACTTGTCGAGTCCGCGCCAATCAGCGTTGGTCGCTCTCACCGCTCACATTGCCGCACGGCCTGGTGCGGGTGGTCTTGGCGGAACAGATCTACCGGGCCATGAGCATGCTCGCCGGTCACCCCTATCACCGCGCGTAATCGGTATCCTGGCGGTATGTCCGCCGATCTTGTCTATCTTGCCTCGGGGTCGCCGCGCCGGCGCGAGCTCCTGGCCCAAATTGGCGTTCCCTTTCAGGTGCTAGGCGTGACCGTGGACGAAGCCCGCTTCCCGGGAGAGTCGCCGGACGACTATGTTCTGCGGCTTGCCAGGCAGAAGGCCGACGCGGGTTGGCGGGTGCGGCCTGCGCAGAGCACGGCGCCGGTACTGGCCGCGGACACCACGGTGGTCCTCGATGGAAAAATCTTGGTGAAACCCACCGATCGAAGCGACGGAGAACGCATGTTGCGTGAATTGGGCGGCCGCACACATGAGGTGTTGACCGCGGTCGCCGTGGCAACGGCTGCGGGCCTCCACTCGCGAACCAGCCGCAGCGAAGTCACATTCCGGGCGATCAGCGCCGCCGAGGCGCACGAGTATTGGGCCACGGGCGAGCCGCACGACAAAGCCGGCGGCTATGCCATACAGGGCGGTGCGGCCATATTCGTCGCCGATCTCAAGGGCAGCTATTCGGGCGTGATGGGGCTGCCGCTGTTCGAAACGGCAGAACTTCTCAAGCGGGCCGGCGTGCCCCACTGGTCGTATCCGCGATGAGCACTGAGATTCTCATCAACGCGAGCACGCACGAGGCGCGCGCCGCGGTCGTCGAAAACGGCGTGCTCCAGGAAGTGTTTCTCGAGCGGGTCAGCCGGCGCGGACTCATCAGCAACATCTACAAAGGCCGGGTATCCCGCGTTCTTCCGGGCATGCAGGCCGCGTTCATCGAGATCGGCCTGGAACGCACGGCTTTCCTGCATGCCTCCGACATTCTCGACTCGCGTCACATCGAGACGGGCATCGAACCGCCACGCAGCGAGAACATCCGCGCCCTGGTGTCCGAGGGCAATGAGATTCTCGTCCAAGTCGTCAAGGATCCGTTGGGGACGAAGGGCGCGCGGCTCACGACCTACATCACCTTGCCGTCGCGATATCTCGTCTACATGCCCCAGAGCCGGGGAGTCGGCGTATCGGCCCGCATCGAAGCCGAAGCCGAACGTGAACGGCTGCGCGTCGCCGTCCAGGCCGGCGTCGAAGCCGAGGAAAATGCCGGGTATATCGTGCGTACGGCCGCGGAAGACGCGCCTCCCGAGGCACTGCTCGCCGACATGCAGTATCTGCGCAAGTTGTGGCAATTCGTCCGGCACAAGGGTCTTCGCACCGAGCCGGGCAATCTGGTGCACGCCGACCTGCCGCTGCACCTGCGAGTCTTGCGGGACCTGATGCGCCCGGTCGTCGATCGAGTGCTCATCGATCAAGCGAGCGCGCATCGGGAGATGCAGGACTTCGCCGCGACCTTCATGCCGGATGCGCTGCCGCGTCTTGAACTGTACGTCGGCGCCCGCCCGCTGTTCGAGCTGCACCATGTCGAGGAGGAAATTCAAAAGGCCTTGGATCGCAAGGTATCGCTCAAGTCGGGCGGGTATCTCATCATCGACCAGACGGAATCGATGACCACCATCGACGTCAACACGGGCGCTTTCGTCGGCCACCGAAATCTGGAAGAGACCATTTTCCGCACCAATCTGGAGGCGGCTGTGACCATTGCGAGGCAGCTGCGCCTGCGCAATCTCGGCGGCATCATCATCATCGACTTCATCGACATGGAGGAGCCGGAACATCGCCGGCAAGTCATTCAGGCCCTGGAGAGGGCGTTGAGCGACGATCACGTGAAGACGAATATCTCGTCGGTATCGCCCCTGGGACTGGTCGAAATGACGCGCAAGCGAACGCGTGAAAGTTTGGAACATCTGCTGTGCCAGCCTTGTCCCACCTGTGAAGGACGGGGTTTCGTGAAGACGGCCGAAACGGTGTGCTACGAGGTATTTCGTGAAATTGTGCGTCAAGCGCGCCAATTCGAGTGTCAGCAGTTGATGGTCCTCGCCCATCAGGACGTGATCGAGCGCTTGTTGGACGAGGAGTCGTCGGCTCTCGGCGAACTGGAGTTGGTGACCGGCAAACCGATACGCCTGCAAACCGAAGCTCTGTACACCGTCGACCAGTACGACGTTGTCTTGATGTAGATGGCGCTGCGCAAGGTCGTCAAGATCCTGCTCTATTGCGGCGCAGGAATTCTCGGAATCGTTGTATTGCTGATGCTGGCGATCAAGCTCGCCCTCGACCGCGCGCCGCAATATCAAGCCGAGATCAAGGATTGGGTTCACGACCGGATCGGCTACCGCATCGCGTTTGCGCATGTGTCGCCCGCGTTTCGTTGGTACGGACCGGAGCTGTATTTCGACCAGCTGGAGTTGCGCTCCGAGGACGGCCAGAGAGTGCTGGCCCGCGCGGCGGGCGGACGTATCGGGGCGGACTTGTGGCAGCTCCTGCAGAGCGGCAAGCTCTTTGCGGGACGCATAGAACTCGACTCGCCGAACATTTCGATCACCCGCCTGGGGCCCGGCACGTTCTCCCTGGCCTCCGAGATCGACCTCGGGGGCGGCGATGCTTCTCATCAGACGCTAACCCTCGATGACTTCCCGGCAGGATCCCTCGTCATCCGCCGCGGCCGCGTCGCCGTCCAGGGCTGGAACCCGGCTTTGCCGCACCTGGAATTGCGGGACGTCAAATTGGATTTGCACCGCGGCAACGGGGTTGCGACGCTGCTCGTTGCCGCGAGTTTGCCGCCCGCGCTGGGCGGCGACGTCAGCGTGACCGGCACGGTGCGCGGGTTCGGCTCCCTCAATACGTTGGAGTGGGCCCTGCGGTGGCGCACCCGCAACTTGTCGCTGGCAGGGTGGCGGGAACTTCTCCCGCAATACCTGACGAGGTTGGAGGGCGGTACCGGCGGATTCGAAGTCACGGCGCGCGGCCGAGGCGCGGAACTCGCGCGGGCGGACCTCGATTGTTTGGCGTCGGGCGTGACGACGCAACTTGGGCTGGAACCCGTCGTCAAGTTCGATCAAGTGTCCGGCGCGTTCACCGTCACCCATTCCGGCGACCGCTGGACCCTGCTCGGGAGGCGCGTACGTGCGCTTCGCGACGGGCACCGCGACCCGGACTCGGAGTTCGACGCGGCCTGGCGCGAGACTGATGCCGGATTGATCGAGCTCCGCGCGCGGGCGAGCTATCTGCGAGCCGACACGCTGTTGCCGCTCGCCGGCCTGTTGCCGCAAAGGGACCTTCGCGAGCGGTTACAAGAGGTCGCACCCACCGGCGAATGGATCGATACCCATGTCGAACTGGTGCGCAGCGCCGCCGGCGATCCCTGGCGTTTCGCGGTCGGGGCACATTTCCGCGGCGTCGGCTTTGCGCCCGCCGGCCGTGCGCCGGGACTGCGCGGCTTGAGCGGCTCGATCAGCGGTACGGAGTCCGGCGGCCGCGTGACGATCGACACCCATACGGGCGTACTGACATGGCCGCTGCAACTCGAACGGCCCATCGACCTTACAAACTTCAAGACGACGCTGTACTGGAAGCGCAGTGCGGAGGAGTTGCTGGTTGCGACGCCTTCGATCGAGCTGAAAACCCATGATGCCGCCTTGCATGGCCCGGTCGCGTGGCATCAACCCGCGGACGGCGGATCTCCCGTGCTGACGCTGGCCGCCTCGGTGGACAACGGCAACGCGGCGCAGGCGCACCTATATTTTCCGCGCGCGCAGCTCCACCCTCATGTACTTGCTTGGTTGGACCGCGCGTTCGTTGCCGGGCATCTACCGCATGCCGATCTCGTCATCCAGGGACCGGTGCGTCATTTTCCGTTTCGCGACGGCTCCGGACTTTTCCTGGCGCGCGTGCACATCGACGGCATGACGCTCGACTATCGGGAGGACTGGCCGCGCGCGGAAAATCTTGCGTTCGCCGCCGAATTTCGCAACGAAGGTCTCACGGTGCAACTCTTGAACGGGAATATCGGCAACATCGCCGTCCATAAGGGCGAGGTGCGCTTCGTCGATTTCAAGACGGCGGAGATGCAACTGCACGCGGCGGGAAGCGGCGATGCAGCCGATGCACTCGGCTATCTGCGTGCCACCCCGCTGGATGCCATCGCCGAGCACGCCTTTTCAAATGTCGAAGCCACCGGACCGATGCAGGCGGAAGTCGATCTGTTTCTGCCGTTCAAGGCATTCGATCAACGCCGCGTGCTCGTACATGCGCATCTGCAGGGGGTTTCGCTCAATCGTCACGGCACCCCCGCAGCCGCAACAGCCGCCACCGAGCTCTACGGCGATGCCGATATCGACGGGGCTCATGTGGCGCGCGCCGACGTGCACGGCAAACTCCTGGGTGGGCCCTTTCAATTGCAGGCCCGGGCGGCGCGCAGTCGGCCGCAGCGCAACTTGCCGGCCGCCCGGACGGTCCTGGTGTTCAACGGTGTGCTGGGCGGGGATGCGCTTCACTCGGCGTTGGGCCTTCCGGCAAGCATCGCGATCGGCGGTACGGCCGATTGGCACGGTGTCCTCCGAGTGGCATCGGAGCCGGCTCGGGAGCGCTCGTTGCGTATCAACAGCAGCCTTGCCGGACTCGAACTGAATCTGCCGGAGCCGCTCGCCAAGCCTGCCGGGCGGCCGCTGCCATCCTCGGTCGAGATTCAATGGCCCGCGGGCGGCGGATCTCAGTTGCGGATCGCTTTGGGGTCGGTGCTTCGTGGCCAGGCAAACCTCGAATCCGGCGCGAATGGACCGACGATCCGGCGTGCGGCCGTTACGTTTGGCGGAGGCCCGTCGGAGCCGGCCTTGAGCGACACGCAGGTACTCAACACCGGCGGCAAGATCGAGCGGCTGGACCTGGCGGGCTGGTTGAAGCTCTACACGCCGGACAAGAACTCCAAACCGCTCGCGAATTTCCTGCGCTCCGCCAAGTTCGAGGTCGCCCAAATCGACTATCTGGGATTGTCGTTTCTCGACGTGGCGGTGGACCTGGCGGCGAGCGATGCGGGTTGGCGGATTGGAGTCGGCGGACCCAATGTAGCCGGCACCATTTCATTGCCGAACGGCGCCGACGCTGCCGAGCCGTGGAAAATGGAATTCAAGCGCCTGAAATTCCTCACATCGATGGCTGAAGCGCCCTCGGGCGAGAAAACCGCCGCGGATCTAGGCGGCGCGAGTGTCGGCACGGCGAATCCACGCCGAATTCCCGCGATCAATTTTCACTCGGCCGAGACGATCTGGGACGAACGGCAAATCGGCGAGGTGCGAGCGAGGCTCGAGAAGCTGGAAGACGGGATTGGCCTCAAACAATTGACTGCGACGGGCGCCAGCTACACGGTGGACGCCGAGGGCGAATGGCGGGGCAAGGATGCTGGCCTCGGCCGTCTCGAGGGTACGCTGAATAGTACCGACGTGGGCGCCACCTTGAAGCAACTCGGTTACGCCGCCGTAATCGAAGCCAAGACGGGAAAGATGGATTTCGACATGAGCTGGGTGGGGGCGCCGACGGCGGATGCGCTCAAGGACGCCACGGGCCATATCCAGGTGGCGCTCGACAAGGGGCAGATTACGGGGCTCAAGCCGGGCGCCGGGCGGATGGTGGGCCTCGCCAGCGTGGCTGCCCTGCCGAGGCGCCTGGCCCTGGATTTCAGCGACCTGACCGACAAGGGCTTCTCTTTCGACAGCGTCCGCGGCGACTTCGACGTGCGCGACGGCAGTGCGTTCACCGACAATGTGCTCGTCAAGGGGCCGGCGGCGGAGATCGGGCTGATTGGCCGCGTGGGCTTGAAAAACAAGGATTATGACCAAACTGCAGTGGTTACCGGCAATGTCAGCAGCTCGCTGCCCCTGGCGGCGTTTGCCGCCGGCCCGGTGATTGGCGGGGCCGTTCTGATATTCACCCAAGTGTTCAGGCAACCGCTGAAGGGGCTGGCGCGGGGGTATTATCGGATTACCGGGAATTGGGACAATCCAACGGTCGAACGTATCACGAGCGCAGACGCCGCCGCCGCGACTGCAGAGGCACCGAAGTAAATGGGTATAGTAGCTGCCATACAAATGACCTCGGGACATGTGGTCGAGGACAATCTCGCGACCGCCGCCGAATTGCTGCGCGAAGCAAAGGATTTGGGCGCCGACATTGCCTGTCTGCCCGAGAATTTTTCCTTCCTTGGGTTGAAGGATGTGGACAAGCTGAAGGTTGCAGAGGCCGATGGGGAAGGGCCGATCCAGCATTTCCTGCGCGACACGGCGCGGCGCTTGGGCTTATGGATTCTGGGGGGCACCACGGTCATCAAGGGGGACTCCGCGGCCCGCGTCGCCAATGCGTCCCTGCTCATCGATGCGGACGGCAAGCGCGTTGCACGCTATGACAAGATTCACCTGTTCGATGTCGCCATTCCGGGCCGCGAAGAAAAATATCTCGAATCCACCCATGTCATGCCCGGCCGCGAGGTGGTCGTTGCGGACACACCGGTGGGCAAATTGGGGCTTTCGGTGTGCTACGACATGCGTTTCCCGGAGCTGTATCGGGATCTGGTTGCCCGCGGCGCCGAATGGCTGGCCATGCCGGCCGCTTTCACCGTGCCCACGGGCCGCGCACACTGGGAAACGCTGCTGCGCGCACGCGCCATCGAGAATCTATGTTACGTCGTCGCACCGGCTCAGAGCGGTACGCATACCAGCGGCCGCGAGACCTACGGCGACACGTTGATCGCCGATTACTGGGGCCAGGTGCTGTCGCGCCTGGAGAAGGGGAGTGGAGTGATTACGGCCGAGATCGATCTTGCGAAACAGGCGGAAACGCGCGCGCGCTTTCCCGCCCTCGATAACCGTCGGCTCGGCCTCGGTGCGGCCGCCCCGGTGCCCGCGTGAGCGCTGCTCCGATTTTCGATGTCGCCGAGAGAATGATCCTCGCGCCGTCGGGTCTCGACGAGGGCCGCTTGTCCGCGGTGCTCGGCACGGTGATGAGCCGGGGCGTCGACTACGCGGACCTTTATTTCCAGCTGTCGCGCGAAGAGTCGTGGTCGCTGGAGGACGGCATCGTCAAGGAAGGTTCGCACAGCATCGAGCAAGGCGTCGGCGTGCGCGCCATCAGCGGCGAGAAAACCGGCTTCGCGTACACCGACGAAGT
>Ga0137403_10007252_pt1 | contig 12536 bp, 11 predicted proteins | sample CZOMad2_1_16fung_FD_122057 | JGI IMG/M metagenome (GOLD analysis project Ga0137403, IMG submission 122057) | Vadose zone soil fungal communities from Angelo Coast Range Reserve, California, USA - CZOMad2_1_16fungal (Hybrid Assembly) | ecosystem: Environmental > Terrestrial > Soil > Vadose zone...
AGGCGCTTGTAGACGATCGGCAACAAGTCCCGATACCGCTTCGCCGGAGTGTAGTGCTGCTGGCTGGACTCGTGACGCGCGTGCGCCTGAAGAATCTGGTCGCGGGTCACTTGGCGCCGCACCCGACCGGTGAGACCCTTCAGGGCCTCGACCATCCCACTCTCCCAGTCGATCAGGGTGCCGTAGCAGTCGAAAGTGAGTGCGTCGAAATCCGTAAGGAACATATCGATTTCTCCTCGTTATTGGGGCAGCGAGGTTATGCAAGAACGACTGCAGGGTGAAGCCGGCTAAAGGAACAAGGGGCGAGCTGCACCGCAGCTCACCCCTTCGCTTCATTTGCCATAACGTGAACTTCATACCCACGGTTGGGTCGAATTCGGACGTATTGAGATATGAGAACAACAAGCATACATAGAATCCGCGCACGGCCTAGACCCAAATCCCAATGACCGCGCAGGATATGGCCGAGTCGCGGCTAATCTCAGGTCAGCTCGATCGACCACAATACAATCGATCCTCGCCTGCTGGCGCTATATTCCAAAGAGTTGCCAACGCGCCGGCGAACCGCGATACTAACTCAAGATTTGTAGACGTTTGCATTGCTTGGCGACGCTGGAGACGTGGTAGATGACGAAGATGGGGCCGCGCGCAAGACAGTCCGACCGGGACGTATGGCGCGTCGGCGTGCTGTTTTCGCGCAGCGGATTGATGGCGGTCTCGGAATCGGAGCACTTCTTCGGGACCGCTCTTGCCATAGAGGAGATTAACAACGCGGGCGGAATTCTGGGGCGCGAAATCGAGGTCGTCGCCTACGATCCAGGTTCGATACCCGAGACCTACCGAAAGATGGCCGACCGGCTACTAACTGAGGATGGCGCATCCGTCATCTTTGGCTGTTCGACATCGGCCGAACGCAAGGCCGTGCTTCCAGCCATCGAACGACGCAACGGCCTATTATGGTACCCTTCGCTCTATGAGGGGTTCGAGTACTCGCCGAATGTGATTTACACCGGTGCCTGTCCCAATCAAAACAGTTTTCCTCTCGCCGAGTACATCGTTCGAAAGAACGGGCCACGCGTTTATCTTATCGGCTCCAACTACATTTATCCGCGCGAATCCAACCGGATCATGCGTGATCTGGTGGAGTCCTATTCGGGACAGGTAGTTGGGGAACAGTACGTCAGCATGGAAGCCAGCGATTCGGAGTTGACGCGAGCCCTTGAGGCGATCCGGATGCAATCTCCGGATGTCGTGTTCTCAACGATCGTGGGTCGTACGGCACAGCGTTTCTATCGGCTCTTTGCTGCGATGGGTTTTGATCCTGCACGGGTGCCGATAGCGAGCCTGACCATGGCGGAAGGTGAGCTACGCGAGATCGGACCGGAGTTCTGTGTCGGTCACCTGACTGCAGCGAGCTATTTCGGTTCGCTCAAGCGTGAGAATAACATCCGGTTCAAGACCGCGTTCGCCAATGCTTACGGAAAGGACAGGCCAGTCAGCATGTGGAGTGCCGGCGCCTATGCACAAGTGAAGCTCTTCGAGAGGGCACTCACCCAAGCAGGTAGCCTCGACACCCAGCGGCTCGTCGATGCCGCCTTGGGGCTCAGTCTCGACGCACCGGAAGGCCCAATCCAGATCGATCCCGACAACAATCACGTGTGGCTTACGCCGCGCATCGGGCGAGTACGTCCCGACGGCGAGTTCGATATTGTCTGGGAGGGCAAGAGTCCGATCAAACCAGATCCATATCTCTCGATCTCTCCAATTGGTGGACGCTGGCTGACCGAAGAGGCGGCTACCGCATGAAACCGGGGGTCCGCCGTCTCATCGAGGATCTTCGAGGGGCGCGCGTTCTCGTCATTCACCCGCGCGACGCCGAAAGCGAAGCGTTGATCGACCAGCTAAGGCGCATCGGCTGCAATGTGAGGGGCGTATGGCCGCCGCCGGCAACAATTCCGCATGACATCGACACGGTATTTCAAATCGTCGAGACATCGGAGGACACGATTTTCCCGACAAGCTCGAACGAGCACCCGCTGACGCTCGTTGCGATCGTAGACTATGAGAACCCCACAATTCTAAAACGTCTGCTCGACAGCAATGCACATGGCGTTGTCAATAAGCCCATCCGCTCGTTCGGCATATTGTCTTCGCTGGTACTCGCCCGATCGTTGCGCGGGTATACGCGGCGGCTTGAGGGCAAAGTCCAGAAGCTCGAGGAGACGCTGAAGGCGCGCCGCGACGTCGATAAGGCAGTAAAGATTCTTGTTTGTCTCAAGAAAGTCAGCGAATTTGACGCCTATGAGCTGATCCGACAACAGGCGACGCAGAGGCGATTGACCATGGCCGATATCGCCGTCTCGATTATCAACGCGCAGGAAACGCTTGGCGGATTTGGAGTTCTCGATGCAACGGCGCAGCCTCGAACCAGCTCATCCTATGAGCAGTAACGGCCTTATTTTTTTGCATTTTCGTCATTGACTCAAAGTACATATTGAGAACTATTTGTGATTAGTGCGGGCCGTTTGTTGCTCGCCAATATGGCCGGGCGGCCATTTGAAATAAGGCTGTGTAGCCCTCGAACTGCGTCGCTTGGCGCATTCGGGGGCTTTTGTTTTGCGCGCGCATGGGAGCGTAGTGCGATGGATTCATCTGGCTCGACGACAAGCGATGAAGCGAAAGTAAAGGTGGCCTGCATCCAGATGCGGCCGGCGATCGGAAAGGTCGAAGCGAATGTTGCGCATGGCATCGGACTGATCAATCGTGCAGCGGAGCTTGGTGCAAAGCTGATTGTGCTGCCGGAACTCTCGAATACCGGATACATGTTCCAGTCGCGCGAAGAAGCCTTCGCTCTATCGGAGCCGGTTCCCGACGGACGAACGGTGCGAGCCTGGAGCGAGATAGCCTCGAAGCACAAGCTGCATCTCGTCGCCGGTATCTGCGAGCGCGACGGAGCCAAGCTCTTCAACAGTGCAGTGCTTGTCGGACCAGGCGGCTACATCGGAACGTTTCGCAAGGTTCATCTCTGGAACGAAGAGAACTTGTATTTCGAGCCCGGCGACCTCGGCTTTCCCGTATTCCACACCGCAATTGGCCGTATCGGAATGGCTATCTGCTACGACGGCTGGTTTCCCGAAACCTATCGGCTCGCTGCGCTCCAGGGCGCAGACATTGTCTGCGTGCCGACGAACTGGGTGCCGATCCCCGGCCAGGCCCCCGGCCGCGAGGCGATGGCAAATATTCTCGCGATGGCCGCGGCGCATTCAAATTCGATCTACATCGCTTGTGCCGACCGGGTCGGGACGGAGCGCGGTCAGCCTTTCGAAGGCCAGAGCCTGATCGTCGGCCACACCGGCTGGCCGGTGGCTGGTCCCGCAAGCCGCGACGAGGAGGAGATCCTTGTTGCCGACGTTGCGCTCGGCGAGGCGCGGCGAGCCCGCAACTGGAACGCTTTCAACCAGGTTCTGCGCGACCGCCGCTCCGATCTCTATGACGAGATGCTTGGCAGCAGCATCAAGCGTGGTTGGTACTGAAGGACGTTCGAGCATTAGTAACCAGATGGAGGATGAACCATGACTTCGCGTTTACTTCTTGCCTCTCTTGCGTTGGCCGCGGCGCTATCTCCGGCCACGGCGGCCGATCCTATCAGGATCGGGGTGCCGGTGGGCCTCTCGGGGGCAAACTCGGTCGTTGCCCCGTCCGTCGTGCAGTCTGCGGAACTTGCGGTCGAAGAGATCAACGCCAAGGGCGGCGTTCTCGGACGGCCGCTTGCGCTTGACGTCGCCGACGACGGTTCTGGCGCCGCCGGCGCCCAGAAGGCGTTCGACGCACTCGTCTTTCAGAAGAAGGTGAATGTACTGATCTCGATGGAGACAAGTGCTGCGCGCAACGCGGGCCTGCCGATCGTCGCCCGCGGAAAAACACCTTTTATCTATACGTCGTTCTACGAAGGCAAGTCGTGCAGTCCCTATCTGTATGTGAACGCCTGGGTGCCGGAGCAGCAGGTGCCGCCGATCGTCGACCATTTCAACAAAGAGAAGAAGGCAAAGAGCTACTTTCTGATCGGATCCGATTACGCCTTTGGTCGAGGCATGTTGTCGTTCACCAAAGCGTACATCGAAAAGACCGGCGGCAAAGTCGTTGGCGAAGAATATCTGCCGATGGATGGCTCCGACTGGACGCCGATTATCTCCAAGCTGAAGGCATCAGGCGCCGATGCGATCGTCACGTCCACGGCCGGCGGCGCCCCCAATGTGACGCTCACCAAGCAGCTCCGCGCCGCCGGGGTCTCGCTGCCTTACGGCAATCTCGCCGTCGACGAAGGTACGGCGAAGAGCATGGGAGGCGACGCAACCGGCATCTATATATCGGCCTCCTACGTGACCGGCATCGACAGCGCCGCCAACAAGACGTTTCTTGCGTCCATGAGCAAGAAGTTTGGCGCAGACCTCAAGACGCCGAATGACCTGTCGGTGCCGGAATATGAGGGCGTCTATGCCTACAAGGCGGCGGTGGAAAAGGCTGGTGGAACGGACCCCGAAAAGGTGCTGGCGGCGCTCGCCGAGGTTTCCATCGAAGGGCCGCGTGGCACCATCCGCATGGACAAGCAGCGGCACGCTCCGCTCACCATGTACCTGGGCCAGGTGCAGGCGGACGGCAGCGTGAAGGTCATCCAGAGCTTCCCCAACGTCGATCCGGGCGCGCAGTGCCCGCCGAAGTCCTGAGGCGAAAGGATCGCGCGAAACGGTAAGATCCTTTCGCGCGATCCAGCCCGGAGCAAGCATGCTGACACTCATCCTCGATGCCGTCACGACGGCCGCCTTACTCTTCATCATCTCGTCGGGGCTTCTGATCGTGTTCGGGGTCATGAAGATCATCAATTTCGCCCATGCCGCGTTCGTGACGGTTGGAGGATATGCCGCTCTCGTCGGCTCAAGGCTCGGGCTGCCTTGGGCTCTTGTCCTGCCACTTGCCTTTGTCACCGGAGCCGTTTGCGGAGCGGTGACGGAGGCAACAATCGTGCGCTGGCTTTACCAGCGCCCTCTGGACGCCATTCTCGCGACCTGGGGTCTCGGGATTGTCATCGGGCAGATTATTACGTTGATCTTTGGACGCGAGGTACAGTTCGTTCAGGCACCGATAACCGGCACCGTCGGCCTGTTGGGTGTCGATTATTCGGCCTACCGCATCGTCATGATCGCCGCCGCCATCATGGTCGCGGTGGTTTTCACTGCCTTGCTCAGCGGCACACGCCTCGGCCTCACGACACGCGCAGTCATCATGAACGAGATGCTCGCCCAGGGACTCGGCGTGGATAGCTCGCGCGTTCGGCTCGTCACTTTCGCGATCGGCAGCGGACTAGCCGCGCTTTCAGGCGCGCTGATCACGCCGCTTTCAAGCGTCGATCCGAACATGGGTCTTCCCTGGCTGATCAGCGCCTTTATGCTCGTAATGGTCTCCGGCGGGTCGCTTTTTGCACTTGCCGCGTCCTGCATCGTGCTCGGTGGAGTTCAGGTGATCGTATCAACCTTCGTCAATCCGATCCTCGGCGGGTTAACGATTGCCATTTGCGCAGCGATCGTGCTTCGCATCCGTCCAGAGGGATTCGCACGTGCCTGATGTCCGTCAGCTGAGCCCGGCAGCGGTGACGCCGATCGGCGTGTCTGCAAGATTAGGAACGGCTGTGCTTGCATTGCTGATCATCGGAAGTGTCTTGCTCGCGCCATTTCTGCTCGACACCTATATGGTCAACATCTTGATCCGCGCTTTCTTCGTCGCGATTGCGGCGGTCACGGTCGATATCATGTGGGGCTATTGCGGCACGCTGACATTCGGTCAGTCGGCCTTCTTCGGTATTGGTGTCTATGCGCTTGCGATCGTCTTCACCGAATTCGGTTTTGGCATTTGGCAGATCCTTTTCGCGTTGGCGGCGGCCATCATCATCTCAGGGGTTGTCGCCGCGCTTACAGGCTGGCTCTCGTTTTATCCGGGTTCAACGCCGCTCTACGCATCGATCGTGTCGCTTGTCGTTCCGATCGTACTCGTACAGATTCTCTACTCGGGCGGCACATTCACGGGATCGTCCAGTGGCCTCGTCGGATTCGAGACGTTCGACCTATCGCTCGAGAGCTGGTTCCGTGTGGCAGGCCTTGGCCTCGCCTCCGTCGCCGTCGTCGCGCTGGTTTTGATGCAAAGCGACACCGGCCGCCTGCTCAAGGCGTTGCGGGATAATGACGAGCGCTGCAGTTATCTCGGCATCAATACGTCGCGCTATCGCATTATCGTCCTGGTGCTCACCGCCATCGTTGCGGCCCTGGCTGGCTTCGGGTACGCCGCTTTTGGAGGAGTGGCCGCGCCGGAGAATGCCAGTTTCACATTCGGAACCCGATTAATCGTCATGGTCGCGCTCGGGGGCCGGGGCACCATCATCGGTGCCATCGTGGGAGCGCTGAGCATCGAGGTCGCGAGCGCCTATCTCTCCGGTAGCTTGCCTTATGTTTGGGAGTTGATCATCGGGATTGCGTTGATCGCCGTCATTCTCGCCTTCCCGGATGGTCTGGTCGGTGTGATCAACAAATTGACGCGTGGTGTTCAGCAGCCCCGGACCGTGCCAGCGACGCGCCTCTGTCCGATCGCTGTCTCCGCCGCCGTGGATAGCGGAAGCGACATAGCGATCGAGGTCCGCGAACTCGGCAGGCACTTCGGCAGCCTATCGGTCCTCGACGGCGTGGAGTTTACGGCGCGACGTGCCGAGCTCTTGAGTCTAGTCGGACCGAACGGTGCCGGCAAGACAACCCTGATTCGTTGCTTGTCTGACGGGCGCGAGCGGTCAACGGGCTTCGTCGCGATTGCGGGGCAACCGATCGACCGGCTGCCACCGGATCGCATTGTTCGGTTTGGTCTTGGGCGCAAGTTTCAGGCTGCCTCGTTTTTCGAAACGCTAACGGTTACCGAGTGCCTGCGGGTCGCTCGGACCCATCGCGCTCGACCCTCATTGAGGTCGACGTCAACGGTGCTCGAGTTGCCGGTCGCCGCGATATCCCTGCTTGAACAGTCCGGGCTCGCGGATCGGCTAGGTGAGGAAGCGCGCAAGCTCAGTCACGGCCTTAAGCAAGCGCTCGAACTCGCAATGGTTCTCTCGCTTGAGCCGGAGGTTTTGCTGCTTGACGAACCGACTGCGGGCCTCACTCGCGCCGAGCGCCAGGGCTTTGCGGATATCCTGACCACGCTGGCGTCGCGGGCTCGCCTGTGCATCCTGCTGGTAGAACATGATCTCGATTTTGTTCGCGAAATATCGTCGCGAATCATCGTACTGCACCAGGGTAAGATCGCCCTGGACGGATCAGTGGACGAGGTCGTGAATAGTGCGCTCGTACGAGAGATCTATACAGGCCAGCAGTACACCGCCTCTAAGGTCGGGCCATGACCAATGCACTCCAGGTCGAAGGGCTGGCGAGCGGCTACGGTACGTCGGAGGTGATTAGCGACGTTAGCTTCACGCTGGCGAAGTCCGAGGTCCTCGCAATTGTCGGCAAGAATGGAATGGGCAAGACGTCGCTGTTGAAGGCGGTGTTGGGGTTTCTCCCGGCGTGGCGCGGTACCATCACGCTCGCCGGAAAAGACGTGACTCGCTTGCCGCCGCATCTGAAGCGCCGATTGGGACTCGTCTATGTGCCACAGGAACATGCGCTGTTTCAGGATCTAACGATCCGCGACAACCTTCGGCTCGGCCTTTTGTATGATCGAGATTTCGGTGCGGCGCTCGAGCATATCGGCCAATGGTTCCCGGTACTGACGCAGCGCCTGCAGCAACGAGCCGGAACGCTCTCCGGGGGCGAACAAAAAATGCTTATCGTCGCACGGGCGCTCATGGCACAGCCGGAGGTCCTGTTGCTTGATGAGGTCACCGAGGGCTTACAACCTTCCTTGGTTGACCGTCTGTCGGATGTGCTGACGCGGCTCCGGCAGGATATCGGAACGTCGATGATCGTGATCGAACAGCATCTTCCTTTCGCACTCGGCATCGCCAGCCGGTATCTGGTTTTCAAGCGAGGAGAGATAGTCGACAGCGCCCGCGTCGATGCAGAAGCGGCGGCTCGGATAGAAGCTCACATGCGGATCTAGACTCCGGCTACCCTAGGTGATTTCGCAAACGTCCGCTTTGCGCCAAAGAACGAACCCGATTCCGCGGAAGGTTTAAAGCTCACGTTCGTCGAGGGGCTGTTTCAACTTAATCGAGAGAAGCTTCCGTCGATCCCAGCCTTCGCTTGGGGATATCAATACTGGCGACACATGATGGAGGTCGTAAAAACGATGGAGGTTTGGACGGCGTCACGATGGCTGGCGGCTAATGCCGCACGCATGTTGCGGATCCATTGGCTTCAACTCAAACACGCTCAGAGACCTCATCCATTCCGCTTTCCGGCGGTACGTTGAGCCGCGTGGCTATGACAGTCAGATAGCCCGGCGCTAGTATTGCCGAACCGAATACGCTGCCTTCGATGCTTTATGCGCAGCTGTTCACAATCCATTCAGATGGGAACATTACCATGAGGTTCTTCAATTGGAGCCTACCCATGAGACTTCTGTTGAGTGGCATCATTGCGGCGGGCCCGCTTATCTTAGCAATCGCTGCGTTTGCTCAATCCGCTACGTCGACCCCGGCTGTCCCAACTAATCCGTCCGCTGCGGCCCCCGTAGCGAGCGGCAAAAGGTTTGCCTGTAAGACCGCGTCACAGGGAATGAAAGGCCAAGAGCAAAAGGATCAGATGCAACTTTGCATGGCCCAGGCTCACCTCGATTGCCTTAAACAAGCGATCGACCAAAAGGTAGTCGGTCCGCAAAGAAGGGATTTCGTGAAAAGCTGCGCAGAATAACATCTGCTAGATCGTATCATATGGACGAAGGATGTTTACCAAGTGGCGTAGCGGCAATACCCGGCTGAACTTCGGCAAATCACAGCGTAACCACTACACACCATTTCCTTTGAAATATCGACTCCATGGACAAAGCACTGAGCGACAATACGCCTGGCGTGCGTTGCTTCGGGATTATCAATCCCGCAGAGGCGTACCGGAATTGCCTTATCGCCCACATGCGGCTCGATCGTGTTGCGGCCTCGATCTCGCGCTCTTGGGTCAGCTTGATCATGTGAACCGGCGGCGCGTATCGACCTTTCCTGCACGACCGGCGTTTCAGCGCCGCTGCTAGCTTCAAAATGGCGTGTCCCGCGTTCGACGTATCGCATCCAGCGGAAGGCTTGCGCGGGTCTTGCAGCGATGGATGATTTTTCCTATGCGCCCGCTCGCGCTTTGGTAGGCGAATGCCCTGGACGATCCCGAACCTGATGCTTCACGACAAACCCCCGCGGCTGGGCAACGTGCGGAGCCACGGTCGAAAGCATGTGTTTGTCGTTTGCGGCAATCGGCATTGCCCCCACAATGCGGAATTGGACGTGATCAGTTTTCCCGACGACATGATCTATGGAGATCTGCAACCCCGCATGCTCTGCACCGTGTGCGATCATCTCGGCGCCGACGTTGGCCCTCATGGCTGCATCATGGCTGATTGGTGGCCGGAGTTCGCGGACCCCGCTAGTGCACTCTCATGTCGGCCTGCTTCAGCCGATCTATAAGCGCTTCCCTCTCGGCAGTGATCTTTGCGACAAGCGTTGCAGTGACGCGTTCGTGGAGCTTCAACAGCTCGTCGATAGACATTGAATCAAGGTCGCTTTGCTTCACGACAGTTTCCAATTATGGACTACTATCATCATGGAAGACTATCTTGAGTAGAAAACGCCGACGCTTAAAAGGAGCACTTTGAGCACAGGGTGTTCCGTGAAAGGAACACCAGTATTACTACGGGATTTCCAAAGGTACTATTTGCAGCATAGGCTGGCCGTGATCATCCATGTCTGGGGCGACATGGGTGGTTCTACCGAGGGAAAGGCAACGTCAGTGAGTGTATAAAATGCACTCTTTTCACCAGCTGCTTTCAATTTTCACCGATAATTCTACCAATCTCCTTATTCAAATCTCCGAATTGAACGAACTCCGTGAGCGGGTCAGGAAAGCGGAACAATCTGCTCAGAAAGTGCAGCGATCGAAGCGGCGAAAAGGACGCCACTTGAGCACTCAGCACATCCCTGAAGGCAGATAGCTGATCGCACGATCTAAGCCCGCTGCCACCTGGGTCCGTTCTTTCGATGATCCTGTTCTGCTACCGGGTGGACGCGAACTCGTGACTCTGCGCGATGCCGCCGACTACATCATGAAGCTTTCGAAGGCCGAACAAAATCTTGAGCCTGGCAAACCGCGGTCGAGGCCCTGCTCCAGGTCGTCGAGCTCGGCGGCCCGACCATGATGGCGCGCGTTGGTATGATGGGGGCGCTGAACCGAAACGTCGAGCGGGTGTTTAATTCGTCGCGCAAAGACAAGCAGTGGGGAAGGCATAAATTGATGAGAGGCGAATGAAGATCCCGCGCGGAAAATATATTGCCAAGAACGCTGATCCGCACAAGCATGAAGCCGAGCATTTCTTCATGTGCGAAACGTGCGGCGGATGGATTGATTGCCGTGATCTTGGCAGCGTGTTTGATCATCAGGGACCGCATAACCTGCCGCCGGAAGATCGAAAGCACTAGAGTCAATCAGATGCCCTCGTCCCGGTCCACACTCGGGTGGTTTTTTGTTTGCCGGTTCCAGATTTAACGCACACTGCGGACATCAAGCTTAGCGAGCGAGTTTCGTTGCGGCGCCCATTCAAAATTCTATCGTCGATACAGTCGCGCGGTTTGGCCAGCGCCGCTCCTACCGGCCCTGCGTACCGCGCGATCAGCGGCCCCGCCCATTTCATATCTTTCGTGGGGGATGAACGATATCAAATAGAGATGCAGAGGCCGCCTTCCAGCACTTTTCGGGCGATTTCGTCGACGATGAGGGCATCTTGCAAAAGTTGTTTATGGAATACTGACCACGGTGATTTCTCCGTGGGCGAGTGAATGACCCACGGCCGATACGTGCCGAGTTTCTGTTGCTCGGCGCGCAACTCGTCATACTTGGCCTTATCCCAGCATTGCACCCCCGCCGTTACGTTTCCACAATGGCTTTTTCCATCGGTCGACGTCCAGATTACACACCACAGCACGGCAGACGGATCGGCCCCGCTCACTTCACCCAGCTTCGATGCACCCTTCCATGATTCTGTCGATCTCGGCGCGCGAGAGAGCCCCGATCTCGGCAATGAATACGATCCGCGCCTTCGGCACGCCGGCTGCAGGCAGCCCGCCCGGTGCCAGCGTCGCGCGTCCGCCGGCGAGCTGAAACACCATCAACCGCCCGGGCTGCTCCACCGTCTCGAACAACCCCTTCGCCCGCGCGAGTTTTGGCGCCAGCCGACCGATCGCCTGCTGCAACCGTGGCAGCGACACCGGCCGTTCCGATGTCCAGCTCAGCGTCTCGAACCGGTCAACAGCCGGCCGTCGCGGCCCCGGCTCGCGCGGCGCCGGCACGCGATCCAGGTCCGCGGGGAACAGCAGCGCCGCGGACACCTCGCCATGCAGAGCATCGACCACCACCGCCGCCGGACGCAGCGCCCTGATAGCATCGCGAAGCTGCGCGCGGGCGGCAGCGTCCACCAGATCCACCTTGCTCAGCGCCACCACGTCGGCCGCCCGCACCTGAGACGATAGCAGCGCATCGTTCAACGCCACCGGGCGTGTCGTCGCGTCCACCACGCACAACACCGTTTCCAAAGGCGCCTCGCGCCAGATCACCGGGTCCATCAGGTTGCGCACGATGTCTGCGGGATCAGCCACCCCGCTGGTTTCGATCACGACGAACTCCGGCCGCGGATCACGTCGCAGCAGTGTGGCGAGCGTGCGCAAGAGATCGCCTTGCAGCGAGCAGCAGATGCAGCCGTTGCTTAAGTTCACCACCCCGTCGCTGGCGCCCGTGATCAGCTCCGCATCGATGTTGATCGCGCCGAAATCGTTGACCAGGGCGGCGATCCGCCGCCCTTGCGCATGCGCCAGCAGGTGGTTCACGACCGTGGTCTTGCCCGCCCCCAAAAAGCCAGTCACCAGCAGGATCGGGACCGGCACGATCAGCCCCCCGCACAATCAGGTTTGGGCAATGGGCCGGCGCACCGGCCGGCCCGGCCTCGCCGCGACATCAAGCACGCCGTCGGTGATCAGCGGCTGGCCGCTCACCACCAGATGCCGCACGCCCTCCGACGGGCGGTTCATCGCCGAGAACGTCGCCCGGTCGGTCAACGCCTCGAAATCGAACACCACGATGTCGGCATCCGCGCCCGGCTGCAGCCTCCCCTTGGCACGCATGGCCGGCGTGCTCGCGGAAAGAATATCCGCCGGGATCAGCGCGCATTTGCGAACGCCTTCCAGCAGCGACACCACCTGGCGCTCGCGCACCCACTCGCGGATGAAACGGGTGAAGCAGCCCGCCGAACGCGGATGCGAGGTGGCGTCCTCCGGCAGCGGCCAGGCGTCGCCGGTGTAGACGCTGCCGTCCGACAGCGTC
>Ga0137403_10007253_pt1 | contig 12535 bp, 14 predicted proteins | sample CZOMad2_1_16fung_FD_122057 | JGI IMG/M metagenome (GOLD analysis project Ga0137403, IMG submission 122057) | Vadose zone soil fungal communities from Angelo Coast Range Reserve, California, USA - CZOMad2_1_16fungal (Hybrid Assembly) | ecosystem: Environmental > Terrestrial > Soil > Vadose zone...
TCACCCTAACCGGCGGGGACGTTTCGCGCACTCCCGATAAAATTGTCATCGATTCGATCCTGATCGGAGAGACTGCCAAAGCAGGCGCCGTGTTTCGTTCCGGGGCATCGCCTGGAGATCAGATATTTGTCACCGGCTTTCTGGGAGACGCAGCGGCGGGCCTGCGTTTGATAGAGCGCGGCGCGCGCTTGCCATTACGAACAACAGCCCCTCAGCCTGCACAAGCGAATCGAGAAGAAGGTGAACGTCATCCACTTGAATATCTGCTGCTACGTCAACTTCAGCCCGAACCGCGCGTCGGCTGGGGTCTGCTCCTGGGAGAACAAAAACTGGCAAGCGCGATGATCGACCTCAGCGACGGGCTGTCTTCCGACCTCAATCATCTCTGCGCCGAAAGCAAAGTCGGTGCGCTCATTGACGCAGCAGGCATTCCGATTGATCCGCTCGTAACTGAGCTAAGCGGACGACGGGCGTTGGATCCATTAATGCTCGCGCTACACGGGGGAGAAGACTTCGAACTGCTGTTCACCGTCAAACCTCAAAACGTCGCGCGGCTACCGAAGAAGGTTGACGGCGTCTCCATTTGTCAGATAGGTGAGATTACAAGCGAGCCCGGTAGCGTTCGCGTTAAAGAGAAGGACCGCACCTGGCATCTGGATGAAAATGGGCAGGGCCGCATTCGCCTGTCTTCCCGGAGTTCCGTCGGAAATGAAGTTCATGTTCCGTGAGCAAGTGGTCCCGAGGCTGCGTCAGGAAGGATTCGTCGACCGCCACCTCATCCAGCCGCTTCGGCTTGACCTGCCCGAGCAGTGCGACCGGGTCGCTGCCGAGCTCCTCGAGGACGCGCGGTTCAAGGACAATCCTGCCCGCGTGACCAACAAGACCGCGCTCGTCGACGCGCTCTCCGCCCGTACCCGGCAGCGCAAGTCGGCCGAGCTCGTCGACACGCTTCGCGCCGCCGGTGTGCCGGCGGCGCCGATTCTGAGCGTGGATCAGATGCTGCAAGAGCCGCAGACCCGCGAGAGCGGCGTGCTCGTCGGCGCCGTCCACCCCCGCCTGCCCGACTACCGGAGCATCGGCCTGCCGCTCACCTGGGACGGCGTTCGGCCGGCGGTGCGCCGCGTGCCCCCGCTCCTCGGGGAGCACAGCGGCGACATCCTCACGTGGCTCGGCTACACCCTCGACGACGTACGGAGCCTCAAGGGCAAGGGCGTCATCCAGTGAGCGCCGCGGCCTACCGCCACCTTCTCGTCACGCGCTCGGACGACGGGCGAGTCGTCACGGTGACCTTGAACCGCCCGGAGCAGATGAACGCGATGAACACCGCGATGGGCGAAGACCTGCTCGCCTGCTTCGATGGATTCCAGCGCGACCCGGATGTGCGCGCGATCGTGTTCACCGGAGCCGGTGACCGAGCGTTCTGCGCGGGCGGCGACCTCAAGGAGCGCAATGCCATGACCGACGAGGCGTGGCGTGCCCAGCACGTGATCTTCGAGCAGGCGGCGTTCCGTGTGCTCCGGTGCCCGGTGCCGGTGATCGCGGCCGTCGAGGGCTTCGCGCTCGCCGGCGGCTGCGAGCTCGCGATTCTCTCGGACTTCATCGTCGCCGGCGACGGCGCGGTCTTCGGCGTGCCGGAAACGACGCTCGGCATCTTTCCGGGGATCGGCGGCACGCAGCTCTTGCCGCGGATCGTCGGCGCCCCGCTCGCGAAGGAGCTGATCTTCACCGGACGGCGCATGAAGGCCGACGAGGCCAAGGCGTCGGGCCTCGTCAACCACCTGGTCCCGGCGGGTCAGGCGCGCACGACGGCGACCCAGATCGCCTCGACGATCGCGAAGAACGGTCCGATCGCGGTCCGGCAGGCCAAGAAGGCGATCGCCTACGGCGCCGAGACGGACCTCGACACCGCGATGATCCTGGCGATCGAGGCCTATAATGCGACGGTCGTGACCGAGGACCGCCTCGAGGGTGTCCGCGCCTTTAACGAGAAGCGAAAGCCCGAGTTCAAGGGGAAGTGACGATGGCGTCGATCGAGCTCTCCCTCACCGAAGAGCAGCGCGCGCTTCGCGCGGGCGTCCTGGAGATCTGCAAGCGGTACCCCGGCGAGTACTGGCGCGACCTCGACACGCGCCGCGAGTATCCGGACAAGTTCGTCACCGAGCTGACCGAGGCGGGCTATCTCGCGGCGCTGATCCCGCAAGAGTACGGCGGCGCGGGGCTCGGCATCCGCGAAGGCGGCCTGATCCTCGAGACGATCAACTACTCCGGCGGCAACGCCGGGGCCTGTCACGCCCAGATGTACATCATGGGCACCGTGCTGCGGCACGGCTCCGAGGCGCAGAAGCGCGAGTATCTGCCGAAGATCGCGACGGGGGCCCTGCGGCTGCAGGCCTTCGGCGTGACCGAGCCGAACTCGGGCTCGGACACCACGAAGCTCCAGACCACGGCGGTCCGCACGGGCGATCGCTACGTCGTCAACGGCCAGAAGATCTTCATCTCGCGCGTGCTCCAGTCCGATCTGATGCTCCTCCTCGCGCGTACGACGTCGGTGGACCGGGTGAAGCGGAAGACCGACGGGCTGTCCGTCTTCCTGATCGACATCCGCGACCTCAAGGGATTCGAGGTCCGGCCGCTCCGGATGATGATGAACCACTCGACGAACGCCCTGTTCTTCGACAACGTCGAGATCCCGGCCGAGAGCCTGATCGGCGAGGAGGGCAAGGGGTTCCACTACATCCTGGACGGGATGAACGCCGAGCGGATCCTGGTCGCCTCGGACTCGCTCGGCGACGCGCGCTGGTTCATCGACAAGGCGGTGGCGTACTCGAACCAGCGCGTCGTCTTCGGCCACCCCATCGGCGCCAACCAGGGCGTGCAGTTCCCGATCGCCCGCGCCCACGTCTCGACCGACGCCGCCCAGCTGATGCGCGACAAGGCGGCGGCGCTCTTCGACGCGGGCCAGCCGTGCGGGGGCGAGGCCAACATGGCGAAGTACCTCGGCGCCGAGGCGGCCTGGGAGGCGGGCAACGCGTGCATCGACTGTCACGGCGGCTACGGGTACGCCGAGGAGTACGACGTCGAGCGGAAGTTCCGCGAGTGCCGGCTCTACAAGACGGCGCCGGTCAACAACAACCTGGTGCTCGCCTACGTCGGCGAGCACGTGCTCGGCATGCCGCGGAGTTATTAAACATGGGGGGCCCCGACATGGCCCCCCATACCCCCCAACGCGGCGCGCCCGATCAACGCGGCGCGCCCGATCAACGCGGCGCGCGCTCTAGCGCGAGCGGCCTGGGGCTTTCCCTTCCTGGAAGGCGCGGAGCAACCACGCCATCTTTTCGTGCTTCTCCATCAGACCGGTGAGGAAGTCGTTCGTGCCCATGTCGTGATACTTGCTCGCCGCGGCGTCGGCGTCGGCGCGCAGCTGGCGGATGAGCGTCTCGTGGTCGGCCAGCAGGTTATCGAGCATCTCCTCGGCGGCCGGATACTGGGCGGGATGCTCCTTGAGTCGTGTCGCCTCCTGGAACTCGGCCAGGGTCGCCACCGAGTGCCCGCCGAGCGTGCGCGCCCGCTCGGCCACCTCGTCGATGAAGGCGTCGAGCTCCTCGTACTGCGCGGCGAAGAACTTGTGCAAGTCGTTGAACTGAGAGCCGACGACGTTCCAGTGGTAGTTGCGGGACTTCGTGTAGAGCACGTACTCGTCAGCGAGCAGGGCGTTCAGGATTTTCACTACACCTGCGCGGTCCTTGTCGGTAATGGCGATATTGGGATTCATCAAGGCCTCCTCTCTCTTGGATGCCGGCCGGCGCGGGATGGGTTCGCCCGGCGCCGTGCTACAGTTCTCCACACCCCGGAGGTCTGGAGGATGCAATGAAGCTGCCGGCGCGTGTCACGATTTGTGAAGTGGGGACCCGGGACGGGTTCCAGATCGAGCCCGATTTCATTCCGACCGAGCAGAAGGTCGAGGTCGTGAACCTTTTGTCGGAGGCGGGTGTCCCCCGGATCGAGGTGACCTCCTTCGTCCACCCCAAGGTCGTCCCGCAGCTGCGCGACGCCGAGCAGGTCATGGCCCGCATCGCGCGGCGTCCGGGCACGCGCTACGCGGCGCTCGTGCCCAACGACAAGGGCGCGATGCGCGCGGTCGACGCGGGCGTCGACGTCATCCACACGGTGGTCTCCGCCAGCGAGAGCCACAATCTCGCCAACGTGAACATGACGATCGCCGAGTCCATGGAGAAGCTGCGGGCGGTCATGCAGGTGGCCGAGCGCGCGAAGGTCCCGGTGGGATGCGGCATCTCCACGTCGTTCGGCTGTCCGTTCGAAGGCGACGTTCCGCTCGAGCAGCTCGAGAGCGTGGTGCGACGCCTGACCGACATGGGCGCGCGCGCCATCGGCCTGGCCGACACCACGGGAATGGCGAACCCGCGGCAGGTCGCGCGCGTCCTCGAACACCTCGTGCCGAAGTTCGTCGGGATCGAGTGGACGCTCCACACGCACGACACGCGCGCGATGGCGATCCCGAACATCCTGGCCGCCATGGAGTTCGGCGTCACGAACCTCGATGGTTCGATCGGCGGCCTGGGCGGCTGTCCGTTCGCCCCGGGCGCCTCGGGCAACGTCTGTAGTGAGGATCTGGTCCACTGCCTCGGCGCGATGGGGATCGAGACCGGGATCGACCTCGACCGACTGATCGCGGTGGCGCGGCGGGTTCAGGATATCGTCGGTCGGGCGCTCCCCGGCCAGATCGTCAAGGCGGGAAAGTCCACGCGACGCTACCCGGTGCCCGACACCGTCGCGGGTCGCGTTCCGGCCGCGCGCGCGTGACGAAGCAGGCGCGCCGGATGCTGGCGCTGATGGACCGCGCCACGACGTCCTGGCATATCCCGAACGTCGGGCGGGCCAAGGGCCGTGTCCTCCGCCGGCTCCTCGACCGCCACCGGCCCACGCGCGCGATCGAGCTCGGTTCGCTGCTCGGCTATTCGGCGATCCTGATCGCCGGCTCGATGCCGCCCCGTGGACGGCTCACGTGCATCGAGGCCAATCCCTTCCTGGCCCACCTGGTGCGGGCGAACGCCGCGGAGGCCGGCCTGGCCCGCCGCGTGAAGGTCGTCGCCGGCGACGCGCTGCGGGTGATCCCGCTCCTGCCCGGCCGCTTCGACTTCGCCTTCATCGACGCCGCCAAGGAGGACTACCTCGACTACCTCCGGCAGCTCGAGCCGAAGCTCGTCCCCGGCGCGGTGGTCGTCGCCGACAACACGGGCATCGCCCGCCGCGAGGTGGCGCCCTACCTCGAGTACGTGCGGGCCGGCGGCGGCCGCTACGACAGTCGCGACTACGATTTCGACGACGACGCCATGGAGGTCTCCGTCCTGCGCCGCTGATCGGCCGCGAGCGGCCGCGGAGCGGCGCCGATGTAGTCGGCGCGCGGCCGGATGAGCCGGTTGTCGGCGTACTGCTCCAGGGCGTGCGCGCACCACCCCGCGACGCGCCCGACCGCGAAGATCGACGTGCAGAAGTCCGGCGGGATCCCGAGCGCGTCGTAGACCACGGCCGAGAAGAAGTCGACGTTCACCGGCAAGGTCGTCCGGGCTCGCATCGCGTCGTAGACGCGCTCGGCCACCTCGAACAGTTTCTGCCGGCCGGTCGCCTCCGCCATCGATTTCGCCATGCCGCGGAGCACCCGCGCCCGCGCGTCGTCCACGCGGTAGACGCGATGGCCGAACCCGGGCACGCGCACCCGCGGGTCGCCGCGCTCGTGCTTGGACAGTCCGGCCCGCGCCCCGAGACGCGCCTCGACGTAGCTCTCCGCTCGCGCCGGCTCGCCGATCTCGAGCAGCATCGCCAGGACGTCCTCGTTCGCACCGCCGTGCCGCGGCCCCTTCAGGGTCGCGATCGCCGCCACGATGGCCGCGTGCAGATCGGTCAGGGTGGCGACGCCAACCCGAGCCGCGAACGTCGAGGCGTTGAGCTCGTGGTCGGCGTGAAGGGTGAGCACCAGATCCAGGACCCGCGCGACCTCGCGCGACGGCGCCCGCCCCTCGAGGAGCCCGAGGAAGTACGCCGCGTGTGACGTCGCGGCCGGCGCCGTGACAGGGGTGCGGCCCGTGCGGATCCGCTGCCAGGCGGCCACCGTCTCCGGCACGAGGGTCATGAGGCGGAACGCCTTCTCGAGGTTGGCCTCCGGCTCGTTCGAGCGCACGTCAGGGTCGCCGGTCGCCGCCAGGGACACCGCGGTCCGCAGGGCGTCGAGTGGATGAGCGTCGCGCGGGAGGGTCTGGAGCAGGTCGCCGACGGCCGGAGGCAGGCCGCGCGCCGCCCCGAGCCGCGCCGCGAACTGGGCCGAGGCGGCGGCGGACGGCAGCTCGCCGTGCCAGAGGAGCGCCGTCACGTCCTCGAACGAAAGGGCGCCGGCGAGCTCGCCGATCTCGTAGCCCCGGTAGTAGAGCCTGCCGCGCTCGCCGTCGACCTGGCAGATCGCCGACCGCGCCGCGATGACGTCCTCGAGCCCCGCCTTCCACGCCGTCTCCATCGCCGCCTCCTGCGCGCCTTGAGTTGATACATATTGATTATACTTTATTTAGATTGATTCGCCCAGCCGGCCCTGGACGAGACCGGCCGGGCCTGCTAGCGTCGGAGGCGGGCAGCCATGATCAGCGTGAACGGCGAGGAATACCTGACGGTCAAGGAGGCCACGCGCCTGCTCGGCGTGAAGCCGGCGACGCTCTATGCCTACGTGAGCCGCGGCGTGCTCCGGAGCTACCGTCAGGGGATCAAGCGCCAGCGGCTCTACCGCCGAGCGGAGGTCGAAGGGCTCTTGCGGCTGGCGCCCAGTGCCACCCGCGCCGCGAACGTGATTCCGCTCCGGGCCCCGGCGCGGCGGTCCCGGATTCCGCTCGCCGAGTCCTGGATCCGGGACTGACGTGGCGACTCACCGGCGCGCGGCCTTCCTCAACCCGGGGCGCGACCTGGCGGGCGGCGTCGACCTCGCGCGGCGCGCGGAAGGCCTCGGCTACGAAAGCGTCTGGGTAACCCACGGCTCGGGGCGCGACTCGTTCCTCGTCCTCGCCGCCTACGGCGCCGCGACGACGCGGCTCGGGCTCGGCAACGGCGTCGTCCCGATCTACCCGCGGCACCCGGTCGCGATGGCCCAGGCGGCGCTCACGCTGTCGGAGCTGACCGGCGGGCGCTTCACGCTCGGCCTGGGCGTGAGCCACCGCGCCAGCATGGAGGCGATGCTCGGCCTCACGCTGCGCGAGCCCCTGGCCGTCATGCGGGAGTACGTCGCCGTCCTCCGCGGCGCCCTCGGCGGCGGTGCCGCGTTCGAGGGCCGGCACTACCGCGTCAAGTGGAGTCTCGCGGTTCCCGAGCGTCCCCCGACGCCGCCGCTCTACCTCGCCGCGCTGTCCCGAAACATGCTCGAGCTGGCCGGCGAGATCGCCGACGGCGTGGTTCTCTGGCTCTGCTCGCCCGACTACGTGCGCGACGTCGCCGTGCCCGCGCTCGGGCGCGGGCGCGCGCGGGCCGGCAAGACGCTGGCCGGCTTCGAGATCGTCGCGGCGGTGCCGCTGGCGATCTCGGACGACGCACCCGGCGCCCTCACCGCCTTCCGGGCCGAGCTCGCGCGGTACCTCACGCTGCCGTTCTACCGCGCCATGCTCGAGGCGAGCGGGCTCGGGAAAGAGCTCGCCCTGTTCGATCGCAGCGGCGAGGTAGCGGAGGGGCTGACCCGCGCGGTCGGCGCCGTCGGCGGCGCCGAGGCCGGGCGGTCGTTCGTCCGCGCCTATCGCGAGGCCGGCGTGACGTTGCCCGCGATCCGTCCGATCACTTTCCCCGACGCTCCGTGGTATCGCCGCACCCTCGAGGAAGCCTCGCACTGGTGACGCGCATCACGGTGCTCGCCGCGCTGCTCGCGACGGCGTGCGCCACCGGTCATCCGGAGCGTGCTCGGACCCTGCCCGCCGATCGCAGCGCCGCCGTCCTGTACGTCGCCCTCGGCGACAGCACGGTCGAGGGTGTCGGCGCCTCGAGCCCCGACCGCAACTACGTGAGCCGGCTGCACGAGCGCCTGCGCGCCGTGTATCCGAGCGCGCGCGTCGTCAATCTCGGCGTCGGCGGCGCGACCTCGGCCGACGTGCTCCTGCGCCAGCTCGACCGGGCGATCGGGCTGCGCCCCGACCTGGTCACGCTCTCGATCGGACCGAACGACATCACCACGCGGGTGCCCGTGACGGCGTACGAGAAGAATCTGGACACGATCCTCGGGCGCCTGCGCCACGAGACGACCGCGGTCGCCGTCGTCAACCTGATCCCCGACCTCGCGGTGACCCCGCGCTTCAGCCGCAGCCGCGAGCGGGAAGCGGTCGGGCGTCTGACCGTCGGGTTCAACGAAGCGCTCGTGCGGACGGGCCGCGCGCACGGCGCCGAGCTGGTGGATCTCTACGCCGCCAGCCAGCGCGAGGTTCCCATCCAGCCGGAGCTCATCTGGTCGGACGGCTATCATCCATCCGACGTGGGCTATGCGCGCTGGGCGGAGCTGGTATGGACGGGCGTCGAGGCGCGAATCGCCGTCAAGTAAATGGAGAACCGCGGCCGCCGAATCAAACCGTAGCGTCGCGTCGTGATACAACTGTAGGCCCATGCGGGCCTACGTGGTGTCCCGCCTCGCCCAGACCGCGCTCGTCGTTTTTCTCTCGCTCACCGCCGTCTTCGTCATGGTGCGGCTCTCCGGCGATCCCGTCCTCCTCTTCATGCCGATGGACATCCAGGCCAAGGACGTGAACGAGTTCCGCCAGCGCCTCGGCTTCAACGATCCGCTGCCGGTGCAGTACGCGCGCTTCGTCGGCGGCGCGGTGCGCGGCGATTTCGGCGAGTCGCTCCGCTACCGGCGCGACGCGATGGGCCTGGTACTCGAGCGGCTGCCGGCCACGCTCCTCCTGGCCGGCACCTCGCTGCTCCTGACCTTTGCCGTCGCGGTGCCGCTCGGCGTCGTCTCGGCGGTGCACCGTGACGGCCTGCTCGATCACCTCGGGACGATCTCGACGGTGCTGGGCCAGGCGACGCCCGGCTTCTGGCTCGGCCTGCTCATGATCTATCTCTTCTCGGTGCAGCTCCGGTGGCTGCCGACGGGCGGGATGGGCGGGGTCGCGCACCTCGTGATGCCGTCGATCGTGCTGGCGGCGTTCTACTCCGCCCGCGTCGCGCGACTCACGCGCTCGGCGGTGCTCGAGGTGCTGAGCGAGGACTACATCCTGACCGCCCGCGCCAAGGGGCTCGGCGAGGGGCGCGTGATCGGCAAGCACACGCTCCGCAACTCGGCGATCCCGATCGTGACGCTCGCGGGCCTCGAGGCCGGCCAGGTGCTCGGCGGCGCGGTGATCACCGAGACGATCTTCGCCTGGCCCGGGCTCGGTCGGCTCACGGTCCAGGCGCTCCTCAACCGTGACTTCCCCGTCGTCCTCGCCGCGGTCTTCTTCATCTCGCTGATGTACACGCTGATCAACCTCGTCGTCGACCTGGCCTACGGCTGGCTCGACCCCCGCGTCCGTCTGACATGAAAAAATGGCTCGGGATCAGCTTGACGCTGGCGGTGCTTCTCGCGGCGCTCGGCGCCCCGTGGCTCGCCCCGCACGATCCGCTCCGCACCGACTTCCCCCAGAGCCTCCGACCGCCGGGAGCGGCCGGCCATCCCCTCGGCACCGATCAGCTCGGCCGCGACCTCCTCGCGCGCGTCCTGCACGGGGCGCGATTGGCGCTCTTCATCGGCGGCTGCACCGTCGTCCTCACCGCGGTCGTCGGCGGACTGCTCGGCCTCGTCGCCGGCTTCGTCGAGCGCTGGCCCTCGACCGTGCTCATGCGCATCGTCGACGTCCAGCTCTCGTTCCCCTTCATCCTGCTGGCGATGACGATCAACGCCATCGTCGGGCTCGGCCTGCGCAACATCATCCTGAGTCTTTCGGCGGCGGGATGGGTCGTGTATGCTCGCGTCGTGCGCGGCGAGGTGCTCTCGGTCAAGCAACGCGACTACGTCCAGGCCGCGGCGGCGCTCGGCGTGGGCCGGACCCGGCTCCTGTTTCGCCACGTGTTGCCCAACGTCGCGCCGTCCATCATCGTGGTCGCGAGCCTCCAGTTCTCGTCGTTCATCGTCGCCGAGGCGGCGATCAGCTTTCTCGGATTCGGCGTCCAGCCTCCGACCCCCGCCTGGGGCAGCATGCTGTCCGAGAGCCGCGATTTCCTCTACGTCGCCTGGTGGCTGGCGGCGTTTCCGGGCGCGGCCCTCGCGCTGACCGCCCTCGGCGTCAACCTGCTCGGCGACTGGCTGCGCGACACCCTGGACCCGAAGCTCCGGGTCTGACGGGTTTCCACGCCGCGGCATGGCCACCAGCCACTTCTTCGCGTACCTCTCGCGCATGAAGTTCATCCGCCGCTGGGGGCTCATGCACAGCACGTATCCGGAGAACATCCAGGAGCACAGCCTGCGCGTGGCGCAGATCGCCCACGCGCTCGCCATCATCCGCAACCGGCTCTTCGGCGGCGACGTGAGCCCGGAGCGCACCGCGGCGCTGGCGCTCTACCACGACACCAGCGAGGTGCTGACCGGCGATCTCCCGGCGCCGGTGAAGGAATTCAATCCCGAGATCCATCGCGCCTATCACGCGATCGAGGCCGCGTCGAAGGAGAAGCTCTTCGCCCTGATCCCGGACCCCCTGAAGCCGGACTACGAGGGGTTCTTCCGGCCCGACGAGCGCGACCGCGCGCACCGCCAGCTGGTCCGAGCGGCCGACAAGCTCTGCGCCTATCTCAAGTGCCTCGAGGAAATCGGCGCCGGGAACCCCGAGTTCGCCCAGGCCGAGAAGAGTCTGCGGGCGAACGTCGAGGGCCTCGACCTCCCGGAGGTGCGCTACTTCATCGAAACGTTCGTCCCGAGCTTCCGACTCACGCTGGACGAGCTCAACTGACCCGCCGAGGAGAACCTATGCGCCGCCTGAACGCGCTGCTCGCCCTCTCGATCGCGCTCGCCCTGCTCTGGTCGGCCGCCGCCCAGGCGCAGGGCCGCGGCAAGGAGATCGTCGTCGGCCTCGGCGCCGAGCCGCGGACGATGCTGGCCGTCACGATCGTGGACTGGACCACCAACAACATGCTCGAGCACATCTACGACCGGCTGCTCGATCGCGACCCGAAGACCTTCAAGCCCAAGCCCATGCTGGCCGAGAGCTGGCGGATCGTCACCGACACGACCTGGGAGTTCAAGCTCCGCAAGGGCGTGAAGTTCCACAACGGCGAGCCCTTCACCGCGCAGTCGGTCAAGGCCACCATCGACTACGCGCTCGACCCGGCGACCAAGAGCCATTTCGCCTCCGCCGCGTACTGGGGCCTCGTCAAGGAAGTGCAGATCGTCGACGACTACACGGTCCGCTTCGTCACCAAGCAGCCGTGGCCGAACCTGGTCGACAGCGCGTCGCTGACCAACTCGCTCATCATGCCGGCCAAGGCGCTCAAGGACCTCGGCCCCCAGAAGCTCGCGGAGAAGCCGATCGGCACGGGTCCGTTCCGGTTCGTCGAGTGGAAGCGCGACGAGCGGCTGGTCCTCGAGCGCAATCCCGACTACTGGCAGGGCCCGGCGGACGCCACCCGCGTGACCTTCCGCTTCGTCCCCGAGTTCAGCGCCCGCATGGCGGCGCTGCTCTCCGGGGAGATCGACATCATGAAGGACGTGCCGCCGCATGCCGTCGAGACGATCGAGCGGAGCGGCCGCGCGACGCTCCGCGCGACCGTGTCCTCGCGCATCAACTACCTGGCCCTGGTGAACCTCAAGCCCGGCCCGATGCAGGACCTTCGCGTGCGGCGGGCCATGAACCATGCGGTCGACGTCGACGAGCTCGTCAAGCAGGTGCTCAAGGGCCGCGCCACTCGCATGTGCGGCCCGATGGCGCCCGCCAACGTGGACTGGGCACCGGCGGAGTGTTACAAGCACGACCCGGCGCGCGCGCAGGCCCTCTTCAAGGAGGCCGGCGTCGACCCGACGAAGCTCCAGCTCACGCTCGACACGCCCTCCGGGCGCTATCCGCTCGACAAGGACGTGTCGCTCGCCATCGCGGCGCAGCTCCAGCGCCTCGGCATCAGGGTCAACGTCGTCGTCAACGAGTGGGGCACGCACCTGGACAAGATCAAGAACCGGAATACCGGCGAGATGTTCTTCCTCGGCTGGGGCCCGGCCCTGCACGGCCAGGGCACGATGCAGCCGCTCTTCCTGGCGGACCAGACCTATTCGTCCTACGGGAACAACAAGACGATCGACGACAAGATCGCGCGCGCCCAGACCCTTCTCGATCCCAAAGCCCGCGCCGACGCCTACGCCGAGCTCCAGCGGCTCGTCCGTGACGAGGCGCCCTGGGTGTTCCTCTGGCAGCAGCACGACCTCTACGGCGTGGCGAGCCACGTCGAGTGGACGCCGCGGGCCGATGAGAAGATGTGGATGTACGAGGCGAAGGTGACGCCGCGATGAGCCTGACCGTCTTCACGAACGCGGTCCTGATCGACT
>Ga0137403_10007256_pt1 | contig 12534 bp, 6 predicted proteins | sample CZOMad2_1_16fung_FD_122057 | JGI IMG/M metagenome (GOLD analysis project Ga0137403, IMG submission 122057) | Vadose zone soil fungal communities from Angelo Coast Range Reserve, California, USA - CZOMad2_1_16fungal (Hybrid Assembly) | ecosystem: Environmental > Terrestrial > Soil > Vadose zone...
CTTTTTCAACCGCCTCAAGCAGTACCGCCGGGTCGCTACTCGCTACGAGAAGACGGCGCGCAATTTTCTCGGGTTCGCCCTTCTCGCGTCGAGCCTCGTGTGGCTTGCATGAGTTTGCGGACACGCCCTAATGCATTCCCATCGCCGCCGAGGAAATTACGGCATAGACGCGCACACGCCTCCGTGCGCCTCTGCTTGATCCGGCGATCGGTCACGCGGTCTTGCTCACCAACGCCGCGGCCGTAGTCGGGTACGCGGCGCTCTGCTAGAGTGCTCCCCAGCGGGAACGGCCTGAGGCTGAAGGGTGGCCGTGATGGATCTGTCGGAGTATGTCTTCGACCTCGTTCGTACCGACGATGCGCTCGCGCTTCATCGAGGACGGGGTCGGACACCCGCAAGGTCGAGCTATCGCCCCATTCTCCTGCTGAGGCCGGTATCGGAGCATCCGGCGCCGGAAACACTCCGGAGGATGGAGCACGAAGATTCGCTCAAGGACGAGCTGGATCCAGCATGGGCAGTTCGACCGGTCGTGCTCACGCAGCACGAAGGACGGACCACGCTCGTCCTCGAGGATCCCGGGGGTGAGCTGCTCGAGCGACTGCTCCCAACGGCGCTCGACCTCAGACAGTTCCTGCGCATCGGCATCGGTCTTTCAGCCGCACTCGCGCAGCTTCATGGTCGCGGCCTCATCCACAAGGACATCAAACCGGCTAATGTCATGGTCGAGCCGACGACCGGCCGGGCCTGGTTGACGGGCTTTCGAATCGCCTCGCGATTTCCGCGCGAGCGCCAGGCGCCAGAACCCCCGGAGTGCATCGCGGGAACGCTCGCCTACATGGCGCCTGAGCAAACCGGACGGATGAATCGTTCGATCGATTCGCGCAGCGACCTCTACGCGCTCGGCGTGACCCTCTACGAGATGCTGACCGGAAGCCTTCCTTTCGCCGCTGTCGATCCGATGGAATGGGTGCACTGCCACATCGCGAGGCGCCCGCTCTCGCCAGCGGAGCGGCTGAAGGACGTCCCGGGTGCCGTCTCGGCGATCATCATGAAGCTGCTCGCCAAAACGGCCGAGGACCGCTATCAGAGCTCGGCCGGCCTGGAGAGCGACCTTCGCCGCTGCCTTGCTGCATGGGAGGCTCTGCGCAGGATCGACGACTTTCCGCTGGGCCAACACGACACCCCAGACCGGCTCTTCATTCCAGAGAAACTATACGGGAGAGGGCGCGAGATCGAGACCTTGCTCGCGTCCTTCAACCGGGTCGTCACGAGCGGCACTCCCGAGTTGGTGCTCGTGTCCGGCTATTCCGGCATCGGCAAGTCCTCCGTCGTCCATGAGCTGCATAAAGTCCTCGTTCCGCCGCGCGGTCTCTTCGCGTCCGGAAAGTTCGATCAGTACAAGCGCGACATCCCGTATTCCACGCTCGCGCAAGCCTTTCAGAGCCTCATCCGGCGCCTTCTCGCGAAGAGCGAAGTCGACCTGACGCCCTGGCGTAACGCCCTCCGCGAAGCGTTGGGCCCGAATGGACGACTGATGATCGACCTCGTTCCCGAGCTGAAGCTCATCATCGGAGAACAGCCCGCAGTCCCCGACCTTCCTCCACAAGACGCGCAAAGACGTTTCCAACTGGTGTTCCGCCGATTCATCGGCGTGTTCGCGCGGCCGGAACATCCGCTGGCGCTATTCCTCGACGATTTGCAATGGCTCGACTCGGCAACGCTGGACCTGCTCGAGGACTTGTTGACCCAGCCGGATGTGAAACACCTCATGGTCGTCGGCGCCTACCGGGACAATGAGGTCAACTCCGCCCATCCACTGACGCGTAAGCTCGAAGCATTCCGTAAGGCTGGAGCAAAAGTGCAGGAGATCATCCTTGCACCCCTGGCCTGTGAAGACCTGGGACGCTTACTGGCGGATTCTCTTCACTGCGAGCCGGAGCACGTCGGTCCTCTGGCGCGGCTGGTTGACGAAAAGACAGCCGGCAATCCATTTTTCGCCATTCAGTTTATTTCTGCGCTTGCCGAAGAGGGGTTGCTCACCTTCGATCATGGCGATGCGCGATGGTCCTGGGACCTGAATCGCATTCACGCCAAGAGGTATACCGATAACGTGGTGGACCTCATGGTTGGAAAGTTGAATCGCCTGCCCGCCGAAACGCAAAAGGCCTTACAGCAGCTTTCCTGCATGGGCAACAGCGCAGAGCTCGCCCTGCTGACCATGGTTTACGAGGATTCGAATGGGGACATGCACGGCGACCTCTGGGAAGCGGTCCGAACGGGGGTCGTGTTCCGCTCGGAAGGTGCCTATAGGTTCCTCCATGACCGCGTCCAGGAAGCCGCCTATTCGCTGATCCCGGCAGACTTGCGCGCCGAGGCCCATCTCCGGATCGGCAGGCTGCTCGCGGCGCACACGCCGCCGGAGAAGCGGGAGGAGGCGATCTTCGAGATCGTCAGTCAGCTCAACCGCGGCGCCGCGCTGATCACTGCACGGGACGAGCGCGAGCAGCTGGCCGAGCTCAACCTGATCGCAGGCAAGCGCGCGAAGGCGTCTACCGCTTATGCCTCGGCGCTCACCTATCTCGCCGCCGGCGCGGCGCTGCTGGTGGAAGACTCGTGGGAGCGCCGGCACGAGCTCAGCTTCGCGCTGGAGCTGAACCGGGCCGAATGCGAGTTTCTCACCGGCGCGCTGGCGGAAGCGGAGCAGCGACTGACGGCCCTTTCGGCCCGCGCCGCAACGACGCTCGAACGCGCCAGCGTCACCTGCCTGCTGGCGGATCTGTACACGACCCTCGATCAAGGCAGCCGCGCGATCGCCGTCGGCCTCGACTATCTCCGGCATCTCGGCATCGACTGGTCGCCGCACCCGACGGAAGACGAAGCGCGGCGCGAGTATGAGCGGATCTGGTCCCAGCTCGGCTCCCGCGCGATCGAGAAGCTCATCGATCTGCCCTTGATGAGCAACGCCGCGTCGCTCGCGACCCTTGATGTCCTGACCAAGCTCGGGCCGCCTGCCTGGCATACGGATGCGAACCTGCTTTCCCTGGTCATTTGTCGGGCAGTCAATCTCAGCCTCGAGGGCGGCAACTGTGACGGCTCGTGCTTTGCCTATGTCGTGCTTGGCTTGCTCGCCGGACCGCGCTTCGGCGACTACCAGGCCGGATTCCGATTCGGCCGGCTCGGCTATGACCTGGTCGAAGAGCGCGGGCTGACGCGCTTCCAGGCCCGGACCCATTTGAACTTTGGAAGTATCGTCACGCCCTGGACGAGACATGTCCGAGCTGGCCGCGATCCGCTGCGTCGCGGGTTCGAGGCGGCGAACAAGATCGGTGACCTCACTTTTGCGGCGTACTGCTGCGCGCACCTGAACACGAATCTTCTCGCTGCCGGCGATCCGCTCGATGAGGTGCAAGGCGAAGCCGAGCGTGGTCTCGCGTTTGCGCAGAAGATGCGATTCGGTTTTGCCATTGACTCCATCGCCGCGCAGCTCGGGCTCATTCGGACGCTCCGCGGCTCGACGCCGACTTTCGGTTGCTTTGACGATGACCAGTTTGACGAGCTTCGGATGGAGCGTCGTTTCTCCAGCAACCCGGAGCTGGCGCTGCCGGAGTGCTGGTACTGGATCCGCAAGCTGCAGGCGCGTTTTTTTGCCGGCAACCATGTGGGCGCCCTCGAGGCCTCAGAGAGGGCGCAACGGCTGATGTGGACATCGCCGTCAATGTTCGAAACGGCAGAGTATCACTTCTACGGCGCACTCTGCCAAGCGGCATCCTGCGAGTCCGCAGCGGCCGGAGAGCGACGGCAGCATCTGGAGGCTCTGGCCGCGCACCACCGCCAGCTCGAGATCTGGGCGACGAATTGTCCGGAGAATTTCGAGAACCGCGCGGCACTGGTCGGGGCGGAGATCGCCCGGATCGAAGGCCGGGAGCTCGAGGCCGAACGTTTGTACGAGCAAGCGATCCGCTCGGCCCGCGCCAACGGCTTCGTCCACAACGAGGCGCTCGCCAACGAACTGGCCGCGCGCTTCTACGGGGCGCGTGGGTTTGAAACGAGCGCACGCGCCTACCTGAAGGAAGCCCGATACGGCTACCTGCGGTGGGGAGCGGACGGCAAGGTGCGGCAGCTCGAACAGTTGTACCCCTACCTCGAGCGTGGAGGGGACGTATCCAGCCCGACCACCACCATAGGAACGCCACTGGACCAACTGGATCTCGTCACGGTTCTCAGCGTCTCCCAAACCGTGTCCGGCGAGATCGTGTTGGAGAAGCTCATTGATACGCTGTTGCGCACGGCGATAAAGCACGCCGGCGCGGAACGCGGACTGCTCATTCTGCCGCGAGGTGCCGAGCTACGGATCCAGGCGGAAGCGAGCACCGACGGCAGCTCCGTCATGATCGGTCTGCGCGACACGTCAATCTCCAGCGCTGAAGTGCCGGAGCCCGTCGTTCAATACGCCGCGCGCACCCAGGAGAGCGTCATCCTGGATGACGCCTCCGCTCGAGGCTCGTTCTCGAACGACGAGTACATTCGTCGCGAGCGGGCGCGGTCCATCCTATGCCTTCCGCTCGTCAAACAAGGCAAGCTGATTGCCGTCCTTTACCTTGAAAACAACCTCGTGGCCAACGTGTTTACCCCGGCGAGAATTGCGGTGTTGAACGTGCTCGCGTCACAGGCGGCCATTTCGCTGGAGAATTCCCGTTTGTACCATGAGCTCCAAGAACGAGAGGCGAAGATCCGACGTCTCGTCGACGCAAACATCATCGGGGTGTTGATCTCGAACGTTGAAGGCCAGATCATCGAGGCCAACGACGCCTTTCTCCAGATGGTCCGGTACAGCCGTGACGACCTCACGTCGGGACGCCTCCGGTGGACGGAGCTGACACCTCCCGAATGGCAGGCCATCAGCGAACGAGCGGTCGCACAGCTCCGAGCGACCGGCACCTGCGAAATCTTTGAGAAGGAGTACTTCCGCGGCGACGGCAGCCGCGTGCCGGTGCTGATCGCGGCCGCGGCGATCGGGGATGCCCGGAGCGAGACCGTGGCATTCGTGCTGGACCTCTCGGACCGTAAGCGCGCAGAGGAAGAGCGCGAGAGGTTGCGCCAGGCGCAGGCGGATCTGGCGCGTATCAGCCGCCTCACCACCATCGGGCAATTGACCGGATCGCTGGCGCACGAGATCAGACAGCCCATCGCCGCGGCAATGACCAACGCAAACGCGTGCGTTCGCTGGCTTGCGCGAGAGCGTCCCGACCTGGGAGAAGCGCGCCAGGCCGCCGCGAGAATGGTCGAGGATACCAGGCGCGCGGCCGAAATCATCAATCGCGTGGGCTCGCTGTACAAGAAGGGCACTCCGCAACGCGAGTTGCTCGACGTGAACGAAGTTGCTCGCGAGACGCTCGCGCTGGTGCGGAACGAGGCCGACCGATACTCCGTCTCGATCCGCACCGATCTCGCGGCCGACCTTCCCAGGATCGCGGCAGATCGCGTGCAATTGCAGCAAGTGTTCATGAACCTGATGGTCAACGGTATCGAGGCGATGCAGGGCGCAGGGGGTGAGTTGACCGTCAAGTCGGAGCCGGGCGAGAAGGAATTGCTTCTCTCCGTGAGCGACACCGGCGTGGGACTGCCCGCCGACAAGGTGGACGCGATCTTCGATGCATTCTTCACGACCAAGCCGCAGGGCACCGGCATGGGACTGACCATCAGTCGTTCCATCATCCAGTCGCACGGCGGTCGGTTGTGGCCGAGCACGGAGAGCGGCCGAGGCACCACGTTCCAATTCACTCTGCCCACCGAAGGGCTAGACCTTCGGGAGAGCACCGTTCCAACTTCATAGCAGGGCGCGACGGCGCGCATTCAACAGCAGTCGAGCGCCTGAACGCTCGAAATCGCTCGCATTCGTAGACGAGGCGGCTGTTTGATGCGGCGCAGCCGCCCCGCCTGGAACTTCACGGAGTAGCCTTCGACGATCTTCGCGGCACTTGTCGAAGTCGACAGAGTAGAGTCGGCGGCGCGGTCCCGCTCGGGTTTGTCGGCGTGTTGCGAGGAACTCGCTTTCGTTCGCCCCTCTCGCCGAGTCGCACACACGGCCCGTTTGCGTCCGAAACGCTTGACATTCTCCGCCCCTGCAGCATCTAACGCCGGAGGGGGCAGTGTGCTCAAGCCAGCGCGCGACCGGGCTATTCCGAGCGAACCGACGCTGAAGCACGTCGAGGGCGATCGCGCTCCTGCGCTGCCCGAACGCTATCGTGTCGAGCGCGAGTTGGGCCGGGGTGGCATGGGCCGCGTCTTCGCCGCCCGCGACGAAAAGCTGGGGCGCGATGTGGCGATCAAGGTGCTTGCCGTAGGCAACGGGGATGAGGAAACACTCCGCCGCTTCGAGCAGGAAGCGCGTGCCGCTGCCTTGCTCGAGCACCCGAACATCGTTGCCGTGTACGACATCGGCCAGCACGAGAACGGGCCTTACATCGTCTCCGAACTGCTCCGCGGCGAGACGCTCCGGGATCGCATGGCAGGAAAGGCTCTGCGCGTGGAAGACGCTCTCGACTACGCAACCCAGCTCGCAATGGGACTCACGGCTGCGCACGGCAAGGGCGTGATCCATCGAGACTTGAAGCCGGAGAACCTCTTCATCACCCGGGACGGGCGCCTGAAGATTCTCGATTTCGGAATCGCCAAGCTGGTGACGCAGCCGGGAACCACTCTCACCAAGAGCGGCGCGATCATGGGCACGGTGGGCTACATGGCGCCCGAGCAGGTGCGCAGCGGGGATGTCGATGTGCGATCCGACATCTTCAGCTTCGGCTCGGTGCTGCACGAGATGCTCTCGGGCACGCAGCCCTTTGCCCGCGGATCCACGATGGAGACCGGCGCAGCCATCCTCAACGACGCGCCATTTGGCTTGCCCGATCAGGTGCCGGACAAGGTCTCGGTCATCGTGCAGCGATGTCTGCAGAAGCGACGCGAGGATCGATACCAATCGGCGCAAGAACTCGCCGCAGACCTGGCGCGAATCGCTGCCGGGCAGACAGCGCGAAAGTCGCCCCTGCTGCGCGTCCTCGGGGTAGTCCTGCTGCTCGCCGGAAGTGTGCTGACCGCCGCTCTCTTGGGCCTCGCCTGGCAGTTGCTGCCCAATCGGCTCTCATTGCTGCTCGGCGCTTTCGCGATGGCCAGTGCGCTCGGAACGCTCGCCTGGCTTCTCTCCTCGCGTCGTTCCCATGGGCCGAGCGGGCCGGCCGCGTCGGTGACCCCGTCGATCGCCGTGCTTCCCTTTGCGGACATGAGCCCGCAGCATGATCAGGAGTACTTCGCCGACGGAATCGCCGAGGAGATCCTCAACGTGCTCGCACAGGTGGACGGCCTGCGCGTCATCGGCAGGACATCGTCCTTCTCGATGAAGGGCAGGAACGAGGACCTCCGCACCATCGGCCAGCGCCTCGGCGCGACCAATCTCCTGGAAGGCAGCGTGCGAAAGTCGGGCGCGCGCGTGCGAATCACCGCGCAGCTCGTCGAGGCCGAGGGCGGGTCACACATCTGGTCGCAGGAGTTCGATCGTGAGCTGACCGATGTCTTCGCCGTCCAGGAGGAGATCGCCCACGCCGTGGTGGCGGCGTTCAAGGTGAAGCTCTTGCCCGCAGCGCGCGAAGACCCGCGAGCCGCCAATCCGGAAGCCTACGACCTGTATCTGCTCGGACGGGCATTCCGCGCGCGCGGGTCGGGTGACGCCTACGAGCGGGCGGTGCAGGCACTGCGGAGGTCGGTGGCGCTCGACCCTGGCCATGCGCAGGCCTGGGCCGAGCTCGCCCAGGCGCTGTATGACGTAGGGGATTTCAGCGTGAAAGGGGATCGCAAGGTGGACCGGCCCGAAGCGCTTGTCGCTGCCGAGAAGGCGATAGCGCTCGCGCCTCATCGGGCCGACGGGTACTCCGCGCGCGGCGTCTTGCGGCACCGCATGCTCCAGGACTGGACAGGCGCACGCGCCGACCTGGAGCGGGCACGATCGCTCAACCCACGAAGCCCGGGCATCCTGCTCAACTATGCGATGCTGCTAACCGCGCTGGGCGGGATGGCGGAAGTGATCGCCATCTGCCAGCAGGCCGCCGTCCTCGACCCGCTGTCCGCCGACATCCAGTACCTGTTGAACGCAGCCTACCTCGGCACCGGACAGTTCGCTCTCGCCGAGGCGGCTGCGAGCCGCGCGCTGGAGGTCTCGCCCGAGCACGCGAGAGCGGCGCGGAACCTGGGCATTACCTTGCTGCTCCAGAATCGCGTTCCGGATGCGCGAGCCGCTTTCCACCGATCGAATCACGAATTCGTCGTGAGCATGGGCGATGTGATGGTGGAGCACACGCTGGGCCATTCCGCCGAGTCACAGCGCGCGCTCGACAGCATCCTCGCCGGGCCTTACGCTGAAGTGGCCGCGTATCAGATCGTCCAGATGTACGCGTGGCGCGGAGAGACCGATCGCGCCTTCGCATGGCTGGGACGCGCAGCCGAGTTGCACGATGCGGGGCTCACATACCTCAAGTTCGACCCGCTCCTGCACGGCCTGCGCGGCGACGCGCGCTTCGCGGCGCTGCTCAAGAAGATGAACCTGCCAACGGACTGAGGAGCAGGGCTCGGTCTCGGGCCGGAACCCCGCGCTGGCTACAAATCCCGTCCTACGAGAAGCATCTGGCGCAAATCTCGTCAAGCGACACCCCGGGATGGCCGCGGATCTCGTTCGCCGCCGCGTAGAACTGGTCGCGGAGAACGCGCTTCTTCGTCAGCAGCTTATCGTCGCAGAGCGGAAGCTCGCCGGTCGTGTTCGGTGGACTCCCTGGCAGCGCTTCATGATTGGGCAAGCCGGTGATCGCTGCAGTCAGCGGGTACGCCGTGGCCGACGGCCTCGAGTTGGCGCTCTGGTGCGATCTGCCCGTCGCCGAGGAGAACGCCCTGCCGGGCGTGCTCTCCCGGTCGCAGGAAGGAAGGTGTGGCGCGCAGCCGCTCTCGCAACTGCCTGACCGTCCTCGGCAGAACGCAGGTGTCGCTTTTTTCGTCGACAGGCGAACGGATCGTACTTCCCATTCCTGATCGCCGCGCACAGACTGGAATTGGGAGCGGATTGAACCGCCCCCGCCAATCGATCGTCCCGCCAGGGCGGTATCTCCTATGAGGATCGGGGAGTCGCGAAAGCGGTCCGAGGCCGCGCTCAAGACAATCTCGAAGCGCCGTGGCGGCCACCTGCAGTTGGAAAGCGCGATGAAGGTGCTGACGGAGCGTTACGACATTCAATCCGCCACCGAGGAGCAGGCTCGGTTGCTTCTCTTCGCCAAGCTCGACGAACTGGCGAGCGAGGCGGAGAGCTACGACATTGAGAAGCGCCAGCAGGCGCGGCTCGCCATCCTGGGCTTCGTCATGCTGCTGGAAAAGGTGGCGAGCGACTCATACGGGATGTAGAAGGCGCGCGGAATAGAGCCGGACGGCGTATTCCTCGAGCGAGTGCGCGACGAATCCCGCGCGCGCCGGGGGTAAAGCCAATGGGAACCACGTCAAAGCTCGTTGCGCTCTACGATCCGGTCCCTGTCTTGAGTGCCGTCGCCATGATCCTGCTCGCGTCGGCCGGGTGCGGTTCCAATGGCGCCCGCTCGACCGCGACGACCGCGAGCGTCCGCTTCGGTTGCGAGGTCCCGTGAGAAGAGCTTGTACATCCCATTGAACATGGAGCGCTTTGAACCTTCGGCGGGCCTGCCGACGTTGACAGGCAGGCGGCGAGTACGAGTATGCGACTTGCGGCGGAACCGCTCTGGGGGCCGTTAGGGGCGTTCGCCTGCTCGATTCCTAGCGACAGAGCGGCCTTCGAAAGGGGGCGCCATGCGCGAGCAGGCGGCGAGTATGCGACTTGCGGCGGGACCGCTCTGGGGGCTGTCGCGCGGTCGGCTGGGCAGGGGTTCCGTCGGAAGCCTCTTCCTCGTCGAGCAGGCCAGTGCGCACGTCCACGGTCACGCCCACTCCGATAAGCTCGATGCCAGCGACAGAGACGGCGAGACGGCGCTCGGTGTGCTCCAAGAGGTCATCTTGGCGTCTGCGCTTGCGGCGCGGCTTACTCGTCGGTACCGACTGGGCGCGCGAACGTGCCGGCGAGCGGCCCTTCTTTTCCGCCTCGCGCCACGACTCGCCGTAGCGGTCGTAGAGCGCGCGTTTCTCGGGATCGCTGAGGACGGTGTACGCCTCGGTGATCTTCTTGAAGTGCTCGGCTGCTGCGAAGTCCTCGGCTTTTGTGGCTTCGACGTTCGCGTCCGGGTGGAAGGTGTGCGCAAGCTGTCGGTAGACGGCCTTTACCTCTTCCGTCGTCGCGTCGCGCCCGAGGCCCAATACAGCGTAATAGTCCCACTTCCCCATGCGCCCAAGATACCGTGGGCGCGCGGGCCCCGCAACCGGACCCGCGGCGGATTCGCCTCAAGTGCCCGAGGGCCTTTTAATCGTCATGTGACGAACATCTTGACTCGAGTCCTTGCTTGGTCGGCGCGCTCTGCGGCGCCGCTCGCCTTTCGCGGAGCTGTGGCGTACGGCGAATTTGAGATGGACTCGAACTTTCTCCTCGGGCAGGCAGTCGACGAAGCGGCGAGCGCTTACAACAGCGCCCAAGCAGCGGTCATTTGGCTTGTTCCGCACGCTAGAGAACTTGTGATCGGTTGGATGCGCCCCGAACCACGACTCACACTGCTCGTTCAGTTCGAGGTTCCGCTCAAAGGCGGAGACACTCTACGAACCTTCACGGTCTCGCCGATCCTGCAGGCCGCGGATCACGCGGACGCGCTGTTGATCGTGCGGGGTTGTTTTCGACGTTCGATCCCCGCACTCCACAGGATCGCCTTCCGTTGGACGTCGCTGTGAAACGGGATAACACGATCAAGCATCTTCGGGCCTGTTTCGAGCGACGAGGGTGGCCCCCGCCGACCGTTCTCGATCTCGAACCACCGTGGTCGTAGAGTCGCCCGCCCGCCTACGCAACGTCGTCCCACTTGACCACGAGCTTCCCGCTGGACGGGGGCATCCGGTCGGCCATTAGTAGTGTCGTGATTCGCGTTCCTTCTTCCCGCGCCGCATGATCCAGTCGTCGCGTAGAAATGCATGTCCTGGCGCATCACGCCTCAACAGACCGGCATCCGGCGAGCATCTCAGGGCCGTTGGTCGCGGTTCATCCTATAGTCGGGCCGCCTGATATTGACATCGCTCATGTTTGGCGCAGGGTGGCGCCGCAGCCGCGCCACATCGGGGCTGAGCAAGGGGGAACCAATGAACGTGCTCGAACTGTTGCGGAACTTCCTGCCGTATCACACCCCGGGCGTAAAGATGGCAATCGTAGACTTCGGCGGCACAGGTGTCGATGCGTCGACGCTCCCGCCAATCGCGGCTGCACTGACGAAGCAGGCCCAGCAGCACTTCGCGGTGCCTCCGCCGTACAGCTACGGCATTGCTGCGACGATTCGCGCAGCATCGAGCCCACACGACGTGCAGCCGGATGAGTGGGTGATCGGCTTGCTTGCGAAGGCTGATCAACCGGGAGCGCTCGGCTATCATGACCAGACGCCGGACGGCAATCCGTTCATCAGGGTTTTCCCCATTCTCGACAAGCAAGACGGAGGCGATCTGTCCGTGACGATATCGCACGAGGTCTGCGAAACGCTCGCCGATCCGAACGGAGCTCGCGCCGCGCAATGGAAAGACGGTCGGTTCTGGGCCTACGAGGTCTGCGATGCGGTCGAGGCCACATCTTACGTGATCGACGGTGTGAAGGTTTCGAACTTCTGCCTCCCGCCGTTCTTCGAGCCGGTTGCGAACCTCAGTGGCCTCAAGCTCGATTGGATGGGCTTGTGCAAGCAGCCGCTGGAGATTCTTCCTGGCGGCTACGGGCAGTGGTTCGATCCAAGCAAGGGGTGGCAGATGGTCCAGAACTCGCAGAAGCCGCCTCGAGCCTACCGACTGGAAGTCAAGGGACGGTCGGCGAAGCGGCGTGCAACGTTCGCACCGGCGAAGATCTGATTGCGTCCAGGCCGGGAAAAAATCATGCCGGCGAAGAGGCCATCCACGAGGCGCAGTACGCCGACCGGAACGCACGTCTTCGGCCGTGGTGGTGCAGCCTTTGCGACTTGGCGCCACGTGAAACGGACCGACGTTTGCGAGCCGGGCCCGCAGCCGAGCGTCCTGTTCTGCTTGGCCGCGCGCCCGAGGCAAGCAGTGATCTGACTGCCGGCTCCGCCGTCGTCAACTCTGGTGCCCGCGACCTGCGCGGCCGTGCTGGCTACTTTCTCGATCCATACAACCCCATGTGTGTCACGCCACCCTCCGGTAGTCGTGATGCAAGCCACCGATGACAGGGAGTGCCACGACACGACCGTTAGCCTCGGGCATTCGAGGCAGAGGCTGTTCCTGCCCGAGGCCCTGGTGTGGCCGAGACTCGTTGTAGAAGCGGGCGTACTCCGCGACGAGGCGCAGAAGATGGCCCTCGCCAAGCACGAGGACATGGTCGAGCAATTCGCGCCGGAGAGTGCCGAC